>Ga0210391_10000414_pt1 | contig 46865 bp, 42 predicted proteins | sample IncBWC12OmetaG_FD_160573 | JGI IMG/M metagenome (GOLD analysis project Ga0210391, IMG submission 160573) | Forest soil microbial communities from Barre Woods Harvard Forest LTER site, Petersham, Massachusetts, United States - Inc-BW-C-12-O ...
GTCTGTCTCAGGTGCTGCCGCTCCCACTCCCACTGCTCCTCCTCCGTGAGGAACCGCACCTTGGGAGGCTTGCCCTCGACCCGCCGGCGCTCCTCAACGGCCCGCAGGTCTCGATAAACCTGAACCTCGTCCAGGGTATTCTTCTCGTATTCCCGGTGCTTCCGCTCGAATCGGGCTACGTCCCCGTCCTCATTCCGCCCAACGTTGTTGCAGAAATAACTGTTGAGTGACGCGCGGTGAGTCTCAAACAGAGTCACCTTTTCGTCGAAGCAGGCGGGGCCCAAACCTAAATTCTTTGCTCGCTTGAGCCGTTCCAGTCCCTGAACCGCTTCGTCAACTCCACGATTCACTAGGAGAATTGCTTCATACAGATGGGCCTTTTGCATTGCGGCATTCCTTTCCCCCGCGATCGGAGCGGGGCGGTTGAACGGTTTGCGAGCCGCCGGGACACACGTATCCCGATGAAACGGGAGGACGGATCAAACAAAGGAAGGGATTGGCGAGCTACGACGGTGGAGGGGGATGCTCGAATAGAAAAGATGGTTTTAGGACAGATGAAGGCACGCGGTGCGCTGCTTGCGTGCGGAAACGGAACCGGATAACTTCTGTTGCAGCCATCGTTGCACCTCAGACGTGCGGCTTTGGTCAGGGGCGCGTTCGTGTTAGCGCACGGGCGCGTCCCGCTATTTCAATTGCTGCGCTGCTTTCTCTTTTTTCGACCGCCCTTGCCCCAGTAGTGGTCAGCCTTGTATTTCTTGACCAGCTCTATATCTTCGGTCGACCAGAGGCGAACCCGAAACGGTCCCAACGACTGTGCTTCTGGTGCTGGAACTCTCTTTTCGCGAATCCAACGGTGAAGCGTGTCCGATGTGATATTTAGCATCCGCGCCACTTCGACCGTCGAATGAGTCTTCGCCATGAATAGTCAGGCACCCATACCTGATTTGTCAAGAATAAAGTTGTTTAGCCCTCACACACGGACCTCTGAAGAATATCGCAGTTTCGATTTCAATCGAAGGTTGACGAGACGAATTTCGGGCGACCCTAGCGCGGCATCGCACTCATAGTGGCGTCTTCAGAACGACTGGTCCGTGCCACAGTCGGGGAAACGGTTAACCGGTTCATGCTCTTCGTAGCAGCGAGCGATTGGAGACGAGATTGGGGACTCAGCTTCTTTGAACCCCTGTCAAAAAGCTCAGCGGCGAAAGCCACTCGCTGCTGTGGCGGGAAAGTCATTGCCGACTGATACTAGGCGATTTGCTCGTATGCTATCTCCACGAGCCACGAATCTCCTTCTACGGTGACGCTCGGCGGAAGCTTACTTAGATCATAGAGCCGCTCTAGAAGAGGGTAGCTGCCATGCGATCTAAGCCTAGACGAGCGTTGTGCCGGAGCGTCGGGATGCATTCTGAGCCTTGCGGACACATCGACATCACCACAAGGGCAAGCCGACAAAACCATTCCTGAACCTGCGCAGCTGGTTGCGAACTCACTCGTGTAGGATCGCGTCGAGTTCGTTCAGGGTCACAACGCGCCACACTTGAGCCGCGTCGCCGTCGCCGGCGGTTACGATTCGCTGGCCGTCCGGCGAAAACGACGCATTCACCTGAGGTGCGGTCGGCCCGCTCTCGATCTGAAGGTTCGCAACAAGCTGCCCGTTGGCTGTCTTCCAGACCCTGATAGCTCCTCCGTCGCCAGCAGTGACGAACCAACGGGCATCGCGCGAGAAAACTCCCCCGTGTCCACCGGCAGTGTTGCCTCCCACCGAATTAACCTCCTCGCCGCTCATCGTCCATAGCTGGACATGCGTGTAGGTGTCGTCTTTGATGTTCGTAAGGATTCGCTTCCCATCGGGAGAAAAGACTACGTCGTACACCCAACGTCCGGCGGTCTTGAGGCGAAAGATCAAGTGGCCGGTGGCCGCGTCCCAGACGTACGCGGTATTCCACTCACCAACCGCGGCAATTCGCCCGTCATCGGGCGAGAACACAGGGGCCGACAAACCGCGGCCTTCGGATATCTCATCATCATCGGGGGCCGAGGCCTCAAGGTTCATCTTGCCGGTTACAGCGTCCCATAGACGCACCGTCCGATCCCGACTAGCGGTCATGACGCTCTTGCTGTCGGATGAGAAGCTGGCGTCATTAATAGGGGAGTCCCGGCGAAGCGTTACCTCTGCTTGGCCGTTGGTCGTGTTCCAGATCGTCGCGACGTCGCCGTCGCCCACACTAACGACGCGCAGGCCGTCAGGCGAAACTCTCGCCAGCAATGTTGCGTCAGTATCGTTGAGCACAGCCTGCAATCTCCCGCTGCCGCGATTCCATACCCGAAATGTATCGGAAATCGTAAAAACTTCCCTGCCGTCCGGAGAGAACGAGGCATCCCGAACAGCTTTTGCGTGCCGAAGCGCCAATATTGAACGACCTTTGATTGCGTTCCAGATTCGAGCCGTTCCATCTTTGCTATAAGTGACCATTAGCTTGCTGTCTGGGGAGAAGGCCGCTCCGATGATCCCCTTCCCCTCAAGCTTGGCCAAGACCTGCCCTATAGCCATCGTCCAAATCTGTACAGCGCCCTCGGAAGTCCCTGTAAGAATCCCTAGACCGTCTGGAGAAAACACAGCGCGGGTGACTTTGCCCGCGTTGCCTTGAAGTATCGCCATCACCTGACCGTTGTCTGCATTCCACACACGCGCTGTTCGGTCATCGCTGGCAGTAACCACCCAACGCCCGTCGGGAGAGAAGGACGCATCGTTTACGGCATCCGTGTGTCCCAGAAGGCTAACGAGGAGCTTACCGCTGGTGGCATTCCAGATTTGTGCGCTATCCCCGGACATCGTGATGATCCTCTGGCTGTCGGATGAGAACACAGAGCGGCCTGGAGCAATCAGACCCGCAATTCCGGTTATCGGCTTGCCCGTAGCCGCATTCCAGACCTGGCTGTTCTCGCGCCATGCGCCGCTGCCCACTATGAGTCGCCCATCGGGAGAGAACTCCGCGCGCGTGCCGATACCTTCCGCCCGAAGGTTGAAAATCGCCTCACCGCTCGATGAATTCCACACCCTGACCGTTTCATCGTCTCCCTTAGTCAAAATGCGCTGACCGTCGACGGAAAACTCCGCATCCAAGACCTCCGGAGCAAACTCTCCCATAATCAACGGGGTATGACGAACCGTGACAAGAACCTTGTGGCTGGCCGAATCCCAAATCTGGGCCGTTGCGTCTTCGTTCGCTGTAACGAAGCGCCGGCCGTCCGGCGAGAATGCGGCGTTCAGTGCCTCTTCCGAGGAACCGTGCGGTGCGACCACTTCCCCAGTGGTTGGATTCCAGAGTCTCCAGCCATCCTCGCCTGCACTGACAATCAGTTTGCCATCGGGCGAAAATACTGCTCGGTGAAGCACGTGCGGGTGACCATAGAATGCCAATCCGCCGTTGGGCAGGCGGCTGAACCAATCTTCCCGACCCTTCAGTGTGGCCAGCACTTCTCCCGTGGCAACGTCCCAAACACGAGCCGTTCCGTCTTCACCCGCAGTGACGACGCGCTGACCGTCAGGCGCGTAGCAGATGTCCGTGATCGGGTAAGTGCGAGTAAATGGTTCGATTTGCTCACTGTGCGTCCACACTAACTCCGGAAACGTGTGAACCAGCGCGAGATGCGCTTCCTCGGTCTTCCATATCGTCCAGCCGTGCAGCGCTTCCTCAAAAGCCGAGACTTGGTCGCGAGCGAGCCTCTGCTCGGCTTCGGCGGCCAACGCCCGGGAATTTGCCTTGTCGCGCTGTATGATTCCGAGCATCGCAAGGGTCGAAACGAGCCCCAACAGTCCGATCGAAACGCCGACAGTAACGCACGCACGCCGTCGCTTCTCCCGGCGTGCCAACCCGTTAAAGACAGGTATTTCGTCGTCCCTAATCTCCAGCATCGGCGCGGCGAGCGCGGTTAACTTATCGCCGAGCGATGCGCGCCTAAATATCCGCGCCCAGCTGTGTGCCGCCGGCCGTATATCTGCCCAACCCGGCTCCGGGAATCGTTCCGCTATCTCGGGCAACGACTGCATGCCGTCCGAACCTCCCGCACGGGCAAGCAGCACGTTTTCACTCTGCGGGAGCTGGAGAAACTCCCTCACTTCCCGCATCACCCAGTTTGGTTGTTCAGATTCGAGCAAATCAAGCACACTTGGAGTCAACACGAGCAACAAGAATCGCGAACGAGTCAGCGCAGGCCTAATGCGCTGTTCCCAAATCGCAGGCGTTACGAGTTCAAGTTCAACGTCACGATAGACCCTGAGCCTTGCTACGGGTCGTTGGAACCCCCCGGGAACCCGGTAGCTCCTTAAACCCTGGCTCAGCCACTCTGCTGCCCTGCGACCGTCAATCGATCGGTAGGAAATAAATACGTCGTAGTCAAACTGTTCCCGCTGTCCAAACCAAGTAGGGGAGGCTGTCACGAGGGCCTGCGATCAGGTGCCATAAATTCCTCGGCGTGGAGTTTCCGTCCGTTTCCAACGAGGGGATTTTGTGTGGTCTTCGACTTCGATCGACATCCTATCCGAGAGACCGATTTGCGCTCCGAGTTTCGGATCATCGCTACGTGCCTTGGTATCGCGCAGACTGCCAGGCCCAAGCGCGATTCGTTCGTAGCCGTGATGCACGCCTCGGGCTTGAGGAATCGCTAGGATCGGTCCCTCTCCACCGGTTGAACGGGTCGCGCTATCGAAGCATCTTTCGCCAGCGAGGAGCGAGTCCGACAACGTTCATAGTATTCCGAATAGGATCTCAATTCTGCGCAGGCCGGTTTCATAGAGGTCCATCACATGATCCAGACACTTCCGTCGGATCAAGCCAATCAGTCGCTCCCGTAGATGCTTTGCCAAGGCGATTGGGGCGCGGTGAGAACTCTCGAATGCCAAACCATTGCGCCGTTTCGCGAAACCTCCCTGGGTAACTTCCATCCGATCTCGCTACGGATAGCGCGGCCCGCTGGGAACGATTCAGGAGCTGCACGGCCCTGAAACTTCCATCACAAAGTTCAGCTAACCGCCGATGAAATCGCGGTTCGCCACCCTACGCTTTCCGAGCCGGAATGCGGCTCGGTTCGCAGACGGTTGCTACCCGAGAGCCGGCGACAGCTTGTCTGCAGTTTCGAGTTGAGCGCATCGAAATCCGAAATCAGGCGGCCGATGGTGCGCGGGCACGTGAATAAGCCGGAGATAGCTTCGAACCTCAAGTTGATTGTTCCCATAAGACCCACCCCTCAACACACATTCCTTGGAGTCAGCACGTTCCGCTTCGACAAATTCCCAGACATTGCCCGCCATGTCCTGGCAGCCGAACGGGCTCGCGCCTGAAGGGAAACGCCCTGTAGGGGAAGTGTCACCCAGCCCGCTTTCCGAGGAGTTACACCTGCCGATTTCAAAAGCTGGTCCCCATGGGTAAGCGAGGCCTTGCTGCCCTCTGGCCGCCAACTCCCATGCGTCTTCGGGCGGTAAACACCATTTCCAATTGCCGTCCCCGGGCGGGAACTTAAACTGAAGCCACCGACAGAAAGCACGCGCCTCAAGGAAGCTGATCCCAGCTACTGGATGGTTTGCCTTGTGTTCAGGATACTGGGTGTCCGAAATCCAAAGCGAAGGACCCAGCCCGTCTGCTTCCGACGTCAAAAGCTGTTGAGGCAACTGGTTCCAAAACGCCTTGTTCGCATAGCCTCCGTCAGCGACAAAAGCCAAAAAGAGTTCGTTCGTCACCAGTTGCGTGGCTACCCGAAATCTCTGAAGTAGACGGATCGTGTGCAACCCTTTGGTCACGACGAACGGTCCATGCTGTTCGTCCAATGAATCCCTAAAAGCGATGGGTGCCCCAACAGCCGATATCTCGACCATCGGAAGAGGTGTGTTCCCTATTGTCGCTACGAACTCTTCAGAACCAACTTGGACTCCCACGCTCTCGTCGTCGTGGGACTCACGGGGAGTTTCAGCTCCCGGACGTTTCAGAATCGTTTGACTGAGATCCCACCTGCTTCGGTCATCTCGAGTAATGAACTTTCCAATCTGATCCTTGACGACTTGGCGAATTCGGTCCTTATTTGGCGCGTCGACGGTCCGCATCAGTTGTTGGGCGAGGACCAGTCCATGGTACTGCTCAAAAGCAGACCGGGATTCGGAAATGGCCCTAGTGGCGAGTTCCGCAAGTCTTGGCTGGCGCGCTTGCTGAGCGATGGCCAGCGCAACGATCCGCGCACCCGGCGTTTGTAGCGTGAAGAGTTGTTCGGGAAGGCTCGGATCCGGTGCGTCCCCGGCGAGTGTCTGAACACGATCAACGAGTGCATTCATCTGATACGTACGCTCATTACCGGAAGGCATTCGCTCTCTCAGTTGTTCGTATTCCTGAGCCAAGACGAGGAAATCGGCAGCCGACTCAAGGACCGGGCGATCCGTGTATTTCGACAAAAGCTCGCGACGCTCGGTTTCTTGCATCGCCTGCAATTCCTTCACGCTTCCGTCAGAAAGATAACGCGTGATCACTTCCATTTTGGAAAGGAGCGAGGATTTTTGACGCGGCCGGTCGGCAAAAGTCGAAAGCACCTCCTCGTAGGCGTAATAAGGCTCATAAGTCACTTCGATCTCTCCCCAGTAGCGGTCCTGTTGTTCGGGCGACAGATGGTTCAGAAGAAAGTTGAATTTGGTTCGAGCCAAAGTGCGAGCGCGCTCCAGCCGATCCTTCTCTGAAGGTTCGACCCTCATGGGAACGGGCCACACTTTAATGGACGGTTTGCTCTTGGGGGGCGTGCGCTGATCGAGTGCTGACTTGGCTGCCGCTGCGGCTCCGTCGATGCTCTGCGAATTCAACGTAAAGCATACGACGAGCTCGTCGGGCATCTGAATCGTACAAATTCCTGACGTGTCGCTGACACCGGTTCGGCTGTCGATCAGGGTGTAGTCGTACTCCCTGCGCAACGTGTCTTTGGCCGCTTCGAGGAAGATCCCGCCGCCCAGATTCTCGTAGAATTGCTTCCAGCTAAAACTATTCACCCGGATTGGATAGCCGAGGTCTTGGCGACCAGCGGGAACGAAGTCCAAAGTTCCAGGCTTTGGGAATTTCTGCCAGCGCAAAGAAACTGCATAGCGCAGCAGGTCAGCTTGCGAATAGAACCAAGGCCGATCCGAACTGTTCGCGGGAGCCGGGGTCGCGGATGGTTCGGACTTGGCTGCGGAGGGCTGCGTCAACGCCGCAGATGCAAAATCCACCATGAAATCGATAATTCCAGGTGAAGCAGTCAGATTCTTGTCCAATAGGAAGGGATGGAAATACCGATGCAAGCCCGGAGCCTCGAGATCCCAATCGATCATTAAGACGCGCTTGCCGGCGCTGGCGAGTATCCAGGCCACATTCGCCAGTGCCATCGAGCGCCCCGTGCCTCCCTTGTAGGAATAGAAGGTAATAATCTTGCCGGGGTGCACGAGGCTGTCAGCTGGGTGAGCCACTCGGCCCCCCGAGTACCGGTTTCGATTCAACCGAGATGCCCTCTCGCTTAGCCTGCTGCGCAAGTTCGGGGCTTTCCGCTCGACGTTCGACTCTGCCGAGTGCCAGAACGTTCATGCGGACAATGTTCACCGCTGCTTCGAGGGTCTTCTTCAGTTCGTCTTCGTCGCTGACGCCTTGCCAGTAATGTGCGAGAGGGGGCTGAACCAGCTTTCGTGGAAAGTGTTGATTCAACCGTTCGAGGAGCTCATGTCCCGCAGATCGTCCTTCGACATCAGGTCGATTCCAAGGAACAATCACGGCACTGTTGATGAAATATTGTTCGTCGTAGCGTTCAAGCGCTCGCGCGTAACGCGGAATGTTCATGGTGCGCGCATCCAGAATAACGATCACAATTTCCTTGTTACGTTCGGCACTTTGCATCTCGCTCAGTAGCTCGGCGCCGATCTCCATCTCCTCATACCGCAAAACGAGCCTCGTGGTTAAGTCTTGCGCTAGCACACCAACGTAGCTGCCGTACGGTGCCCAATCCCATCCCGTTTCGCCGTAGCCATCGGCGTTCTGACCCGAGGCTTCCATCTCGTCGTTGTTCGCCGCGCAGAACACGAAATAGGTTCGATTAGGCCCCCTTCTACGCTCGCCGGGGTTGGCGGCGGGAATGTGGCTGAAGACATCCTCGATGCTCGACATTGGCGGAAGATACGGCAAATCCGGCAGATTCAGCCTCTGGGCTCCCATGATTTTCCGCACAAATGCTGCGAGAAATTCCGTGTATTCGTCCGCGTACTTGTTGAGCTTCATGAGGTGCCGGAGACCCTGAGTCTGGTAGGCGACCGGTAGCGTTGCGTGGGAGTATTGGAACTGGGAAACAGATTGCGGAATCGGTTCCTCAGTGGGAATCCAAATCAGTGGGAAAATAATGTCAGAATCTCTGCCCGGATTGCGTCTGGCGTGTTCCGAGCGCCGATCCATGAACACTTTATACTCACGGCCACAAAAAGGACTGTCGAAATAGTTCGCAGAACACAGACTGACGCACGTCTTACTCGAACAAAGAGCCGCGCGTATGGTCGGCTCCCACTCGGCGGCCATTGGAATGCTATCCGTGTCGAAGAAGACAGCGGCTTCTGGAGCCACGCCAGCGGCTAGACTCAGCTCTCTTCGCAGGTCATCGACGAACTGCTGCACGTAAGCATCCAACCGGTCGGCGCGAGAATAGCTCACGAAACAGCTGTATGGCATAACAGCGGCCTCATTCTCCGTCCAGCATCGAAACTCCGCGGATCGTTCCCCTGCCGTTCCTCAGGCGAACAATTCTCACCGGGAACTTCATCTCTTCGTCGTACGCACACGGCGTTCGGAAACTTCATCGACGATCGTCTGCATTATGAGCGGATAGGGCACGGCTGGGCCCCGCGGGTCCTCTTTCGAGATTTCTACGGAAGGCTCGCGAGGATGAAGCTCCGCCCTAATCCCCTCGATTCTCCTCATGATTTCGCTATCGATGACCCTGACGTCTTTCCGCTGTTGCGCCAATCGCAACGAGGCCCCGCCTGTTCGTTCCAGCGTGTAGATTGGTGCGTTAGCCAGTTCGTTTCGGAAAATCTCGGCCTCTCGTTCCACACCCTCCATGCCGCCAATACAGACCATGGCCCGCGGCGTGGTCGACCGGATCATGGCTTCACGCATAAGTCTCAGACTCTCCGGACAGGGAGGTTCTCTATATTTGACGCCAGGATCAAACTTCTCTCCCTTCGCGGCATCAGTCCAGACGATGGTGGCGTATCCAAGTCGATACATCAAAAGAGTATCCTCTGGCAGAAATCCTTCGAAAGCCCTGGACTGGAAGATCTGGATCGGAGCGGACAGCTTTTCCTCGCGACCCTCGGCGGTACGCGGCTCCCGATACTCGCCTGCCACCATCGCTACGAGCGGTGAAATCGCAGGATGCCCTCCAAAAACGAGCTGCCCGCCTTCCCCGAAAACGGCGCGAGCCAGGCTGATCACTGCCTGTTCAATTTCAAAGTGTGCGTCCTCGATCCGCTGATATTCCTTTGCGCGTGCGGGTGCGGGTACGCTCGCGGAAAGGAAAATCGCATGCCCCCGTAGTCGTGCGCCACCAACGCCCATGGCGGAAATCATAGAACCCCTTGGGCCATTTCGGAAGCGGCCAATTTTAGATGGCCCTCGTCAATCATCTTGATCTGGGACAGCCCGGCTAACCAACCGGTTTCGGCAAGCCGCATGGGTTCCATCAACCGCGAGAGTCCGATGACAACTCCCTTAACCGGAGGAATGGCCTGACCATGGACGCGGTGAAAATCAGGCAATTCGGGTGGACGAGGCGTGAGCCACACGAGATATTCACCACCCGCACGGGAGCGAACGCGCACTATCCCCGTCGAGGAAAGAGGCAGCGGCGAAACACCCTGTTCCAGCAGGGCACCCTCCAATGAACTGCGCAGGATCTGGCGGCGTCGAACGAATGCTCGATCGTGTTCGAGCTTGACCCTCGCGACCACCGTTTCTAGAGCAGCGTCTTTTAGCCGCGCGGTTGTAGAGAACGTGCCTGAATCGAAATCGGCAAGATCAAGGTCCATTCGGACCGAAGAATCTATTCCGGGAACTTGCGGACCTCCGGGAACGTGCAGGGTCAAAACGCCAAGCGAACAGGTCTTGGCGACGTTGATTTCATACGTGGTCCACTCCGATTCCAGAATATTCTCGGACTCTATGAGTAGCACCATCGACTTGTCGCCCAACTCTTGCGTGAGCCGCGCCTGAAAGTTCACGCCGGGCGCAATCCGGAAATGATCTAGGAACGCATCAAAACCGGCTCTAGAAAGGGCGTCGAACAGCTGCACCGCCAAAGTCGAGGAATCTTTTTGGCGATAACTGATAAAGATGCGTGGGTTCTGCGTCGTAAGACCGGAAAGGCCAAAAATGGCCGGTAAGACTTCTGCAACGGAATGCACCCAAAACTCCGCGTTCAAATGCCGGAATTGAGTCGGCAAAAGAGCCGACACAGAACCTCGCGCAGTATTTCTATAGACCGGAAGCACGTGATAGTTCGGAGATCCGGCCGTCCAAGCCTGATGGCCTGGTTTCAACACAACAGCCTGTGTATCGTCGCCGACCAGGACCAGGAGTTTCTGGCAATCCGGTTCCCTGTGGGCATGGCAGGCTGCCAGATCCCCAATGTTACCCCCGCACGGGACTGGAACCTGCTGCACAGTCCTCGCGAGCGAGTTTAGCTCCAGGATCAGCTCGCGGCGCAAGTCGTCGAGGTCTGATTGAGCCTGTGGGGTGTCGGCGCCATCGAGCGCCATAAAAACCGGATTGACGATCGCAATTCCCGCAAAACCAAGGCAATCGAACCTGCCGTCTGCGCGTTTGCTCTGAAGAATCAGCTGAATGCCGCCTTGGAGAGCCATTCCACGATCCTCTTTGCGGACCTTATAAAGCTAGGCTATATTAAATTATACAACTATTTCAATCAATAACAGACCTGCAGACCGACCGCGCGCGGCCCCATCGATGTGGTTTGGGCGCAGAACGGCTGAAACTCGGACCCAGCGGCGATTCTGCAACGTGGCGTAAAGCCAGTCTAGTTTTTCATGCTCGGACATCCTTGACGTCTCACGGCTCACTTCAACCACCACGCGACGCCCCCGATCGCCACAGCCAACACGATTACGAGCAGATGCACTAACAAAACGGCAGGACGCCGGAATGCCTTGAACCAGTCCGATGCCCGGACCACTACGGCAAACGAAAAATCCGGTGCGTCGTCTGGCACTTTTGCCGCTGCATCAAACAAACCACGAAACTTCGCTTCGAGGGCCAAATAGTAAGCGTCCAGAATCCAGAATACCAACGCCGGAAAAGCAGCCAGCAGCGCGGCAACGGGGTGCTGGTCCTTCGCAGCGACATAGCCGATTACGCCGGTTCCCAATCCGATGCTCCATTTGCGGATTTCAAATTGGTTTCCCGCCATTCGGCTAATTACGCCTTGCAGCATGTCCAGGTATTTCATCCTTTTCTCGCCCATCGTGGTCTCGTCCTTTGTCACTGGCATCACCAAGAGCCTTGTCGAGCGAATTCAAACCCGTCCATTCACCGTTCGAGCAGCAGGACCATGGACCGGCCGTTCACGACATATTGAGCCCCGACTAAAGCGACTTGATGGCCCGCCGGATGGATGTTGCCCCAGGGCTCCGCGCCCGAACTCGTATCAGCCACGATATACCAAGAGCTGCCAGAGAGCGCCGAAGGTATCGTCGCGGTGATCGGATCGCTCCATCCGTTGTAGCCTACATAAATCGAAACGGCGGAATCGCCAAATTCCGTTCCATCGAGACGATACGCAAGAAAATGATTGTTCGGATTGGCGAAGTAGTCCTGATTCACCTCCGCCCCGGTATCGAAATACCACGTGAGATCCTTCAGACCGTTCCCATTGTGGTCGGTCCCGGTGAAGAAGTACGCCGGGCGGAGGGAAACGTGAGAGCGCCGGAATAAGAGCAAAGTATGAGTGAAACCGGTCAGCGCGCCCTCGTTCGCCGCCGCTTGCCAATCAAACCAATTCGCGCTGGTGTCCAAATTGTAGGGGTTATTGTTCCCGTACTGCGTGCGGTAGAATTCCGATCCGCCCGCGAGCATCGGCGTCCCCGCGGACAGAAGGAGTAAACCCAGAGCTGTTCGCACCGCCTGGATTTGCTGCGAGGGGTCACCGCCATGGTCCCAGCACATTTCGTCGCTCGCGCTGCGCCCGCCGCTGGACGGCCCAAACGGATGCGGTTGGTCGTTGTTGGGTTGATTGTAGGAATACAGATCGCGCAGGGTGAAGCCGTCGTGGCACACGATATAGTTAATCGAATTCCAAGGCGCCCTCCCCCGCGGGCCGAACAGATCCTGCGACCCGGCCAATCGCGTCGCCATGCTTCCCGGCGTGACCGGGACAAAACCCAGTTTGTTCTGCGATGCCCGAAAAACGTCGCGGAAACGGTCATTCCACTCCGACCAGCCCACCGGAAAGTTTCCCTGCTGCTGCCCAGATGGCTGGCCGGTCGCCGTGTATGGTTCAGCGATCAGATCAACACCCGAACCTCCCGCTGGAGGACGAGCGGGTAATTCCGCCACGGCTCGATTCAGAATGTTGCCGGGGTCGTCCCGGTTGAACGAGTATCCGCCTTCGGCGTCCGCGTTCCCCAAAATCGCCGCCAGATCGAAACGGAACCCGTCGACGCCCAGAGCCTTAGACCAGTATTTGAGCGAATCGAGTACCATATTTCGAACCGGCGTGGTGGCGCAATTGACGTTGGGGCCGTCCCCGTTGTCGTCTTGATACTGGTTTTCCGCCGTGGGACCGAGTAACTCGTAGTAATTCGGATTGTCCAGTCCGCGCAGCGTGTATATCGTCCCGACCGTGCCTGCGGCGATATCCACGCCCCCTTCGTCGTGATGGTTGTAGACAACGTCCAGGTAGACTTTCAATCCGGCGGTGTGAAACGCCTTCACCATTGCCATGAACTCTCGCGTCGGACCGCCCGCCGATTGATCGGCCGCGTATCGCCTGTCGGGCGCGAAAAAATTCACGGAATCGTAGCCCCAGTAGTTTTGCAGAGAGGAGAACTGCGGATCGTCGTTTAATCCATTTTGCGTCTCGTGCAAAGGCAGGAACTCAACCGCCGTCACTCCCAATCCGACCAGATACGCGGTCTTGAGCGCCGCGCCCGCATACGTCCCTCGGAGACTTGCGGGAACGCTCGGATCGTTTTTCGTCAAGCCTCTCAGGTGAACCTCATAAATGATGTCGTCTTTGAGCGCACCCGACGGCTTATCTCCGAAGTCCGCCGCAGGAACATCGATCACGATTCCCTTGCTGGCGAAAAGACCGGTGTCGATTGCGCGGAACGCCGTCCCGGACTGGTAAGCGGCGGGATTCGGATGATCCGCAGTTAGAGGGCTGTGGCTGAGCTCCAAGGCATAGGGATCCAGGAGCAGCTTATTGGGATTGAAACGGTTGCCGTCGGCATCGACGTCCGAGACGAAACCCGCCTGCGAGCCGGGAGTCCAACTGGCATCGTAGGGCCAGTTTGGGCCCCAAGCCCGATACCCGTAGTAGATCGCGCCGGCTAGTCCCGCTGCTTGAAGATCCGCCACTCGCGCGCTGCATGCCAAGCTCCCATCGGGCTGCCGGTTCATCTGAGTCTTCGAGATGGCGTCGGCCCCGACAGGGGTCGAGTAGATCCACAGGTCGACGCGGGTCGCTTGCGGCGACCAGAGGGTGAAGGTGACTGCAGAGCGATCCGCTGAGTAACGAGCGCCGAAAGTAAGCATAGTCGTTTATCGACTCACAATGTACCAAGTGCCCTGATTGTCGTCGGTGTATGTGTGGCTCCCCACGCGGTAGACCAGATCGAAGGCGAGCGGTGTATTGGAGGAAACCGCGGTGCCCTCGCCGGACAGGCTCCAGCGCTTTCGTTCGCCGAGTAGCGTGGGTGCAAGAGCCTGCTGATACCTGGCATCGTTGACCGCGTTCGTGTAGCGCCAGCGTACCTCGACGGACTCGACAGCTGGAATGCTTTCGATGTCGAGTTTGAATAGGTTGAGCGCTGCGTTTGGCCGCGCGACGATCTGAGCGTCGGAAATCTCCAAGTCGTACGTTGGGAATCGAAGCCAGAAGTTGGCCCCCATGTCGCTGTCCCATCTCGTTTCGCCGTTCTGATCGGCATAGGAGAACCAGCATTCGAGCTCCTGGCATCCCCCGGGTAAAACGAACTCGGCTTCCAGCATCGTGCCTTGGCCCGTCGGGTCTTCATCGACGATCAACCGGGATGCGCGCCTAAAGAGCAGGTCCTTTTCCCACAATTGTTCGGAAGGCTGAAAGCGGATGTGCGCCGTGATCGGGCGTTGTGTCTTGGGAAGAGACCCGATTTCACTTTTCGGCACCACGCGAAGCGGATCGTATCGAAGGAGGCATGGGCCGGGAATCAGATCGCCGTTTACAAGTTCGTGGAAGTCGGAAGTGAAGGTAAGTCTGGGCCTGTAATTCTGTCCTCGGCGTTTCATGATTGCTTCTCCGACCTCTCTCAATAGCTAAACGTAACCGTCGTATCCGCGCGATTGTCGTTGATTTTGGCGAACGCAATCTGAATCGACGAGTTCCAATACCATGCGTCCACAGGTGCGCTGTCGAGACTCGATGGGTCTCCGACGTTGGTAAGCGCTGCGCCGTCTCGCGCCACGCTAACGGGCGACGTCACACTGCCCACGATGGCGACGTAGTAGAAATTCGCTGGCGGCGCGAAATTGTCGTGCACTCTCGCGACCCGGACTTGCCGCGTCACCGATGCGCCGTTTTGCAGGGTCTGCTGATAGACTCTCGATAGCCGATAGGCGCCGGCGCTCGCTTGGTTCGATGTGCCGTCGTCCTGGTAAAGCTGATACGCCTTGTCGTCCGTCCAACGATCCGGCCCGGGATAGAAATTAAGCGTCAGCGGATTCGCCGGCAGGCTGCCTACCCATTGCTCCAGCTCACAAAACGGAAGAATCGCACCGGCTCGTACGTAGATCGGAACGGTGTCTAGACCCGCGGTAACGCTAATCGGCGAACCGCCGCCTGGAATGGCTCCCAGGATCGGGCTCGTGTTGTCCATGAATTGATACCAGCTGCTGGCCGCCGGTAAATAGATGCTTCGAGTCGGCTGCGAGGGAGGGCTCAGGCTGTCGTGTGGGTCGGTGATCGGAGCGACCAAGAAATCCTGGCCGACGTAGAATTGGTTGTTAACGTTCGGAGGGACGTATGCCTGCGGATCCTGCGGGTCATTCAAGAACAAGGCCCGCGCGATCGGCATGCCCGTTTGAGTCCAATAATACATGGCGTCGTAATAGACCTGCATCATGCGATAGCGAAGCTCGACATACTTGCGGCAATTGCTTGGCACCGGCTCGCCGTATGCATACGGCTCCTGAAACTGCTTGTTATATCCGTCATAGTGATTGCGATACCAGGGGAGAAACGATCCGAGCTGCATCCAACGCGTCAGAAGCTCGTAGTTTGTAATCCCTCCGACAACCGTCGCGGCGGTGTAGGGCTCGCCCGCGATGGACGTGTTCGGAAACGCCGTGTCGATCCCGTCCACGTTGACCTTTGCGAAGCCACCGATGTCGCAACCGCTGATCGGTACTCCTGACAGCCCCAGATTGAGCACTTCGGGAATGTTGATGCGCAGGAAGTCCCAGGTCGAACCCGAATCCCCAGTCCAGAGGGCTGCGTGACGCTGCATTCCCGCGTAACCTCCGCGAGCGATAATGAAATTGCGAGTGTTCGGGCGCAGCAGGTTGATCCCCTCCCAGGTCGCCCGGAGCAGATTTAGCACGTACGAATTGTGCAGTTTGGCATTCGGCAGGTAGCTGACTGCGACCGCGCCCGTCGGGTCCGTGCTTTCCCGTGCCATCAGCAAATTTTGAGGAAATGTCTTGTAGTCCGAGGGTTGGCTGGGATCGATCGCCGGGCAGGTCATATCCTGCCAGATCATGTCCAATCCCAGATCGCTGATCAGGTGAGAATATTGCTGGCCCCACACTGTCCGGGCAGCGGTCAATCCGAGGTCCGGATAGTTCCCCGGCGACCTGAGAGGAATGGAGCCGTTTCGATTCTTGGGTACCGGAGGATAAGCGTTGACGTAGGGGTTGTTGCCGAGATTAAGCCCATAGTTCACACCTCCCTCGTAGAGTTGCGGTGCGCCCGGTGGTTGCCCCGCGAAATTGTTGGCGATGAGGGCATTGGCAGTTCGTAGGTTCACTCCCTGCTGATACACGCCGGCGGGAGCCGTGGCGCCACTCTCGTCGACCTCGTTCGTGGTTATGATCGGCGTAATGTTGGTGCTCATCTTGAATCCGGCCGAATGCAGCGCCGCAAACAGCTGCGCCGCGTTGGGGAACTTGATCTCGCTATGAGTGAAGGTGCGGTAGTTGTCCTGGAAATCGACGTCAATATGAAGGCCGTCGCAGGGCACACGGGCCGACCGGTAGCTCGAAGCCGCCCGGACCAGCGTGTAGCGATCGTAGTAGCCATAGGCTCCCTGATGAAGGCCGAACACGTATCGAGGAGGCATGGGCGAGCGTCCGGTGAGCGTGGTGTATTGATTCAAGACGTCTACCACGGTATCGCCTGCGAAGAAGTAGTAGTCCAACTCTCCGTACAAAGACCCGAGATAATACTTGCCCGGCGCCCCGGCCCCCGTTCCCGCTTCGACATTGATGAAGGTCTGAGCCGTGTTATCCAGAAATACGCCGCAAGCATACGGCGCGCCCGCGAAAGCTCCGGTTGGGACGGGGTTCGTTTCGAGCAGCAGAGGGATCGAGCAATAAAGCGGCTCGTTCGGATTGAGCGGCCCAGCATCGCCAAAAGCCTCTCCCGTGTACGTGTAATTATCGAAATTGAAGAAATTGAACGCGAAACCGTTCTTGGCGGTTTGTGACCCGCCCTTCTCTCCGCAGCCGAAGTAGTAAGCGCCGGACGGGGCAGACTTCGTAACCGCGATGACCTCTTGATTGGGAATGTACAGCACGCCCTCGCCCGGGAAATCATGGTGAATGATCTGGCCGTTTCGCAGGACGGATATGCCGAACGGGGCCAGCCCCACTTGAATCTGCATTGCCCCTGTGTCGGCCACCAGCTGATTTGCCGGTCGGGTCGTATGGAGGCTCAACCCGGTTAGCCCAAGATCTCGCGTCGTAACGGCGACCGAATATTCCGAACTGTAGTTCGCGCCAGGCGACGGGTTGAAGCGCAGACGAAACGCGCGCGGCCCCAGAATGGTGAACTGCAGTGAACGGCTGCCGAACGACAGTAGGAAATTGCGCCCGCTAGCGTCTGGCGTGACGGTGTCAATCTTTCCTACGGCGCTCCAGGAGGAGACACTCGGAGTAAAGCCATCCACGCCAACGAACGGGAAATCCATGCATTTCGCTCCTGTGCGCGCTCAATTCTTGGGGTTCCTCGCCTTGGCTTCCAGCTGCAACAGCCAACTGAAATTTCCGTTGCCGTTTAGACCGTCGTTGCCGTTTTCTCCGAAAATAGGGATTTTATTGCCGTTCGCGTCGAGGATCAGTTTGCCCGCCGTGTCTTTGCGAAAGCCGATACAAATCCCCGCCGAGTAATGACAGCCAACGCAGCTCTCTGTTCCGAAAACCGTCTTGCTGTCAGTTAACGCGTTCGACGTCAGACGATTGTCTTGTTCGAGCGGCCCAGCCAGCTGAAAGCCCTTTTGGAAGTACGTTTCCATCGTGGCGTTCGTCAAATAAACAGGCACCATTTCGCCGGGCATCTTGCGGATAATGCTCTCCGGAGCGCTCTGTTCTCCTCCCGGCACGGCCGGCGATGTCGGGTGCTTGGGCCATTGAGTGCCGTTCAGTTCATAGAAACGCAAGACCGAGTTCTTGGAGGCCAGGAACGCTTGCGCTTCCGTGTTCACTTTCTCTGTCCCTTGTGGTGGCGGCACCAAACGGACTACTTCAACCGGGGGCATCGCTTTGCTTTCGTCCCAGTCGTCTGCGGGATGGTTGTTACATACGGCGTTGGTTGCGGGTAGTAGATTCGCACTTACTAGGGCTTCCGGGTTGTCGGGATTCGCGAGACTCGGATGCTCCGGCAGTGGATGATGCTCGTCGCCCGAACTCCCATCGAGACGAGTGTTGTCAATTTGCTCGAAGGTGGCCCAGATCCACTGCGGTGACGAGCGGGTGTGCATCGCGATGTGCATGCCGATCAGACCCAGAGTCTGCGCAGGTATTTGTTGGCTGCTCGAGTTGTCCGCGGCGTTTCCGGAATGATGAGCCGGGATCACCTCATCCGCGGGTGTCGAACAGGACGGCCGGTAGGTGACTACGGGAAGCTCACGTACCAAGAAACGGTGACTCGCAATCTCTCCCGGGCTCAGTACCTTCCAAGCCAGCTTGATTTCAATGGCTCCGTATTCGGTGTCCGTGCTCACTGGGAACTTCACCAGTTGGTGTCTTGAGAAGGCCTCTTGGCCTTCCAGGTAGTACAACCCTTTTCCCACCAGATAATCGAATTCCGTACGATTAACCAAAGAGACGTAATGTACCCAATTTCCTCTCTGATCGATGAGCGGACCCGAAAAGGCCTGCTTTCCTTCGTTTACACTGGGGGTCTGGCGCCAACCCGCTTTGAAATGGTCCATGATATGGTTTGGGGAATTAGCCCAGCTCGGCACTGCGCCACCGGGCAGGAAAATCTCGGATGGCTGCTGCCAGAACTCCCAGACCAGCGGCCCGCTCCCTAGGTCGCCCAGCCCCCGCTTTGGGTCCGGTAGCCCGTTGTCGAGTGCCGCCGAATTCAGTGCCACGAATGCGCGCCAAGCAAAAACATCGAACATACGCTGTGCCGCGGGCAGATTTTCGTCGCTCAGCTTTTCGAGATCCTGTTGCGCAGCGACCACATTCAACACTCCACCGGCTCGGTATCGATCAAAGTAGGGTAAGTCGAAGACATCCCTCGGAAGTTCGTGCGGCTGTGCGAACCAATTCGCGGCGGAATCGGATCCTTGCTGCCCCGCCGCAAACATCACACCGAGCAAAACGGCTAAACCCAGGACCAAGCTCGGAAACGCGCATACGACACCACGGAGGAGCCGCCTTCCGATCCTTTCGGTCTCCATAAATAACCTCCGCAACCACCCGCTGGTTTCGCACTGCTCGATCTTCGACGCGTCCGACCGATGCCTACGTGGCGAGCCGCAACACCTCTACAAAAGCAGGGAGCCTAATACCATACTTACTATCCCCAGATAGTAATAAATATCTAGATTGAACATATTATGAATATGACTGTTTATCTTGTGTTACTCAGCCGATACTAAATGAAAAACGTTTAGCCCTCGGTCGTGGTTATTTCGACTGCCTGCCAAGCGACCTGATTCACCGAAGCCAATGAATCAGGTTGGTTACTCAAAGTGAACCGCGCTTGAATACGCTGTACCGGCCAGTGGGCAGGCGATTTCAGCTGGCGCACGCACGTCTAGCGTCGCCGACATTTGCGACTCAATGCGCGGTCCCTTCTTACGGGCGGCGACGTGGGGTACGTACGTCGCGGTTTCGTCGGCAGTCGTTATCCCGTTAGAACCGAGAGTTGTTGAGCGACTTCGTCGAGACTTTCGAAATGGGAGATTCCTGCTTTCTATTGCAAGCACCCGACCGAAGATGCTCATGCAGAACACCCTCACTCTTGGGACGAGGTTTGTGAAGCTGAGAGTCTCGAGTATTCGTCAAACCAGGAAGACACTCTCTCCCACAATCTCGCACGTTCGCGGGAAACTGCAGCACGTTCGACCGCCGGCCGTGACTGAAACAATCTAGGCTTAAACCTACTTTGAGGCGACAGCATTCGGCACGAGCACGATCCCTTTGCCCCTGGCAATGCGTTTCCATGGCGTATCGAAGCCATGCGCGCCACCCTGGGCGCTTCCTGGGGCGCGTCAGTTTGTGGCACAGTCACCCATATCCCTGGTTCAATGTGCAGGGCCCCGCCTGTTACGCTGTCGCTGATCTTCTGCAGGTACGTCAACCCGAACAGCTCGATTTCGCCTCAGGCGTTTCCACGGTTTGGAATGGGCGTCGCGATCGGATCAAACCGCACCGTTTCGATCGTTTAGTTCAGCTCCAGGAACAACGGAGCGTTCGCCTGCTTATCCGGCCGAGCGATGAGGTTAAAGCCTTTTCCGTGCCATGTTCTGGCGAGATCGGCTAAGGGCCCTAGACTATTCAGAACTCCATCGTTCCGAGTCGATAGACGGATCGACGGGATACCGGCCATCACGTCTCTCCTTCAGGTAGGCGCGGTTCCGCCGGATCGCAGAGGTCGCGACGGACGATCAACTAGCTCTCATCGACGCGACTGACCGGTCCGCCGGGGTGTCCTAAGTGAAAAGCGTCGAAAGTTTCTTCCCGTCGGGCACTCCCAGCCCCGTGCAAGGATCCGGACCTCGGTCAGCCCGGAACGCTCCGTTGTCACCGACAGTGATGTCCGTGAAACAGAGCGGATTGAGCCACAGTTTCGGGCTGATGTATCCGAGCCTTTTCCCGAAAGCGGCAAACAATCCGGCGTACAACGGAGCAACGCCGCTTGTGCCACCGCGAGTCGCAGCCTGGCCGTGGACGATAATGCTGTAACCCGTGTTGGGGTCGGCGTTGGCGGCAACGTCCGGAACCATCCGGCCCGGTCCATTGGGCGCGCCGATCTGCCAGGCGGGAAGCGGCCTGAACTGAGTGGAGAATCCGCCGCCGGTTCCGCGCCCATCCGTCTCGCCGGGATTGTTGTTCCAAACCGTTTCGCTTGCTCGGGTTTTCGTCGTCCCGCCACAGCCGATGACGTGTGGACACGACGCGGGACAGTCCACGTTGGCCGCGGCGTCTCCCCCGTCTTTCGAATCGTTGTCTCCGGACGCCGCGAACACGACCATGCCGGCTTCGGTTGCCGCAAGGGCCGCTTGCTCCATTTTGGAGCAGGTTTTAGGCGCCTTCCAATCGGTCTCGTCGGCTCCCCACGAGATCGAACACACGTCACAGCCGTCCGCCGCTGCGGCTTGAACTGCCATGGCGATGTCCTGCGACCAATACACGCGAATTGAGGCTGGCTGGCCTGTGGCGGCAAAGTACGACGCGCCGACGACCTCGATTCCAAGTGCGACTTCCGCATCGTATCCATTTGGATCGGGGCCGTGGAAATTCGTCGTTCCGTCCACCGAGAAGTCCACCATGGATGGTGAGGGTTGTCCCACCGCCGCGAAATATTGGTCTAGGTCCGATTGCAACCAACCACCGGCAAATTCCACCAGAGCGATGACGCCTCCGCCAGAAAGCCCAGAAGGCCAGTTGTAGGCTCGGCACAGATCGGGAACATCCCAGAAGTTCGCGGGCAGAGCTTGAGGTGACGGCACCTGGCCGTAGCACCTAAACGCGAGCTTTGGGCTGCCCTTGTTGGCGGACCGATTTCGACGCCTGGTTGTCCTCCGCTTCTTGAGACGACCCCTCCCTGTTCCATCCGTCCTGGTCACCGCTCAGCCCTCTCCTCATCCAGACTCAGTCATCCGCCGACGACCATGAGCCGAGGCTCATGGTACGTCCGAGAGATTGTCCCCTCGATTCAGGTTCGTCAAATTCGACGGATCAGCGACGTTGGAAAAAGGTGCCCTGAACCGCAAAAGATTGCTGTAAATGGGGGCTGCACTGTCGGAATGCCACAGCGAGACGTTCACCATCAGGCCGCCGCTAAAAGTGATCTTGTCTCCCGACCCCAGAGCCGTCCACAAACTCTTGTGATCGCGTTCGGTCCCGCCAGCAGAGAGAATGCTCGCCAGGAGAATAAAGGCTGGATGAGCGAACTCCCCATTCTTTTCCGGCGGGCCCGCCAGCACCGTCGCTAGCTGATAACCTTGGATAACAGACGCGCTGCCCAAAACCCCTGTGCTCGAGTTCGTTTGCAATAGTGCGTTCATAAAGCTGTCGTACATTCCGTTTGCATCCGTGAACGCCGCGTTCAGAACGGGATTCCCCGCCGAGGAGCTCGCGAACTTACCCATAAAAGTCTGGTTTTGCTCGTCCACTCCCTTGATGACAAAGTCGCGGACATCCTGGACAATCTGCAGGTCCGATTGAATGTCGGCGACGGCGTAGTCGGTTGACGAAGAATTCCCGAACAGCGGGGGATAGATCACGTTGGGTGTCTTCCCATTGCAGGGTGTGCCTCTGAGTTGTCTCGTGACAGACACTGCCATCGCGCTGTCAGGGATCACAATGGATCCCGGAGTTTCCGAATTAGAGGCGACGGCGATTGCTGACAAAAGAGAGGTGGCATCGGAAAACGGATCGATCGAGCTCGAGATTCCTGCTGATCTTGGCTTAAACGTCGGGTGGTGTTGATTCTGGTATGCTTCGAGTTTTTTCTTCAACGTCGTTTTGTCGTAGTGCTGGGGATCGTTATCATCGGGCAGCAAGGTCTCGTAAACCGATACAATCGCCTTCGCGTTGGCGATGAAGCTTTCATAGGATTGTAGACTTGCGAAAGTTGCCTGATCGTAAATGACGACGGTGGTCGTCGGGACTTCAGCTTGGGCCTGAACTCCAGGTGAGGCCGCCACAGCGGCTGCTGGCTGCGGAATGAACGAGCACACTTTCGTCGCAATCGTAGTTGCAATCTGATCGAGAGATCCGTATGCAAGCATCTGGGACTCGATGAACGCACTTGACGTCGCCGCTGGCGATGCCGATTGGGGAGCTGTGGCAGCCGCCGGTGACGCAGCAGCAGCGCCTCCCTTCTTTCCCTGTGAAAACGTAGAAACGGGTGAACATGCTAGAGCAACGATGAGCATGAAGGTAAATGGAGCCGCCAGATTTATCTCTGGGGACCTCGAATAGACTGGTGCCCGATGCTCTTGTTCTGCCCTGGCAACAGCCCCGGGAATGCTGCCCATACGCACGCCTTTTGCACCTTCGCTCGATACTCGCATCGTGAAGCCTCTCCGTTCTGAATAACGAACCCGAATCCTCGCTCACGTCAACAAAACCCACTAGTAGAGTGATGGGCGAAACGAGCCGCCGAGAAGCGACGCGTTCATGATGGCGCTCGTGTGCGTCCCTTCACTCCCTCCCCAGGAAAACAGCAAAAGCACCTGAGGGAAGCCGCCGGCCCTCAGCGTGAGCCCCCCAGAGAAGCTGTGGAGCCACGGTCCATTCCCCAGCCCGCCGCGGCTGAGTGATACTTCCCCTTCATCTGCGCGGAAAGCCACGCCCAAGGGCAGGTTCCACACCGAATGCTCGAAGCTCTCACGCACTAGAAGCAAGTTGGGCGCGCGAAACCGGTAGTCCTGATAGCTCGAGAGTGCGGGATCGCCGTTGATGTCCGTGCCTCCGAGGGTCGGCTGAAAGTAAAAGGGCACGACGTTCCCCCCGGGAGTCATCGAAAGCACTGCGAGAACGCGTAGCCCGATCGTGCCTTCGAAATTTCGGACATAGGGCTTCGGACATTCAGAATGGTCGTCCGACGGATCGAGCAGGCAAGAATCCGGCCCGTTGCCCGGCCTTGGCGCCCAGAGACGAGTCGTTATCGGATATAGAGCGAATTCATGTCCCAGATCGATGGTCAGACGCTGGAAGGAGAAATCCGACCCGCCCGGGGCGAAATACTGCCGATAGACGGCGCTGTAATCGAGACGCACCACATCCGAAGCGAGAACCGGCCGGATCCGAATGCCCTCCCCCAGCTGCAGGGTCGCAGGGTGTGTTGTCAGACCTGGTGCCGTGCCTTCCGTATACAGCTCCCCGATTGACGGGCTCGACTGCCCAAGCCTTTCCCGGATGTCCACAAAGCGGCCGTTGATCTCGCCGTAGAGCGACGCGGCGAGCGGTGAATAGAACGGCTTGACGATGTTCCCACCGGCGATGGTCTGGGTCATTCCATAAAACGCACGGCCAGCCGGTGTCGTCGACGGCCCCAATCCGAAATAAGTCAATTCATTGAGCGAAATGGCCTGCGCGTACAAGCCGAACACCGTGCGCTCGGGCAGATTGGTCAGGTTCCGCTTGACCTGGGGCGGCGGTGGGCCGTAACTCACGCCGACCGGCCGGTTCGGTGTGTGCACGAACTGTGCGTAGGCTCCCGCACGCCATGATCCGTTGTCCGAAGCAACGGCGTCGGCATTCCAGGTGTTCCGCCAGTTGTCTGTCGTCTTATGCCCCACATACGCCAGTCCAACGCCGAATCCATTTTCGGGAGCGAGGCTGCCCACCGCGATATGGAAGGGAGTCCCGGTGAACAGTTCGTCGGCGCAGGAAGGAATTCCTGTCCAGCTAAAACAACTTTCTGTGAGTTTGCTCCATTCGCTTGGCGAATCCGTGCCGGACGGCTGCGAACTCGATGGAGGCTGCTGCTGCGCACCGGCAGCGGCCGCCGTGAGCAGAACGAAAAGGAAAATGACGGCGCGCACAAACGCTCCTTTACTTGGGTCTACCCGCATGCCGGTGCAAGATGGCCGTCGCGCCGTGAACGTAGGCGCTCACATCGGCTTCGGTTTCGAGAGACTTCGGATCCACGGTGAGGATTCCCGCCAATTCCTCCAGGTGCTTGAGCAGCGCTTCGCGCACATGGAGTGCCTGGGCTCGCAGCAGCAGTCCCGCAGGTCGCCTTGGCTTGTAGGAGCCCGGCTCGGGCTTGGGTACTTCAATCACCTTCGATGCTGTGACCATCAGGCTCCTCCTAAAGGTTGAAGTACGGAATATCGGAGTCGGCTCGCATCGGACCCGACAGTAGATCGAGAAAGGTGCTGGCTTTTTCTTCCCGGATCGTGCGCTTCGCATCGCCATTGAGAAAGAAATTCGTCACCGTGGCTGGAATCGAGGCGTGTTCGAAGATGCGCGCGTTCGCCGGATCCTCCGGGCCCGGCACAACGATGCCCTTCGGAACATAGGGGGAAACCAAAATCGCCGGCACGCGCACGCCCAGGCGATCGAACAGAAATGTCTCGCTGGTGCCCGTGTCTGCTGGTTTGGCTTGATAACCGTCGGGAGTGCAGGCGGGCGGCGGAACGTGGTCGAAGATTCCGCCGTGTTCGTCATAGACCACCAACAGAGCCGTAGTCCCCCACAGCGAAGGGCTGGTGCGAATCGCGTTGTAGACGCCGGCGATGAATCGCTCGCCTTCTTGCACATTGTGGTCCGGGTGCTGGTCTGATGCCAAAACTTCGCCGCCGTCGGGACCGGGATGATCGTTGTAACAAGGCTCGATGAAGCTGTACTCGGGGAGGCTACCGGTCTGGCAATCGCTCACGAACTGACTGTAGCTGCCAAAGATCTGCGGCTGGTTCTTAAGGATGTTGACAATCTCCATTGTCGAGCTCTGCTGATCGTAGTAATAAATCTTGGCCGTATGTCCTCCGGCGACCATACGCTCGTACACGCTCAGAATCGGGTCGAGCGTGTAGAACACGTCCATGCCCACTTGGCCGAACGAAGTTCCGTAATGAGCAAAGGCTCGATTGCAAATCGTTGGACCGGGAATCGACGAAAACCAACCGTTGAACAGGGCGAATTCGGTGGCAAGCGTTGTCAGTACAGGAAGCTTGTCAGGCGTGAAGTAATTCATGATGTTATGCGAACCGTTGACGTTGTTTGTCTGGGTGAAGTAGTCCTTCACGAATCCCTTCATGTTCGCGACTCTTCCCGGGCCGGGCGGCGCACCTCCGAAGATCTGCAGGTCCACGCCGGGAAAGTGATGATCTGGATCGGGATCGAGCTGGCTCTGGAACTTTGCGCCGGGCGCGACCTTGACGTCGCTTCCTGCGGTATCGGGATTTGACTCGTTTCCGGTCAAGCCATTGATCCCGGGATACTTCTTCGCGCCGTTCGCGATGATCAGGCTCAGACCACCCAGCATGTGATCAAACGAACGGTTCTCCATCATCAGGACGACAATGTGCTTCAGATTGTCCGCACCGACGGACATGACACCTCTCCCCGACTAGGATCTCACCAGGGCCAATTCCTCTCGTGCCGCGACTTGTTACCCTTCCGTACGATCACGCAGTGGCTTTCGGTTTAGTCCATGCTGAAATCGCGACGCGGGCCGTTACGATCCTCTGCATTGATTCGTTTCCGTCCACTTGCCGTCCCAGAACCCTCTCGCCGACCACTCGCCGCACCTTTAGCGTTCACCGGTAATCCCAGGCGTCCGCTCGCCCCGACATTCCCTCTGTACTGCCTCCGGTCTCAGACGACGTTTCAGGAATTCGCCTGCTTCGTCGCTTTGTCAGCGGTCGCATTGAAGAAACTCGTCACGGCGTTGACGATCGAATGAATCCCGTCAGCTCCGCCGGCAAGCAGCGTGGCCGACAGCATCACGTCGACGGTGAGAAAAAAGGCATGCTGTCCCGGGTGCGTGCCCGCCAAAGCCGCGAATTTCGCGCTATCGAGAAACGGTCCAAGCGCGCGAACCCCGGCGATGCTCGTACAGAGACTCAAAAGCAGAGACACGGCAAAGGCATATCGCTGCGTCGTCCCGCGATATTCATGGAGAGTGTTCGCGGCCGCTTTCTGAGCGTCAGGTTTCGCTCCGTCGGCTGGCTGCGCCTTCACGACCGCCAGATTTGTCTCGAGTCTGTCAGCGCCCGTATCCCTCCACGGGCTGATGAGGATTTCCACGGTGCGCTCGATGACCGCGGCGGCAAAGACAACCGGTGCGAGCAGGCCGGGCAGGTCGCTTACCTTGACGGTCAGAGTGACGCCTTCCCACCGCAACCAAATGCAGTAGATCAGAAGCCCGACGACAAGCGCCCCACCAGCAATGAATAGAGGCCAGTTCGACTTCTTCTCAGAGTGATCTTCCGGCTTGTCCGGCATCAGACTCCGACCTTTCTCGCTTTCGCGCCTCTCCCGCTCAGAACACGAATCCTAGGTCGCTCCGCCCGACTCCTGGTTGAGCCACCCGAATTTCTTCGCAGCAAAATCCAAAGCCCTCAGTCCCATGTACCCGCCCAGAATGGAAACGAAAAGAACGCTGATCGTGTTGTGTGCGATGTTCGCCACTGTGTTGCCAGCTACGATCGCCGGAAGAGCGAGGAACACGTACAGCCACGAGAGCAGAGCTCCACCGGTCAGTCCTAGAAATATCCGCCAAAACCAGGAACCTCTGAACTGCTGGTACGCCGCGATCCCCCCGACCGCACCACCTGCGAGACACAACGCCAATATCAATTTCCAGGTGATCACGACGTTCAAGGATGCCGTCGGATAATCGGCAGCGACCGCGTCAATCGTGTCGGTTCCTACGGACGTAGGCACGAGCCAAGCCGAACCCAACGGCGAGTCACCTTTCACGGTCAAGTTGACAGGCGTCAAGGAGAGCTTCGACCGTTCCGTGTGCAGACTGATCGGCCAATCGCGCCCCGGAGCAATCGCTTCTTGGTCGTCCACGAAAACAACGAGAACCGGTACATTGTCGATCACCGACAACTGCGCTGGTCCGTATAAGACGACACCCAGAGGCACGAACTGCACGTCGAAGCTGGTCTGGCCTTCCGCGGAGTACGCTGGACTGGAGCTCACGAAGGAGACGTGCGCGTCTCCCGGCCAATTCGAAGTCAATTGCGTCGTGCCGGAGTAGGATCCCTTGGGGATCTCAAGAGCTCCGGGATTGAGAGATCCCCTGCTGAAAGTGAACCATATCTTTGTATCCTTTGGTGCGGGCGCGCCATTCGGACTGACAAAGTAGGCGGAAATGACTACCGGCTCCGATCCGTTGGCGATGTAGTCCGACGCCGCGTTGTCAACGCTAATGTAAAGTTTCGGTCGAGTGTCCTTCTTCTCTGAACTTGATCCGGACGTATCGTCCCCAGTGGTCACGGCGTGGCGAGGCCTCCATTTCACCTCGTAAAGTCCTGCTACGGCGTGTTCGTTGAGGTCGTACCTTGGAAACCTCTTGAGCGGGTCGACTTCGGAATTCGGCTTCGCTGAAGAACCCGTCGGTTTCTGGTTCGCTTTCCCCGTGCTCGCTGCGGACGGTAAGACCAAAATCTCAGTCTTTGCCGGGCGGATATTCTTTGCGGTAGGCCATGCGCTGACCGACGCCAACCCTTGCTCGGTGGTTGAAATTTGGGCCGTGCCGGACGTCTGGCCTTTCGGGATCACGACTGTCTGAGTGCTTTTGGCCCCCGACGGCAGGACCAGATCGAGCTGGACTTGCTCGTCTTGGTTCGCTCGGACCGGTCGGTTATTCGCGTCCACTAGCAAGACACCCAGCTGAGTCGACGTACCGTGAACGACCCCTTGGGCTTGCGGCTTCAGCACAACGCGTGCCGGCTGGCTGGCGAGCGATGCGGCCTCCTGCTTGATTTGATCCTGCGCCTCCTCCGACAGTTGGCCCCTCGCAGGTTTAGCGGCCAGCAATGCGATCAACAGGGCTAGGATGGCACCACGGCTCCTCGGTGTAGCACACATGATTGACCTCAAGCTCGACGCGATCTCTCAATCAGAAACCCGAGGAACACTCAACAAACGCTCCTCGGGCGAATCATCCGGGGCCGAGAAGCGAGCGCGGACCACTTCGAGACGCATCGCGCTCGCTCGCAGGTAGGTTCCGAAACCGCACAATTTGAGCACCCCATATACAAAAGTTTCGTCAACCGTTGTTAGTTATTATTACTTGCTCGGTATAATAAGCATGGCTAATAATCGGAGCGCCCCCTTTATTACTTCGATTAGGCTCGGCGCCTTCTTACCCTTGAAGCAAGAGATCTAGGACTTTCCGCTCAGACCTGCTGCTTTGTGAGGTCCGATGGAGTCCGCCTAACGGCGGGGTCGATCTGTCATGGATTTCAGTTCGCGCCGTCCTAAAGAACCAGTCGCGGTAGCATGCGTCAGCGACGCAACGCCTTAAGAATCAGGGATGTCGTGAGTCCAGATCCTGAAGCAGGTACGAATTTCTCTAACGAGGTGCCTATGCCCTATCGACTTGCCATCACCATTGCTGGAGCCGTTTCGCTGGGGAGTTTTGAAGCTGGTGTCTTATTCGAGGTTCTTGACGCTCTCGGCCAGCACAACGATGCGTCTTCCCCCGACGCGCGTATTTACATCGACGTTCTGACAGGCGCCTCAGCGGGCGGAATGACCGCGGCGATTGCGGCGCACAGGATGCTCTATCTGGCCGGAGAACTAACCGCCCCCTACGACAATGTCTTCTATAACACGTGGGTCGCCGGTGTCGATATCGACGGGCTGCTGCCTCGTAAGCCCACCGAATCCCCCAGCCAGTCCGTTCTGTCGTCCGATTTTGTCAGGGGTGTCGCTCAGAAATTCCTGCTCGGGCGATATTCCGGATCTCCGGTCCCGGCTCCGGTCTCTCATCCGGCCTTGAACCCTCAGGGTAAACTGCGCATGGGGCTCGCGCTATCGAATCTCAACGGCTTGGACTTTAGGCGCACGCTTCTGAGCGGTGGCACATTCAACTACACTGAATTTGCCGATGAGATCACCTTTGAAATCGGCAAAACGACCGACAGCCTCGATGCTTGGAATCCGGTCATGAATGCAGCCGTCGCCTGTGGTGCCTTTCCTTTTGCATTCCGCCCCTGCGACGTCCAGCGCGACATCCGAGAATTCGACTCGCCCTTCCTTGCGCCTTGGCCAACCTCCCCGCGCAACTTCACCTACACCGACGGGGGTGTCTTCCAGAACCAGCCCATCGGGTTGGCAAAAAACTTGGTCGATTTGATCGACGACCATCAGAATAGCGAATCTCGCTCGTATCTGTTTGTTTCGCCTCAGTCGGTCGATCCGAAGCTAAGCGGAATTACCGCCGCGACCGCGGAGTTCAAGGCGATGTCGGGCGCTTTGATCAACGCCGTCTACAGTCAGGCGGGTTTCCGCGATTGGATTGAAGCGGAAGGTGTCAACGACGCTATCAAGCTGCTGAATCGCCGTGCATCCCAGCTCCTGGACCTGTTTTCGAGCCCGGCATTGCCGATGCCTGCGATTCAAACCGTAACGGAATTACTGCTCTCCCAATTCAAACTGCCGGCCGACGATCTCGTCTCCGCTCGAACTCAGTTGCGCACGCAATTCGCATCCGAATATGGCCAGCTTTCGAGTTCCAAGGGCGCGTCGGTAGCAGACCTTTGGATCGACGTAGTTTTGCTGTTCGAACTTGCGGCCGATCTCCACGAAAAGGACGAGATGTACATCTACTCCGTGACGGCCGACCGAGACGATCTCGCCGGCGCGGGATTCTCCTCTTTCCTGGGCTTCCTCGACCGCAGTTTCCGCGACCACGACTACGATCTGGGACGCCAGAAAGCACAGGTATTTCTCGCGTCCCTCCACGAGGTATCCCAAGGGAAGCTTCCCGCCCTCCTCTATAACCCCCAACCCATCCGCCCGATCGCGCCTACGCCGCCGAATGGTTTCAGTCCCCGGATGATTTCAGAACAGAATCGAGTGGACCTTGCAGATGCCCTCGGAAATGCGGCCAACAACATGCTCGCCGAGGACGGTCTTGCCTGGATCATTCGAAAGGCAGTGGAGGGCTTCTACATCGGACGCAAGATCAACGCTCTACTCGATCTCGATTGATCGCCTAGGGCTACCAACTTACCTTTGCAGGCGGCACGTATCGCGTCAAGAAGGAAGACGCCCAGACTTTTTCCAAGTCGCCTGATACAGGCGACCCTCCACGCCCGAGCAGCCACTAGGTCCCACGCAGCGAAAGACTCGCTCCCGTTTCCCACTGCTCCAACATCCGGGCTCCGATTTCCGCAAACTCCGGATGCTCTTTCGCGTAAGAGCCCACCTCCTCGGTCGTTTGTGAAATCGCGTTGTCGATGCCTAGAAGAATCGCCTTGATCTGTGCCGGGGCGCTTCCCGTCCGGGCTTCACCGAGTCTCTGAAGTTCTTTCGCACCCGGCCAGCCGGTCGTTCCGTTGAGCGTCAATGCCAAGGTGTCCTTCGCCAGGTACACGCCGGTCGTCACCAGGTCATAGACGGGAGCAAGCCTCGCTTCGCCCAACACATCGTCGTAAACGATTCCGAAATTCTTCAGATGTGCATCCCCGTTACGCAAGGCACAGTTCAGCGCAATCAGAGTGAACAGTTTTTCGAGATCCTCGCCTAGGTGCGTTGACTTTGCATATTGCTCCAAGCGCTTCATGATGGATGTCTCGTAGCTGCCGTGGTATTTCTCCTCTGTTCGTCTGCCGTTCAGCACGCAGAAATCCTCGAACCCGCGGTAGGTCCCATCCGGGCGCAAGTCAAACCGATCGATTACGATCGCCATCCCATCTTCCGCCAAACGGTACGGAGGTACTTCCAGCCCGCACTTCTTGGCGACTGCGAGGCAGAAATATTCGTTCGCAGCCAGCTGGGGGTACTCGTTGGCTTCCCACATTTTCACGATGTGCGTCGCGCCCCGGTAGCTTTGCGACAGCCGCGACTTTTCCTCCATTCCTCCGAAGGACTTCTCATCCCGCACGAGAATCTTGGGCTGCACTCCACTGATTCCTGAGAACGAAGCGAATTTCTCAATCAGGTAACGGAACAGGTCGCCGCCCCGCCGGCTAGCTAGAATCTCGTCCACGGACTGAAACGGAACGTCCTGATTGAGTTCGTCTTTCTCCCCAGTGAACCTGAGGCGCCCCACTTGCGATCGGCCCACGATCGTTAGCAGGTCGAACTCGTCGAATGTCCCCGTCGCCTTTGCAAAGGCCAGTCGCAATCGATCTCTCAAGAGGCCTTCGGGCAAGTTCATGTCGAAAATCGGCGGCAGCCCGAACCGCGCATCCCAGGACCGCGTGCGGACGGGCATCGTGACCGACACGGCTCGTTCGGCTGGTACCCCGGCGATGTACGTGAATGAGCTGCCGCGCTCGCTGTAGCGATCGAGCAGCCCCGCCTCAGCGCTGTCGGCCCAGACTTTTATCACTACGGTTTTCCTCTATGAGGTCGTCTAGGGTGGGCCGCTCGGACGTCGCCTTTTGTAGTTTTAGCTCGAGCCCTAGAATTGAGAGAAGTCTCGCTACCTTGGAGAACCCAAGCTCGCCGCTGCGGCCGTTTTCGAGAGCATCCAGAGTGGATCGGCTGATCCTAGCTCTGCGAGCGAGCTCGCCTTGGCTCAGATCAAGGGCCCTGCGCTTGGCAGCGATCTCTCTCCCAACCTCTATCAGAGTCGGCATGTGCCTAATATATTGCGCAGAGGTTCAGCTGTCAAGAAGTATGCCCAGTATATTAGGCACAGGATTAGATGATTGTCTCCAGACCGCGCGGCGGCATTGACATCGATACTTTCTAACTGGATTTAGCGTTGACATTGTCAGATGCTGGCTGTATTCTCTCGCCATAGAGAGGTCCTGAGATGCCGGACGGCGACAGATTTGAGCGAAGCCTTCGGGGCCGCGGGTGGGCCAAAGCCTATCGCCTCGCAGGCGGGAAGGCCGAATGGCCTCTATTGATCGACGCGCTCGTCACGGCTTCGGCATTTGCCCTTCGCCATCAGGCACAGTCACCTTCTCTCTCCGACGTAGCAAGCGCGCTGAGTAACTCTTTGGCCTTTCGGCGCGGACACGACTCCGACGGCGGCTTTGGGGCATTCGAGGCGTTCGAGCAGCTCTATAGTCAACTCGACGAAATCGAGGCGAGAGACCTAAACCGCTTGGGAACCTCCCTCGTGATCCGGGCTGCGAAGAAAGTCTTCGCAGAGCAGGGTCGCCAAATCGAACCGCCCGAAAAACAACAGACGACGGACCGACTGGGCGAAGAGTTTTTCTGTGAATTGATTGATCAGCAGTTCCTCAGCCGTGTGCGCGAAGGCATCGCGGAGCAGAACGAACGCAGTGCTGAGCAGCAGGCCTCCTGGGAACAGGAACTGAAACAGAGAGTAAGACCGCAGGCCCGGAAGTTGTTCGCGAGCGCCTTGAAGGCGGCCAACGCGAAGGAAGTTCGCGCACCCAACCGCATTGCGGTCGCGCCACCTCTTGAAGTGCAGCTCCACCGACCACTCGTGGCGCTCGACAGGTAGGATGACGATGCAACTCTTTCCCGCTCCAAACCAGGAGTTCCACTTCGACTTTCGCGAGTCGGGCACCGTAAAATGGGGACGGCCTTCAGGTACCGTCGAACGAGAATCGACGCATCATGCAATGCGGTATTTTATCGACGATGAAACGATCGACCGTCGGTTCGGTCACGAACTCGATTCACTTTCAGCGGATTGGATCGATATGGCCCTGGCTTGTTACCTGGCAGATCGCCTGGCGTTGAGGCCGATATCGAGGAATGGCGGCAGGAACTGGTCGCGAGTTTTCAACATCGTTCTACCTGTCAGAGAAATCGCTCGATGGACGGATGCTGTTCACTCCTCGCTCGCTCGCTTATTGAGATTTCTGACCGAAGACATTTGGCAATTCGAGTTCACCGAATATAGAGGTCCGGCAAGAGCGACGGGCTTTCAGCGTTCGCTATTCCCGTTCGAGGCCGATCCGTCCACGCGGGTCGTTCTTTATAGCGGCGGGCTCGATTCATTCGCCGGAGCGGCGCAGGAGCTCTACACTTCTCCGGGCTCCAACTCAGTCCTGGTCTCGGGCGTAACCAATCCTCGACAACGAGGCGCCCAACGGTCTCAAGTGGCGCGCCTCCGATCGATTGCGCGACACCCTATCTGTCAGGTAGCGATTCCTTACGGACTCAGGTGGCCGGACAGTGCCGGTGAACGAAGAGACGAGGCGTCGCAGCGCACTCGCGGCTTTCTGTTTCTAACGCTGGGAGCAGTTTCGGCGATCGCTGCCGGAGCCTCCACGCTCTTTCTCTATGAGAATGGCGTTGGAGCCATCAACCTTCCTTACGATGCAACCCAAGTCGGGACGTACAAGTCGCGGGCCACTCATCCTTCGACGCTCTTCCAGATGGAGGATTTCATCAAGACCCTCACCGGGCGGGAGTTTTCGATTGACAACCCGTTCCTGTTCACGACCAAAGGAGAGATGTGCAAGCATGAGGCTGTCGGACGTTTGAGGGACGTCTTGCCGCTCACTTTCTCCTGTGATGGGTTTCCTGTTCGGGTCAAGAACCGCGGACAGTGTGGATTCTGCACGTCGTGCCTTCTGAGACGCCAATCGATCGAGGCGGCGGGTCTCGCCGCGTACGACACCGCTGGCTATTTGAACGATCTGTGCTCGCCCGCATACACGGGTTCCGAAAGACACCTGCACGCACTTCGCGCCATGGACTGGCAGGCGCATCGCATTCGCCACGCGCGATCGAAAGCGAATCCTTGGGAAGCGCTACTCGATGAGTTCGTCGAACTACACAAACTGCAACTCGACCTCTCTCGCTCACGTCATATCCAGCCGTCGGAATCGCAATTCAAACTACTGCGTCTCTACACAACCTACGCAGACGAATGGCGGTCGTTCTCAGCCCCCCGCTTGCGCCTAGGGGCTCGGAAGACTGCATAGCACGCCAGTCGAAACATCTGCTCGGCTGAGGTGACGGTCATGGACAGAAACATTCTCGACCAACTCGATCCAAGGCTCCTGGGAGCGCGGCTGCAGGACGCCCGCAGGGCGAGAGGGCTGACGCAGCAGGCGGTTGCCGACCTCCTCGGCATCGCCCGCACGACTCTCGTGGCCATCGAGAAGGGCGAACGGCGAGTCCTTCCCGGAGAACTGATTCGGCTGGCTGAAATCTACAGTCGTCCAGTTTCCGAATTCGTATCGAGACCCGTGCTCGTCGAAGGGTTCGTCCCACAATTCCGTGCCTCCTGGAAGGACGTATTTGAGGAGGATCCCGAGCTCGAGAAAAGTGCAGGCGAATTGCAGAGGCTGGCTGAGGACTATCTGGAGCTCGAGCGACTTTGCGATATGCCGCTGGTCCGCGCCTATCCGCCTCAGTATGAGGTTTCCGGTGCGTCGGCCGAGCAGGTTGCAGAAGAGATTGCCGCTGCGGAACGAAACCGGCTGGGCATCGGCGATGGCCCCGTCAGCAATTTGCGTGACAGACTCGAAAACGATATCGGGTTGCGGATCTTCTACTTTCCTATGGCGTCGAAGATCGCCGGCCTGTTTGCCTACAACGAGGTTTTGGGAGGCTGTATCGGAATCAATTCGGCGCATCCGAGGGATCGTCGTCACTGGTCGCTCGCCCACGAATGCGGGCATTTTCTGACCGGCCGCTATCAATCGGAGATCACGTTCTTGAGCGAGAAGAAGAGAGCATCTCTGAGGGAGCGGATTGCAGACAGCTTCGCCAAGTACTTCCTGATGCCGGCAAGCGGGCTGAACCGACGCTTCACCGAGACGCACCGGACGAGTGAGCGCGGGATCACGCTCGCCCACGTATGCACCCTAGCAGACCTCTATCAGGTGTCCGTGCAGGCTATGGTGCTGCGACTGGAAGAACTTCGAAGGCTACCGAGCGGAACCTGGGAGCGACTCGAGGCCGGGGGATTCAAGGTGCGCAGCGCTCAACAACTTCTGGGCATCGACGCCAATACTCCCATTCAGCATCTCCTCCCACAGAGGTATGTCAATCTGGCGATTCTTGCCTACCGACAAGACAAGTTGAGCGAAGGACAGCTAGCCCGGTTCTTGAGGATGGACCGCATCGCGGCTCGCGAACAGCTGGACAACGCAACTCGGCGCTTTAACGAAGAAGGTGACGAGAATTTCACGAGCATCGATCTCGATCTCGCCGCGCAGCTGGACGGAAGGTGAGAACGCTACATGTCCAGCCGGTCGACTGCCATGCTCGATGCGTGCGTCCTGATCAATATACTCGCCAGTGGTCGCGCCCGAGACATCCTCAGCAGCAGCGAACTCGACTTTGCCATTTCGACAATCGTGAGTAGAGAAAGCATCTACCTTCGAGCCTCCGACCCGAAAGCTCCCAGCGTCGCGGAAAACCTCGAAGCACTCGTCCAGGCACAGTTTCTCCGGGTAGTCGAATTGTCCGGAGACGACGAACAGTCGGCCTACGTCAACTACGCAGCAGACCTCGACGATGGAGAGGCGATGACCTTGGCTCTCGCATTCTCCCGTGGCTTTCTCGTCGCCACCGATGATCGGAAGGCGCGCCGGATTTTCCTGAAAAACGCCGGAGATCAAACGCGGCTCTTGTCAACTCCGCAGATTCTCAAGAGCTGGACCCAAAGGGCGAGGTTGAGCTCCGCCGAAGTGAAGGAATTGCTTCTTGAAATCTCTGCACGGGGGCGCTTCTCGCCCCACCCGACAGATCCCGAGCACTCGTGGTGGTCGAACGCGATCGCACAATAGTGGGCGCCGCGCTTGCTTCCGTCCGCTCCCGGGCTATAGCTTTATGGGAATCGGATCTCCGACATCCTCGCTCGAAAAGTGGGGGCAGGCAGAGATGATCAGATTCCGCACCGTTTTGCTCTCAACAACAGTACCCCTGTTGCCGTCGTAGACGAGATACACGTAAGGCAGGGGCCTGCTCGTCCACCCTGTGACCAGATCAACGGCCAGCCCCACCGCCGTCGATGCGAGCACGCCGTTCGGCCAGACAACCTGAGGGCGCGCTCCGGCCTTACCGTAGCGCGCCACTTCCTGCTGTATCTTTTCGTCATCCAGAAATCCCACGCAACGCATGCAGGGTCCTCCCGGCGAAGACAACACCACTTGGCCGCCAATCGTCCCCTGCTTCGAACCATGAACGTCCATTCCGATATCGATGTAGTGCATCAGATAGCGGCGACACGCTACTTCGAGTTCTGCACGCCCCTGGTAGCTGTCGACGCAACCGAATACGATCTGGCACTCCCGCAGCGGCTCAGGGTTGTCCTGCCAACGACAAGGAAATGCTCGCACGGTCGCCTGTGGCTCTAGCCCGTACACCATCATCTTAGCGATATGGATTTTGGGTGTTTCCGCTGCGGCGTCGACTGTCTTCGCTCCGACGAGACGATTCAAATTCGATTCCTCAACGACATCGCCATCGTAGATCACGAAACGCCGGAAGCCGATGTGAGCGAGCTGTTGAATGATATGGGATCCCCCTCCTCCGAGCCCACACACGCCGATGGTCGAACGAGCGATCCGCTTCTCCGATTCGGGCCCGAGAAACGACTGCCGCGCGAGACGTTCGGCGCTCATTTCCGATCCTCACTTTCAAAAATTTCTACCGGTTTCCCAATCACATTGACGCTATGCGCACGAACGACCTCCGGCTCGTCGGGCAGCCAGACCCAGCCGGCTCCGTGGTTCAGGCTCAAAATCAAAATTCCGTGGGCTGCCTGCCGTCCTACTGATCGGAATCCCGGCAAGAGTTTTGGTATCTCGCAACGGTCGGTCTCGCTCATCCCGGTGGGGCCGCGATGGACGTGGAGGTGCACGTGAAAAACACCCTGCCTCGTCGGACGGCCGTGATAGGCCGCCTGCATTGCTTCCGTGATTGCCTCACTGCCGATTCTGGCGCCGACCGACGGATCGGCGATGTATTGAGCATCCGGAATCGCGTGGTAACCGGTCAAAAGCACCAGCGCTCCTCGATCAACCAGCGAGCCGATCCGACCGAACGCAAAGCCCACGCGCTCTGCCGCGAAGGGATGGCAACGCGACAAATCCTCCAAGATTTGCTCGTAGAACACCGCGCCGATCCTGATTTCGATCTTCATCTTGGTTGCGTCAAGGCCGCCAAATGGTTCAAGAGTGCCTCGAGAGGTGAACGAGGAGCGGCACTGGCCTTCCACGAGAATGCGAACCAATTCTTTTCGCAGATCCGAGCATTCAGCACATTCCAGTTCTTTCCGTAGGGTGCGCGAATCTGCACCGAAAAATACAGCTGGGACGGGTAGCCATCGGCGCCGGCGAAAGGCCGCAGCAGGGCATTGCATTCCGACGGCTCGCAGCCCGCAGGAAGACGCAGCGCCTCGAGATACAGATACACTGCGTTCCCCTCTCCCAGGCCACGGACAGCCGAGCAATAGCGCTTCAACTCCTCGATTTGCTCCACGGGGTATTCCATCTCGTAATCCCTACGATGACCCGCCCGACTGCGGCTGGGTATGGAAGACCTCACAGCCCTCGATTTTCAGACGCCGATCGGGCGGCATCGGCATCGGCGGCCCGCTTTTCTCCTCAAGCAGAACGTAACCCTCTGCCGTCTCACCCACCTTTCCCAGAATTTCGGCAACCGTCCTGTCGCCGCGTTCGATCCTATACGGCTTATCGTTGATCGAGATCGGGACGATTTCCTTGTGCGCGGTGAGGAAGCCCTTCAGACCCTTCTTGCGCAGATCCACCCGCTCTTCGGGCTCCACCACGTCGTTCCGACCATCGATGAATTCCTCGATCAACTCAAATGCACAGGGGCGCTTCCCAACTTCCTTGAGCAGGCTCTCGCCCGTTGGATCCGACGTGTGGATCGTGAAAGCTTTTCCGTCGATCCGAACGCGATAGCTCGACCCGTCCGGTACTCCCTCGCCCCTTTCTGCGAATTCAAGAATATCCACGACCCGGTTTTCCATGTGACTTCCCTCCTCGAACCCTCGGGGCCCTTCGAGCATCGTCCCTTCGAATCGTGAGGCCCCCTGTCTTAGGCGACCATGTAACCACGCGCTCGAGTGCTTGCCGAGGGTGTGAGTGTCACGGCTCTCTTCAGGGGGTGCGGACCCGGGGAAAAAATTCCGCCGGCGCACACTCTTTACAGAATGGCTCCCGGCACGGTTAGGTGCTAGGCTAGGAGTTACCCAATGAGCTACTGGCACGCTTTCATCCATGACTTCCGCGGACTAGTCGAAATCGTGGCCGCGCGCATCGGAAAGCGGCCGCTCGCGACGAAGCTTTCACACGATATTCACACCATCAAGAGGTGGCTCAAGGACGGTGAACCCACGCGGCCCGACGATGTGGGCTGGGTGATCCGACTGGCACTGCTGAACGGAATCGATGTCGACCGATTCCAGACCTTTGCTCCGATCTACAAACTTTCGACCGAGTCCAGCTACGAGCTGAATCTGAATATCGCTCCGCCCGATTTTTCCTGGCTCAGCGATGTTCAGCGCCCACCGGAAATACCCTCGCGGTTCTGCGGAATCTCGCTTCCAAGCCCTTTAGGCCTGTCCGCTTCCCCGCTGACGGCCAATGAACACTGGATGAAGCTGATGCTTGGCCTCGGCTACGGCCTCTCGACGTTCAAGACTCGCAGAACCGGGCAGTGCAGCCCCTACGCGCCTCCCCAAATTGCTTACGTCAAAACGCCCCCGGAGTTGTCCGAGTATTCGCCCGAGCGGCCCCCGGACGTCGAGGTTGCATTCACCCGCACGGGCATACCTGGTTTCGTTCCGAATCTGGTCAACTCGCTCGGCATCCCCTCGGAGAACCCCAGTGACTGGCGCGCGATTTACGAACGAGCTTCCGCATTAAGGGGCGGCCGCTTTGTCGGGATCAGCATCGTGGGAGACGCCGCCGATGAGCCGAGCACCATCTCCGATTGGAAAACCGCTGTCGCCCGCGCCCGGGAGTGCAAACCGCCCTTCATTGAACTGAATTTCTCCTGCCCCAACCTCAAGGGCCGAGCGGACGTTTTTTCCGATCCCCCGCTGGTCAAGCGCCTGTGCCAGGATGCCGCCGCTCTCGTTAAACAAGACGGGATTCCGCTCGCGATAAAACTCCCGCACCTTCCAGAGGAAATGCTTCGCGACATTCTCCGCGCCAGTGCAGGTTTGGTCCAAGCCATCAGCCTTCGCAACACCATTCGCGTGCGTCCGTTTGAAATCGAAGAAAACGGAGGGCACAGAATACCCGCCTTCAAGGGACGCGAATTTGGCGGATTGTCGGGTCCGTGCACCTACAGTCTGACCGTTCAACTTCTCCAAGCGAGCTTGGCAATTCGCAAGGAACTAGGGCTCGAATTCGACCTGATCGTCGGTGGCGGCGTTGCGAGGTCGGCCGACGTGGTGGAACTTCTCAACCTCGGATGGTCCAACGGCGCGAACGTCATCGTGCAAGCTACGAACGCCCCCATCTTCGATCCCCTGCTGGCTTGGAAACTCCGGTATCACCTCGAGCAAGTTCAGATCGGACAGGCTGACCGCCGCGGCGACGAAATGCTCGCCGCGCGCGACTCGATCGAAATTGCTTCGCTCAAGAACGCCGTCATCGCTCAAACCGAAATCAACAAAAAGCCCCGCTCAACTCTGCGGGTATCCGATCATGTGCTCGCCGAAAAATGGAACAGCTTCATTCTAGAGCGCTCTCGAGTTGCGCTGGGCAAACCCGCCAAGCCCGAGCCCCCGCGAAGCGTCAACGACTGGATCGCCATTTTCACCTCAGACAAATAATCCCGAGGAGACGGATGACGGATTCGCGTTATTGGGTGTACTTGAATGCCGTCCGCAATTGGGCTCATTGCTTTCATCGCGAGCTGTTCCCCTGGGGAGCACCCTACGACCCATTCCTTCTAGCCGATCATCTGAGGGTCTCGATCCACGAGGCGGATTTGAAAGGACTGGACGGCTACGTTGAAAACAGGGGGAGTGACTATCACATCTTCCTGTCCTCGCGAGCGCCGGCGGCCCGGCGCCGGTTTACGTTGTCGCATGAACTCGCACACGTCCTGTTTATGCGAACTGCGCGAAAAGGAGGGATCAAAGACTCCTACCTGATTCGATATCGGAGCAACGGACTCCCGCTCTCTGAGCTTCAAGACGAACGAGAGGAGCGCTTGTGCAATGCATTTGCTCAGGAATTCCTTCTTCCGACCGAGGCTTTCATTGAGCGCGGGGTCTCGTCGGATCTTTCCGCCCGAGACCTCGTTCGCACCGCCAGAGACTTTCAGGTCTCTATTCAGGCTGTGGCCGTCAAGCTGATTTCACTGTTTCGGCCGATTCGCATCGTCTCCTGTCTATGGACTCTCAACACGCCCTGGCCGGTGACCTCCTGGTGGACCGGCGGCGACCTTTGGTTCCGTAAGAAATGGCTTCTGAAATCGGATATTGCAACGCTCGAGAAACTCGCTCTGATATCGCGAGACGAGCGCCGTGAAATATCGGAAATCTGGACAGCTCGAGGGAAGCGAAAATTCGACCTCAGGATTCGAATTGCTCCCACTGCTTCCAACAAGTGCGCCGTCGCTCTGCTCTCGCCATTCAGACCTCCCCGTTGCATCTCGCCCCCCATCAAGAGGCCTGAGCCCCCTTTGCAGCTGGACCTATTCGGCAACGCTTCGCAGAAGTAAAGGGACGCGTCCTGACAAACATCCCGAACCCCCGCGTCATTCTGCCTTTCGGCACCCTTGATTCCCGCTCCCGGGTGAAGCCAGAACTGTTCCTGCCGTAAGCAATATCGGTGTCTGAAAGCTGCGGCCGTTCAGGGATATCTGATCGATCATGCCCACAATCGACCGGCCGAGTCTCACTGCTCATTCCACGAAGCGACGCGAAACGACCTATTCACGTTCATCCCATTCGTAGTATTGTCACGTCCATTCGATAGAAAGGACTTGGACGTGAGTGAATCGAAGAAGCCACCCAGAAAATATCCCTTTCGCGTTGTGATTACACCGCTCGGTCAAGGACGCTCGGAGGCTGAACTCCGCAAAGGCGTGACCGAGGCCTTGAGCGAGGCAACAAAGGAATTCCAAAAGCAGGAGAACGTGAAGGACGTTCGCACCGAGGGCACGCCTCAAGGCGGATTCCTGGCAGCGGGTCTCGAATGGGCTTGGATCATATCCGTGGCTGCTCCGTTCGCCATCGAACTCCTAAAGGGAGCAGCCAAGGCAGGCGCTGAAGAAGCTGGGAAAGAAGGAGCCAAGAGCCTGTACCAAAGTACCTAGCTAACCTCCTGGGCACCCACAGGCGGCGTAGGTAGGTCTGGGAGTTACCGCGATCTTCTAGAATCAGAGTTACATTGTCACTCTGATTTCGACCAGGTTCGCTTTTCTTGTCGCCGCCGGCGGGCTTCCATCCGGGGACGGAAGGGGTAAGACGGCACCCATCAACCAGGAGAGAATCGTGCTGGAAGCCAAGCACACGTGGAAGTGTCACCCACGAAAAATATGCAGACGCTTCTGGCTGGCGATCCAGGAGCGAAGCTGCACCGCTGGCGTGCGCATACTTACACTGTCGTCGCAGCCTTCAATACTGAAACGAAAGAAGTGTGGGGACAAAGAATCCTCGACGAGTGGCGAATCGCCGTCGCGGCAATGGAAATTTCCAAACAGCTCGGGAGAATGTCGATCGACGACCAACTCAGGTGTCTGGAAAACTTTCAGCATTGCAGGCGGCCGGCCTGGTGACGCCGCCCGAGCTTGGTACTTTCGTCGGTAGCCGACCTGCTGATCGCCTCAACGATGGCGAACCGCAGGATCGCCATGGCGCCTCTGCCGCTGCGCGTAATAGGAGGAACGCTTGCGGCGGCAGTTGTCTTTGCGTTCGCGGTGGACATCACCAAGGTCCCCGTATTCCATCGCCTCAGGATCGCCTGAGAACGTCGCAAGACTGATCTATGTATGCGAAAGGGCGTCGAACTTGGGCGCAACCTTGGGAACAAAACCCGACGAACATTATCGAAAACCGGGTAACACGACATAGATAAAGGCAAGACGAGACAACCACATAACGTTTTCAAGTTTGCTTTGCAAGCAACAGATCAACGCAAGAGCGAATGAACCTTCCGACTTCGCAGAAGCGGACTTCTGGCCCGCAATAACTTCCGGTTACGCGACAAGAATGCCATTCGATGCCTAACGCGTGTACTGCCGCCGAAAGAGGGACATGATCGCAGCAGCCGCTGCGACGGCAGGTGAACAGAAAGCGATAGTCGCCGAAGCCTTGAGCTAAATCTACTTACCTGCGAGGACACTGAACTATTCGGGAGTAAATGTTCTGCGACTCACGCTGAAACCACAGCGGTGCACCCGGCGCACCAAGCTTCAGCCATATCAGATGGTGCGCAATACCATTCGATACCCATGCTTGGCGGTTTTCGGTGAGTTGATATTCCAATTGCGAAAACGGGAGCGCAACTACCTCGCCCTCTCGTGATCCCTTTAGTCGCTGAGCGTTAGAAGGAGAAATGATACCGGCCATGTACATCACATCTATCCAGCCGATATCAACATTCTCAACTATCACAACTCTGGAATTCTCCAGGAGAGGCTGAGCACTACTCTCCTCGTGGATTTCGCGCAAACAGGCGTGCAAAATCGTGTGGTCGGCGAGATGCTGATAGTCGACAATAAACCCGCCCGCAAACACGTGCAGCTTTCCAGGCTCTGTAGCAACTCCCAAGGATCGCCTATGAATGTACAAAGATGCTTCGTCCGGCGATACCAAGACTGCGCCAGCGTACACAGCACGCGGCTTGCGGCCAGCATCGCGCAGGGTCTTCCATTGAACGTAGTCGTACTCATCGTAGTCAAGCAAAGCTCCAAAGCGCCGGATGCCTCGGTATTCCGCGATTCGTTCCAACCATCCCCCGTGATCACGTTCGTTCTCAGCGAGCTTCTTCTGGTAATCGGGCAAGAGATCGGTTGGAAAGGGATACGCACCTATCCGATTCATGCGCGGCGCCTCTGCGAGGTCTGCGATGACGCGGACGCGGTGGTCGCACGCCGTCTCCACTTCCGCAAACCACGGTCGCGTCAAACTTGACTTCTTTCGAGATTCGATGAAGTGGAAGTTGAGGCTCCGAACTTCGTTGGCGATATCGTCGTCAAACAACTGTACAGCGATGCCTGACTCGACCAGTTTATGATATCCGCGCCCCCGATCGTCCGGGTCCATGTAGCCGATTACAACGCGGGCTACGCCGGCTTCGACTAGCCGGTCTGCGCAAGGCGTCTTGTCTGGGCTGCGGTCAGTACATGGCTCCAAGGTTGTGAAAACGGTCGCCCCACGAACGTCTACTCCAAGCAGTTTCTTCTCCAGAACTGTGAATTCAGCATGGTCCGTTGGATGCACTTCCCCACGGTATCCAACCTCCACACGACCGTCACGCGTGACAACTACGCAGCCCACCAACGGATTGGGTCTCTCCGTGCCCTCACCACTTCCGTGCCGTTGCGCCTGCCTCCTCGCTGCATCTAAAGCCAGCTGCATGTAGTGTCGGTCAAGGCGCACGTGGTGTACCCCGTGTACTGGCAACTCTCGTTCAGACAATCGGGCAAGAGGAGTGATTATGGGGGCCTGGGCCAAACCGCTATCGAACCACCCACAACCCGCAGTGTCTTTCCTGGATTCTACCATCCTGCTAACTTGTGGCCTTGGTTGTGGCGGACCTGTGGGTGAGAAAATCCACTCAACGAGGCGATTTGTCGGCAAGCCCGAAGCTATCCTGAAACGGCGTTGTAGGAAGTTTCGGTCCAGAGCCAATCACGGGTTCCGGTCGGATCAGGCTCGTGTACCTCCCGCGTACCTCACTTGAGGGTTTTTGCCGCTTTTGGCCTAAGTGGCGTTTCGTATTTTCAGTAACTTACATCTCATCAACGACGGGGCTTGGTTCGATTCCCACCCGCGCCTCCAATAGATTCCCTAATGAAATAAAGGCTTACCGCGTTCAGAATGTCCCGCAACTTGCTCAAGCCTGTCAGTACTGTCAGCGCCGGTGCAAAAATCCCGATAGTGCCGATTGAAAATTCCCCACCCCTTAACGTGGTAAACCGGAGGCCACTCCATACGGAGGAGGTTCCGAGACTTGTTAAGGGGGAGAGACGTGCAAGAACTGAAGGAACTGCAACGGCAAGGAATGAGTATCCAGGCGATCAGCAAGTTGACCGGCTGGGACCGCAAGACGATTCGCAAGTATATGCAGGCGGCGGGGTTGGCACCGGAGTATGGCCCACGCACAGCACCGCCGAGCAAGCTCGATGCGTTCAAGCCGTATTTGGAAGAGCGGCTGCGGGCCGGGGTGTGGAACGCGAGAGTGTTGCTGCGCGAACTGCGCGAGCGTAACTATGCCGGTGGCTACACGATTCTGACGGACTGGTTGCGGCCGCAACGCAGCGCGGCACGAGTGGTGGCCGTGCGGCGGTTTGAAACGGCCCCGGGTAAGCAAGCGCAAGTGGACTGGGGGCATTTGGGCACGCTGGAGCTTGGCGAGCAGGAACGGAAGCTGCACGGTTTCACGTTCACGTTGGGCTACAGCCGCAGGATGGTGGCGGAAGTGGCGCTGGACCAGAAGCTGGGCACGTTGTTGCGGCTGCACGAAGCCGCATTCCAGCAGATCGGCGGCGTGCCGGAAGAGATTCTCTACGACCGCATGAAGACGGTGTGGCTGGGGACGGACGAGCGCGGCGAGATTATTTGGCACCCGGTGTTTCTGGACTTCGCACGCTACTGGGGCTTCACGCCGCGGCTGTGCCGACCCTATCGCGCCCAGACGAAAGGGAAAGTGGAGTCGGGCGTGAAGTACGTGCGGCGGAACTTTCTGTGTGGCTTGCAAGGGCGAGAACCAAGCAGCCTGAGCGATCTGAATGCGCGGCTGCGCGAGTGGATCTGGGACGTAGCGAACCAGCGGGTGCACGGAACGACGCACGAGCAAGTGATGGTGCGCTGGGATGTCGAGCAGTTCAGTTTGCAGTCGCTGGCGGGGCAGCCGCCGTATCCATACGTGGACGGCGAGCTGCGCAAAGTGGCGCGGGATGCCTACGTGGACTGGCAAGGCAGTCGCTATTCGGTGCCCTGGCAGTATGCCGGTCAGGACGTGTGGGTGCAGGAAATTGCAGGGGACGTGGATATCCGTACGGGTCGCGAGCGTATCGCCATGCACGGCAAAGCACAGCGCAAACACAGCGTGCTGACGTTTCCGCCACATCATCAGGGGATCCCGCTGGGAGTACGGAGGGCGGAGGGCAAGATCACGATTCATCTGCGGCAGAGCGCGCCGGAGGTGGAGAAGCGATCTCTGGCCGCGTACGAGCGTGTGGCGAACGGGGGTGGACGATGAACACCCCGATCGAGCGGTTGCAGACGGCGCTGGAGACGCTGGGATTGAAGGCGGTGGAAGCACGGCTAGAGAACCTTCTGGAACAAGCGTCGAAGAAAGAGCCGAGCTATGCGGACTTTCTCGACGAGTTGCTGAGCTGCGAGGTGGAAGCACGAAGAACGCGTTATCTGCGGGCCAGGCTGCAGTTAGCGCATTTTCCGTTCGTAAAAACCTTCGAGCAGTTCGATTTCGGGTTTCAGCCCTCGCTGGATGAGCGGCAGATTCGGGAGTTGCGATCGCTGCGGTTTATCCACGAAGCCAGCAACGTGATTTTGCTGGGACCGCCCGGGGTGGGGAAGACGCATTTGAGCGTGGCCCTGGCGGAAGAGGCGATCCGCTCGGGATTAGGCGCATATTTCATCACCGCGCACGATCTGGCAGCGGACTTGGGGCGCGCGTATCGGGAAGGCCGCTTGGATCGGCGTATGCGCGTGTACCTGGCGCCCAAAGTTCTGGTGATCGACGAGGTGGGGTATCTGCCGCTGGACGATCTGGGAGCGACGATTTTCTTTCAGCTGGTGAGCGCGCGGTATGAACGTGGGAGCATCATCCTGACCTCGAACAAGAGTTATGGGGACTGGGGATCGATCTTCGGCGATTCGATCATCGCCACGGCCATCCTGGACCGGTTGCTGCATCACTCGACGACCATCAACATTCGCGGGGAAAGCTACCGGCTGAAGGATCGCCGCAAGGCCGGCTTGGTCCCAGCTCGAGGGCAGGACGGGGTGGCCGCCACCTCCTTGGCCTCGGACTCCCTTACGCCCAAAACGCGCCAAAAGACGGCGCAGGGCTCCACTCCGTCCGAGGCCAAGGAGGCTCATCAATGAAGCTCAGGGGTGGGGACTTTTCGACCGGTACAATGGGGAATTTTCAATCGGAATTGACA
>Ga0210391_10000415_pt1 | contig 46855 bp, 42 predicted proteins | sample IncBWC12OmetaG_FD_160573 | JGI IMG/M metagenome (GOLD analysis project Ga0210391, IMG submission 160573) | Forest soil microbial communities from Barre Woods Harvard Forest LTER site, Petersham, Massachusetts, United States - Inc-BW-C-12-O ...
GAATGGTAAAGTGAACCGCGCGGCACTACCCAATCCCTTTGCCGCAGCGCCGGTCGCAGCGGCGCTTCACGAGCCACCGACTACGCGCATGGAGCAGGTGCTCGCGGAGATCTGGAAATCGGTATTGACGATTGATCGGGTGAGTGCGTTGGACAACTTCTTTGAACTCGGTGGATATTCGCTGCTGTCGTTGCGGGTTGCCAATATGGTTGAGAAGAGCACCGGGCAGGAGATGGACCCGCGGGCGCTGTTCTTCCAGAATCTGCGCGAGATCGCGGCGGGTCTGGAGCCGCAGAATTCCCCTGTGCGCGCCAAAATTCGGTGAACCTGCTGTCGCTTGGAACCGCGCAGCGGCGTCTTTTCGCGATCCACGAAGCCGCTGCTCCAGCCCAACGCAGCCGTGCGGCCGTGCTGTGTCAGCCATTGGGCACCGAGTACACCTATGCGCACCGTTCCATGCGCCAGCTGGCGGTCAGGTTGGCGATGTCCGGATTTCACACCCTGCGTTTCGACTATTACGGCACCGGAGACTCGGCTGGCAATGACTCGGAAGCGGATCTCGCCGGCTGCGAAAGCGATGTCGAATCGGCGATGGAGGCGCTCGCCGACATTGCCGGAACCCCGCGCCTCACCCTGATCGGTCTGCGCGCCGGCGCCAACATCGCAGCACGCGTGGCCGCACGCCGTCGCGCCGATGCCGAAGCGCTGGTGCTCTGGGACCCGCTTGCGTCCGATGCGGTGTGGTCGGCGGCGGATGCACTGCCGGAACACACGGCGGTTTTCATCACCGACAGCATCCAGGCGTGCGATACGCTGCGCGGCACCGGTCTTGGCTCCGGTGCCAGGCCGGTGCCGATTGAATTCGTGCCGACACAGTGTCCGTGGCTTGAATCGGCGACCACCAGCGGTATGCTGCCGGTAGCGGTTCTTCAGCGCATGATCGAATGGCTGCACTAGAGGAAGCATTCACCGAGCAGGCACTGCTGCTGGGAGAGCGCCGCTCCCTGGTGTCAGTCATCACGCGGCCGCGGCTGCCGGTTGCCCACGACCTGCCTGCGATCGTCATTCTCAATACTGGTATTGTGCATCGGGTCGGCCATAACCGCATGTATGTGACGCTGTCGCGCATGCTGGCCAGCTCTGGACGCACCGTGGCGCGCTTTGACCAGTCAGGGCTTGGCGACAGTGGCCCGCGCAGCGATCATCTGCCGCCGCTGGCGGCGGGTCTGGCGGATATCAAGGAGGTGCTGGATGCGATCGAGAAGTCCCACCAGGTCTCCCGTTTCATCTTGATCGGACTGTGTTCCGGTGCCGACCAGGGCGTGCTCTATGGGCACCGGGACCCGCGGGTGGTCGGGCTGGTCATCATGGATCCGACGATTCCGCCCACACCGCGTTACTACCTGTACTATATTTTGCATCGCATGAGACATCTTGATAACTGGATCAGCGTGCTGACTGGTCGCAGTGGGCTGCTCAGAATGGCATCGGCCCATCTCCTGAATCGCATGCGGGTGCAGGAAGCATCGCGGCCGCCGACGCTGCAGAACCTGCGGTTCAGCCCCTACCTGGCCCAATGCTATGCGGCCACTGCCGCACGGGGCATGAAAATCCTGGCCGCATTCACCGCACTTTCGCCCCGGCACGCCTATGTGCGGCAGATCCTGGATGCCTTTCCGGAAGTTTCCGCGCGCGGTTCCCTGCAGCTGCAGTATTTCCCCGAAAGTGATCATCTGTTTTCGGTGCCCGCGGACCGGGCGCGCCTGTTTCGCGTGATTGACTCCTGGCTCGGCGCGCACTGGGCCGCGAAATGACGCCGACGAGTGCCCCAGGCTCCCCGCCGGTCCTGCGCAACGCAATTTGGCTGATTGGAGCACAGGTGCTGGGGGCCCCGGTGTCGGTGCTGGTCAATGCAGTGGCGGGCCGCTATCTGGGGCCGGCTGACTTCGGTGTCCTGTATCTCGCCAGTACCTACGCCGGATTTGCGCTGCTGTTTGTCGAATGGGGAGGATACGGGGTCATTACCGGCAAGATCGCCACCCATCGGTCCCGGGCCGGCGAGCTGCTGGGCAGTGCCATGGTGTGGCGGATCATGGCGGCCATGGTGGCGGGCGCGGTGGTTTTGGGATTGTGTGGGCTCGTCGGCTACGGTCGCTCCTTCCTCTTCGTCATGAGCCTGATGCTGGTCTCAACCTTCATGGGCTCCTTGGCCACCTCGGTGCAGGACGCCGTGCGTGGTTTTGAGAGGACGGATTTCGCCGCATTGAGCTATCTCGGCGGGCAACTGCTGATGGCAGCGGTGGTGATTTCGGCGCTGCGAGTGGGTCTGGGCCTGCGCGGTCTGCTGCTGGGGCAGATCCTGTGCGCCACCATCGGTGTGATATTCGTTCTGTGGATGCTGCCGCGCCTGAATATTCCGCGCCTGTCGCTGCGTTGGGACACGGTGCGGGAGCTGTTCCGCGACGGACGGTCCTTTCTGGTATTCGTGGTGATCCTGCAGCTGCAGCCGCTGGTGGATGGCGCGATGATGTCGCGCTTCGCCACCCCCGATGCCATCGGCTGGTTTGCGGTGAGCCGCAAGCTCCTGGGCGTTCTGGTCTTTCCTGCGGCAGCGGTGGGCAACGCCCTATATCCCACCCTGGTGCGACAGTATAACGGGGATCTGGCAGGTTGCCGCGCTACGGTACGGGGCGCGCTGCGGGCGCTGTGCCTGGTCGTGTTTCCGCTGACGATCGGCTCTATCCTGTTTCCGCAGATTGGGGTGATGATCTTCAGCGTGCAGAAGTTTGCACCCGCCGAACAGAATCTGCGCGTGCTCGCGCTGTGGTTGTTCCTGCTGTACTTCAGCATACCCCTCAGCCAATGCATCACGGCCAGTGGTCGCCAGGTCCCGTGGGCCGCGGTGCAGTTCTGCTGCGTCATCGTCAGTGCGGTGGCGGATCCGCCGCTCATCAGCTGGTTCCAGGCGCACTGGGGCAATGGCGGTCTCGGCGTGTGCATCGCCAGCGTGTTCAGCGAGGTGCTGATGGTGACAGGGGCCGTGTTTCTGGTGCCGAAGGGCGTGCTGGATGCATCGCTGCTGCGTCTGCTGGGCAAGCCGGCGTTGGCGGGGGCGGTCATGGCGGGTGTCGGCCTGCTGGTTGGCCGCTACAACACGGTCGTGGGGGCCATTGTGGCCGTTGCCAGCTATGCCGGGGTGCTGTGGCTGGTCGGAGAGCTGCGCGGGGCCAATTTGCGCAGCCTGATCGGCAGTTTCCGGCCGCGTGCGACCGCGGAGGGAGGAACCTAAAGGTTCAGGCGCTGGAAAATCGCCTCGGGAATGGCGCGAATCATGAGCATGACCGGACCCCAGAATGATGGCAGGTAGGCGACCGTTGCCGAACGATCGATTGCTTTGACGATCCCGCGTGCAACATGCTGCGGGCTGGCCCACAGCAACCCCTTGGGGAAGGCCGCCGTCATCGGGGTATCCACGAAACCCGGTTTGATCGTGATCACTGCCACCGCCGATTTGCGCAACCGCTGCCGCAGACCCGAGAGAAAGGCCGTCACCAGCGCCTTGGCGCTCCCATAAACATAGTTGCTGCGGCGTCCGCGATCGCCGGCCACGGAGGAGATCACGGCGATCGCGCCTGAGCGCTGGCGTTCGAAGCGGTTGGCAATCAGCGTGAGCAGTGCCACAACCGACACCCCGTTGGTGGTCAGCTCGCGGATCGTGAGGTCCACGGAATGCTCGCAGGCGGGCTGATCCGAGAGCGTGCCGTGCGCGATCAGTACCGTGTCCAAGCCACCCAACGCCTGTTCGGAATTGCTCAGCAGCGGCCCATGAGCCTGGATGGCATTGAGATCGAGGGTTTCCACATGCACCAGTTTGGCACCCCGCACGCGAAGATCTGCGGCGATGGCCTCCAGCGCCGGGCGGTTGCGTCCTGCCAGGCACAACCCATCGCCGCGGGCGGCGAATATTCGGCCAGCGGCCTGCGCGATGGCAGATCCGGCCCCGACAATCAGCACCCTTTTCACCGGTCCCTCATCACGCGTCGCCAGAATTCGGATGAGCAGGCCGGATCGATGAAGCGGGTGAATTCCTCCCACCGGGGAAAGCCGCTGCGGAACAGGCTCCCTGGCATGCGACCGTCCTTTGCCGGGTAGATCCGGCCGCCTGCCTCCAGCACCACTGCATCCAGCGCCTGCAGCAGCCGTTCGAGTCGCTCGCCCCGGTTCGGGAAGTCCAGGGCCAGGGTAATTCCGGGGCGGGGAAAGGAGAGCAGGCCGGCCGAGGGCAGATCACCGAAGCACTTCAGGACGGCCAGGAACGATCCTAAGCGACTGGTGGCGATGGCACGCAGCAAGGCGGCGGTCCCCTCTGCGGCGGCCCGTTGCGGAATCAGGCACTGGTACTGATACATCCCGCGGGGTCCGTAGATGCGGTTCCAGTTGCGAATGGCATCCAGCGGATAGAAAAAGGACTCCAGCGGCGCGCGCGATCGGCCCTGCGCGCTGATCCGTCGATGGTAGTAGGCGGTATTGAACAACCGCAAGGATGCATTGTTGATCAACGAGAACGGCGGCATGAAGGGCACGTTCAGCCATCGCGGCGCCCGCGCCGCCTGGTTCAAACCCGAGGCGTGCTGCGCTCGCTGCAACAGCCCGCGCCCCAGTTGCGCGCCACGCGCCAGGCAATCCACCCAGGCGACCGTGTATTCGAATCCGACGTCCGATTCGGCACTCAGGGTCATGAACTGCGCCAGATTCGAAAAGCGAATGGTCTCGACCGCCATCCACGGGCCTGGCACCGGGCGCAACTGGATCTCGGCCCAGGTAATCAGTCCGGTCAAGCCCAGTCCACCGACCGTGGCGGCAAACCATGGCGCATTCTGATCCGGCCCGCACAGCAGTCGCTCCCCATCCGATCGCAGCAGTTCGAACCGGCGGACATGTCGGGAAAAGGTCCCCGCCACGTGATGGTTCTTGCCGTGAACGTCGTTGGCGATCGCCCCGCCGATGGTGATGAATCGGGTGCCGGGCGTGACCGGCAGGAACCAGCCGCGCGGCAGTGCCAGCTGCAGGATGTCGCATAGCTTGACGCCCGATTCGCAGGCCAGCACGCCGGTTTGTGGATCAAAGGCGATGAACTTGTCCAAAAAGCGCGTTTGCAGCAGTGCGCCATCGCGGTTGAGGCAGCTGTCGCCGTAGCTGCGGCCATTACCGTACGGCAGGACGCTGCGGTGCGCTCGAGCATCCGGAAAAGGGGCGTGCCGATCCGTCGGCTGCAGCACCACATGGGGTGCCCGGATGACATTTCCCCAGGAGTTCACCACTTGTGAGGCCATCTCAGATGGCGACCAGGACCGTGAGCGCGCCGAGCAGCGCGACGCCAATGCTGATTCTGTCCTTCAGGGCAAATACCACGGGATCATCATGCATCTGGCCGCGCTGCGCCATCATCCATACGCGGCTGATCCAGTAGATCATCAGAACGCACAGCATCCAGATGACCTTGGGACGCTGATACAGCGACTGAATGTCAGGTGAATTGATGTACAACGCCAGCACCAGGACACTGAGATAGCCGGCGGCGGTACCGAGACTTTGCAGTATCGGCAGGTCCTCGACCGTGTAGCCGCGACCCGCGGCGTTCAGCCGTTCGCGGCGGCGCAATGCGTCGAGCTCGGCAAAGCGCTTGACGAACGCCAGACTGAGAAACAGGAACACCGAAAACAGCAATAGCCAGAACGACAGTGCCACGGTGACCGCTCCGGCGCCGGCGATGACCCGCAGGGTATACAGGCCGGCGAGAATCAGCGCATCCACGACCACCCGTCCCTTCAGGAACAGGGAATAGGCCAGGGTGAGGACAAAGTACGTCGCGAACACCAGTATGAATCGTTCCGGCAGCATCGCGGCGATGAGTGCCGCCGCACCCAGCAGGGCCGGCGCCATGATCAATCCTGCCAGGAGCGAAAGATCGCCCGATGCGAAGGGGCGCTGGGACTTGTGGTGATGGGCGCGGTCCGAAGCCAGATCCAGCAGGTCATTGGTGACATAGACCGAGGAGGCACACAGGCAAAAGGCCGCGACCGCCAACAAGGCATTGAGCAGCGCGCCCGGAGCCGTCAGATGGTGCGCGGCGAGCAGCGGCACCAGCAGCAGGGCGTTCTTGGCCCATTGGTGAGGTCGAAGTGCACGGATGAACGCCCGAACGTTCAGGCCCGGGGCGGCAAAGTTGCGCGCCGGGTTGGCGGCAGTCGCAATCCCCGGACCGGTTTTGACCTCGTCAAACAGCCGCAAATGTGCCGCAACGCGCTTGGCCAGTTGCGGGTTGGTGGCCGAGCACAGCCACAGCGGCCGTCCCGACTGCCGCTCGGCTCGCAGCCAGTCAAGACACGCCTGATTGTAGGCCAGGACGGCCGGGTCGAGCTCGACCCGGCTGGCGATTTCAGATCTCAGGCAGGCCTTGCCTCTGAGCCACCATAGTGCCGCCCGGAACAGATACAGCGGATTGCGCTTCACCAGCAGCAGCAACGATTCGAGCAGCACATCGCTGCGCATCAATGTGCCATCAAGATCCACGCACAGCGGTTGGGCTGCTGCGGCCGGTGCCGTGGCGAAGGCGGCCGCGGCGTTCATGGCGTCACCGCCAGCGGCTGCCTGGGGCGCAACACCAGTACCGCACACCATCCCAGCGCGACCGCGAACCACAGCGTCACCAGTCTGCAGATCAAGGTCAGCAGCAATGCCTGGCTTACCGTCAGGCCCTGCGCGGCCAGCAGCGCGGTCATGACAGCCTCGGTGCTGCCCAGTCCGCCCGGCAGGAATGACAGGCCGCCGATGAGCACGGCGATGCCGTATACGCCAATGGTCGTGACCAGGTGCAATCCGGCCGCCGGGAACATCGAACCGAGCAAACCGAGACCGGCGCCTTCGAGTCCCCAGGCGATCAGTCCGATGCCAAATCCAAGCACCAGCACCTTGGGGCGCAGCAAGGTGCGGGTGGCCGCGAGCGCCGCGGCGATACCCGACACTGCGGAACGGAGTCTGGAGATGCGCCCGCGGGGCGGCCGCAACGCACCGGCAAGCGCCAGCCACGGCAGCAGTGCCAGCGTTGCCAGGGCGATCGCTATGACTGCCGCGGCGCCCAGCAACGCGGCCTGAAAGCGATGACTGGCAAAGAGCAGCAGGCAGGCCAAGGCGGTCATGGCCAGCAGGTCCATCAGCCGCTCTGCCAGAAACGCCGCGGTCACATCCGTGAGCGGGACGCCCAGCGGCGTGTAGTAGCGGGCGCGCACCATCTCGCCCACTTTCCCGGGTACCAGGGTGTAGGCAAAACCAGCCGTATAGGTGAGTGCCGCAAAGCGAAAGCCCAGGGCATGCCGAAGATGCGCGAAGTAGAAGCGCCAGCGGATGATCCGCAGGGCGTAATTGAGCAGGGACAGCACCATCGCCAGGAGCACCAGATCCCATGACCTGAGGATCGCGCCCAGCGAGACCTGCGCAAGGTCATTCCTGATGGCGAACAGGCACCAAGCGGCAAACACCACCATGGCCAAATGCGGCAGGAAGCGTGAACGTTGACGCATGCTATTGAATTTTTTGATAGTTTGCCGCCGCTGCAATGCAGCGGCTGGGATATCAGCCCATGCTACTCGGCGAATATTTCGGCCCGAAGGCAAAAAAAGGGCCTCCCGTGGCGCGGGAGGCCCTGCTGTGACCGAACCCTTGAGCGCTAAGCCGGTTTGGCGGCGCTCACATCGCCGGCGACCGAGTACAGGATCTGCGAATTGCGGGTCTTCTGGAAATCCTCCAGCGACTGCCCGCGCATGGCGGCATAGATGTGCAGATTGGTGGTCCCGATCACCGCGCCGAGCTTTTCCAGCAGGAAGAAAATCACCCCGTAATGGATGAGGGCGCGCCAGTCACGATCCCGCAGCATGTTGCGTTCCTGCGTCGTCAGCTCCGCTTCCTCGAACAGAACTTCGGGCTCGGAGAGGAAGCGGGCGCGCACCTCCGGCTTGATCAGTTCGTGCAGGAAATGGTTCAGGCGATAGGCCTTGACGCTGCGGTCCAGGGTGAATGGATAGGTGCCCGGGATTTCATCCATCCCCGCCCATTCGCGGGTAATGCGCGCCCGGTAGGCATCCACGGCCTCGCCAGTGCCGGCATCGGGCTCGTTCTCGAATATCACCGTGCAGATGGGGGTCATGGAGGGCAGGTAATAGGCCTGGTGCAGCTTCTTGACCCGCTTGTTGAGCGCGCCGCGCATCACCAGCCACATCACCACTTCGGAGCCTTCGCAGCCGCCGAGCTTGGCGTAGTCGGCGATGGAGATCTCGGTGAGCTTTTCCGGGTCCTTCTCGATCAGGTCCAGGAATTCCATATCCCAGGGCGTATTGTTGAACCCGGCGCGTTCACCGTGAATCTGGTGGGAGAGGCCGCCGGTGCCGACAATCGCGACCTTGAGGTCGGCGGGATAACTCTCGATGGCCTTGCGCAGCGAATGGCCGAGCTTGAAGCAGCGCTTGGCGGAAGGGATGGGGAACTGCAGCACGCCGACCTGCAGGGGCACGATGGCGCCCGGCCAGCGATTGCCGTCGCGCGGCCACAGCAGCGACAGCGGTGAAAAGCAGCCATGGTCCAGGCCCTTGGCCTGGAAGTAGCCCAGGTCGAACTCATCAGCCACCAGACCCATGGCGATATGCCGCGCGAGGTCGGGGTGGCCATCGATGGCGGGGAGCTTGCGCGGGCCGCCGCCTTCGTCCGCCGGCCAGTAGCGCTCACCCACCCCCAGGGCGAACTGCGAATAATGATCGAAAAAGAACGACGTGATGTGATCGTTGTAGATCACGAACAGCACGTCGGGTTTCTTCAGCGCCAGCCATTCCTGGACCGGCCGGTAGCCCGCAAAGATCGGTGCCCAGACCGGGTCATTGTGCTTATTGGCATCCAAAGCGAAGCCAATGGTCGGTGTATGCGAGGTGGCAATGCCGCCCACAATCGTAGCCATTTACATGAATCCCCTTAAGATTTAGCGCGCGCGCCGCAGATCCCGGCAGTTGGTATATTGGGTTTCGGGCCCATTTGGTCAAGCCAGTGGCATTTCATTAACATAATGCTGAAAGTGTACGGCCTTCAGGATCCCAAATTGAGGCAAGGATTGTGACCGATACGCAGCTGGCACGTGCGACCGTCAGTATCCGCGAAATGATCCTGCGCGGCACCCTGCAGGGGGGCCAGCGCGTCGCCGAAGCCATGTTGGCCGAAGCCTTGGGCATGTCGCGGACCCCCATCCGGCAGGCGTTGCCGCTGCTGGCCCGCGAAGGGCTGCTGGTGGAATCCGGCACCCGCGGCTATGTGGTGCGCACCTTCACGCGCTCGGACATCCTGGATGCCATCGATGTGCGCGGCCTGCTGGAGGGGTTCGCGGCACGCCGCATCGCCGAGCGCGGGGTCACCCCGGAGCTGCTCATGCAGCTGCGCTCCTGCCTGGAGGAGGGTGACCGGATATTTGCCAAGGGCCACCTGGTGGAGTCCGATGAGGCGGCTTACGGCGCCATGAACGGGCGCTTTCACGCCCTGATCATCGCGGCTTCCGCCAGCGCCGTCACGGCGGACGCGATCTTGCGCATTGCCAGCATTCCGTTTGCCGCCGCCGCGGCCATCGCCTTTGACGCCTCGGACCTCAAGTCGATGTTTGACGCCTTGTGGATCGCCCACCAGCAGCACTTTGCCATTTTCGATGCGCTGGAGGGCGGCCAGGCCACGCGTGTCGAGTTTCTGATGCGCGAGCATGTCAACACCGTCAAGAAGAGCATCAACATGCTCGAGCCCGGTGACGTGCCGGTGTCCCGCTCCACCGCAGTGCCCGTGCTCAAGGCAGCAAGGTAATCGTCATCCCGACCGCGGTGGCGCGACCCGGGGGCACCAGCACGCTGCCGGGTTTGTCCTTCAGTTCACCGTTGAAGCCCTGTGGGTCGGTCACACCCTGCCAGGGTTCGATGCAGATGAACGGCGCGGCGGGCTTGCTCCACACCCCAAGGAACGGCACACCGGGGAAACTCACCGCGATGCGTGGCCCAACCTCGCTCCCATAGGTCACGGTACGGCTGCTGAGCTGATCGAAAATCAGCGCATCGGCGCTGAACAGCTCATCCTTTAAATTCAGCCTGCGGTTTTGCACCGGCGTGAGCAGATGCTCCGGGGCCAGCAGTCCGTTGCCATCAAGGCGCCGGATGGGGGCCGGTTCATCGGTTTCGAACTCAATGAAATGTGCCGCCCGTGCTTCACCGTACGGCAATGGCCACGCAAAGGCGGGGTGATAGCCCAGGCTGGCCGGCATATCTACGCTACCGCGATTGCGGATCCAGCTGGTGACCGCAAGACTTGCACCCCGGATGCTGAAGTTCACCTCCAGTTCAAACGGGAAGGGATACACCGCCAGCGTCTCAGCGTCGGCGCTCAACACGAAGGTGACGCTCGTCGGACCGGCTTCGGCCACCGTGAAGCGTCGATTGCGCGCGAAACCATGGCGCGGCAGCGCGTAGCTCTGATCCCCGATGCGGTAGTGGCCACCGACGAGCATGCCGACGATCGGGAACAGTAGCGGTGCCCGGCCCGCCCATATGGCAGGATCCCCGTTCCACAGCAGATCCCGTTCCGCTGCGTCCCGCAGCACCGAGAGCTGAGCCCCCAGAGGGTTGATGGTGGCGCTGAGCCCAGTCGTGCGAATCGTGATCCAGTTCGACTGGTCCTCTGCCATTGATAAACCTCTACACCGTTCGGTAGCTGCTGCGCTTGGGTTCGCGATGGGCAATTTCGCGCGGATAAATCCCGCAATGCATGACCCCCGCTTCGTAGGCGCTGCGTTCCGGCGGAATCGGGGTCTCGATGGCGGGCGTGGAGGCCATGATAGCGTCAAAGCGTTCCTTCATGCCGGGCCCGAACTCCGGATGACTGAGTATGAACAGGTCATTGTTGACCACACCGTTCATGACGCGTTCGCCGGCTTCAAGGGGGCTCATGGACACCGCGCCCATGCGCGCCATGGCCGCCGCCATGCGGGCCTGGTCCGCCGCGGACATGCCCGGGGGCGGCTTGCGAAAGGGATTGGGCTGGTCCATGCCGACGTAGTTGTCGGTGTTGACGCCGCCGGGACAGAACACCCCGGTGCCGATGTTGGTTCTTTCCAGCTCCACGCGCAGTGCTTCCATCAGGCCGACCGCGGCAATCTTGGTCGAAGTGTAGACACCGGCATTGACTCCTGGCAGCAGTCCGCCCATGGAGGCGGTGGTGACGAAATGGCCGCCCTCGCCGTGCTCGAGCATGTGGGGCAGGCAGGCCGCGACGCTGTTGTAGATGGCCGTGAAATTCACTGCCACGGCGTTGTCCCATTCTTCGAACTTCGCCTGGCTGGCCTGGCGCAGGGTCTTGATGCCCGCGTTGTTGACCACCAGGTGCAGCTTGCCGTACTTGCTCTTGACGGCCTCGACCATGGCCGTCCAGCCATCCCGATCGGTCACATCGTGCTTGAACGCCATGACACCGGCATTGCCGGGTTTGAACAGCGGCAGCGCGGCCTTCAGGCGCTCTTCATTGCGATAGCCGATCACGACCTTCATGCCGGCGTTGGAGGCCGCACGCGCAATGCCCAGGCCGATGCCATCGGAGGCGGCGGTGACGTAGGCTACCTTGCCCTTGAGATCCTTGAGCGGTGGCGCCTGCGAGAATGCCGGCTCCGGCGGCCGCGGCGGGCGGGCTCCGGGAGTGCCGGGCGCTGCGGCAGCCCCGCCGGCGGCCGGGGCGGAACTTTGGGCGGCGGCGTAACCTGCCAGCCCGAGGCCGGCCAGCAGGCTTCCGGTGCCTATCCCTAAGGTGTTGCCAAGAAAGTCGCGACGGTTGTTCATGGGTGTAGGTCCGTAAATGTCGTTCAGGTATCCAGGGTGACGCTGCGGAAGGACTTGCGCGGTTCGTTCCGGTGCGCAATCTCGCGGCGGTAGATGCCGCAGGTGAGCACGCGCGTTTCGCCTTTGACCCGCTCCGGATTCACCGGAGTGTCTTCCCTGGGTTCGGAAATCAGCATGGCATCGAAGCGCTGCTGGGTACCCGGCATGTACTCAGGATGCGTGACGATGAACAGGTCGTTGTGGATGACGCCGTTCAACACCCGCTCACCGGCTTCAATGGGATCCATGCCCGGCGGGGGTCCGCGGTTCGGACGCACCGGGGCGTTCGGGTTGGCTGCGGCGCGGGCCGCGGCGAGCTGGGCGCGGTACGGATTGGCCTCGCCGGTATCCTGATAGTTATCGGTATTGACGCCACCCGGAACGAAGGCCGAGGTGCCCACCGTAGTGCCTTCCAGCTCCACTCGCAGCGCCTCCATCAGGCCCACGGCCGCGATCTTGGTGGCCGTGTAAACTCCCAGCGGGCCGCCCGGCAGCAGGCCACTCATGGAAGACGTCACGACGAAATGCGAGCCCTCGCCGTGCTGCAGCATGTGCGGCAGGCACACGGCGACGCTGTTGTAGGTGGCCGTGTAGTTCACGGCGACGGCATCATCCCAGTCCTTGGCGCTGACTTTGCTGGCGTACGCGCCGGTCTTGATGCCCGCGTTGTTGACCACCAGGTGCAGGTTGCCGAACTGGCTGTTGATGGTCTGCAGTACCTTCGCCCAGCCATCCCGGTCCGTCACATCGTGCTTGATCGGCAGCACGCCGGCGTTGCCCGCCTTGAACAGCGGTAAGGCGGCTTTGAGGCGATCCTCGTTGCGATACCCGATGCACACCTTCATACCCGCGGCCGAAGCCGCGCGGGCGATGCCCAACCCGATGCCATCCGAGGAGGCGGTGATGTAGGCCACCTTGCCCTTCAGGTCGTGCAATGGCGCGCGCTGCGAGAACGCGGGCTCCGGCGGTGGCGGCGGGCGCACAAAGGGGGCGGAACTGCCTGCCGGCGGCGCACCCTGCGCCCGGGCGTAATGACTCAGACCCAGGCTGGCCAGAATACCGGCGCCATAGACCGAGCCTTCCGCCAGGAAGCGGCGCCGCTCGGCGGCGAAACGGTCCAGGACCGGGGGAATATCCAGGGGAGTAGGGGGGGAATTCTTCATGATGGCCTGCCTTGGTGTTGGTTTTTCAACCAGCTTCGCGTTCCGGCGGCAGTGTGCCTGATTGGCTCACGAGCCGTCACCTACAACGGGTTCAAAGGGCTGTGGCGCCATGTCATGATGATCAGCTCCAATGCGGCAACCTCAGGAGCGGCCATGACCCGAAACAAGGATAAATTGACGCCCGTCGGGCAGGCCCGTCGCGGATTTCTGGGCAGTGCGGCCCTGGCCACCGCGGCCACGGCCGCGGGTCTGGTCGGCGCCGGGCGCGCGGTGGCCGCGGCGGACGCTGCCGGGACCTGTCCCGCCGTGCCAACCCCGATGCACGATGTCGAAGGCAAGGTGGCCTTCATCACCGGTGGCGACAGTGGCATCGGTTTAGGGATAGCCCGCGCCTTCACCGATGCCGGCATGAAGGTGGTCATCACCTATCGCACGCGCTCGCACCTGGATGAGGCGATGAAGTTGCTGCAGGGTGCCGCGGACCGTGTCCACGCCATCAACCTGGACGTGACCGACCGCGCCGGCATGGAAAAGGCCGCGGCCGAGACCATCGAAGTGTTCGGCAAGGTGCATGTACTGGTGAACAACGCCGGTGTCGCCGTCATCGGCGGCCTCTCGCGCGCCAGCTATGAGGATTGGGATTGGGCCATGAGCGTCAATGCCGGCGGCGTTTTCAACGGCGTGCGCACTTTCCTGCCGCGCATCCAGGCCCAGGGCGAAGGCGGTCAGATCGTATCGGTATCCTCGCTGGCGGGACTGCTGGGGCACGCCCCCGCGGGCGTCTATACCGCCTCGAAATTCGCGGTGGTCGGCATGATGGAGGCGCTGCGCGCCGAGCTGGCCGACAGCAACATCGGGGTGACGGTGTTCTGCCCCGGCATCGTCAATACCAATATCGGCAGCTCGGGACGCAATCGCCCGGCGGGAACGGCAGCGGCGGCGCCGAAGGCGGATCCGGGGTTCAAGATGGACCCGGCGATGCTGGCACAGATGCAGAAGGCCATGAGCGAGTCTCACGGCGTTCCACCGGGCATGGATCCCATGGATGCGGGTCGGCGTGTGCTGCGCGCGGTGCGCAGCAATGACCTCTATGTGTTGACGACGCCGGAGTTCGAACCGGAGTTTGCGGCGCGCGGCGAGGCCATCGTCGCCTCGCTGCCGACCGATGTCAGCGTGTCGCAGTCGCGCGAGATCATGGGCCGGATGATTCTCGGCAAGACACCGTACGCCGCGGAGCGTGATCGGCGCCGCTGCGAGCGGGCCAGGGCGCGCAAGGTCTAAAGCTTTGCCTGCACGCGGTGGGCCCGCTCCGCCTGCGTGCCGGCTTCGTCGATCACCAGCCCTTCGGGATCCTGCTCCGGGTCACCGTGGATGATGACCGCGTAGTCGCGCCGCGCCCCGGCGATGGAGATGTATCCGTCGCGCACGTCCTCGAGCACTTTGGCGACGGATCGCTGCAGCGGGTCGCCCCAGCCGCCGCCTGAATTGGTCATGTGGCGCAAGGTGGCAAAGGCGTCGGTGTGCCACCGCTGGCGTCCGAAATACACCCAGGGTGCATCCTTGCGCGGGGCCTGTGTCAGCGGATCAAGTCGGCCGGCGACACCCGTTGCGTTGGCAAAATCGCCGGCGGCCACCCCGCGAAAGCGCGCCGCAGCGTGGCTGGCGATGCCACCGGTCTGATCCCACAGCCACACGCCACCGGTGGTGCCGTCGCTGCCGCCGTTGACCCCGATGCCGGTGCTTTGTTTGAAGCGCAGGGTGAACAGATGATGGTCGACCGGTTCGAGCCAGTAGCTGTCCTTGCACACCGCCGCACCCCCGCGATGGGTCCCGGGTCCGGCTGAATCGGTCACATAGTCGCGCCGCATGAATACCACCGGAATCTCGGCCTCATGGGCCTCGATGGGTGTATCCATGCCGTTGACCTGGTAGAAGCTGCAATAACTGTCGGCATCACCGGCATCGGTGGCGCCCCAGGGTCCGTGCTGACCGCCGGCCACGATGGACACCCAGGGTGAACCATCGGGTCGGTGACCGACGGCGCTGTGCAGATTCGGGGCGCTGATGTCGCCACCGACGGCGCGCTGTCCCAACGGCACGGCAAGGGCGGCGAATATCGCGATCAGCAACGCATTGGTTGATTCGCCGTAGGCGAACACCACTCCCTCGGGCGGCAGCGCCGAGAGAATCGCGCCATCCGGGATCAGGATGTCGATGGGTCGATAGCAGCCGGAAGTGAAGGGCCCGCTCGGGTCCAGCAGATATTTGAGCGCGATGCCCACCGTGGTCTTGGCATCCAGGTAGGTTCCGTTGATGGCACCGCGCGCCTGGCGCGCGGTGCCCGACAGATCCACCTCGATGCGCGCGCCGAACTTGCGGATGCTGCAGCGAATGGGAAACTCCTCGCTGTCATCCACCGCATCGCAATCCACCAGGGCTGCGCCCTGCCACTCACCGTCGGGCAAGGTGGCGATCGCGTCGGCCATGCGTTCGGCATCGGCATCGCACACATAACGCACGGCCCCGAGCACGGCCTCCTCACCATAGCGGGCGATGCTGTCCAGCAGCAGGGACTCCCCCAGGGACAGGCAGGCGATGATGGTCTGCATGTCCAGCCGCAGCAGTTCCCCGAAACGGGCATTGTCGAAGATCAGGGTCCAGGTCTCCCCGACCGGCCTGCCGGCTTTCAGCAGTGCACGCGGGGAGAGCACCAGGCCGTTTTCGTACACGCTGAACTTGTGGGCCGAGAAGCCGCCGGGCACCGAACCGCCCATGTCAAGCTGATGCGCCTTGAGATTGACGAAGCCGCACAGCCGTGCGGCGTGAAACACCGGGCGGATGAACAGCATGTCATTGACATGTGTGCCGGTGCGGTATGGATCATTGGCGATGATCACATCACCGGGCTCAAGGCGCCCGACGCCGTATTCCTCGATGGTATTGCGGATGGATTCAGTCATGGTGCCGGTGAAGGCCAGCTGTGACTTGCTGACCACGGGGGTCGGATAGCCGATCTGCGGCGGACCGGTCAGGGTCGCCGCAAAGTCATAGAAATCCTTGAGCACGGGCGAAAAAGCACAGGCCAGGAGCCGCTCGCTGACATGGTCGAGCAGGTAGCGGAAGCGGTTGCCGAGTACCGTGGCATCGAAACGGCTGCAGCCATAGGTGCGGGCGAACGCGGTGGCATCCAGATCACGCAGGGCCGTGGGGCTCATGGGGCCTCCGTGATGATGATTTCACCCACGCGGCCGATGCGGGCGCTCTGTCCCGGCAGCACCAGGGTCGTCGCCAAAGGTTCGACGATCAGTACCGGGCCATGAAGGGTGTGTTGCGCCGCCAGTGCCGCGCGCTGGTAGACCTGCGCCTGAATGTCCTGATTGCCCAGGTAACGCAGCGTCCGCCGGCCGATCGGGGTGGGCTCGGCGTCTCGGGTCGGCCATGCCTGCCATGACAATTTTTCGGTGGGCACGATCATCTGCACGCGCCAGGTGACGCCCTGCACCGGAATCTGGGCGAAGCACACGCCGTTGCGGCGCGCGTATTCGGCGTGGAATTCCTCGATCAGGGCGGCTGGACCGCGCGCGCCGAGCGCCGCCGCGTCGACGTTGATGAAAGGTGTCTCCCAGCTTTGCCCGGCCAGGCGTCCATCGAAACTGCGCCGTACCATGACCTCCTCGGTGCCGAGCCGCTCGCGCAGCTGTGCTTCCAGTGCGCCGAAGATCGCCTCGATCTGCACCGCGCTGTCCGGCGTGAGCATCAGGTACTGACTGCGGCTGCTGGCATAGACAAAGTCCGTGGACAGCAAGCCGATGGCCGAGAACAGACCCGGATGCGGTGGCACGATGAGTCGTCGCGCCTTGACCAGTTCCAGCACCCCCGCAAGCAGCATGGGGCCGGCCGACCCGAAAGCCATCACACTGAAGTCCCGGGTATCGACCCCGTGGCGCAGCGCGCAGCGCGCGACTTCCTCGCCAATATTGTTGAGTGCAATCCGCCACGCAAAATGCACCCGCTCCGGCAGCGACATGCGGCAGTCCAGTGATTCGAAGGCGCGCCGCGCGGCCGCCAGGTCCAGCTGTATCTGTCCGTCGGCAAAGGCCCCGGGATCCAGTATGCCCATGAGCACACAGGCGTCGGTGACCGTCGGGCGCGTGCCGCCGCGTCCATAGCAGGCAGGTCCGGGTGTTGCGCCCGCACTGTGGGGGCCGACGCGCAGGTCCCCTGATGCGGACACGGATACTATGCTGCCACCCCCGGCACCTACACTTGCAACCTCGGTGGACAGCGTATTGACCAGCAGGTCGTGCTCGATCTGGAAACTGTCGTTGATGAACGGTGCGCCGCCGACGATGACGGTGACGTCGGTGGAGGTGCCCCCGACATCGCAGCCGATGAGATTGCCATCGCCGATGGCAGCGCCCAGACCGCAGCACGCCGCGGCGCCGGCGGCCGGGCCGGCGAACAGGATGCGGTGCGGCGCCGTGATCGCCTCGCGCCAGGGAATCAGTGCGGCGGTGCAATCGGCGAAATTGAGCTTGCCGTGAAATCCGCCGGCGCGCAGCTGCGCATCCAGAACCTGCGCATAGTCCTCGTAGATGAGCTTCATCATCACATCGATGACGCAGGTGGAGGCGCGCGCATACTCCTTGGCGCGCGGACCTACCTGGAACGAGGCGGAGACGGGAAAGGTCGGGCCGAAGATTTCACCGGCCAGCACCAGCAGCCGTTGCTCATGGGCCGGATTGACGAAGCTGTTGATGAGACAGATCGCCAGACCCTGGATGCCGCAGCGCTTGAGCAGTTGCAGTTCGCCACGCGCCTGGTCCTCATCCAGCTCGATCAGCACCTGACCGCTGGCCAGGATGCGCTCGTGTGCGCCGCGGCGCAGATAGCGGCGCACCAGCGGTCGTGCCGCATCCCCGAATGGCCGGTGCCAGCGCGCATCGGTCTGGTTGTCCATGGGCCGCATGCAGCGACCCGCATCGAGCATGTCGCGGTGCCCTTGCGTGGTCACGAAGCCGACCTTGGGCAAGGAGCGGGTCAGGACGGCATTGAGTCCCTTGGTGCTGGCATGATTGAACACCGCCGCATCCTGTACACCCAGGCGCCGTGCGCCCTCGATCACCGGCAGATGCGCGGCTTTCGCATTGCTGGGCACCTTGGTGACGTGAATCTGGCCGTCCCGCACCATGACGACGTCGGTGAACGTGCCGCCCACATCGACACTGAAGAGCGTGCGGCCCGTGCTCCTCTGCCCCATCTAGGGGGCTCCCAGCGGTTCGAAGGCCCCCAGCAGCGGGCCTGGTTCTCGGGACAGGGAGTGCAGGCAGCGAGCGCATTTGACGACCTGCCACCAGCCGCCTTCGCTCATGACCCGGTAGCTTGCCAGGCGCTGTGCGCCACATTCAGGACAGGCGCCCGGCACCGGTGTGCGCGGTGCGGAAACGGTGGCGGTGCTGGGGCGTGGGAAATTGTGCAAGGGTGTTACCTGGCGGTGGAGCGGGCCTGCAGGGGCAGCAGCATGGTACTGACTCCCCAGCCGACAAGAATGATCATGAACAAGGCGAGCCATTGGTTCAGCGCCATCACCGCCAGCCATAAAGGGGAGGTGACGAAGGTGGTGAGCGCACCGGTTTGGCTCAGCAGTCCGGCGGTGGAGGCGCGATGCTCAGGCCCGGCTACCCGGGGTAGCAGCGAGGCCAGCACCGCCATGGCGGCACCGGTACAGATCAGCCACAGCACCAAGGCGCTGAGCGTCAGGCCGATATGGGTCCAGGGCGCGAACACTCCGAGACCGGCCACGCAACCAACGACCGCCAGCGCGCCAAAGACGCTGGCAGGGCGGCTACCGCGGGTGAGCATCACGCCGCTGAGGGTACTGCCAAGGATCATCACCACATTGGTGACGGCCATGATGCCCGAGGCGGCGCTGATGGTGATGCCGTAGTGATGAGACAGATACGGTGGCATGACCACGCTGACTCCCAGTCCCAGCAGTATCAGGATGCCGAAGGCGCTCGCCAGGCGCACGGGTGCCACGCCCTCGGGCGACCGGAGCAGGCCCAGAATCGACTGGCGCGGCCCCGGCCGGGCCGCGCCTGGGGCTGCAGGTTTCGGCAAGGCCAGACCGAGCAGGGCCAGCAGCACGAAGATCGAGCCGTGGGCGAGGTACGCGAACCGCCAGTGCGCGCCCGAGGCGAACGCGGCCGAGATCAGCAGGCCGAGCGATGTGCCCACCGGCGTGTAACTCGACCACAGCGCCATGGCGGCACTCCTGCGCTCCGGGGGGCTGATGGCGATCATCAGCGCCGGCGCCGCGGCGTACACCAGCAGCGGCACGGCACCCTCGACAAGGCGCAGCATCTGGAAGGGCAGAAACGAATCCGCGACCAGGTACAGCCCATTGACCAGGGCGCCCACCAGGGCCGCGAGGATCAGGGCCGGGCGCGCGCCCAGCCGATCGATGACGGCGCCTGACAATGTGCCGAAGATCGCCGGCAGCACCGCCATCAAGGAAATGAACAGGCCGAACAGCGCCGGTGAGGCGCCCGGCAGGCTCGAGATCTGCACCTGCAGTGGTATGGCCTTGGTCAGCGAAGCCGCGCTGACCACACCGTACATGTAGATGAGAATCAGGCTGGCCCAGCCACCGTTCTTCATTATGGGTTGATGCGCCTGTGCGGTTGCTCTGGTAACTTAGCATAGGTATGAGGGGCTTAGGGTGTGGCGCAACATGATCGGATCGATGACCCGGCGCGGCGTATTGACGGGCGCAGCGGCCATCGCCGGGGTCAGCGCCCTGCGATACTTTCCAAGTGCGCACCCGACCGACCACAGCGTCATTGGCCATGTGGTGGTCGATGAGCGACTGAGCGATTCGGCCACCTTCGCCGCCGGCATTCCGGGATCCCGCATTCACGCTGTGAGTGCGCTGGATGATCTGTGCAATCGCTGGTACACCAGCCTGCGGCGGCAAGTACTCGCCGACGCCACAGCGATTGCCGGGCGCACCAGCTGGATGGACTATGTGGTGATGCGCAGCTGCGCCGCGGAGATCGGGTACCGGGGCAGTTTTTATGCCGAACATCGCTCCGCAGCTGCTCAGCTGCGCGCAGTCACCTGGATTTTCACACCGCATTCCCTCTAGAGACTGCACCATGAAGCGATTCAAGCAAATCGTCGCTACCGCTCTTGCGATGCTGTTCGTGTCTGCAGCCTGCTCACCGGCTGTCGCCGAGACTGCCGCCCCGGATGCCACCTGGCAAGGAGCGCGTCTCGGATTTGTCGGACGCATGGTGAAGGACCTGGACCGCTCGGTAGCCTTCTACAAGATGATCGGATTCACCCAGGACCCGCTGGCCAATCCGGTGTGGCGCACCGATCCGGTGGTCCAGGGGCTGTATGGGGTCAAGGGCTTCACCACCCGGATGGCCAAGATGTACGTGGTGAATCCGGACTCCGGGCAACACTTTGTCGTGTATCTGCGCGAAGTGAAGGGCATCAGGCGCACCGATCGCAGCGCGCATACGCCCTGGACTCCCGGTGCCACTCACTTCGGCCTGGTCGTCGCCGATGCCGATCAGGTGTGGGCCACTTTGCAGGCCGCGGGGCTGCTGCATGCGCGCTCCTGGGGCGGCAAGCTGATCGCACCGCCCGGACAGACCAAGGGCATGCTGGCCTACATCACCGATCCGGATGGCCTGGACATCGAGATCATCAATCAGCGTCCGGCAACACCGGCCCAGAACGGGCGGCCCGCCCAGCCGGCTTGGCAGCCTGGCGTGAATCACATGGGATTGGTGATTCTCGATGCCGACAAGTGCAAGGCCTTCTACTCAGGAACGCTGGGCGGGATCTGGCCCACGACTGCCTCACCCTGGCTCAAGGGCGATTTCTACGACTCGGCGGTGGGTGGACACGGCAACGTGCTGCGCTTCTTCAATGTGTCGTTCCCACAGGAAATCGCGCCGACCCTGCATATGAACCTGGAACTGGTGGAGTTCCAGAATCGCAAGACGCCGGTGCCCCCGTCAAAGATCACCGACAGTGGGGTCGGCTATATCGGGCTGCAGGTGGCGAATCTGGACAAGGCCCTGCCGCAGGTTCTGGCTGCGGGCGCAACGCTGGTGTCCAAGCCGGGCATCGTGACCATGCGCAGCGGTACCCGCGAAGTCATGGTGCGCGATCCGGACACCGGCGTGTTTCTGGAGTTGTTCGACCAGCCGCCGGCCAAGTAGCCAGAATGGGCGCAGACTGTGCGCCTGGGTCAGGGCAGCAGCCCGAACACCGCCACGCTGTTGGTGCTCGCCACGAACACCTTGCCATCCGCCACCGTGACAGCAATGAACTTGTTGGGCAGACCGAACTGGTCGCGTGAACCGGCCGCCTGATTGCTGTTATACAGCTCGGTCGCCAGGTTGGTGGCATCGTAGGCGTGCAGTACCGCGACACTGCCATGTTCGTGGGCCCACACGATGCCATTGGTCGTGCCGTTGGCCGAAACCACCGGCGATGTGCCCGGATAGGCGAAAGTCAACGGTGACTGCGAAGAGGGGGTCCCTGCGACCATGGCATTGACCACCGGGAACGCCAGCAGGTTATTGCCCACCGGACCGTAGTACAGGTTTCCGTTGAAATAGGCCGGGGTCGACCAGATGCCCCCGCCCAGCACCCCTGGCAGGTACTGCCAGATCTGGCTGTTGTTGCTCGTGGCGTTGAACTTGCCCATGTTGTCGCGATTGACGACATAGAGGTTGGTGTCCTTGCCCGCGCCGATCGCCAGATGTCGCACCGTGCCGCCACTGTCGGTCATATCGGGCAGCAGCAGCAGGCCGCCCGAGCCCAGATCCGTATCGTTGGCGGATTCAGTCACCTCATTCGACATGGTGAAATAGTCCGCCACGGTCGGGCTCGCGCCGGACAGGCTCAGCTTCAGGAAGGAGTTGCCGTAGTCGCCACCGGAGGGGAATCCCGCCGTCAGCGTGGTCTCGAAGCGGCCGTTGGCGGTCAGCAGATAGACATTTCCGGCGGCATCAGCGGCCGGTCCATCACCGGCCATCCAGATGGCCGGCCCCTGGTTGCCATAGCCGGCCCCGGATGAACCCGGAGCGACATTCAGGGCGCCACTGATCGCATAAGTGCTTTCGCTGAAGGCGATGATCCAGCCCCCGTAGTTCGCCAAGTCACAGTGCGACGAATAAGAGGTGTAGATCGTCCCATTCAACAGCAGCAGTGCAGCGCGCTCCTCATATTGTCCCGGAGCAAAGCTGGTTGAACCGTAGGTCGCCGTGATTTCAGTGGCGCACCGGAATACTCCGCGCCCGTGGTCAGATTCAGGGCATGCAGCCGCTGATGGTAGTTACCCGACTGATCCTTCGACATCGCGACCGCAAAGAGTGTGCCATTGGGGCCGGCGCTCAGGTCGATGACCGGTGTCGAGGTGATGCCGATGGTGGGTACCACTTGGCTGCAACCCTGAGTATCGCTCGGCGTCTCGTTGGTGCCGTTGAGCGACACATGCCACAGGGTGACGCCGGTGTCCGAATCAAAGGCGTAGAGGGAATTGTTCTCCGTCGCCACGAACACCACATTGTGCGACACACCGGAGATGCTCAGACCCGACACGTACAGCGGCTGGGCATCGACGTAACTGTCGACGGCGAGATTGCGCAGCAGACCGAAAGTCGTCGAATTGACGTTGGCCGGCGTCAGCACGGTCTCGGTTGAATTCAGCCCGGAGCGCAGCAGGTCGTTCTTGTAGGTCAGGACATTGGTGCCGGTGCCGGCGGCCGTAACTGTCAGGGTCGCGGCAGTGCTCGTGGTGCTGCCGAGGCTATTCGTCACCACAACTGTGAAGGTAGAGCCGCTGTCACTCATCGCCGTAACCGGTGTCGTATAGCTGGCGCTCGTGGCACCAGAGATCGCGGTGCCGCCCTTCTTCCATTGATAGGTCGGTGCCGGATTGCCGCTGGCCACGACGGTGAAGGTCGCGGCCTGACCCACCGTTACCGAACGGTTGGCCGGCTGCGTCGTGATCTGTGGCGTGCTGTTGACGGTCAGCGTGGCGCCGGTACTGGTGACACTGCCCGCGCTGTTGGCCACCACCACGGTGAACACCGCGCCGTTATCGGTACTGGCCGTGACCGGCGTGGTGTAGCTGGCACTGGTCGCACCGGCGATCGCCGCGCCGCCCCTATTCCACTGATAGGTGAGCGCCGCGCCGCTGGCGCTCACACTGAATGTGGCTGTCTGGCCGACGTTGACGCTCTGGCTCGCAGGCTGGGTGGTGATCTGCGGAGCTGCGCCGCTTGCGGTGCCCACTGTCAATGTCGCGGCGCTGCTGGTTAGGCTACCAACGGCATTTGAGACCGTGACCGAAAAGGTGGCCCCGTTGTCGCCGCTGGTCGTGGCGGCCGTGGTGTAAGTGGCCAGAGTGGCCCCGGCAATCACCGCGCCATTGCGGCTCCACTGATAGTTGAGCGCAGTGCCCGATGCCAGGACGTTGAACGTTGCGGTCTGCCCCGCGCTGACGGTCTGCGCAGCCGGCTGCGTGGTGATCTGTGGCGGTGCGTCGACGCTGAGGAGGGCTGCACTGCTCGTCACAGTACCCGAAGCATTGCTGACCACGCAGGTGAAGGAATCACCGCTGTCCGCAGCGGTGGTCGTGGGCGTGGTGTACGTGGCGCCGGTGGCGCCGGCGATGGCAGCGCCATTGAGCATCCACTGATAGCTCAAGGGCGCGGTGCCGCTGGCAGCGACAGTGAAAGTCGCGGTCGCGCCGACCGCGACGGTCTGACCGGCCGGCTGGGTCGAGATCTGGGGACTCACGGCGCCGGTAGGATTGGAGTTGGCGGCCGGCGTCACATCTGCGCCGCAGGCACTCAAAACGGCGCAAACGACCAAGCTGAGGAGGATGCCTGCGATCCTTCTTAACACTGTAGATCTCCCTGCACCATGCTGTCTGCCGCCCGCGCATCAGTGAATTCCTGCAAAGATCGCAGGCACAACCCAGCAAGTACACTAGTCGGTGAAGCGCGACAATAGGAGCATGCCGCTACCAGGGCGCAGGCTTGTAGTCCTTGAGAAACTGCCCCCAGACGTGGGTGCCGGTACGTTGGCCTTCAAATATGGGATCCACGATCCGGGCTGCGCCATCGATGATGTCCAGCGGTGGCGCAAAGCCCAATTCGGCCTTGCGGGCCGCGTGCACCGCCGGGTCTTCATCGGTCACCCAGCCGGTGTCCACCGCGTTCATGTGAATGCCATCGCGCAGGTAATCCGGCGCGCTGGTGCGCGTCATCATGTTCAATGCGGCCTTGGCCATGTTGGTATGGGGATGCCGGTCGGTCTTGATGGTGCGGTAGAACTGCCCCTCCATGGCGCTGACATTCACGATGTGCTTGTGTGCACCCGACGTCGCCGTCATCAGCGGCTTGAGGCGCGCATTGAGAATGTATGGCGCAATGGCATTGACGAGGTGGACTTCAAGCAGTTCCGGGGTTCCCACCTCATGCAGGCGCAGCCGCCAGCTGTTGATATCGCGCAGATCGATCTGCTGCCCGTCCTCGTCAAAGCGATGCGACGGGAACAGCGCCTCGTTACGCGTCATCGGGGCATGCGCCGTCAGGGGACCGTGAAGCATCTCAGGCAGGCTGGACAGCGGTGCCGCCTCCTTCGCCAGCAGGTGCGCGAAGAATGCCGCGGGCCGGCGCACGGTCTGGCAGGCATTGTTCAGGATGTAATCGAGCCTTGGTAGTTGCTCCAGCAGCAAGCGGGTGAACCGATCGACGCTGGGCGAGTGGCGCAGATCCAGTCCATGGATTTGCAGGCGCTCGCGGAAACGGCCGAAGTCGCTCTGCTGGGCATAGCGTTCGGCCGCATCCACCGGAAAGCGGGTGGTGACGATGACATGCGCGCCGGCGCGAAGCAGCTTCAAGGCCGCCTGGAACCCGATCTTGACGCGTGCGCCGGTGACCAGGGCATAGTGCCCGGACAGGTCCGCGGTCTGCTCGCGTTTGGCGTAGTTGAAGTCCCCGCATTCGCGGCACAACGAGTCGTAGTAGCGGTGCGGCAAGGTGAAGGACTGTTTGCAGACATAGCAGTTCAGCGCCTGTCCCAGCGCCGGTGACGCCGCGCAGTCATCACTGGCCGGCGTCTCGGGAAGCCACAGCGGGGTGTAGCGCGTGGCGCGGCGCTGCTGCCGCAGACCGGTCTGGCGGATGATCTGCCGGTCGCGCTCGCGCGCCGCGGCCCGATCCGCGCGCCTGAAGGCCTTGGCCATTTTCACCAGATCGTGGCGTTCCGGTTTGGCGATGAGTCCGGCCAGCATCAGCAGTTCGCGGCGCACTTCCGCTGACAGCTGCGTCAAGTGCGCACGGTCCGCTTCGATGGCACGCAACACCTCGATGCAGGTGCGTATGTCCGCCGCGGGCAGCGCCGGTGGCGGAGGTAGGTCGGTATTCATGGCGTCATTGTACGCAAGGGTTGCAGCAGCCGACCCAGGTCTGCTGTGATGGGTGCCATGGAGTCCATCCCCCCGGTACAGGAGGTTGCAGCGCAGGTCGTTGGCGGCACGCTGGGACGCAGCACCGATGTGGATGCCTGTGTCGCCCTGGTGCGGCGGGTCGACCGGTTGCTCGAGCAGGCGGCGCAGCATCTTCCGGAGGCTGGCGCGGCTCTGGCGTGCCGGATCGGCTGCAATTTCTGCTGCCACCTGCAGGTTCGGGTGTTGCCCCATGAAGCGATCGCCCTGTTTCGCTATCTGCAGTCGCAGATGCCGGCAGACACGGCCGATCGGGTTCGAGCGAAGCTGAAGGAATATACAGCTCCCTCAGCAGCTGCCCAGGCGCGGCGCGCCTGTGCTTTTCTGGTCGACGGGGAGTGCTCTGCCTATGAAGTGCGCCCCAGCGCCTGTGCCGCCTATCATTCATTAAGCCGGCAGCGTTGCGAACAGTCCTTTCAGGAACCTGCGCTGCCGGCAGGAACGGTGGCGCTGGAGTCGCTGATGGTGGTGTCGATGGCGCTCGAGGACGCAGTGAGCTTGGCCCTTCGGACCCGGGGGTTGAGTGATGTTCGCGGCGAACTGCATACCGCGGTCGCGGCACTGCTGGCCGATCCGGCGCTCATCTCGCGCTGGCGGACCGGACGGCCGTTGCTGAAGTCATCCTGAATGGCAAAGGAGCCTCGAATGGACCGTCCCCCGCTGCCGCCATTCACCCGTGAGAGCGCGGTGCAGAAGGTGCGCATGGCTGAGGACGCCTGGAACTCGCGCGACCCGGCGCGCGTGGCGCTCGCCTATACCCCCGATAGTCGCTGGCGGAATCGTGCCCAGTTCCTGCAGGGCCGCGAGGCCATCGCGGCGTTCCTGCGGCGCAAGTGGGATCAGGAGCTGGAGTACCGGCTGATCAAGGAGCTCTGGGCGTTCCTGGAAAACCGGATCGCGGTGCGCTTTGCCTATGAGTGGCATGATGATTCCGGCAACTGGTACCGCAGCTACGGCAATGAGAACTGGGAATTCGATGCGCATGGGTTGATGCGCATGCGCATCGCCAGCATCAATGATGCGCCGCTGGCGGCCGCGGATCGCAAGTTCCATTGGCCCGGCGGGCGGCGCCCGGATGATCATCCCTCACTCACGGATCTTGGCTTATGAAAAAAATTCTGATTTCCCTGGTCCTGGCATTCACCCTGATTGCGGGCGCGGGCATGGCTGCCGCGCAGACCGTGCTCATCACCGGCGCCAATCAGGGCATCGGCCTGGAGTTCGCCAAGGAATACGCCGCGCGGGGCTGGACGGTGATCGCGACCCACCGCCGCCCCAGCACCCCGGAGGAACTGGCGAAGCTGGCGGCAAGGTATCCGAAGGTGCGCATCGAGCGCATGGACGTGACCGACCCCGATCAGATTGCGGCGCTGGGTGCCAAATTGAAGGGTATGCCCATCGATATCCTGCTGAACAACGCGGGCCTGGTCAGAACCGAGCCCGTCAACAAGCCGGGTGGCAATACCAACCAGATGTTCGGCACCCTGGACTACAAGCTGCTGGATGACTTCATCCACACCAATGTCGCCGGTCCTTTGATGATCACCGAGACCTTCATCGGCAATGTGAAGGCCAGCCGGCAGAAGAAAATCATCGCCATCAGCTCGGCGGCAGGCTCGGTGTCGGTGCCGCCGTTCATGCCCAATGGCTCACCGGTGCCGGATCATTACTGGTATCGCATCAGCAAGGCGGCCCTGAACAGCGCGATGCGTCTGCTGAGCGCGCAGTTCAAGGCCGACGGAGTGATTGTCGTGATGTTCCATCCCGGCGGTGTGCAGGTGGAGAGTTTTGGGGAGGACAAGCTGCCGGGCTTCGTGCCGCCCCCGGAGGCCGTGGGCAAGATGATCAGGACCATCGATGGGTTGACCCTCAAGGACAGCGGGCGATTCATGGACAACGATGGCAAGGATCATCCGTGGTAGGGCTGCCAAAGGCCGCTGTGGCTGCTTTGCTGTGGTCCACTACCACTGTGGCCCAGCAGCCGGGCGTTGCGCCCGGAGAACACGCAGGAACCGATGGCATGTGTATTCCCGCCGAATCCCGCGCGAGTCGCACGCAGGGTTGTTTCGTAATCGCCGCCGTGCCCCTTGGCAGGCTGCGCGGCGAGCAGCTTTACTGGCACATCGACCGCTATCCTGATCGAGCGGCGGCTGAGAAGGAGCAAGCGGCGCGGTCTACCGTCCTGCAGGCGTATGGGACAATCTGGCTGTTCTCGATAGCCGACCGGGATTTCCAGAGCGTTCACGGCACGCATGTGGCCACCGTCGGCCCGTTGCCCCTTGGGAAGGCTGCGAGCTATACGGCTTGGTATATGGAAGCGACCTTCATGCCCGGCATGCAGTCGGCCGTGCATCGACACACGGGCCCTGAAGCCTGGTATGTCCTCTCAGGTGAGCAATGTCTGGAAACACCGGGCGGTAAATCGGTGATCCGAACGGGCCAGAGCGGCCTGGTAGCCGGCGGACAGCCGATGATCCTCACCGCCACGGGCGCCGCTGAACGTCGCTCCCTGGTCCTGATTCTGGGGGACTCCTCGCTGCCGAATGTATTGCCCGAGAAGGACTGGAAACCGAAAGGACTGTGCCTGGCACCTTGAGGTGGCCGCGGCGCGGCGGCAGTCATCGCCGGTAGGACGAAGCCGCGCGGGTGGTCAAGACCGCGCCGTTCTCCACAGCTGCCAGGAAGGTGCTCATCAAGGACGACGAACTTTGCGAGGCAATCGCAGAGGCGCTGGCAGGCCAAAGCGATGCTCCGGGCGGGGGCGTTTATAAGAAACGGCTCAACAAAAACAGACATCGAAGCATCGTGCTCGCGAAAGGTGGTCGGCTCTGGAATTACACCTATCTCTTCGCCAAGAAGGATCGAGATAACATCGATGTTAAGGAGCTCGAGGGGTTTCGAAAGCTGGCCAAGGCGTATGACGCGGCCACGGATAGGCAGCTTTCAAAACTGCTTGCAGACAAGGATCTCACGGAGATTTGCAATGGCGACAAAGCGAAAGTTCAAGAGCGACGCGTTCGAGGCGATTGATTCGTCCGCGGCCGCATTGCATCGGGTCGGCGCCATAGGTAAGGCGACGATGAAAGACTTCGATGCTACCTGTATCGAGGATCTCGCCGATGAGGCCCGCGCAAATCAAATCGCTGCGCGAGCGGAATAAGGTGCGCCAACCGGTGTTTGCGCGTTACCTGAACACCAGCGAGAGCGCAGTGGAGAAGTGGGAGACGGGCGCCAAGAAGCCAAGTGGCATGGCGCTCAAGTTACTCAAAATCGTCGAAAAGCATGGGCTCGAAGTATTGGCCTAGCACGGCTCACACGCTGCTACGGTGGTCCGAGGTAAGGTGTTCGCAAGGTGAGCGGGGTCACATGCGTAGTAACACACGGATGAAAAAAAGGCCGCTGGTTCACAGCGGCCTTGCCCCTCTCCCTTGCTCCGGTCTTGTGCTTATTTCAAGTGCGCCGTCAGCTGCAGATACCACTCGGCCGGCTCGTTGTAGGTGCCACCCAGCTCGCCCGCACCGATGTTCGGCGAGCCGGTGGTGATGAACCGGTCGTTGGTGATGTTGGTGCCGCCCAGCGCCAGGTCATAACGCTCGTCCGAGGTGATGTAGTGCACCGAGGCACCCAGCATGCGCGTCGCGGGGTCACGCAGCTCGGGGGTGTTCAACGAGTCGTTGAACATCTCGGCCGTATAGGTGAAGTCGACGATGAAGCGCAGTGACGACTCGTTGGGCAGCAGGTAGGTGTACTCCGGATAGAAGGTCAGTTTGTACTTCGGCGTCTTCGGCAGCCGCGCATCCAGGGGATTGCCGCCCACGATGTCGCAGACCGGTCCGCCCGTGGCCGGGTTGATCGCGGTCGTGGGACATTCGTTGAGGCCGACCCCGGGGAGGATTTCCTGCGGAATGTTGGCGCTCGGATTGACGTAGGTGTAATACGCGTCGATGTACGAACCGGAGAAATTCAGGGACAGTCCGCCCCCGATCACCGACTGCACCTCAAGTTCCGCGCCCTTGATCTTGGCATTGCCGGCGTTGGTGTATACCGGTGAGATGCCCTGCTGGATATCCAGCTGGATGCCGGTGTAGTCGGTGTAGAACAGCGCGGCATTCACCTTCAGATGGTGATTGAGCCACTCGGATTTTTCTCCCAGCTCCCAGGTCTTGGTGTACTCAGGAGAGAACTGCGCGTCGGTGGCGCTGGGGATGTTTGCCGACAGGCGCGTGGTCCAGCCACCGGCCTTGAAGCCCTTGCCCCAGCTCAGGTACGCCATGGCGTCATCGCTGAAGTGCCACTGTGCCGCCAGGGTGGGATCGAACACATTCCAGGTCTGCTTGTTGTCCCCCACCGGGAAATAGCGATCGACATACCCGCCACCCAGGGGATAGGAATACCCCTGCGGACCCAGCACCACATTGCACAGCGCCGAGCCGTACGGGAAGCAGTTCAGATCGCCCTGGCCGCCGATGAACTCTTCGGTCACGCGGGTGAAGCGGCCGCCGGCGGTGAAGCTCAGCTGATCAGTGACCTTGTAATCCCCGTGCACGAACACCGCCGCGTTCTTGTTGTTCGCGTCGTTCTGGATGTCGTACACGTACAGCAGGCTCTCGAAGGGCACGTAGTCGTGCACGAAACCCGCCTCTTCGAAGTAGTACAGGCCGGTGACGTAATTCAAGGCATCGTTGAAGGCCTTGCCGTTCAGCTGGAACTCCTGGGAGACCTGCCACTGGTGCTGGTGGTCGGTGACTTCCTGCAGGGTTTCCGGGGTGCCATCCAGGTCAGTGCCGATCGACCAGGTGATCTGCCGGTAGCCGCTGATCGACTTGAAGGACAGGTCGTCGTTGAACTCGTGCTGTGCCGTCAGTGAAAACCCGAAATAATCATTGTCGGCGAAGTCAGGCCCATTCGCGTAGGTGGTGTCGATATCGCCGGTCTGGTTGGCACCCGGGTAGTCGTACAGTCGCGGGCTGTTGGAGCCGAGGTAGGGCAGACCCGCCGCAACGTTGGCAGCGTTGAACGGTCCTGCCGGACCCCCGACGTAGCCGGCGCCCAGCAGCGCCGCACCGCCGGTGGACAGTCCCGGCACCTGTGCCCGGGGAGATGCGCACAGGCCCGCCAGTCCCGCATTCCCGGCTGAGCCTATGGGGAACGCATAGATCCCAGGTCCCACCGCCGAGGCATTCTGGATGTTGGTGTTGATGTTCGCAGCGTTGCTGCTGATGCAGGTGTTGTACAGGGTGGCGAAGGTCGAGGTGGTCAGATTGCCCTGGTACGTCTGCAGAATGGTGTAAGGCAGAGACTCCTGGGCCTGATGGTTCAGGTCCGCCGTCAAGGTCACCGTGGTCTTGTCGGAGGTCAGCCACAACAGCTTGCCGCGTATGGTCTGAACATCGTAGCCGCCGTAAGCGTCCCCGGTCTGGTAGCCCGCCTTCGGATAGGCGTCCTGCGGGTCGACGACGAACGCGGTCTCACCCTGCGGAGAATTGCCCGGATAGGGAATGACTCTCTGGTAACCGTCCCGATTCTGGGTGGACACGGTGATGGAGGAGAGCAGGGTGTCCTTGATGAGAGGTATATCCGTCGTGAATCCGAAGTCGCGGCGGTTCAGGCTGCCGGTTGTGGCCTGGGCGGTGAACTTCTCTTCGTTGCCCGGCGTGTGGGTGATGATGCTGATGGCGCCGCCTTCGGTATTGGCGCCGAACAGGGTGCCCTGCGGACCCTTGAGGATCTCGACGCGGTCCACGTCCAGCAGATCCTGGTTGGCACCAATGGTGCGGGCCAGGTAGACCCCGTCCAGGTACACGCCCACGGCAGGATTGAGGTTGAAGGCGAAGTCGTCCTGTCCGACGCCGCGAATGGAGGCGGAGAGCACCGAACGGTCGCCGGAGAAGGGTGAGCCGGCCTGGAGATTCACGCTGGGCGTCAGATTACCCAGGGCATCGACGCTGACCAGATTGCGCTGCTGCAGGGAATCCGCGGTGAAGGCCGTGATGGCAATGGGCACCGTCTGTACGTTTTCCTGGCGACGCTCGGCGGTGACGACGACCTCCTGCAGAGTGCCGCTATCGTTGGCCGCGGCGGGCGTCGGCGGTGCGGTCTGCGCGTAGGCTCCCCCGGTGCCGACTGCCAGCCCCGCAATCGCCCAGAATGCGATCGGACGGCTGCGCCGTGTCCTGGTTGCGGGTCCCTTTGAGCCTGCTGCGTCTTTCATCCTGCGTCCCCTTAAAACAACATCCTGAATATGGGAGGGTGGATCGGACCACCGCAGTGCGCAGCCCCTGAGCTTCGAGTTCCAGGACCGCTATATTTCTGCGGTTCCGACGCCTCCCAGCGACGCGGAAGCCTATCGCGGCGCTTTACCGTGGTGCGCGGACCACAGTGCAAAGGGATGCTGACAGCGCACCATCATCTGTAATACTGTGGCATGTAACGTACAGTCTGGGGAATAAAGGCGAAATTGCCTGCGGTAATGTGTCTAAGGTGTTGATCGGTCAAATGCGCCTTGCGTACATTTCCGCCTCTGTGCCACATTCATGAGGCTCGACGCCAAGCGAGCTTTCGGAGGCTAGAAAATGGGGGTTAGCCTGGACCAAGGGCGTCCCGGACACTGGTCGACGGATGGCGTCGATCAGCGCCGGGCACTGGCCTACTGGGTGGACACGGTCTGTGACCGTTTCCTGGAGCTCGACATCGACACTCCGGTGCGCAGTCACTTCCGGGCCTGTCTGGACCAGATCGATTTCGGTCCGGCGACCTTGAGTTTCGTGGGCGCCGCCAGTCAGCACATCCGACGCACCCCGGCCAAGATCTCGCGCACCCGCTATGCCACTTACTGCCTGGTGCAGTTCCGGGTGGGATATGGAACCTTGCGGCAGCGCGGCAAGGAGCTGCAGGCCCGCGCCGGAGAATGCGTGTTGATCGATGGCACCGAGCCCTATGACCTGGATTGCCCGCAGGCCACCACGGCGGCGATTCTGCGCATGCCAGAGGACTGGCTGCGGCGCTGGCTGCCAAACCCGGAAGTGTCCTCACCGACGCTGTTCGCACACGGTGACTGGAGTGCGGCGCTGTGTTCGGCCATGAGCAGCCTGCGCCTGGAGACCTGCAGTGATCTGGCCTTGCCGCGCAGTACGGTTGCCGAGCAGATTGCCTCGCTGCTGACACTGGCTGTGGGTCGGGGGGCCGAAGGGGAGAGCCCGCGGTCGTTATTGTCAGACCTGGTGGTGACGCTGCGCGACCGGCTGGAGGAAACTGACCTGTCACCGCTGGCTGTTGCGGCGCAACATGACATTTCCAAGCGCACCCTGCACTACGCCTTTGCGGCTGCGGGCACCACCTTCGTGGAACAGCTGATGAAGATGCGCCTGGAACGCGCCCGGGAAATACTCGCCGACCCGCGGCAGGCCGCGCCGCGCATCGAGGATGTCGCCACCCGCTGCGGCTTTACCGACCCCAGTCACTTTGCGCGCCGCTTCCGTCAGATGTATGGCCACGCCCCACTGCAGTACCGTCGCGCCGTGCTCTAGCGCCGGGTTTCGCGCTGCCAGCGCAATCGGGTCAGCTGTGGGTGCAATCGACCGCCCTGCTGATTGCACCTCCTGATCCGCTGCCGCATGCTGAGCCGATGTCACAGTCCAAACCCAAGCAGTTCCCGCTGCCCAGCTCGCTGAAAGTCGTAGCGGGGACCGAGAGCGCCCAGGCCGCATATCCGTACTACACCCAGTTCGAGCCGGCCGACGACCAGCGCTTCTGGTTCTACAACTCGATGCACTTCCCTGAGCCCATGTCCGCCTTCGACATGGTCACGGCCGAAGCGGCGTATTGCGCGCTGGGTGCCTCCAATACCCGGGTTCATTGTCTGCCGACGACGCTGGGAATCGATCACCGGATCATCAACGGCCGGGTCTATATCGGCGGCAACGCGGTCACGGATCCCCAGGAGATCGCGCGCCGGCTCGAGGAGTTCAAGCAGCGCGCGTTCTACTACTACGCGAACTGGGAGCGGCTCTACAGCCAATGGCGCGAGAAGATGATGGCGCTGATCAACCAGGCGCAGCAGCTTCCCAAGCCCGAACTGCCCGAATTCGAGCCGCTTGCCAATGTGCATGCGGGTCTGGGAGTGGCCGCCAACCACCGGCTGCTTGATACCTACCAGAAGACCCTCGAAGGCTACTACCGGATGTGGCACCACCACTTCGAGTTCCTGCTGCTGGGGTATGGCGCGTATCTGACCTTCTTCGACTTCTGCAAGAAGGCCTTTCCGGAAATCACCGATCAGACCATTGCTCGCATGGTGGCCGGCATCGAGGCCGAGATCTTCAGGCCCGATGATGAACTGCGGCGTCTGGCCCGGTGTGCCGTGGAGCTGGGCGTGGATTCCCAATTCAACGGCAAGCTCAGCGCCGATCAGCTCATCGACACGCTGCGGATGAGCGGGGAACCTGGCCACGCCTGGCTCAAGGAGCTTGAGACCTCACGTCACCCCTGGTTCAACATCAACGTGGGCGATGGGTTCTACCACTACCACCGCGCCTGGAACGATGACCTCTCGATGCCCTTCGCGAGCCTGCCGGACTACATCGAGCGGGTGAAGTCGGGCGAGTCCCTGGAACGCCCCGTGGGCAAGCTGCTGGCGGAGCGCCAGCAGCTGATCGAAGACTACCGGGAGCTGTTGACCACGGATGATGAACGGGCCGCGTATGACCAGATGATCACGCTGGCGCATCGCGTATTCCCCTACGTGGAGGGCCACAAGTTCTACTGCGAGCACTGGTACACCAATCTGTTCTTCAACAAGATCCGCGAGTTCGGTGCATTGCTGGCGCAAAATGGTTTCTTCCCCGACACCGAGGATGTCTTCCATCTCACCCATTACGAGCTCGAATCCGCCATCATTGATCTCATGACCGCGTGGTCCAACGGCTCTGCGCCACGCGGCCCGGCGCGCTGGCCGCAGGTGGTCGCGCAGCGTCGTGCCGCGATCCGCGAGTGGGCCAAGCATGAGACTCCCCCCGCGCTGGGCGCGGTCCCGGATGTCATCGATGATCCGGCCATCGTGATGCTGTGGGGCATCACGCGCGAGACGCTGGATTCGTGGCTCTCCGGTAGCGAACAGGATCCCAACGAACTGCGCGGTTTTGCCGCCTGCCGCGGCGTCGTCGAGGGCACGGCGCGTATCGTGAAAAGTGTCGACGAGATCTCACGGCTGCAGAAGGGCGACATCCTCGTCTGTCAGGTCACCAATCCCACCTGGGCGCCGATCTTCGGCAAGATCTCGGCAGCGGTCTCCGACATCGGTGGTTCGATGAGCCATGCGGCCATCGTGGCGCGCGAGTACGGTCTGCCCGCCGTGGTGGGCACCGGCAATGGCACCTCAAGGATCAAGGACGGACAGCGAATCCGCGTCGACGGTGGACGCGGTGTCGTGACCATTCTGCACTAGCGGGCGAGCGCAAGCGTGAGTGATTCGGGGTTTGTCGGCTGGTTTGCCGAGCTGGGTCTGGCTGATCGACCGCAAGTCGGCGGCAAGGGCGGCAGTCTTGGGGAACTGCAACGGGCCGGAATCGCCGTGCCGCCGGGATTTGTCATCAAGACCGCGGCCTTCGAGCAGTTTCTGGCCGCCCTGGAGCGTGAGGCACCCTTGCGCGCGCGCGTCGCCGCTGTCGACCCGGATGACCTGGCCGCCGTCACCGAACTGTCGCAGCAGTTGCGCGCCAGAGTCCACGGCACAGCCTTGCCAGCGCCGCTCAGCGCGGCCATCGCACGCGCCTACGGCCAGCTCAATGCCCGGCAGCAGGCCGCCGTCGCGGTGCGCTCCTCGGCTACCACCGAGGACGCCGCGGATGCCAGTTTCGCGGGCCTGCAGGACACCTATCTGTGGGTGCAGAGCCTCGAGCAAACCCTGGACAGGGTTCGCAGCTGCTGGGGCAGCCTGTATTCGGTTGAATCCATGACCTACCGGCGCCGTCACGGCTTTGCCGAGACCGATGTCGCCATGGCCGTGGTGGTGCAGACCATGGTGGACGCCAGAACCGCCGGGGTCATGTTCACGCGCAGCCCGCTCACCGGGGACCGTTCGGTCATGGCCATCGAGGGTGCCTGGGGCCTGGGTTCGGCGGTGGTGGGCGGGGATGTGACGCCGGATCGCTGGGTGATCGGCAAGATCACCGGGGAGATCTCGGTACGGGAGATCTCGGACAAGCAGATCTGTCACGCGCCGCGCAGCGGGGGCGGTATTGAGAGCGTGGCGGTGCCGCAGGCGCGCCGGCAGGCCGCGTGCATGAGCGATGAGGAGCTGCAGGCGCTGCGGATGATCGGCCGCAAGGTGGAGCGGCACTATGGCCGGCCGCAGGACATAGAGTGGGCGGTCGACCGGCACAGTGGGGCGATCCTGCTGCTGCAAAGCCGGCCGGAAACGGTCTGGTCAGCGAAGGAGGCCGTGCCGGTGGACCGCGCGGTCGCCGATCCTTCCTTGCACGTGTTGAAGATATTCGGGGGCGGAAATCGATGAGTCTGACGGCTGCGGAAGTTGCGGAAATCATGCGGCTGGTGGAGCAATCCGGTTTCGATGAGCTGAATCTGGAGATCGACGGCACCAAGATCAGCCTGCGACGCGGCTCGGCGGCGCCCGCAAGCCCCGCACCGCCCTTGCCGGTGGCACCGGCCAGGTCGCCACCCGCCCAAGTGGCGCTCCCCGCCACCCAGGCCGCGGCAGATCCTGATGTTCAGGATCTGCCAGCGCCCCTGCTGGGCACCTTCTACCGTGCTCCCAAGCCGGGGGCGGCGTCCTTCGTAGAAGTGGGCGCGCAGGTGAGCGACGACACCATCATCGGCATCATCGAAGTCATGAAGCTGATGAATACCGTGCGCGCCGGCGTACGCGGCACGGTCACCGAAATCATCGCCGCGGACGGCGCGCTGGTCGAGTTCGGTGAGACGCTGATGCGCGTTCGCAAGTCAGGCTGAAGCACCGCCGTGCGCCGCATCCTGATCGCCAATCGCGGAGAAATCGCCGTGCGGATCATCCGCACCTGCCGCGACCTGGGCATCCAAACGGTGCTGGCTGCCTCGGCCGCGGATCTGGACAGCGTGCCGGCGCAGCTTGCAGACCGCACGGTGTGCATCGGCCCCGGGCGCCCGGCCGACAGCTACCTGAAGGTGCAGACCATCGTGCATGCCGCACGCGCGACCCATTCGGATGCCATTCATCCCGGCTATGGATTTCTCTCGGAACGCGCGGCGCTGGCGCGACTGTGCGAATCCTCGGGCGTCGTGTTCATAGGCCCCACTGCGGCGCAGATCGAGGCGGTCGGCGACAAGCTGCGGGCCCGCTCCGCAGCCATGGCAGCCCAGGTTCCGGTGGTTCCCGGCGGCCCGGTCAGCTCGGTGGCGGAGGCGCTGGCGCTCGCCGGCAGCATCGGTGTGCCGCTTTTGGTCAAGGCGGTGGGCGGCGGCGGCGGGCGCGGCATGAAGCGGGTCGATGTGCTGGCCGAACTGCCCGCGACGCTGGAACTGGCCGCCGCTGAGGCCGGTGCCGCATTCGGCGATGCCCGGGTATACCTGGAGCGCTACGTCACCAGCGGCCGGCATGTGGAAGTACAGGTCCTGGGTGATGGGCAGGGAGGCGTCATTCATCTGGGCGAACGTGATTGCTCGGCGCAGCGGCGCTACCAGAAGCTGGTGGAGGAAACCCCGGCTCCGGCACTGCCGCAGAAACTGCGTGCGGCGCTGCATGCGGCAGCGGTGCGCTTCGCCCAGCGTCTGGCCTATCGCGGCGCCGGAACGGTGGAGTTTCTGGTCGATACGGAGCGCGACAGCTTTTACTTTCTGGAGATGAACGCCCGCATCCAGGTGGAACACCCGGTGACCGAAGCGGTGACCGGGGTGGACCTGGTGGCCGAGCAGATCGCCATCGCCGATGGTGCCGGCATGCGCCTGACCCAGGCGGACCTGCGCAGCAGCGGCTGCGCCATCGAATGCCGCATCAACGCCGAGGATCCCGCCCATGATTTTCGCCCCAGTCCGGGGCAGGTCCTGGAGGCGGCTTGGCCACAACTGCCCGGGGTCAGGGTGGATACGCATATCACCTCGGGCTCGCACATCCCGCCGTACTATGATTCGCTGATGGCCAAAATCATTGCCTATGCGCCGGACCGGGCCGCTGCGCTGGCCCGGCTGCGCCAGGGGCTCGCGGTGACCCGGGTGAGCGGGGTTCACACCAACCTCGCCTTCCAGGAGCGCCTGCTGGCGAGCGCGGAATTCCAGGCCGGGGGATTTGATACCGGATTCATCACGCGCCTGCTGGAGCGTCCCGCATGAGCGAACTTAAGCTGGTTGAGACCTCACTGCGCGATGGCAATCAGTCGCTGTGGGCGGCGCTGGGCGTGGATACCGCCAATACCCTGACCATTGCTCCGGTGATGGATCGCGTGGGCTACAAGGCCATCGATTTCACGACCTCCACGCACATGGGCGTGGCGGTGCGTTTCAAGAAGGAGGATCCCTGGGAGCGTATCCGGCTGATGGCCGCTGCGACACCGAATACGCCGTTGCAGTTCATGTCCACGGGATTCCGCTTCATCTCCTGGGAGACCGCCCATCCGCAGTTCATGGCGCTGGTGTTCGAGGTGCTGGCGCGCAACGGTATCCGACGCTTCTGCCTCGCCGATCCGATGAACGATGCGGACTCGAACGTCGCCTGTGCGCGACTGGTGAAGCAGGGCGGGGGCGAGTACGTGATCGCGGCCCTGGTTTTTACCCTGAGCCCGGTCCACGACGACGCCCATTACGCGGCCGCGGCCCGCAAGCTTGCAGCCTGTGCCGACATCGATGCCATCTATATCAAGGATCCCGGTGGCCTGCTGTCGCCCAAGCGCGCGCAGACCCTGATTCCGGCGGTGAAGGCGCAGATCGGCAACAAGCCATTGGAGCTTCACGCCCATTGCACCATCGGGCTCGCCGAACACACCTATATGGACGCGCCGGACTACGGGGTGAGCGTACTGCAGTGCGCGTCCGGGGCGGCCGCGGATGGCACCTCGAATCCTCCGGCGGAGCGCATCGTGGCGAACCTGCGGGCGCTGGGTCACACCGTGAACGTGGATGATGAAGCCTTGCAGGCAGTCGGTCGCTATTTCACCCGGCTGGCCGCGGCGGAGGGGCTGCCGGTGGGACGGCCGCAGGGATTTGATGCGGCGTATCTGCAGCATCAGCTGCCCGGCGGCATGGTCGGCACCATGCGTCGGCAGCTGGCCGAAAGCCGCCTGTCGCACCTGGAACAGGCGGTGATCGAGGAGATCGGGCGGGTGCGCGAGGAACTCGGCTGGCCCATCGTCATGACGCCCTTTGCGCAGATTGTCATGATGCAGGCGGTGATGAACGTCACCACCAAGGAGCGCTACAAGGTGATACCGGATGAGGCGATCCGCTATGCCATCGGCCGCTTCGGCCGGCCGAATGTGCCGATCAGCGGCATGGTGATGGATCGCATCGACGCTCTGGCGCGCACCCGCGAGCTGCGCGCAGAACCCGGCATGCCCGCCATTGGCGAGCTGCGCCTGCGTCTGGGTGCCGATCTGTCCGATGAGGAATTCCTGTTGCGTGCCACCATGCCTGCGGGCCAGGTCGACGCCATGCTGGCGGCCGGGCCCGCGCCGCGCCACTACAATCCGGAACTGAAACCGGTCCTGGCGCTGCTGCGGCAACTGTCCACGCGCACGGATGTCGCGGAACTGGATGTCACCAAGCCCGGATTCAAACTGGAACTGCGCCGACATGCGCGCTGAGGTGATGCCCGCCATCAAGGGCTTCATGTTCGATCTGGATGGCACGCTGCTGCTCAGCGACCGCTCCCTGGGCGGATACGAGGTTCTGCCCGGTGCGGTTGAAGTGCTGGCCGCTCTGGCCGCGAGATCCATTCCCTACGTGGTGCTCACCAACGGCAGTGCCTATCCGCCACCGGAGCAGGCCAAGCGCCTGCGCGATCTGGGACTTGCCGTCGCGGATGACCGGATGTTCACCCCTTCAAGCGTCGCGGCCGATGTGATGGTGCGCCATGGCATCCGGCGCGTCCTGGTGCTGGGCAGCCGCGGTGTGGGGTATGCGCTGAGCCAATCAGGCATGCAGACGGTGTTCACCGGTGAGCCCGGGGCCAGTGAGGTCGATGCGGTGTTCGTCGGCTGGCATCCCGAGTGCCACATGAAGGACATCGAAGCGGCCTGTCAGGCCATCTGGGGCGGCGCGAAACTGTATGTGGCCTCCGATGTGCCCTTTTTCGCCACCCGGCACGGCCGCAGCATGGGCTATTCCTATGCCATCGTGGGCGCCATCAGGCGCATGACCAAGGCGCGCATGATCCTCACCGGCAAGCCCTCACTGCATGCGTTGCGCTTCATCGCCCGCAAGCTTGGCATAGCGGTGCGCGAGGTCGGCGTGGTGGGGGATGATCCGGCGGTGGAGATCATCATGGCGCGGCGCGGAGGCGCCACGGCCTTCGGTGTCACGACCGGCGTGATGAAGCAGGCGGACTGGGAGCGTGAGACCGGCAAGCGCCGGCCCCACTTTGTGATCCATGACCTGCGCGAGCTGCTGCGTAATGGCGCCATCCGGCAAGACTGAGCGGTGCGTGCCTTACCAGGGTTCCGTCATTCCGTCGTAGCGCAGGAACCGCCCGGAATCGGCGAGGGTCAGCTTGCCGATGGTTTGGATCATGTTCTGGACGGTGAATGAGGTCTTGAGCATGCCCTGGTACTTGCCCTCCAGGTACGCCTGATGCTCGGTGAGGGTCGGCCCGGGATTGAACATCACGACCGTCACGCCATCTTTTTTGGTTGAGGCCGCGACAATCTGCATTTCCCGGTTCAGTGCCGCCTTGCTCATGCGGTAGAACATCGCCCCCGGGCGCGGCACTGCCTCACCGGTCAGCGTGCCGTTGCTGGAGCTGACGGCGATGATCTTCTTCTGGGTGCTGGCGAGTACATTCTTGTAGAAGGTTTCGGAGACGATCAGCGGGCCCTTGATGTTGACCGCCATCATGGTGTCCAGCAGCGAATACTTGAGGTTGCCGAAGCCCTCAACGCTCCAGTCCCCCGGGCAGCCCTCATCATCACCGGCGCACTTGGCACGATCGTTGTAAACGCCTGCGTTGTTGATCAGTACATCTACCGGCACGCCTGCGAGTTTCGCGGCCAGGGCGCGCGCCTGATCCAGGTCGGTGACATCCAGGCTTTCAATGCGCACCTTGGGATACCTTGCCGCAAGGTCGGTCAGCGACTTGGGCGGCATGGCGCGCCGATGTGTCGCGATGACCGTCCAGCCTTTTTCAGCGTACTGCTTTGCGAACTCCAGTCCGATACCGGAATTGGCGCCGGTGATCATGACGGTGTCGGCGGCGGCGCTCAGGGGACACAGGGCCGAGGAGCCCACCAGCAGCAGCACGAGCAGGCGCGGGCCAAGATATCGAAGGTGCGAGGTGAGCATTAGCGCAACACCCAGAAATCCGGCCCCAGGCGTACTTCCAGTTTGCTCAGCTGCTCGCGATGTATCTCGCGCACCCGCGCCGGCGTGATGGCATCACCGCGGTCCACTTCCTCGATGCGCAGGCTGGTCTTGTCCTCGTACAGATGCTCGCCGGCCAGGCGGGCCCGGGAGTCGTATGGCCAGATGAAGGCCTGGCGGCTGGCGACGTGGTACAGCCGGTCGGTGCGTTCGACCGCATAGCCAAGCTGTTTGAGAATCGCGCCCTCTGCCAGCTGGTGAAAGGTGATTTCATCGCAGATGCCCCAATCGGCCACGGCCAGACGGTCATCGGAGTGCCACAGCACTGCCTCGCCGACGCTATTGTAAAACGCCAGGACGGCGGCCTTGCCTTCGATGACGCCGGGATTTGCGCCCCAGGTCACCCGGTAAACCGGATGCTCCACTTCCATGTCGGGGGCCAGGATCTTCTGATATTCCCCGGCGCCTTCCAGGTGCACATGCCGCCAGAAATTAAGGAGAATGGCCCGGTGCCGGGGGTTGGTGGTCTTTTCCAGCAGTTTTTCGGTCGGGTGCATGCATTCATACACCTGCTTTTCGAAGCGGTTCATGGCGATTCCCCCCGATGGCCGTGCGTTCTGCCAGCATATCCGGGTATACAGGGGAATTGGAGGAGGAAATGTGGCAACGACTTTTGATCTCTCGGGCAAATCCATCCTGATCACCGGCGCCGGACGGGGACTGGGCCGGGCGCTGGCCCTGGGCGCGGTACAGGCCGGTGCCCGCGTGACTGCCTTTGACATCGATGCGCCGGCGCTGGAGGAGCTGCGCCAGAGCGCGCAATCGATCGCCACACACGTGGTGGATGTGGTCGACCGCAAGGCGTTCATGGCGGCCGCCGAGCGCATCGGCCGGATCGATGCCGTGGTCAACAACGCCATGCTGATCCGCTACGACCCCATCGAAGCGGTTGATGATGCGATCCTCGACCGGATGCTGGCCATCGGCATCAAGGGGGCGGTCTGGGGAGTTCAGGCCCTGTTGCGGCACATGGATCCACAGCTGGGCGGCGTCATCCTCAACCTGGCCTCGCCGGTCGCCGAGCGCGGCTTTCCCAGAACCGCGATCTACAGCATGGTCAAGGGCGCGATGGGCACCTTCACGCGCACCCTGGCGGCCGAGCTCGGACCCCGCAAGGTGCGCGTCAATGCCCTGGCGCCCGGCTCCATTCCGACCCCGGGGGCCGTCGCCATCACACCGCAGGCCGAGTATGAGCGGCGCGCGGTCAGCATTCCGCTGCGCCGTCTGGGGCGGGACGAGGACGCCACCAACGCGTCGCTGTTCCTGTTGAGCGATGCCGCCTCCTTCATCAACGGCGACATCCTGCACGTCGATGGTGGAGTCCTGGCCTCCGCATGAGCAATCGCATCTATGCCGTGCGCTACGGCCATCTGGACCGGCTCAGCGACCTGAACTTCCTGGGCGGCGACGATCATGCGCAGCCCATGCCACTGGACTACTACGTATGGGTGATCCGCTCGCAGGAGCGCATCATCGTGGTGGATACCGGATTTGATGCCGCCGCTGCCACCAAGCGCCGGCGCACGCTGCTGCGCCCGGTGGCCGAGGGGCTCGCCGCCCTGGGCATTGAGCCCGATGCGGTGCGTGACGTCGTGATCACCCACATGCACTACGACCACGCGGGCAATGTGCCGCTGTTTCCCGCGGCGCGCTTCCACGTTCAGGATGCGGAGCTGGCCTATTGCACGGGCCGCGCCATGACCCATGGCCACCTTGCGGGGCCATTTGATGCCGAAAATGTCGTCGACATGGTCCGGCGCACCTTCGACGGCCGCGTCGTATTTCACGCCGGTGATGAGGCGCTGTGCCCGGGAGTGACCTTGCATCATCTGCCCGGGCACACCCCGGGGCTGCAGGTGGTGCGGGTGCAAACCGATCGCGGCCCGGTGGTTCTGGCTTCCGATGCCATTCACTTCTGGGCCAATCTGGAACGCGCGACGCCGTTTCCGGTGGTGGCCGATGTGGTCGCCTATCTTGAGGCTCTGCGCAAGCTGCGCACCCTGGCCCCCTCCATCGACCACATCATTCCGGGGCACGATCCGGGGGTGCTTGAGAGGTTTCCAGCCGAAGGCAACCTGCGGGACATCGTGCGCCTGGATCTGGCCCCTGTTGTGCGAGGATCATCATGAGCGAGTGTGGTTTCATCGGCTTAGGGAGGATGGGGGGCGCGATGGCGCGGCGCCTGCTGCAGGCGGGCCACCGCGTCACCGTGTACGACCCCTCGGCCAGCGCCGCGGCCGCGCTGGCCGCCCACGGCGCCCAGGTCGCACCCGGCGCGAAGGCCGTCGCCGAGGCAGTGCCCGTGGTGTTTCTGAGTCTGCCCACGCCGCAGATCGTGCAGGAGGTGGTGCTGGGCGCACAGGGGATCCGCGAGGGCCGGGGCCTCAAGGTCTGTGTCGACCTGTCGACCTCAGGGCCTGAAACCGCAGTGAAGCTCGCGGCCGGGCTGGCCGAATGGCAGATCGCCTCCCTGGAGGCGCCCGTTTCCGGGGGCATCAAGGGTGCGCGCGAGGGCACCTTGTCATTGATGGTCGCGGGGCCGGTGGCCATCTGGGAACAGGTCAGGCCGCTGCTGGAGGTGTTCGGCAAACCCTTCTTCATGGGCGAGAAACCCGGCGCCGGTCAGATCATGAAGCTGGTCAACAACCTGCTGGGCGCCTGCGCCATCGCCATCACGGCCGAGGGCATGACCCTGGGGATCAAGGCGGGGCTCGATCCGGCGCGCATGATCGAAGTGCTGAATGTGTCCACGGGCCGCAGCAGCGCCACCCAGGACAAGTGGCCGCGCTCGGTGCTGCCGCGCACCTTTGATTTCGGCTTTGCCGCCGGGTTGTGCCTGAAGGATGTGAAGCTGGGCCTGTCGGCGGCACAATCCCTCGGCGTGCCGCTGGGGGTGGGTTCGGCGGTCTGCGATCTGTTGCAGCGCACCGTCACGACCCTGGGGCCGGACTCGGACTTCACCGCCATGGCCAAAATCGTCGAGTCCGACGCGGGCCTCGATCCGGACCGGTCCGCCTGAGCCAAACCGTTTTCCTGAGGGATCAACATGAGCAGTGAACTTTTCGACAAGGGTCTGAAGATTCGTACCGAAGTGCTGGGGGAGGCTTACGTCAAGAAGGCACTGGCCAGCATGGATGATTTCAACAAACCACTGCAGGAACTCGTGACCGAGTACTGCTGGGGCGCGGTGTGGGGGCGTGAAGGTCTGAAGCGCAGTGAGCGCAGCATGCTGAACCTGGCCATGATCAGCATCCTGAACCGTCCTCACGAGCTCAAGGCGCATATCCGCGGCGCGCTGACCAATGGCGTGACCCGTGAGCAGATCTGCGAAGTGTTCCTGCAGGTGGCCATCTATGCAGGCGTGCCGGCGGCGGTGGACAGTTTCCGCATTGCCCGTGAAACCTTTGCGGAACTCGACGCCGCCTGACGGACAGCGTCCCGGCCGGCCCATGTTGCAATGCCCTGGGGCCGGGAATACCCTCGTCGGCCGGTTACGCGACGGTTCAATTGAAGGTGGGGGTATCGTGACAGCACATCCCGGGTTCGACGCCAAGCGTCTTGATTTTCTGACCGCCGCAGTGGAGCGCGACATCGCCGCGGGCGAGTATTTCGGCGGTGTCATCAGTGTGAAGCGCGGTGGCCAGCCGGCCTACCACCGGGTGTTCGGCCACAGCAGCGAGAGCAAGGAGCGGGCTGTCGCTGATGATTCGGTGTACAGCCTGTTCTCGGTCACCAAGGCGTTTACCAATATCCTGGTGTTCCAGGCCATTGAGCGCGGCCTGATGACCCTGACCACCCCGCTGTGCAAGATCATCCCGGAGTTCTGCGGTGGGCTGCGTGAGCGGATCACGATTTTCCACCTGCTGACCCACAGCACCGGCCTGCCGACCATGTTCGAGGCACGCCCGGGCATGTACATCGATGTGCTGGCGGACACCATCGCCGCCATCGTGGCGGTGGCCTTCCCGGTCGAGGCCGCGGGCCTCAGCGTGGCCTATGCGCCATTGTTCAATCACGCGCTGCTGGGCGAGGCGGTGCGGCGCGTTGACCCGAAGAAGCGCTCCTACAAGGAAATTCTGCACCAGGATCTGTTTGATCCCATGGGCATGAAGGACACGGCCATGGGGGTGCGCCGTGACCTCAAGGCGCGGCACCTGGTGCCGGAGTTCCGTAACAACTATCCCATCAAGCATCTGGGGCACAGCAACCTCGGTCCCAATGGGGCCTTCGAGGAAGAGCACGTGGAGATGCCCTGGGTGGGCTGTGTGTCCACCGCGCAGGACATGATGCGATTCGCGGAAATGCTGCGCTGTGGCGGCTCGCTGGAGGGTCGCAGCATCGTCTCGCGCGCCATGGTGAAGCAGGCGAGCACCATCTGGACCGGCGACAAGCCCAATGAGTTCTATGCCAGTGGCATTCGCGCGGCCGGCGGCATCGCCCCGCCGGCCAACATCGGCCTGGGATTTTCCATGCGCGGGCCGCAGATGGGCACCAGCATGTTCGGCACCCTGGGCTCGCCCGGCACCTTCGGCGCCCACGGCGCCGGCACCACGATTTTCTGGGTCGATCCGGATCGTGACATCAGCTTTGTCGGTCTCATGACCGGGCTGATGAAGACCATCGACAACCTGTGGCGCTGGCAGAAACTGGCGGACATCCTGCTCGCGGCCGCGCTGTAGACGATGCCAGCCGCCGCTGACTCGTTTGACTACGTCATCGTCGGTGCGGGCACCGCCGGTTGCGTTCTGGCGGGGCGCCTGGCGGAGGATCCCGCCGTGCGGGTGTGCCTGATCGAGGCCGGCGGCAACGACGCGCATCCCTTCATCCGCACTCCGGCGCTGGTGGCCGCGGCCATCGCCAACCGCCGCTTCAACTGGCGTTTTGAGACCGTGCCGCAGGCGCAGCTGAAAGGCCGGCGCATCCCGCAGCCGCGCGGCCGGGTGGTCGGTGGGTCAGGCTCCATCAACGGCATGGTCTATTCGCGCGGCAATCCGCGTGACTATGAGGATTGGGTTGCCGCCGGTGCCAGCGGCTGGAGCTACGCGGAGGTGCTGCCGTATTTTCTGCGTTCGGAGAACAACCAGGATCTGCCGGTCTCGCGCTACCACGCGCATGGCGGACCCATGAATGTGATGCGACCGCGGCGCCCGAACCGACTCAACACTGATTTCATCCAGGCCACCCGCAGTCTGGGCTTCCCCGGCACCGAGGATTTCACCGCGGCGACCAATGAGGGCGTGGGTTTTCGCCAGGGTGTGATACGCGCGGGCCGGCGCGAGACCACCGCGCGCGCCTTCCTGCGCCCCGCGCTGGCGCGCGGCAATGTCACGCTCTATACCGATTCGCTGGCGCTGCGGGTGGTGGTGGAGGCGGCCCGGGCGGTCGGAGTATCGTTTGAGCGTGCCGGCCAATCGCAGCAGGTGCGCGCGACCCGCGAGGTGATTCTCAGCGCCGGGACCCTGCAGTCACCGCAGATTCTGCTGCTTTCGGGCATCGGGCCCGCCGCGCAGCTGCAAGCCCAGGGAATCCAGACGGTGCACGATCTGGCAGGTGTGGGACGCAATCTTCAGGATCACCTGGCCTGCCCGGTGCTGATGAGCACCACGAACCCAACTTCATACGGAATCTCGGGCCGTGCGCTGCCGCGTGGCGCGTGG
>Ga0210391_10000416_pt1 | contig 46765 bp, 47 predicted proteins | sample IncBWC12OmetaG_FD_160573 | JGI IMG/M metagenome (GOLD analysis project Ga0210391, IMG submission 160573) | Forest soil microbial communities from Barre Woods Harvard Forest LTER site, Petersham, Massachusetts, United States - Inc-BW-C-12-O ...
AGGGTGGGATTCGAACCCACGAACACCCGTGAAGATGTTACTGGAATTCCAGTCCAGCGCCTTCGACCGCTCGGCCACCTCTCCCATCAATAACTTATAGAACTTTTCTCAGGCAAAAAATCAATGCAGTGCGACCGCATCACCATACCGGCGGATCATATCAAACGGCCGGCGGCGGCCTCGGCCCCTTCGGCTCGGTGAACTTCGGCGGCTCATCCAGGCAGGGATCGTTGGCCCCGCGCGGCGGCAAGGGGGGCTCGTCCAGTACCGGAATCTGCAGTGAGCTCTTGGTATCCGGCGGATCGATGCCCAGCGGCACGCGCAGCGGCGCAATGGTGGTCGCCTGCCGGTAGCCGTCGGTGTCCGCCTCGCAGTTGTGATAGATGTGCCGGAAGGCGTGGCAGCCGCTCAGGGCCAGACCCAACACGGCCAGCGCCACTCCATTGCTCAATCCCTTCAGCATCAAATCCACCTCTAAATAACTTATCGCAGCGCCCCGGCCTGCCGCAGTGCCCGCTCCAGGTCGGGTCGAAACTGCGCCGCCAGTTCGGTCAGCGGCAGGCGCAGACCCGCCTGCGTCAGACCCATGCGCGCCAGGGCCCATTTGGCCGGAATGGGATTGGCCTCCAGAAACAAAGCCTCGTGCAAGGCGCCGATACCGGCGTCCAGTTGCCGCGCCTGCGCGCTATCGCCCCGCAGCGCGGCGGCAATCATATCCGCCATCGCCCGCGGCGCCACATTGGCAGTCACGGAAATCACTCCCCGGGCACCGGCCAACACGGTCTCGCGCGCCGAGGCGTCATCGCCACTGAGCACCGCGAATGTCGCAGGCACCACGCTCAGGATCTCCCGCACGCGTGCCACCGATGCCACGGCCTCTTTGACCGCGGTCACCTGCGGGAGTTGCGCGATCCGTCCGACGGTCGCGGGCAGCATATCCACGGCGGTTCGCGTGGGCACGTTGTAGGCAATGACCGGGACCCGCGAGGCCGCTGCGGCCGCCTCATAATGCCGGAATAACCCTTCCTGCGAGGGCCGGTTGTAGGCCGGCGTGACGATCAGCACCCCGTCAACCGGCAGCTGCGATACCCAGCGCACGCGCTCCACGGTGGTCGCCGTGCTGCTCGTGCCGGCGCCGGTGATGACCTGGATGCGCCCGCGAGCCTGGGCACAGGCCCGCTCGGTCAGTTCCCGCAGTTCGCCATCCGACAGGGTCGCGGACTCCCCGGTGGTCCCACCCACGACGATGCCGCTGGTGCCGTTCTCGAGCTGAAAGTCGACCAGCCGCGCCCACGACTCAAAATCCAGCCCCCCGTCGGCATGCATGGGGGTGACGATTGCGACCAGACTGCCTGAAAACATTCCCAAAACCGCCAAGAAACGGAGCGCGCGATGGTACGAGGCAAGGCGGCCCCCGGCAAGTTCGGATTTGCCCACGCAGCCGGCCAAGGTCGCCTTGGGCGGGTGCAACCGGTACACTCGGTGCGCTCAATTGCACGACGGCTCCCTCGAAGATGAAGCAACACCTCGCTGTATCAGCGATCGGCAGCGACCGGACCGGGATGGTCCACGAACTAACCCGGGTAATCACCGAGTGTGGGGGCAATATCAGCGAGAGCCGGATGGCGAACCTCGGCACCGAGTTCGCCATGCTGCTGCTGGTTTCCGGAAACTGGCACGCCCTCGCGAAACTTGAAACCGAGCTCAAGCGCCTGATGGAAACCAGCAATCTGTCCGTGCACCTGCGCCGCACGGAGCCGCGCAGCCCCCGCACCGAAATGCTGCCCTACTCGATTGACGTGGTGTGCCTGGACCAGACCGGGATCGTCTCGGGACTGTCCGGCTTCTTCTCCACCCGCGGTATCGACATCGCGGAGGTCTCGACGCGCAGCTATCCGGCCGCCCATACCGGGGCGCCGATGTTCTCGGTGCAGATGATCATCAACGTGCCCAGCCGCATCCATGTGGCGCACCTGCGGGAGGAATTCATGGAGTTTTGCGACTCGCTGAATCTGGATGCGATCCTGGAGCCGGTGAAGGCTTAAGAAACTGCCGCTTACGGACTCTCCCATGCCAAAAGCTGTACTGGACCGCAAGGTTCCAGACTTCTCGCTGCCCGCTACCGGCGCCGGCGAGGTCTGGAGTCTCAAGGCGGCCGCCGGGCGCAAGCTCGTGATCTTCTTCTACCCCAAGGACATGACCAGCGGCTGCACGCTGGAAGCCCAGGGGTTTCGCGACCACGCCGCCGCCTTCAAGCGCGCCGGCACGGTGCTCGTGGGTATTTCGCGCGACAGTCTCGCCTCCCACGAGAAATTCTGCGCGAAGGAAAAGCTGCCCTACACGTTGCTGTCCGACAGCGACGAGAAGGTGTGCGGCCTGTTTGATGTGATCCGGGAAAAGTCGCTGTACGGGCGCAAGTACCTGGGGATCGAGCGCAGCACATTTCTGATCGACGCCGCAGGCTTCCTGCGGCGCGAATGGCGCAAGGTAAAAGTGAACGGACACGTGGAGGAAGTACTTGAAGCGGCGAAGTGTCTCTGATCAGCAGCCCCCCGATGCATCCGGCACAGCAGTGACCGGACCAACGGGTGCGGACCGCGCCACGAGGCGCCTTTTCGTTCTGGATACCAACGTGCTGATGCACGATCCCACCTCGATTTTCCGCTTCGAAGAGCACGACATCTACCTGCCCATGGTGGTGCTCGAGGAACTCGACGCCAACAAGAAAGGCCTCTCCGAGGCCTCGCGCAACGTCCGCCAGGCGAGCCGCTTCCTGGATGAGATGATTCGCGATGCCACCAAGGAACAGATCGACCAGGGCCTGCCGCTGCCGTCGGGTTATTCGGGCAACCATGGCAAGAAGCCCTCGAGCGGGCGGTTGTTCTTCCAGACCCGGCCCTTGGGTGGCGCAACCCTGCCGGAAATATTGCCGGGGCACGGCGCGGATAACGCGATCCTCGCCCAGACGCTGCAGTTGCAGCGCGAAGCGCCGGTGGCGCGCGTCACACTGGTGTCCAAGGACATCAACCTGCGCATCAAGGGCGCGGTGCTGGGCGTGCATGTCGAGGACTACAACAGCGACAAGACGCTCGAGGACTCGGACGTGCTGTACTCGGGGATGGCGGTACTGCCGGCCGATTTCTGGGAACAGCATGGCAAGGACATGCGCTCCTGGAAGGAAGCCGAGCGTACCTTCTACGAAGTGACCGGCCCGGCGGTGCATGACTGGCTGCCGAATCTGGGTGTCTACGAGGACGCCGACCACGGCATCGAGGGCATCGTGCGCAAGGTCGACGGGGAGACTTCCACCCTCGAGCTGACCCGCGACTTTCGCAGCGAGCGCCACAACATCTGGGGCGTGACGGCGCGCAATCGCGAACAGAACTTCGCGCTCAACCTGCTGATGGATCCGCAGATCGACCTCGTCACGCTTTTGGGACCGGCGGGAACCGGCAAGACCCTGCTGGCACTGGCGGCGGGCCTCGCCCAGACACTGGAGAGCAACCGCTTCGTCGAGATCATCATGACCCGGGTCACCATCCCGCTCGGCGAGGACATCGGTTTCCTCCCCGGTACCGAGGAGGAGAAGATGGAGCCGTGGATGGGCGCCCTCATGGATAACCTCGAGGTGCTCACCCAGGGTCAGGAAGGCGGAAACTGGGGCCGGGCTGCGACCAATGACCTGCTGCGCAACCGCATCAAGATCCGCTCACTGAACTTCATGCGCGGTCGCACCTTTCTCAATCGTTACATCATTCTCGATGAGGCGCAGAACCTCACGCCCAAGCAGATGAAGGCGCTGATCACGCGCGCCGGCCCGGGCACCAAGATCGCCTGCCTGGGGAATGTGGCGCAGATCGACACGCCCTACCTCACCGAGACGACCTCGGGCATCACCTATGCCGTCAACCGGTTTCGCGGCTGGTCGCATTCCGGTCATGTGACACTGGTGCGCGGGGAACGCTCACGGCTGGCGGACTTCGCCTCGGACGCGCTGTAACATGAGCCGGTGTCGGAAGGAGACGCTGTAGGCATTTTGGCCTGCACCGCGTTATAGGCACTTTGGCACTGCAGGTGCGGTAATGATTCCTTACGTCGCGACGATTGTTTACGGCCCAGACTGAAACTCTGCAGTGTCGGCAGCTGTCACAGGTCCTATGCGAATAATGAGTAAATTCAGGGTGCTCGCCGCGGCCGCCGTGTTTGGCGGATTTGCGACCTATGCGGCGGCCCAGTCCAATCCCGATTTGCCGGACATCGGCAATCCGGCCGGGACGCTGGCCAATCTGGATGACGAATACCAGATCGGCCGCATGATCATCCATGAGATGCGCGACCAGAACTACCTGCTCGAGGATCCGGAGGTCAGCGACTACATCCAGACGCTCGGGCTGCGGCTCGCCTCCCAGGCCCCCGATTCCAGTCGGCAGTTTCATTATTTCGTGGTGCGCGAGGGTGACATCAACGCCGAGGCGCTGCCCGGCGCCTTCGTCGTGGTCAATTACGGCACCATCCTGGTCGCCGACAATGAATCGGAGCTGGCGGGGGTGCTGGCCCACGAAACCGCGCACGTCACGCAGCGCCACTTGGTCCGCGGCGCCCTCGCCGCCGAACACCAGAGCCTGGAGACCGCGGCGGCCATCCTCGGCGCGATCGCACTCGGCGCGCTGGGGGGCGGCCCGGCCGCGCTCGAAGGCGGCATCATGGCGGCGCAGGGCATGGGCGCGCAGATGCAGATCAACTTCACCCGCGACCAGGAATACGAGGCCGATCGCGTCGGCATGGGCTACCTGGCCCACGCCGGCTTTGATCCGCTGGGCATGCCGAATTTCTTCGAAGTCCTCAGCCGCACCTACGGTTACGGCGAATCGAACGTTCCACGCATGCTGATCGACCATCCGGTGACCAGCGACCGTATCGCCGAGGCGCGCAATCGCGCCGCGCAGATGGAGCGGCCAAAACATGTCGAGGACAGCGTGAGTTTCGGGCTGGTGAAAGAGCGGCTGCGGGTGCTGACCGCGACCGATGAGTTTGACCTGCGCGGGTATTACGCGGGACGCGTCAATATGAGTGATCCGCCGCTGGCGGCCGTGTACGGGCAGGCCCTGGCGCTGGTGCAGCGTAATCACGCGGCGGAAGCCATCCCGATCCTGCAACCCCTGATCGCCCAGAATCAGGGCGTCATCATGTTGCAGACCCTGCTCGGCCAGGCGCAGATCGCGGCCGGGCAGATCAAGGAGGGTCTGGCCACCTTTGAGCGTGCCGAGGCCCTGTTTCCCCGCAACATCCCCCTCACCGTGCACTATGGCGAGGCCCTGATCACGGCCAACCAGGCGTTCAAGGCCCACCAGGTGCTGCTCGACCTGTTCAACAATGAGCCGCCCACCCCTTCGGAAATCCGTCTCACGGCGCTCGCGGCCAGCAGCGCCGGGGATGCCGGGGACGCCTACTACTACATGGGCGAATACAACATCGCCAACGGCGAGCTGCAGCTGGCCACCCAGCAGCTGGAGCTGGCGCTGTCCGCGCCGGATCTGACTGTCGTGCAGCGCAAGCGCTTCCTCGCCCGGCTGAAGGAAATCCGGGATGCCATCCTGGAGGACCGCCGCGAGCATGGCGGCCGCACGCCCAACTCGGGCAACAACGGCGGCGCGGGCGGCTGATACCGCACGGAGTCACCCGGTGGCTGTTGCTACACTACCGGGTCGTTTACTTTGGGCCGGTCTCACCATGCATAGAAAATCCTCGTTGATCCACCTGTGCGGCGCGCTTTGCCTCGTGGCGCTGCTAAGCGGCTGCGTGGCGGTGCCGCGCGGCGCCGTCAAGGATCCCCGCGATCCACTGGAGCGCCTCAACCGCACGACCTTCAAGGTGGATGACGTTCTGGCGCACGATATCGCCCTGCCCATCGGCCATGCCTACATCGCCGTCACGCCGGCATTCGTGCGCCGGGGCATTGCCAACGTCTTCGAGAATGCGCACACGCCGGACATCATGATCAACGATCTGCTGCAGGGGAAATTTGCCGCCCTGGGTCAGGAGACCACGCGCCTGATCTTGAATAGCACGGTAGGCCTGGGGGGCCTGCTGGACCCGGCGAGCGCGGTCGGGCTACCCAAGGATGACAATGACTTCGGCAGAACGCTGGGCACGTGGGGCCTGTCCTCCGGCCCCTACCTGGTCCTGCCGCTGTTCGGTCCTTCCGATTTTCGCGACGCTGTCGGCAAGATCCCCGATGCGTTCGCGAACCCGCAGTACTACATCCGGCCCACCAAGACGGCCTACGCCGTCGATGCCTTGAGTTTGCTGAACCTGTCGGCCGAAACCCTGATCCCCACCTACCAGCTGCTGGACCAGCAAAACGCCTTCGACCGCTACGCCTTCGCGCGCAATGCGTACCTGCAGCGGCGTGAGTTCCAGATCCACGGCGATAATGGGGGCTCCGTCGACCAGGAGGAGCGGGATCTGCAGAAATCCCTGCAGGACGATTCGGCGCCCGCGCCGACGCCGGCCAACCCGCCTCCCAACACGAAGTAGCCACCAGCCGACCTCACGCCGCGACGGCGATGGAAGCGCAGCGCGATCAGGGCCTGGTGCGGGCCCTGGGACCGTGGAGCCTGGCCGCCGGCATTTTCAGCATGATTGTCGGCGCCGGTATCTTTACCGCGCCGGCGGCGCTGGCGCAGGCGCTGGGCGGCTGGGCGCCGCTCGCCATCGTGGGCTGTGCGCTGGCGGTGGGGGCAGTTGCCATCTGCTGTGCAGAGGCGGGCAGCCGTATTCCCACCAGCGGCGGCATCTATGGCTGCGTCGCGGCCGCCTACGGGCCGCTGCCCGGATTCATCTGCGGCATGCTGCTGGTGGTCGGGGATGTGCTCGCCTGCGGCAGTGTCACCGCCGCGTTGGCCGCCATCGTTTCGGCCCGGGCGTCCCCGGTGTGGGCTCCGACCCTGCGCGTCCTCACCATTGTCGGCCTGCTGGGCATCGTGGCGATGATCAATCTGCGAGGGGTCCGGCGCGGCGGCCAGTTCGTCACCGCGGCGACCGCGGTGAAACTGTTGCCGCTGCTGGTGTTCGTGATCGCGGGCGCCGGCGCCATGCACCCTGCCAATCTGACATTGACTGCGGTCGGCTCCCCGGCGATCGGTCGGGCGGTACTGCTGGCCCTGTTCACCTTCATGGGCATGGAGAGCGCGCTGGGGGTCAGCGGCGAGGTGGCGCAGCCCAGCCGTACCATCCCGCGAAGCCTGCTGCTCGCCATCGGCGGTGCCACCGTGCTGTACGTCGCGATCCAGATGGTCGCGCAGGGCATTCTTGGCGGCGCGCTCGGAACCTCCGCCGCGCCGCTGGCGGACGCCATGGCGCGCGTCAATCCGGGCCTGCGCTGGGTGCTGTTGGCCGGTGCGGCACTGTCCATGTTCGGCTGGCTGGGCGCGGACATTCTGGCGAGCCCGCGCATCCTGTTCGCGATTGCGCGCGACGGGCGGCTGCCTGCGGTATGGGGTCGGCTGAACCGCAAGACGCATACACCCGACTGGGCGATCGTCAGCTATGCCACCGCAGCAGGGGTCCTGGCCGTCACCGGTACGTTCGCCGAATTGGCAGTGCTGTCCGCCCTCGCCAGCACCGTGCTCTATGCCTATGTGTGTCTGGCGGCGTGGCGCCTGAAGCGGCGCGGCACTGCGTTGGCGGGAACGCCTTTGAACTTCCGGTGGCTGAAGGCCGCGGTCGTCGTCGGCATCGGCAGCATGATCGTTATGATCACCCTCGCCGCCCCGCTCGAGATTCTGGGCCTTCTGGGACTGATCGCGGTGTCGGCCCTGCTGTACGCGGCCTCAGGCCGCCGCATCCGCCAATAGCTCCGACACCTCGCTCAAACGCGCGATGGCGCTGATCTGCGCCGGAAGATTGACGAATTTCAACTGCCGGCAGTGCTGATGCGCCCAGCGGCGCCACTCGATCAGCACCGCAAGCCCGGCGCTGTCCGCCTGCGTAACCCCCGCGCAGTCCACGATCATCAAGGCGCTGCCATCGCGTACAAAACAGTCGATGCCCGCCGCGCAGATCCGCCGCGCGGTCTGAAATGTCATCGGTGAGGCGACCAGGATTCGTCCGGGCGCCGCAATCGTGACCTGTGCATCAGCCTGTTTCACCCGGGTTACTTCGGCGGTGCCGGCAGCCCGGCCGGCTTTTCACCGGACTGCAGCCGCGTGATCACCGAGTCCAGACCGTTCTGCCCGATCTGTGCGGCAAAGTCATCGCGGAAGCTCTTGACGTAGCTGATGCCCTCGATCTTGACGTCCCAGGCCTTCCAGCCCTCGGGCGTCTTGTGCAGGACGTAGATCACCGGCACGGTCGTGCCGTCGTCGCGATTGATGGTCGTGCTGACGGTGGCGAGATCCGATCCCGGATCGACACGGCCCGGCTGGACCTTGAGTTTATTGGCCGTGAAATTCACCAGCGCGTTGCCGTAGTTCTGCAACATCGAGTCCTTGAAGGCGGCGACGAAGCGGGTGCGCTGATCCTCGGTGGCGGTGCGCCAGTAGCGGCCCAATACCAACTGCGCGGAGTACTGTGTGTCGAAGTACGGCAGCAGGTATTTGTCCGCCAGCGCGCGCACCATTTGCGGATTGTTGCGATAGGCCGCGCGATTGGCATCGAGTTCCTTGAGGATGTTCGAGGCGACATCCTGGATCATCTGGGTCGGATCCTGGTTGTTGATGGTCGTGGCGGCGGGTGCGGCGGCGGGCGTCGCCGCCGCGGCGCTGAGCGTGCCGAGTGCGAGCAGCACGGCGCCCATCGCAGCCGCAGTGATATTGCTATGACGATTCGTTTTCACTTCGAGGTCTCCTTCTTCGGCGCACCGGCATCAGCGCCAGGAGCGCTGGAATCCGGGGACTTGCTGGCCTGGCCCGAAAAGAACTTGTTGATGAGATTCTCCAATACCAGTGCGGACTGTGTCAGGGTGATTTGACTGCCCTCCTTGAGGAAGGTTTCCGCCCCACCGGCGCCAATGCCGACGTACTTGCCGCCCAGCAGGCCCTGCGTCTCGATGCTGGCGTCGCTGTCATCCGGGATCTTGTTGTATTTGGAATCGATGCGCATGTTGACGACGGCCTTATAGGTGGTCCAGTCGATGCGGACGCTGTCCACCTCGCCCAGTGTCACGCCGGCCATGCTGACCGGCGCGCCGACTTTCAGGTCGCCGACGTTGTCGAATGCGGCGGTGACGTGATAACCGGTCTTGGCCTGCGCCAGCTTCAGCCCGCTGGATGGCAGCTGGGTTGTCAGAAACAGCAACGAGACGAAGCCCAGCAACACAAACAGGCCGGTGCCAATTTCAATACTGCGATTTGAGCGCATGTAAAACCTCAGTCCTTGTGATCCGCGGCGTTCACAGGAACGCGGCGGTCAGCATGTAATCCAGGAATAGCGTCAGCACCGACGAGGCCACCACGGTCCGCGTCGTCGCCAGGCCCACACCCTCGGCGGTGGGGTCCGAGTGATAGCCCTCATAGACGGCGATCAGGCTGCAGACAAAACCAAATACCAGGCTCTTGACGATGCCCTCGGTGACATCGCGCAGCGACACCGCACTTTGCATCTGCGACCAGAACGAGCCGTTATCGATGCGCATCATCTGTACGCCGACCAGATGGGCACCGAACAGTCCGACCATGTCGTACACCGCGACCAGCAGCGGCATCGAGATCAGCCCCCCGAGGAAGCGCGGCGCGACCACATAGCGCAACGGGTCGACCGCCATCATCTGCATGGCGGTGAGCTGATCGGTGGCGCGCATCAGGCCGATCTCGGAGGTCAATGCGGTCCCGGCGCGGCCGGCGAACAGCAACGCGGTCAGCACCGGGCCCAGTTCCTTGAGCAGCGCCAGCGCCGCCGCGAACCCTAGGGCATCCTCGGAACCGAAGCGCTGCAGCAGGTTAAATCCCAGCAGCGCCAGCACCATGCCGGTGAACAGTCCCGACAGCATGATGATGACCAGCGAGCGGCCGCCGGCGTTGTAGATCTGATTGACCACGAGGCTGGGCCGGGCCAGCACCGCGCCACACTGCGTCAGCACCTTCACCAGAAAGATCGCGATCCGGCCGACGCGCGCGAGCGATCCTAGGATGAAGCCATCCTGAGTGGCCGTGGTGCTCATGGCCGCGCTCCTGGCACCGGCAGGCAGGGCTTGGCGGGCGCATCCGCCAGCAGCTGAACGCCCAGGTCCCGTGCGGGATAATGAAACGGCGAGGGACCGTCGGGATCGCCACTGATGAACTGGCGCACGATGGGCGACTGGCTGGCAGCCAGTTCCGCCGGCGTTCCTTCCGCCACGATCTTGCCGGCTGCCATGAGGTAGGCGCGGTCCGTGATCTTGGCGAGCTCCGACACATCGTGGGAAACGATGATGCTGGTGATGCCGAGGGAGCGATTCAGTTGCTGCACCAGCCGCAGGATCACCCCGCGCGCGATCGGGTCCAGGCCCACGAACGGCTCATCGTAGATCAGCAGTTCAGGATCCATCACCACGGCGCGGGCCAGCGCCACCCGACGCGCCATGCCGCCGGAGAGCTCCGCCGGCATCAACGAGGCGGCGCCGCGCAGGCCCACCGCGTTCAGGCGGGTCAGCACCAGATTCCTGATCAGCGATTCGGGCAGATCGGTGTGCTCGCGCAGCGGGAAGGCGACATTTTCAAACACATTGAAGTCGGTGAGCAGCGCGCTGTTCTGGAACAGCATGCCGATGCGCCGCCGCAACGTGAACAGCTGCTTGCGGTTCAGGGTCGCGAGATTCTCGCCGAACAGCCGCACCTCGCCGCGCTGCGCGTGGATCTGCGCGGTGATCAGTCGCAGCAGCGTCGTCTTGCCGGTGCCGCTCGGACCCATGACAGCGGTGATCTGTCCCTTCAGCGCCTGCAGCGATATCCCCGAGAAAATCTCCCGCCCGCCCACCGCGTAGCAAGCGTCGCGGACATCCACGATCACGTCGCCCTCACCGACCGGGCCGGTCGGGGCTGGTATGTTGCTGTCTGTCACTTGGATTGGAGTCGCCTCAGGCGGCCTTGTTTTCCAGGTCGGAAGTGTAGCGCCCGGTGGTGGCGAGTCCATTCAGACGCGCCCGCTTCAGATATTCCTTTTGTCCGACGCCATAGGCCGCCGCCTTCCCGCCCCAGGCCTTGAGCGCCGCGTCCTGCAAGGCACGCCCGTAGCTGAACGTCACATGCCATGGCAGTCCACCGATCTGATTGATCAGTGACAGGTGCAGGGTCGCCTCCGCGGAGGCCTGACCACCCGACAGGAAGGCGATCCCCGGCACGGCGCTCGGCACGTGGCGCTTCAGGCAGCGCACGGTCGCCTGGGCGACCTGCTCGGGGGTGGCGCGATTCGCGGCCTGCTTGCCGGAGATCACCATGTTGGGCTTGAGAATCATGCCTTCCAGATACACGCGATGTTTGTACAGTTGATCAAATACCGTCTGCAGTGTCTCATTAGTGACCGCCTCGCAGCGGTCAATCGAATGATCGCCGTCCATCAGCACTTCCGGTTCGACAATCGGCACGATCTGCTGTTCCTGGCACAGCGCCGCGTAACGGGCCAGCGCCTGGGCATTGGCCTCGATCGCGTACGAGGTTGGAATGTCCTGGCCGATGTCGATCACCGCCCGCCACTTGGCGAAGCGCGCGCCCAGCTTGTAGTACTCCTGGAGGCGCTCGCGCAGGCCATCCAGGCCCTCGGTGATGGTCTCGCCGGGGAAGTTCGCGAAGGCCTTGGCGCCCAGGTCGACCTTGATGCCGGGCAGCACGCCGATGCTCTTCAGATACTCGGCGAAGTTCACCCCGGCTGAGGTCTTCTGCCGGATGGTCTCATCGTACAGAATGACCCCGCTGACCCACTCCTGCGCCCCGGGGGCCGTCAGCAGCATGTCGCGGTAGGTGCGGCGATGCTCCTCCGTGGAGTCGAGCTTGATGCCGTCGAAACGCTTCTTGATCGTGCTCGAACTCTCATCCGCGGCCAGCAGACCCTTGCCCTTGACCACCATCGCGCGGGCGACTTGTTCCAGATCGCTGAGATTCATCGTCACGTACCCCCTTAGGTACTGTTGGAGGAGCCGGATGCGGCCCGGGAGAATACCAAATCGTCACGACACGCCCGCGCGCCGCTGCGCTGCGATTGGATTTGGACGCTAAAGAGTACTAAAATAGTCCTACTTACCTTAGCACCCCATTAGTACCCCATGTTACGCATCAGCAAGTTGACCGACTATGCCACGGTGGTTCTGGCCGCCCTGGCCGAACAGCCGGACCAGCAACGCACCGCCGCGGCGCTGGCCGGGCGCACCCATATTGCCGCGCCCACCGTCAGCAAGTTGCTGAAGCAGCTGCATAAGGCGGGCCTGCTCACCTCGACACGGGGCCTGCACGGGGGTTATCAGCTGGCCCGACCACCGGCCCAGATCACGGTTGCGGCCATCCTCGACGCTCTGGAGGGTCCCATGACCCTCACCGACTGCTCGGGCGGGCACGGCCAGTGTGGCATCGAGCACCATTGCCGGGTCGCCCCGGTGTGGCAGCGCCTGAATGTCGCCATCCGCCGCGCCTTGAGCGATGTGACGCTGGCGGAGCTGGCGGGCCTCGACGCCATCCAGCCACGCCTGCCCCTTCTGGAACACCAAATCAAATTTGCGGCGCGCCATGACTGAGACCACCGACCTCGAACAGCTCGTCAACCGTCAGTACCAGCACGGCTTCATCACAGACATCGAGTCCGAGACCGTGCCGCCGGGCCTGGACGAGGATGTCGTACGGCTGATCTCACGCAAGAAGGGCGAGCCGGAGTTCCTGCTGCAATGGCGCCTGAAGGCCCTGCGTCACTGGTTCACCCTGAAGGAGCCGCATTGGGCGCACGCGCGCTATCCGGCCATCGACTACCAGGCGATCTCCTACTACTCCGCGCCCAAGTCCAAGACCGACGGGCCGAAGAGTCTCGAAGACGTCGATCCGAAGCTCTTGGCGACCTACGCCAAACTGGGCGTGCCGCTGCACGAGCGAGCGCGCCTCGCCGGTGTGGCGGTGGATGCCGTGTTTGACAGCGTCTCGGTGGCGACGACTTTCAAGGAGCGCCTGTCCGCGGCCGGCGTCATTTTCTGCTCCTTCTCGGAGGCGGTGCGCACCCACCCGCATCTCATCGAGCAGTACCTGGGCAGCGTCGTGCCCGTCGCCGACAACTTCTTTGCCGCGCTCAATTCAGCGGTGTTCACCGACGGCTCATTCGTCTACGTCCCCAAGGGCGTGCGCTCGCCGATGGAGCTGTCCACGTATTTTCGCATCAATGCCGCCAATACCGGTCAGTTCGAACGCACGCTGATCATTGCCGATGCAGATTCGCACGTGAGCTATTTAGAGGGTTGTACTGCCCCGATGCGCGATGAGAACCAGCTGCACGCCGCGGTCGTGGAGCTGGTCGCGCTCGACAACGCCCGCATCAAATACTCGACGGTGCAGAACTGGTACCCGGGCGATGAGCGCGGCGTGGGAGGCATCTACAACTTCGTGACCAAGCGCGGCGAGTGCCGCGGTCGCAACTCGCACATCTCCTGGACCCAGGTGGAAACCGGTTCTGCGATCACCTGGAAGTACCCGAGCTGCGTACTGCGCGGTGAGGGCTCCATCGGCGAGTTCTACTCGGTGGCGACGGTCAACAACTATCAGCAGGCCGACACCGGCACCAAGATGATCCACATCGGCAAGAACACCCGCAGCACCATCGTCTCCAAGGGCATCTCGGCGGGTCACGGTCAGAACTCCTACCGGGGCCTGGTGAAAATCCTGCCGAGCGCCGACGGCGCCCGCAATTTCACGCAGTGCGACTCGCTGCTGATGGGCGGCACCTGCGGGGCGCATACCTTTCCGTATGTCGAGGTCAAGAATCCGACCGCCACGGTGGAGCACGAGGCGAGTACTTCAAAGATCAGTGAAGACCAGTTGTTCTACTGCCAGCAGCGCGGCATCGCCACCGAGGATGCGGTGAACATGATCGTCAGCGGCTTTTGCAAATCAGTCTTCAAGGAGCTGCCGATGGAATTTGCCGTCGAGGCCCAGAACCTGCTCGCCGTGAGCCTCGAAGGCGCCGTCGGTTAGCCGCTCCAGAATTTTTCGGAAAAACCCATCATGTTAATCATCGAAGATCTGCACGTCTCAGTGGGCACCACCGCGGTCCTCAAGGGGGTGAATCTCACGGTTCCCACCGGCGAAGTGCACGCCATCATGGGCCCCAATGGCTCGGGCAAGAGCACTCTGTCGTACGTGCTGGCCGGGCGGCCCGGCTACACCGTCACGGCGGGCAAGGTCAGCTACGACGGCCAGGACCTGCTGGCGCTCGCGCCCGAAGAGCGCGCCCGGCGCGGCGTGTTTCTGGGCTTCCAGTACCCCGTGGAAATTCCCGGCGTCAACAACGTCTACCTGCTGAAAGCCGCCTTGAACGCCATGCGCAAGCAGCGCGGCTTGCCCGAGGTGGATGCGTTCGAGTTTCTGGGGCTGGTGCGCGACAAGATGAAGCTCATGCAGATGCCCGAGACGTTCCTGTCCCGCGGCGTCAACGAAGGTTTCTCCGGCGGTGAGAAGAAACGCAATGAGATCCTGCAGATGCTGGTGCTGGAGCCGCAGCTTGCGATACTGGATGAAACCGATTCGGGCCTGGATATCGATGCCTTGAAGGTGGTCGCGAGCGGCGTAAAAAGCCTGCGCGGGCCGAACCGCTCCTTCGTGCTGGTGACGCACTATCAGCGCCTGCTGGATCACATCGTGCCGGACAAGGTTCACGTGCTGGCGGGCGGCCGCATCCTGCGCAGCGGCGATCACACCCTGGCCCATGAGCTCGAGCGCCGTGGCTATGACTGGGTGATCAGCGAGGCGGCATGACCAGCCCCCTCCTCACCCGGATTGCGGCCGAACACGCCGCGACGCTCGCCGTGCAGTCGCCCGGCGCCCAGGCACAGGCCCATCGCCGCAGCGCCCTGCAGAGTCTGCTGGCGCGCGGCCTGCCGACCTCGCGCGATGAGAATTGGCGCTACGCGAATCTGCGCGCCCTGGAGAAGGCGAACTTCACGCCCGGGACGGCCGCGCGCGCCGTCAGCGCCGCGGAGCTGCCCGCGCCGATCGAAGGCTTCACCCGCTTCGTCTTCATCGATGGCCAGTTTGCGCCGCAGCTGTCGGCCGCCCCCGGTAGCAGCGGTGCCGCAAGCCTCACCCGCCTGCAGGGCGAACTGCCGACCAGTGGCCAGGCCTTCGCCTTGTTGAATGAAGCCTTCGCCACCGACGGCGCCGATCTGCAGGTGGTCGCAAGCGCTGCGCCCGCCGATGTTGAAGTGCTGTTCTACAGCGCCTCCCCCGCAGCCGCGTATCCGCGCCTGAAGGTAAGCCTCGCGCCCCAGGCGCGACTGCGGCTGATCGAGCGCCATGTGGGCTCGGTTGCCACAGCGCAATTCATCAACTGCGCCGTACGCATCGACGTGGCCGATGGCGCCTCCTGCACTCATTACCGGCTGCAGGAATCGGGCGCCGCCACGACCTGGACCGACACCCTGCGCGCCACGGTTTCGCGCGATGCCGGCTATCAGCTGCATCTGCTGCAGATCGGGGCCTTGGCCGCGCGCACCAGCGTCGACATCGAACTGGCCGGTCCCGCGGCCCGTACCCATATCAACACGGTGTCGCTGGCGGATGGCCAGCAGGTGCACGACAACATGATCGTCGTCGACCATCAGGCCGCGCATACCCAGACACAGGAGAACTTCCGCGGCATTGCCGGCGGCCGCGCCCGCATCGGCTTCAATGGCCTGATCACGGTGCGCAACGCGGCCCACCACGCCGATTCGGCACAGTCGCTGAAGGGCCTGCTCGCGGGTGCGGATGCGGAAATCGATTTGCGGCCGCAGCTGGAAATCCATACCGATGAGGTGCGCTGCAGCCACGGCGCCACCACCGGCAAGCTCGACGATGGCATGCTGTTTTATCTGCTGACCCGTGGCATCGACCCGGAGGTCGCGCAACGGCTGCTGAAGTGGGCGTTCATCACCGATGTTGTCGCGAACATCGATGTGCCGGCGCTGCGTACCCACGTCCAGCGCAGCCTCGCGAGCCGCATGCAGGATGCCCAGAGCCTGGAGGAACTGCTGTCATGAGCGCCATACCCTTGAGGGCCGCGAGCAGCGGCTACGATGTCGAACGCATCCGGCGCGACTTCCCGATCCTGTCCCGAACGGTGCATGGCAAGCCCCTCACCTACCTGGACAGTGCCGCCTCCGCACAGCGGCCGCTCGCCGTCATCCGCGCCGTCGATGACTACGAGACCCGCTCACACGCCAATGTCCACCGCGGCGTGCATGCGCTCAGCCAGGAGGCCACCGCGGCCTTCGAGGGCGCACGCGAGCGCGTGCGGCGCTTCATCAATGCGCGCTCCACACGCGAAGTGATCTTCACGCGCGGCACCACCGAGTCCATCAACCTGGTGGCACAGTCCTGGGGACGTGCGCGGCTCGGACCCGGCGATGAGATCCTGATCACGGCGCTCGAGCACCACGCCAATATCGTGCCCTGGCAGATGGTGCGCGATGCCACCGGCTGTTCCCTGATCGTGGCTCCCATCGACACATCCGGCGAGCTCATCATGGAGGAGTTCCACCGGCTGTTGAGCCCGCGCACGCGCCTGGTGGCAGTCGCGCACGTTTCCAACGCGCTCGGGACCATCCTGCCGATCGCGGCCATCATCACCGCCGCGCACGCGCGGCGCATTCCGGTGCTGGTCGATGGCGCACAGGCCGTTCCCCACATCAAGGTGGACGTCCAGGCGCTGGGCGCCGACTTCTACGCCTTCTCCGGCCACAAGCTTTATGGCCCCACCGGCATCGGTATTCTCTACGGGCGCGAAGAGCTGCTGCGGGAGATGCCGCCCTGGCAAGGTGGCGGCGACATGATCCTGAATGTGACCTTCGAGCGCACGACCTACAACGAGCTGCCGTACAAGTTCGAGGCAGGCACGCCGAACATGTCCGGCGCCGTCGGCCTGGGCGCGGCCATCGACTATGTGGAATCCATAGGGCTCGAGGCGATCGCGGCCCACGAGCACCTGCTGCTCGAGGCGGCCACCGCCAAACTGTCGGAGATTCCCGGCCTGACCCTCATTGGGACCGCCCGGCACAAGGCCGCGGTGCTGTCCTTTGTTTTGGCCGGTATCCACCCCCATGATCTGGGCACGATTCTCGACGCTGAGGGGGTCGCGGTACGCACGGGCCATCACTGTGCACAGCCGGTGATGGACTTCTTCGGTATCCCGGCGACGGCACGCGCATCGTTTGCCTGTTACAACACGCTTGCCGAGGTGGACCAGCTCGCTGTGGCTTTGCGGCGTGCGCAGGAGGTTTTCGGCTGATGGAGTTGAAGGACCTATACCGCGATGTGATCCTGGATCACAACCGCCAGCCACGTAACTTCGGACGGCTGGATCCGGCGGATGCGACTGCCGATGGCCACAATCCGCTGTGCGGGGACCGGCTGACGGTCTCCTTGCGCCTGGCGGGCGATACGATTGAAGACATCCGCTTCGAGGGCAAGGGCTGTGCGATCTCCACGGCGTCGGCCTCGATGATGAGCGACGCCGTGAAAGGTCGCGATCGCGCCGCCGTGCACGCCTTGTTCAGCCGGGTTCACGCCCTGCTCACGCAGCCGGATGCACCGCCCGATGAGTCCTTGGGCAAGCTTGCGGCACTTTCGGGCGTGCGCGAGTTCCCGTCGCGGGTGAAGTGCGCGAGCCTGTGCTGGCACACGCTCAATGCGGCCCTGGACCAGGGCGGCACGATTTCGACCGAAGGCGGCAATGAGTCCTCCTCGGAAGGTGCCGCGTGAGGTCACACCAGAACGAACCGGTCGTCATCTACCGCGAAGTGCAGGCCGTGGTGGTGCCCGCTGGCCAGGAGGTCACCCTCAAGCCCGGCCAAGCCGGCTATATCACCCAGGCGCTGGGCGGCAGCTTCACGCTCTATATCGATGGCAACCTGTATCGCCTCGCCGGGACCGATGCCGACGCCATCGGCAAAGAGGTGCTGAAGATCCCTGAGCTGCCGGTGAATGCCACCGACAAGGATGTGCTGGATGCGGTCTGGGCGCAGCTGCGCACCTGCTTTGACCCGGAAATTCCGATCAATATCGTCGAGCTCGGCCTGGTCTACGACTGTGCCGTGAACCCGAAGCAAGACGGCACGCGCATTGTCGATGTCAGGATGACGCTCACCGCCCCGGGCTGCGGCATGGGCGATATCCTGGTGGATGATGCGACCGACAAGATCAAGATGATTCCCACTGTCAGTGAGGCCAAAGTCGAACTGGTGTTCGATCCGCCGTGGAATCAATCCATGATGACCGAGGCGGCCCGGCTCCAGACCGGAATGTTCTAGCCATGCCGGGCCAATGGATCGACGTGGGCGCAGCGGACAAGGTGCGCGAGGACCGGGCCTTCAGCACCGAGGTCGACGGCTACCCCATTGTCATCGCCCGCTGCGGCACGGACTTCTACGCCATGGAGGACCGCTGCACCCACGATGGGGAGTCCTTCGCCTCAGCCGACGTCGAGGAGTGCGAGATCATCTGTCCGCGCCACTTCGCGCGCTTCTGCCTGAAGACCGGTGCGGCGCTGTCCCCTCCTGCCTATGAACCGGCCCGCACCTTCAAGGTCCGTATCGACAACGGTCGCATCCTGGTCGAGGCCTAGCGAAGGAAGGCGAACCAGTACCAGACCCCATAGATCACCAGCCGCGGTGCGAGCACGATCACGATACTCAAGAGCCATGAGCGCTTCGTCCAGGTCTGTACGCCAATCACCATCAGCACCAGGGTCCAAAGTTGCACCAGGCTGATGCTGTTCAGCAGCGTGTACCCGTTGTCGGCCTGGTCGTAATGAAAGAACAGCTCATTCAGCGAAAGGGGTGATAGAACACCGGGCGACGCCTGTGAAGAGTCGTGGATCAGCAGCAGGACCGCGGTGACCACCACCGAGATCAGTTGCGGCACGCTGCACCACCAGCTGAATGCGAACCACTTCCGGAACGTCAGCTGTGCTTCCAGAAACTCACAAATGAAAAAGAAGTAAAACGCCGTCACCAGCTGGACCACGAAGAGCGCGATGGTGCCGGCAATCAGTGCTCCGAACAGGAAGGTACCGCGTGACAGCAGTCCGGCAGCCTGCGCGCGCTGTGCCGAGGTCAGCGGACGCGAGGCGAGGGTCTGGCTGATCAGCCAGTCCACATTAACGCTCGAGTAGTACCAGATGATCATGCCCATGGTGGTCACCACCAGCAGCCACATCGGCACGGCGAAGCGCGGCTCCTTCTCCAGCTCCGTGAAGGCACGGCGCGGATGGGTGATCAGAGCGACGAAAGTCTGCACGGCGGTCATTCGCGATCTCCAGCGGTAGGGTTGTGGCGGTGACGATAGCGGACCGGCAGGAAGAATAATCAATTTTCCACCCGCCCGGAGTGCTGCACTGCGCTACCCCCGCCAAGATGCGCGGCCGGGAGTCGCGCTCGCGCCGTATAATCGCCACTGGCGAAAATGACGGGGGCAGATTCAGTGGCGAAGAACTTCGGTCCCCTGTTACTAATCATGGCTGTCAGCGGTGCCGGCCTGGTCCGCTCACAGACGCCGACCGCACCGCAGGCCCATCCCCAGCGGCAGACGGTTGCCGGCGACTTCTGGACTGAACCCCCCACCTTGCGATCGCTCGGGTTCGAATGGCGCATTTCGGGCGATGACAACCGCAATGCCACGGTCCAAGTGAGTTATCGCCAGAAAGGCGAGCGCGCCTGGCGCAAGGCCCTGCCGCTATTCCGGCTACAGAATGAATTGGTGACGGGCGGCCTGCCGCGCGATGGCGATGGCCAGCACTTCAACCGCTATGTCGCGCCGAACATGTTTGCCGGGAGCATCCTGAATCTCACACCGGACACCGAGTACGAGGCGCGCCTGGTGCTTTCCGACCCGGACGGGGTGACTGGCACGACCGTGCGCACCGTCACCGTCCGGACCCGCCGCGAGCCCACGCCCGCCGCCGGCGGCCACGTCTTTCACGTCTATCCCTTTGACTTCAAGGGAACGCGGCAGCAGCCGGCGTTTACGGGGCTCCTGGCAGCCTACTATCTGGGATCGGACCAGTCCGACCATTCCCGCGAGATGCCCCCGCGCGTGCAACCGGGCGACACCATCCTGGTCCATGCCGGGGTCTACAAGGACAACCGCTTCGTCTACAGCGGCTTTGACCGCACCATCGCCGCCTATGGCACGCCCTTTGATGGCACCTACTATCTGACGCAGAACGGCACGCCCGACAAACCCATTGTCATCAAATCTGCAGGCGATGGCGAAGTGGTGTTCGATGGGGATGGCTGCGACAACCTCTTCAATCTCATGGGCGGCAGCTACAACTATTTCGAAGGCATCACCGTGCGCAACACGCAGGTCGCCTTCAAGTTGGGCATCAAGAACATCGCCGGCTCGAGCGGCTTCACGCTCAAGCACAGTCGGATCTATGACGTGGGACGCGTCATCGAAGCCGGCTGGTCCGGATCGAAGAATTTCTACATCGCCGACAATGTTTTCATCGGCCGTCACGACCCGCTCAAGCTGCAGAGCTGGTTCACTCCGGAGGTCTGGGCGAAATTCCCCGGCTACCCGGCGTTGATCAAGTCCGAATATGCCGTCAAGGTATACGGTCAGGGCCACGTCATTGAATACAACTACGTCGCCAATTGGCATGACGGCATCGATGTCGATACCTACGGCGATCCGGACGGCACCCCCAAGGAGCTGCGCGACCGGGTGCCCGTTGCCATCGACATCAACAACAACGACATGTACAACACCGACGACAATTGCATCGAAGCCGACGGCGGCGCCCACAACATCCGGGTGTTCCAGAACCGTTGCTTCGATTCCACGGGCGGCGCCCTGAGCGCCCAGCCGATCTTCGGCGGACCGCTGTACTTCTATCAAAACCTGGTTTACGGCCAGACGACGGGCGGATACCTCAAGCTGGTCGACACCCCGGCCGGCGTGCTCATCTACCAGAACACGTTCATTGGTCAGGCCCGCTACTCAGGCCCCGCCTCCAACGTGCACTTTCGCAACAACCTGATCCTGGCCGATGGTTGGACGTCCGGGCTTTTCTCCCTGAAGAGCTACACCAGTTATTCGGACTCGGACTACAACGGCTTTCGCACCACCCCCGGCGCCGCCAATTCCTTTGAGTGGGATTCGCCCGCCGCCGGACTGCGCACCGACTACCAAGGCAAGCTGCAGGTACGCCAATTCAAGACGCTCGAGGACTTCCGGGCCGGCACCGGCAATGAGGCGCACAGCGTCACGGTCGATTATGGAATTTTCACCAATGTGCCGATGCCGGAGCGCACGGATCCCCAGCGGCTGTACAACCCGGAGGATCTGGACTTCCGTCTGAAGCCCGGATCCACCGCGATTGATGCGGGAGTTGAACTGCCGAGCATCACCGACGGCTTCACCGGCAACGCGCCTGATCTCGGCGCCTATGAACTCGGCAGGCCGCTGCCGCACTACGGACCGCGCTCGGCGCCGGTAGGCGCGCCCGGAGCGGATGCGCCGCGGTCGCTGCGCGGACCGCCGGCTGGACTCTGAGGTGCGGACTCATTCGACGATGATGGTAGCTGTCATCTGCGGGTGAATGGAACAGAACACCCGATAGGTGCCCGGTTTGTCGAATGTGAACGTGTAGCTCATATCGGTATCGAGTGCCCCCGAACGAAACAGGCCCGTGGCACTGACAATCGTATGTGGCTCATCGTCCTGATTGACCCACGTCACCACTGCGCCGACGTGGGTGGTCAGCTCCATTGGCGCGAACATGAAATCCTTGATGGCTATCCGTGCGGTCTCGGGCGGTGCGGCCGGCGCGGCCGCCGAGACCAGCATCAGTGCGACCACACTCAGCGCCGCAGGCAGGCTGCGATTGATCTTGCGGATCATAGCGTGGCATCGCTCAGCGCCAACGACCGCGGATGCTTGACCACCGATACGCTGGTAATGCCCAACATGCCCGCCAGCTGCTCGGTGGGGACCTTCAGCGGGCCGGGACCTGCGGCCGTGCCGGCCGCGGGCTGCGGATAGGCCGTAGAGCGGGCCGTATGAAAGGTCATGTTGCCTTCAACCTTCTGCACGATCTGATGGATGTGCCCATTGAGTACGGTCACTGATCCGAAGCGCCGCAACTGTTGCAGCAGCTGATCGGCGTCACCGGTGCCCCAACCCCAGGGCTCATAGATGGTCCACAGCGGCATGTGCGCGAATATGACGATCGGGGTACTGGAGCTGCGTGCCTTCAGGTCGGCCGTCACCCAGGCGAGTTGCTCGGCGCCCAGCGTCGCGAGCGCCCCCGCCTTGAAGCTCAGCACGTTGATCAGCGAGACAAAGTGCACGCCTGAGTGATCAAAGCTGTAGTAGCCCTTGTTCGCCGAGGCCTTGCCGAAGCGCGAAAAGTATTCGCTGACGGTCGCGTCGGCGACATCATGTTCGCCGGGAGTCGTATGCAGCTCGGTTGCGCGTAGCCGGGAAAACATCTGCCCGGCCAGATCGAATTGCTCCGGCGTTGACAGGTGCGTGATGTCGCCGGTGTGAATAATCAACGCCGGCTGCTGCGACATCCCGTTGATCAGCTCGATGGCCGAAGTCAGCGTGCCGTTAACATCCGGATTTGCATCCTTGGCGAAACCGATATGGGTATCGCTCAGCTGCACGAACAGCGGCTTGCCGAACGCCGTTGCGGCATTTTTGGTATCGGCTGCGACCGCCAGATCAACGGGCGTGAGTACACCGCCCGCCAGCGCGAAAAGCGTGCCCGCTCCGCCATAGGCCATGCACTTCAGGGCGTTGCGGCGCCCTTTGAGGGTTTGATCATCAGTCACGTCGGTCTCCTGTGGGGTTCAGGAGTACAGACTCTGCAGTGCGATGATTTATTCCCGGGGTACTTCGCGCGCCGCCTGGTCCTGCAGGAGGTTTATCAAAGTCTGAAGCTCGCTCCACCCGGCGTCCGACACCGCGCAGTACCCCACGTTTCCAGATTTCCAGAACGCCAGGTGATAGCCGTTGAGTGTGGCGTGCCGCGGTACGCCGGCCGTCCCGATGGCCCAGCTGAAGACGTTGATGATGTGCCGACCGTGCTGGTAGACCGTAACCGGTGCAGGTCGATGATTCAGCTCGGCCACCCGGCCGCCCAGGAGCCGATAGCCCTGCGAGGTGAAGTCGGCGACCACGGGCGAGACATCCGTGCGCCCCGCGAACCACGGCCGCACCGTGTGCTGATCGGTCGACACCACATCGATCAGGTGCGCGGCGATCAGGGAATGGGTGTGATCCGCAATGAGCTCCTGCGACAGTCCATGGTTGAACAACCAGCCGAACACCACGAAGGCCAGCCCGGCCGCCATGGCGCTGGCCCCCGCGCCGCTGAATACACCGATCCAGAAAGGCCGCAATCGCACGGCGGATCGGTGCCGGCCAACCCGCGGGGCTTTGACCTGGGCCTCGTCATCCAGAGCCTGCATGATCCGCTCACGCACTGCAGCCGGTGTGCCGGCCAAAGTGACGCCGCCGCGCACCCGCTCACGCACTTGCGCAAGTTCCCGCAACAACTGCTGACACTCCCCGCAGGTGCTCACGTGCCGCTCGATCTCGAAGGCGGTCGACGCGTCGACCTCACCGTCAAAATACGCCTGCGCACGCAGCGATTCAGCGCATTCCATTGGATTCTCCGCGGCTCTCATGCTGCCACCGGGTCCGCAATGCGGCGCGCGCCCGCGCCAGGCGGGACATGACCGTGCCGATGGGCAGGTTGGTGATGGTGGCTATTTCCCGGTACTCCAGATCCTCAATTTCCCTCAGCACCAATACTTCGCGATGCTCATGGGGCAGCGCCGCGAGCAGTCGCTGCAGCGTGCGCTGGTTATCACGATGGATGGCTTCGGTTTCCGGATCGGGACTGTCGGCCGCCAGTTCGCGGCCTGATTCATCGTCTTCCTCGGGCAGCGGTACGGATCCGCGGCGTTGCTGCTGTCTGGCCGCCGTCAGATGACAGTTTCTGATGATGGTCAGCAGCCACGCTTTGCCATCGGCCCCCCGCAGGTCCTCAAAGCTTCGATAGGCCCGCAGGGTGGCCTCCTGCAGGATGTCATCGGCGTCGTTGGGGGAACGGGCCAGCCACCGGGCATATCGGTATGCCGCGTCCAGATGCGGCAGCACCTGCGCCTCGAATCGACCGCGCTTATCGTCCATTAAGTCTATTGACCCGCCGCGGGCCGGCTTTATTCCATGCTGCCACATTTCGCCATAATCCGGTCACCCTGGCGCCAGGTTGTCCCGCAAGGCTCGCAGGTCATGAGAATCGCAGTTCTGTTTGGCGGCAGCAGCGAGGAGCGCGACGTGTCCATCGCCAGCGCCGCACAGATTATCCCGGCGCTTCGCGCCCTGGGCCATGAAGTCCACGCGGTGGATACCTCGGCGGGCCGCTTGCCGGCGGCCGCGGAAAAACTCCTGCTCGAAAGCCGGGTTGCTCCGGCACCGCCCTCCCATAAGGCCATCGAACAGCTGCGCACTCGCGCAACCGGTATGTCAGCCGATCATTTCGACATCGGAGCGGCCGACCTCGTATTCCTGGCCCTTCACGGCGGCGCGGGCGAGGATGGGCACATCCAGGCGATGCTGGATCTGGCGGGCATGCCCTACACCGGCAGCAACCACATCGCGAGCGCCGCGGCGATGGACAAGGACCTGGCGAAGCGGCTGTTCCGTTCCGCCGCGGTGCCCACCCCTGAGTGGCTGATGGCACCCGTTGAGGATGCCGCGGTCGATAAGCTGCTGGGATGGCCGGTAGTCGTCAAGCCGAGCAAACAGGGATCGACCGTCGGGCTGACCGTGGTGCGCGCCGCCGACGCACTCGCGACGGCGATTCAGTTTTCACTCGCCTTCGACGACGAGGTCATGATCGAGAAGTTCATTCCGGGTCGCGAATTCACGGTAGCAATCCTGGATCAGCAGGCGCTGCCCGTCGGGGAGATCTTCGCGCCCGGCGAGGTCTTTGACTACCAATCCAAGTACCAGGCCGGCGGCGCACGGGAAGTGTTCCCGGCGCAGCTTCCGCAGGCCGAGACTGCGCTGGTGCAGGAGTACGCCCTGCGTGCCCATCGCGCGCTGAAGTTGGCGGCATATAGCCGCATCGACTTTCGCCGCGACGCGATCGGTCAATTCTGGTGCCTGGAGGCCAACTCCCTACCGGGCATGACCGCAACCAGTCTGTTGCCGCAGGCCGCCAAGGCGGCCGGCATTGAGTTTGCGGCGCTGCTCGAACGGATCTGCCAAGGCGCCATCAGAGGCGGATACCGCGGTCGGCAAGATATCGTTCGATCAGCCGCGGATCTTGCTGGCTAACTGCCAGGCCGATGTAGGCGTCGGGGCGGATCAGGTACATCGCATCCCGGGCGAACCCGGCGCCATCGGCCGCCTCGGTCCAATCGAACGCGTGTAGCGCAACCCGGCTTGCACACCAGGCGGCAAGAGTGGGATTCACGGTACCGTAGACGTGAAGCTGCCAGGCGGTGGTCGCGAGTGTGTCGAAATTATCGCCCTGCGCGCTCCTTGCCCAGGGCAGCCGGTCACCGCCATGCAACGCGCCGGCTCTGCCGGCACTGACTGCGCTGTTGCGATACGCGATCACGATCTGCGAGACCGCGCTGAACATGTATTCGCGGGCCGCTTTGAGCTTAAACAGCGCGGGAAGAACATTGGGCACGACGCGGGTGCGCAGGAACTTCGCGGCGCCGCCTTCAGCCGTTGCCATCGTGAACGCTCGATCCGTCGTCGCGACCAGCCTTTGCGCGAAGGGACGCCGTTCACTCTCGTAGCTGTCGAGCAGCCGATCCGTCGCAGTCCCAGCCAGTACACTTTTCAGCTTCCAGGCCAGATTGATCGCATCGCCGATGCCGGTATTCATCCCCTGACCGCCGGCAGGACTATGGATATGCGCGGCATCGCCCAACAGGAAGGTGCGCCCCTTACGGAACACGTCAGTGACGCGATGATGGACGCGGTAGGTCGAGAACCAGTTCACCGCCTGCACCTGCACTTTCATGTTCTGGATGGCGCGCGCACTGACATCAGCAAAAGTCAGGGTGTCGGGGTGCGCGGCACGCTCGCCGCGTACCGTGCCGATCAATCGCGCCCGGCCACGGCCCTTCAGCGGAAACACCGCCAGAAAATCCGCCTCCTCAAGGTCGATGTGCAGTTCACCATCAAGCGCCGGGCCACTGGCGTCCATGTCCGCGACGTAAAACAGCTGTTCATAGGTGCCACCGGGAAACCCGGTGCCGATGCCCTGACGGACGACGGAGCGCGCCCCATCGCAACCGGCCAGGTACGCCGCCTCGCAGGTCTCCTCCTCGCCGTTCACTCCGCGCAGCGTCGCGGTGATCGCATCGGCGATCTGATAGAAGCGCACCAGCTCGGTCTGCCGCTCTACCGTCACGCCAGATGCGGCGAGCCGCTCAATGAGCAGGCGCTCATGCAGATCCTGGGGAAAGGTGAAGGGCCCGTAGGGCGTGAGCTCATCGGCTATGGTGTCAAAGGGCACGCGGGCCGCGCGCTCGGCGTTCACCCACAAATTGATTCCCGGAACCTTCAGACCCTGATCCAGCACTGTCTGCGTGAGATCGAGCTGACGATACAGTTCCAGCGTCCGCGCCTGCACGGCGATAGCACGTGAGGTCGTCCCGGGACCCTCCGCCTTGTCAACGATGCGCACCTTCACACCCATCCTGGTGAGCCACAGCGCGAGCACCAGCCCGGTCGGGCCGGCACCGACAATCAACACATCGCTGCGCCTCATCGATGGGGTGGCCCGCAGGTGAAATTCGCGGCCTCATCGATACTGCCGGTGCCGTTGTATCGCGCCACTTGCGGATAGGGGCAGAGGGGGCGGGTTCGGTCGATCTGCCCCTTGGCCTGATGGGAGGCGAGTATCCGTTGCGGCGCCTGGCCGTGTTCGACCCACTGTTCCAATGCACCGAGACTGTCGAAAGTGTCGGGCCCCTCCCCGCCCGCACAGTGGGCCATGCCCGGCGCCATGAACAGCCTGACCCAATCGTCGGCCTGCTTCGGTTCCGGACTCAGGCGGCGCAGCGATTGATAGAACTCAATGGATGATCCGGGCGCGACCTGCTGGTCGGCCCAGCCGTGATACAGGATCAGCTTGCCACCGTGTTTCGCAAACGCAGCCAGGTGCGGATCCATCTCATCCAGGTTCTTATCAATGGCATGGGCCTTCGCGGCATCGCGATCGAGGTCAAAGCTGTGCCAATCCCAATTCGGATCCTGGTAGACCACATACCGATATTCATCCAGGAACAGGTCGGCCGGTGCCGGTCCGCCCGCCATGCGTCCCCAGCGCAGCTCCGTCCCGGGCTCGAGCCTGGGGAACAGCGCCTGCCCCGCTCTCGATGTCGCGGGGCTGATCAGGGCCTGCGCCGTTTTGACCTGCGGGGCGGTCAGGCAGTCCGGGCCATCCTCCGCCTTGCATTGCAGGAGCCGGAAATCCACCTGACAGCTTTCGGGCTCCTCGATGAGCCCATCCTTGACGCCGTCATTCGCGTCGCACGCGGCGAGCACGGCATTGTGGACCATGGGGTATTTGCTGGGCGGGATGTAGGCGGCCGGATCACGCAGTGCCTGCATCGCCAGCGACAGTGCCCAGGCGTTGCGGCGAATGTTGGCCGGATCACCCGCGATGATGCCATCGAATTCATCCGGATAGCGATAGGCCTGGATCAGTCCCTCGCGTCCGCCGCCCGAACAGCCCTGCCAGTAGGCGTGACTTGCGGTGCGTTCGTACAAAGCTTTGAGCAGCGTCTTCGCCTCGAGCGTCGTCTCATGCTCCGCGCGATAGGCAAAGTCGACCAGCTTTTCGGGATGTCCCAGTACAAAACTCGCACCCTGACTTTGGTGTCCGTCATCGCTCGCACTGGTGGCGTAGCCGCGCCGCAATCCTGCTGCGAGGCCACCATAGTCGATGCTGCCGCCCCACCCGCCGCTCCCCAAGGCCAGCAATTTGGTATTCCAGTTGGCCGGCAGCCAGATCTCGGCGCCGATGTCAGAATCCGAGGTGGGTCGTAGCCGCACCACGACACGGCAGAATTTGGGCAGCTGCTGCAAGGCGTTGCGGCTGTCGGGCGCAGTAAAGGTCCCGGCTTCGATCGTCTGCGCCATGACGATCTCGACCTTCGGAGTACTGAGCGCCGCCAGGGATTCGCAGGTGCCGGCCTTTACGCCGGTTGCCGCCATCGCCAGGCATGCGCCCATCAATGTCATTCTGGTGCGGTACATGACTTTCAAGGCTACTCCTCAGAGCGACAGCAGGCTCGCGTTGCCGCCCAACGCTGCCGTGTTCACGGTCAGCGTCTGTTCGGTCATGAATCGCGGCAGGTAGTGGGGACCGCCCGCCTTGGGGCCGGTGCCCGACAGGCCGCTGCCGCCAAAGGGCTGTACGCCCACCACCGCGCCGATCATGTTCCGGTTCACATACACATTGCCGACCTGCACTCGATCCGCGATCGCCTGCGCTGCGCTGTCGATCCGGGTGTGAATACCCAGCGTCAGGCCATAGCCCATCCGATTGATGGCATCGACCATCGCCTCGAGATCGCGCGCCGGGTATCTGACGATATGCAGCACCGGACCGAATACTTCCCGGTCCACGGCAGCCAGGCCTGCGACCTCCACCGCCAACGGCGCGAAATAGCGGCCCGCTCCCACCGCAGCGGGAATCCTGGCGCGATAATGCCAACGCGCACCAGCCGTGACCTGAGCGGCATAGGCCTCCAGTGTCGCCAGCGCATCATCATCGATGACCGGACCGATGTCGGTGTCGAGGTGCGAGGGCGGTCCGATGCGCAACTCATCCATCTGCCCGGCGAGCAGCTCCAGCACGCGCGGAGCAATCTCCTCCTGCAACAACAGCACCCGCAATGCCGAGCAGCGTTGGCCTGCGCTGTTGAAGGCGGAAGTGACCGTGTCCAGCACCACCTGCTCCGGCAGCGCGGAGCTGTCCACGATCATGACATTGATGCCGCCGGTCTCGGCGATTAGCGTCGCAATGGCGCCCGACCTGCCGGCAAGGGTGCGTTCAATGCGGCGTGCCGTCGCCGTGGAGCCGGTGAAGACCACGCCACCAACACGCGCATCCTGCGTCAAGGCCTCGCCAACCTCTGGCCCGCCGGGCAGAAATTGCAGCACTTCGGCCGGAATGCCGGCGCGATGCAGCAGCTGCACGGCCAGCGCCGCGGTGGCCGGCGTTTGTTCGGCAGGCTTGGCGATGACGGCATTGCCGCTGACCAGCGCCGCGCTCACCTGACCGGTGAAGATGGAGACGGGAAAGTTCCAGGGGCTGATGGACGCGAACACGCCGCGGCCTCGCACCCGCAGTGTATTGCGTTCGCCGGTGGGGCCTGCCAGCAGCGCAGGCTCCCCCAGGATCCGCGCCTGGCCTGCGTAGTAGCGCAGGAAGTCGATCGCCTCGCGAACCTCGGCCGCGCTGTCGGGTACGGTGCGACCCGCCTCGCGCACACAGCGGGCGATCAGCTGTGCCCGATGCGCCTCAAACAGATCCGCGGCGTGCTCGAGCAAGGCGGCGCGCTCCTCGGTCGGGCGCTGGTTCCAGGCAGGCTGGGCCGCACTCGCAGCGGTGAGTGCCCGCTCGATATCCTGCGCTGACGGCGGCACGATTGCAGTGATCGCCGACAGCGCCTGCTCACACTCGCCAAGCAATGCCGCGATTTCCGCGCCATCGGCGAAATTCACGCCCCGTGAATTGCGCCGCTGCGAACCAAACAGTTGCGCGGGCAGCGCAATGCGCGGCTGCGCCGCCGGATGTGTCTGGTCTGCCTCGGAGACCGGGTCGCTGATGATCTGTTCGGGCGGCAACCGCTCATCCACCAGGCGATTGACAAACGACGTGTTGGCGCCGTTCTCAAGCAAGCGGCGCACCAGGTACGGCAGCAGCTCCTCGTGCGGCCCCACGGGCGCATAGACGCGACAGGCAAAGTCATCAATCAGCTGCTCGTACAGCTCCTCGCCCATGCCATGCAAGCGCTGAAACTCAAACCGCTCGGGACTCGTCCCGGCCATGACCTGCGAAACATACGCCACGGTGTGGGCGTTGTGCGTCGCGAACTGCGGATAGATTGCATCGGTATGGTCGGCCAACAGGCGCGCGCAGGCAAGGTAGGACACATCCGTATTCATCTTGCGCGTAAACACCGGAAAGCCGGCGAGGCCGCGTTCCTGCGCCCGCTTGATCTCGCTGTCCCAGTACGCGCCCTTGACCAGGCGCACCGTGATCCGCCGTTGCAGCTGCCGGGTGCGCTGGATCAGCCACTGCAGCACCCCATGGGCGCGCTTCTGGTAGGCCTGTACCGCCAGCCCGAAGCCCTCGTAACCCGCGGTCAGCGGACTTGCGAGCACCGCATCGATCAGCCACAACGACAGCTCCAGCCGGTCGGCCTCCTCCGCATCGACGGTCAGATCGATGCCGCCCGCGCGCGCCTGGGCGACCAGCTCCAGCAGGCGCGGTGCGAGCTCCCGCAGCACCCGCTCGCTCTGCAGGAATTCATAGCGCGGATGCAGCGCCGAGAGTTTGACCGAGATGCCGGGTCGGGCGCGCTTCGGTTCGCGCCCCGAGTGGCGGGCGATCTCGCTGATCGCATCCCGGTACTTTTCAAAATAGCGCTGCGCATCGCTCGCGGTAATGGCCGCTTCGCCGAGCATGTCGAATGAGTAGGCATAACGGCGCTCGCTCGCTCCCGTGGTGCGCTGAAGCGCCTCACCGATGCTGCGACCCATGACGAACTGGTGGCCGAGCACCCGCATCGCCTGGCGCAGCGCGCCACGCGCCACCGGTTCACCCAGGCGCGTGGCCAGACGTCCGAACCAACCACGCAGGGAGCCGATCTCGCCACGATCGAGCTCGACCAGGCGCCCGGTCAGCATCAGCCCCCAGGTCGAGGCGTTCACCAGCAGCGATTCGCTGTCGCCCAGATGCCGCTCCCAGTCCCCCTCGGCGAGCTTGTCGGCAATCAGCCGGTCGGCGGTGCGCGCATCCGGAATGCGCAGCAGCGCCTCCGCCAGACACATCAGCACCACCCCTTCGGGCGAGGCCAGGTGATATTCGCGCAGCAGGGCATCAAGCCCGGTGCCACGCGCATGCGCGGAGCGCACGCCCCGCACCAGCTGCAACGCCCGCTGCTGCACGGCCGCGCGCGGTCCTTCCGGCAGGCGCGCCAGATCGCAAAGACGGCGCACCGCGTGCTCCTCAGGACTCAGATATTCGGCATTCAGCGCCGCGCCCAACCCGGAGGCCAGCGCCTCCGGGTAGGCGAAGAAGCGGCCGTCAGCCGGCGCTCGGGCGTCCATCCGGCACACGCAGCGAAAACGGCGTGAAGTTCGTATGGCGGTCGTAGTAATCCTCGCCCTCGGCGCGTTTGAGGAGGTTGACCAGCTTGTAGGTCAGCGGTGTCGACAACACCTCCCAGCTCGACTTGAGCACGTACTGCGTCACCATCGCGACCAGCAGATCGTGGCGCGCCATCTTCCCGGCAAAGGCGATGATCAGGAACAGCGCCGAGTCCACCAGCTCCCCGCATAGGGTTGAACCGATGGTGCGGGTCCACAACCAGCGCCCCTCGGTCAGGATTTTCATCTTCGCCAGCACGAAGCTGTTGACGAAGGAGCCGCACCAGAAGGCAATGACGGAGGCGGCGATGATGCGGGGCGTGCTGCCGAATATCGTCTCCACCGCCGCCTGGTCGTGCCAGGAGTCCGCCGGCGGCAAGTGGACGACCACCAGCGACATCAGCGAGGCAAACAGCAGCGCCGCAAAACCGCTCCACACCACACGCCGATCGCGCGCATAGCCATAGACTTCGGTGAGCACATCCCCGAAGAAATACGAAATCGGAAAGAAGATCACGCCGGCCAGGAAGGTTACCGAGCCGACCACGGGCAGATGCAGCGTCGCGAGCTTCCCGGGTCCGATCAGGTTGGCGCACAAGAGGACGCATACGTACGCGCCCAGGATCAGATCGTAATAGCGAAAGTTTTTCAATCACGGCCCCGGATGCGCCGCAGCTCCCGACGCTCATGCTTGCCCGGCTTGGTGTCCGGGCGCGGTGCGAAGGCCGAAGACAAGCGCATGTGTTCGGCGAACTGCGCCCGGCGGGCAACGCTCGCCGCGGACTCCCGGTAACAGGTCGCCGCCTCCGCCGCCGGCCCGCGACGCAGCGGCAGTGCGGTCACCTCGCAGTCGAACGGTACGGCACCCCGATTGAACGCAATGGTGTCGGCGATGCGCACCACGCGTGCGGGTTTGACCCGCTCGCCATTCACGTGCACCTTGCCGCCGCTGACCGCCTCACCCGCCAGGCTGCGCGATTTGAAAAGACGGACAAAGAACAGCCAGCGGTCGATCCGCATGGGCTCGAGGTCGGTGGTGTCAGCGTCCTTGCGCATGGCGACAGTATAGTCGCCACGGACCTCGGCCCGCGCTACTGCGCCGTGCAGAAGCAGTAGGCGTAGAGGCGATCGGCCTGGTTGAGGTGACTCAGGCGGGCAAGCTCACGCGCCACGGGCGTCGCCTGGGCCAGCTGCGTGACGGCACCCAGCGGCGCAAGGTCGGTGAGGTTGGCGAGGCCGGTGCTCGCCAGCACCCGTATCGCACGGACCTTCACTTCCATAGCGAGACTCTGCGCCCATGACAGTTCCTGCTCCAGGAATTGAACTTTGTATTCGGTAAGGTGCGCGCGTTGGGCGGCCGCCTTGACCGCATCATCGAAAGACCCCAGGTGATCCACCAGACCATGGGCCTGCGCATCGACGCCGGCCCAAACGCGGCCCTGGGCAATGTCGTCGACCTGCGCCGGCGTCTTGTGGCGGCCATTGGCTACACGCTCCAGGAACTGGCTGTAGCCGTAATTGACCGTGGATTGCAGCAGCGTCCGCGCCGCATCACTCAACGGCACATCCAGGCGCAGCTGTCCCGCCAGCGGAGTCGTGCCGAGGCCATCGACTCCCACCCCGAACTTCGCGAGCGTGCGGTTGACGTTGGGTACTTCGGCAAAGATGCCGATCGAACCGGTGATGGTCGCCGGACTCGCCCAGATCTCATCCGCCGGTGCCGAGATGTAGTAGCCGCCGGAGGCGGCATAGTTGGCCATCGACACGACGACCGGCTTGCCGGCCTTGCGCAGTGACTGGACCTCGCGGTAGATCTGCTCGGAGGCCGTGACGCTGCCTCCCGGGCTGTCCACGCGCAGCACCACCGCCTTGATCTTCTCATCCTGGCGCGCCTCGCGTAGCAGCCGCGTCATGGAGTCCCCGCCAATGGTGCCGGGCGACTGATTGCCGTCGAGGATTTCGCCTTCGGCGACGATGACCGCCACGCGTGTCTGGTCACGGCGGCTCAGCGCGGTTTCGCTGTGCAGCACGCGCGCATAGTCTTCCGCCGAGACCTGATGGAACCCGCCGTTTTCATCGGCGCCGGTGATCTCGGCAATGCGATGTTCAACCTCGGGCGCCGACTTGATGGCCGTGACCAGCCGGGCCTTCAGGCCAATCTGCGCGGCCGCACCGTTCGCCGCCACGGCCGCCTGGGGCAGCGTGTTGATGTAGTCCGCCATCGCACCGGCGGGCAAGCCGCGCGCGCCGTCCACCGCCTTCTGGTAGTTCGTCCAGAGCGCATTCAGATACGCCTGGCTTTCCTCGCGATCCTCGGGCGACATGTCATTGCGGGTGTAGTCCTCGACCGCACTCTTGAACTTGCCGACCCGGAAGACATTGATGTCAACGTTCAGCTTGTCCAGCAGGTCCTTGTAGTACCAGCGGTAGCGGCTGTAGCCGTCCACCAGCACATACCCCAGCGGGTCGACATACACCTCATCAGCCAGCGCGGCCAGGTAGTACCCGTCGCGCTCATAGGTCTGTCCGTAGGCGATGACCTTCTTGCCGGAGGTCTTGAAATCGCTGATCGCGTGCGCGAGCTCCGCCAGGGTCGGCTGGCCGGCGACGCCATCCATCTGATCGAAGTTCAGCACCAGCACCCGGATCCGCGCGTCCTTCGCCGCAGCGCGGATCGCATCGGTCAGGTCCCACAGCAGCGTCTCGACATGCTCCTGCCCGCGCGCCTGTGCCACGGCGCGCGACAACGGATCCCCGGAGAGCTGCTCGACCAGGGTACCGGTGGGCGCCACGACCAGCGCGGCCTGCTCAGGAATATGCGGCACCGAGCTGTGCAGCGCGCCAATGACAAAGCCCACGATCACCAACAGCACCAGCAGGTGCAGGAAGCGCCGCAGATAGTCGAGGCCGCGCCACAGCCCCGACAGGATCGTACGCAGCAGTCTCAGACTTTCTCTTCGATGCGCGCGGCCTTGCCGGACAGATCGCGCAAATAGTAGAGCTTGGCGCGACGCACACTGCCGCGGCGTTTCACGGCCACGTCACTGATCGCGGGGCTGTGGGACTGGAACACCCGCTCCACGCCCTCGCCGTGTGAAATCTTGCGCACCGTGAAGGAGGAGTTCAGGCCGCGATTGCTCTTGGCAATGACCACACCTTCGTAGGCCTGGACGCGCTCGCGGTCGCCTTCGACCACCTTGACCTGCACGACCACGGTGTCGCCGGGGTTGAAGTCCGGCAGCTGCCGCGTCATGCGTCTTTTTTCAATGTCCTGAACGATCTTGCTCATGGTCTTCACCTTTATCGATTGTCGCCGCCACCGCGCGCGTGGCGAGATACTCATCCAACAGCCTGCTCGCCTCCGGGTTGAGCCCATGCGCGAGTATCAGGTCGGGTCGGCGCTGCCAGGTCCGCACCACCGCCTGGCGCAGGCGCCAGCGGCGGATGTCGGCATGGTTCCCGGAGGCCAACACCTCCGGCACGCCCAGCCCTGCAAACACCTCCGGTCGCGTGTAGTGCGGCCAGTCGAGCAGTCCCTGGTCAAAGGACTCCTCGACGCTGGAACGCTCATCACCGAGCGCTCCAGGCAGCAGCCGCGCCACCGCATCGATCACCGTGAGCGCCGGCAGTTCGCCGCCGCTCACCACAAAATCTCCCACCGACAGCTCGCGATCGGCGCCCAGGGTGACGATGCGTTCGTCCAGCCCCTCATAGCGCCCCGCGATCAACACCATCCCCGGCAATGCCGCCAGCTCCCGCACCAGGGCCTGCGTGAGTCGCTCACCCTGCGCCGAGAGCGCGATCCGCACACTGCCCGCCGGCAGTCGCGCCTGCGCCGCACCGATCGCCGCCAGCATCGGTCCGGGCTTCAGAACCATCCCGGGTCCGCCGCCATAGGGCCGATCATCGACCGTCCGATGCACATCGGTCGCATAGGCGCGCGGGTCTTCGGTCCCCACCGCCAGGAGTCCGCGCTCAATGGCCCGGGCCAGAACGCCGAACTTCAATCCCCCGCAGATCAGCTCCGGGAACAGCGTGACAACTTCAATCCGCATCGGCCGGCCAGTCCACGCTCAGGACCCGGCCCTGCAAATCGACTTTGCGCAGATACTCGGGTGTCGCCGGAATCCAGTACTCGACCGTTCCGGCCACCACCATCATGGCGTTGCCGGGTCCGTCAACGAAGTGGTCGAGCTTGCCCAACTCCACCCCCTCCAGATTCCACACCCCGAACCCGAGCAGATCGCCCCGGTAGTACTCGCGCTTGCCGGGCGGCGGCAATGCGTCCCTGCGCACCTCGATCATCGCGCCGCGCAGCAGTGCCGCGGCATCGCGGTCAGAAATCCCTTCCAGGCGTGCGACCAGACTGCGCCCGTGAACCCGTCCCTCGACCAGCCGGTGGCTGCTTTGGGTGCCCGCCCCCACGCGCAGATTCCAGATGGGATAGTCGAGAACCCCTTCCAGCGGCTCGGTAAAGGACTGGATATGCATCCAGCCCAGCACCCCGTACGGGCTGCCAATGCGCCCGAGTTCCACCCATTCCATGCCGTTGCCGCCTTACGACGGCCTCACGGGCCGGTTGCGGTCAGATCAGGCCGCTAAGGCCGTGGCCTGCTTGCGGAAGGTCGATACCAGATGCCGAACGCGGTCAGACTGCTGTGCGCCCTGGCTCACCCAGTATTCGATCCGTGGCAGGTCAAGCTTGAGCTTAGGCTCACCCTTGCGTGCGATCGGGTTGAAAAACCCGACCTGTTCGAGACTGGCGCTGCCCTGGCGCTTGCGGCTGTCGGTCACGACAACGTGATAAAAGGGCTGATTCCGCGCGCCGCGGCGCGTCAGACGAATCGTTACCATTGGAATCTCCGCGGCCGATTAGGCCGGCTCCCAAAAAGAGCGCGGATTCTACGCAATGAAGCGCAATTTATCTATGTGTTTTCAAGGTTTCTAAGCCCCCGGGAACCCCGGCGGCATGCCGCCCTTGAGAGCGCCCAGCATGCGCCGCAGCTTCCCGCCCTTCATGCTCTTCATCATCCGCTGCATGTCCAGGAACTGCTTGAGCAGGCGGTTAACGTCCTGGACCTGCACCCCGGAGCCCTTGGCGATACGTCGGCGCCGCGACCCGTCGATGACCGCCGGCAGCCGCCGTTCCCGGGGGGTCATGGAGTTGATGATGGCGATCTGACGGCGCACCTGCTGGTCCCCGGCGTCCGCCGAGACCGCGGCCCGCTGGGCGGCGCCGCCCGGCAGCTTGTCGAGCAGGGAGCTCACGCCACCCATTTTCTGCAGCTGCTCCAGCTGACTCTTCAGATCGGACATATCGAAGCCCTTGCCCGAGCTCATCTTGCGGGCCAGGCGTTCGGCCTCTCCCGCATCGACACTGCGCTGCACCTGCTCCACCAGCGCGACCACATCGCCCATCCCGAGGATGCGCGAGGCCATGCGTTCCGGATCAAACGGCGTCAAGGCCTCGGTTTTTTCACCCGTGCCCAGAAACACGATCGGTTGACCGGTGATCTGGCGCACCGACAGGGCGGCGCCGCCGCGCGCATCGCCATCGGCCTTGGTGAGAATCACTCCCGTGAGCTGCAACGCCGCGCTGAAAGCCTTGGCCGCGTTCATCGCATCCTGGCCGGCCATGGCGTCGACCACGAACAGCCGCTCGGTCGCTGCGACGGCGGCATCGATATCGCGGACCTCCTGCATCATGGCCTCATCGACGTGCAGGCGGCCGGCGGTGTCGACGATCAGAACATCAAACACGCCGCGGCGCGCCTGGTCCAACGCATCCACCGCGATGTCACGCGGCGGCCGGGTGGCTGCGGCGGCAAAGTAATCCGCGCCCACCTGCTGTGCCAAACGCTCCAGCTGCAGCATGGCGGCCGGGCGGCGCACATCGGTGCTGACCAGCAACACCCGCTTGCGCTGCGTTTCGATCAGCCAGCGCGCAAGTTTCGCGGCGGTGGTGGTCTTGCCGGCGCCCTGCAGGCCGGCCAGCAACACCACGATCGGCGGTTGTGCGCGTAGGCTGAAGCCGGCAGCCGCTCCGCCCATCAGGGCCACCAGCTCCTTGTGGAGGATGCTGACGAACACCTGCCCCGGGGTGAGGCTCGAGGCGACTTCGGTCCCCAGCGCCTGCACCTTGACCTGGTCGATGAACTGTTTGATGACCGGCAGCGCCACATCGGCCTCAAGCAGGGCCACCCGCACCTCGCGCAGCACCTCGGCCACGTTGTCCTCGGTGATGCGCCCGCGCCCGCGCAGGGCATCCACGGTGCGGCTGAGCCGCGATGTCAGGCTGTCAAACATTAGGCCATTATAGGCCAACTGCCACTGCCCCCAGGGGAGATAGCCCGCCTTGAACGACGCCCGACTGCTGCTGTTGCTGCTGGTCCTGCTTGCCATCATCGCCTTCTCCTCGGGCACCGAAGTGGCGATGCTGTCCGTGAACCGCTATCGACTGCGGCATCGGGCGAAGTCGGGCCAGCGCGCGGCCCGCCTGCTCGAGAAGCTGATGCAGCGCCCGGATGACTGGCTGGGCGTGAATCTGGTCATCCTGGCCGCCGCCAGCGTCTTCGCCTCCCAGACCGCGACCATCCTGGCGCAGCGCTCCGGCTGGCATCTCGCGGTGCCGGTGGCCGGCGCCATCCTGACCATTGTCATGATCGTGTTCGGGGAGCTTGCGCCGAAGATCTTTGGCGCGACCTACGCCGAGCGCGTCGCGCTGAGTTCAGCCTATATCTACAGCGCGCTCGTGGTGGTGGCCCGGCCGGTGCTGTGGGTAACCAGTCGTTGCGCCTATGGCTTCCTGCGTCTTTTCGGCGTCGTGCGCTCCCGCAGAGACGCCCAATCGCTGAGTGCCGATGAGCTGCGCATGGTGGTCGCCGAAGCCGGACCCCTGGTGCCGGCGCGCCACCGCCAGATGCTGTTGTCCATCCTTGATCTGGGCCGCATCACGGTCAACGACATCATGATTCCGCGCCAGGAGATCACCGGCATCGATGTCACCGCCTCGTGGGAGGACATCCTCGACCAGTTGCGTCAGACCCTGCACACCCGTCTGCCGGTGTACGAGGGGGAACTGGATAACATCCTGGGTGTGCTGCACATGAAACGCATCGTGCAGGAGCTCGCACGGGAAAGTCTGACGCGCGATCGGCTCATTGAAATCGCGCGCAGCCGCGAGCCCTACTTCGTGCCGGAGGGCACACCGCTCACCCTGCAGCTGACCAACTTCCAGCGTAATCAGCGGCGCTTCGCCTTCGTGGTCAACGAGTATGGCGACATCGATGGGCTGGTGACACTGGAGGACATCCTGGAGGAGATCGTCGGTGAGTTCACCACCGACACCGCGACCATCGCGCACAAGGATGTGCACATCGAGAAGCCCGGCGTCTTCATCCTCAACGCCGGTGCCACGGTGCGCGCCTTGAATCGCGCGCTGCAATGGCACTTGCCGACCGACGGTCCCAAAACCATCAACGGCCTGCTGCTCGAACAACTCGAGACCATCCCGCCGCCGGGTACGGCGCTTAAGGTGGGCGATTATCTGTTCGAGGTGCTGCAGATCGCGGACAACGCCATCCGCACGGTGCGGGCACAGGTCAGCACCAAGCCGGCTTAGGAAAACGCGAGTTTCACGGCAGCATCCACCCGCGACACGGGGATCACGTCGAGTCCTGCGATGGGTTTGCGCGGCGCGTTCTCGCGCGCGACGATGACGCGCTCGAAGCCCTGCTTCTGCGCCTCCTTCAACCGCTCCTCGCCATACGCCACGGGCCGCACCTCACCGGTGAGGCCGATCTCCCCGAATACGGCCAACTGTCGGGGCAGCGCCTTATCGCTCAGGCTCGAGGCCAGCGCCAGCACCACGGGCAGATCCCAGCCGGTCTCCGTGATCTGCATGCCGCCCACCACGTTCACGAATACATCGTGCTCCTGCAATGACAGCCCGGCGTGCCGGTTCATCACCGCGAGCAGCATGGCGACCCGGTTGGCATCCAGGCCCTGCGCGATGCGTCGCGGCGCACCGAAGCGCATGCGATCCACCAGCGCCTGCAGTTCGATCAGCAACGGCCGGCCGCCTTCGCGGGCCACCGTGACAATGCTGCCCGCGGCAGGCTCCGGATCGCGGGCCAGAAAAATGGCGGCGGGATTGCGAACCTCGGCAAGGCCGCCGCCGGTCATGGCGAAAAACCCCAGCTCCTGGGCTGCGCCGAAGCGGTTCTTGACGGCCCGCACGATGCGAAAGCGGCTGCCGGCCTCACTTTCAAAATACAGGACGGTGTCGACCAGATGCTCAAGCACTCGGGGCCCGGCAATCGCACCCTCCTTGGTGACGTGTCCGACGATCATCACCGCGGTGCCGGTCGCTTTCGCGAAGCGCACCAGCGCGGCCGTGCACTCCCGCAGCTGCGTGATCGCGCCGGCGCTGGCGCCCACCTCACCGCAGGACAGCGTCTGGATCGAATCGACCACCAGCATGCCGGCGCGCTGCGCGCCGGCATGTTCGAGGATGGTTGCCAGATCACTCTCAGCCACCAGGTTCACGCCGGGGGCGCGCAGCTGCAGCCGCTCGGCGCGCAGACCGATCTGCGCGACGGACTCCTCGCCGCTCGCGTACAGCACCGGGCGGCTCGCGCTTGCGGCCGCGGCCGCCTGCAGCAGCAGTGTGGATTTGCCGATGCCCGGATCCCCGCCAATCAAGGTGACGGAGCCGGGCACCAGACCGCCGCCCAATACCCGATCCAACTCGGTCAGGCCAGTCGACAGCCGCGGTATCGCGCCCGGCGTCGCGATGCCCAGGACCTGCGGTGCAAGGCCGCCGAAAGCACCGGAGGCGGGACCGCGCCCGGTCAAACCGGGGGGACGCAGCGCATCGCGCCGCACCAGAGTATTCCACTCACCGCAGGCCGGACACTGGCCGACCCACTTGGGGGATGGGGCCTCGCAGGCGCTAAAAAGAATGCTATCGATGACTTCATGGCCGCCTGCGATGCCCTAAAGAGCACCGGTTTGTGATTAGACACTCGGACTGTTGGGCGGACAATGCTAGCTTATGCAACTTCGGAGCGAGCAGCGGTCAGGCTCAGGCTGGGCGCTGCCATAAGAGGAACAGGTCTTGTCGAAGTCTCCAGATCCGATTCGAGCGGTAAGTAAAGCGTGACGGCTGTCACACTTTCTGCCCCGCTTTGCGCGAAGGCAAGGCGATGAGTCTGCGCGGCAAGTTGCGTTTTGTCGGCCAAACCGACACCGGCAAGGTCCGGGAACACAACGAGGACACGATCGCGTTCGATCCGGATATCGGATTGCTGGTGCTGGCGGATGGCATGGGCGGTTACAACGCCGGCGAGGTGGCCAGCGGCATCGCGGTGAAGACCATCGTCAATCTGGTGCGCGAGTCCGTCGAGCGCGAGGACCTGAGAATCCCGGATCAGGCCACCGGTATGTCCCGGGCGAGCATTATCCTGCGCGATGCGATACATCGCGCCAACAAGATCATCTATCAGACCGCGCGCGCGCAGCCCCAGTGCGAGGGCATGGGCACCACTGTGGTCAGTGCCTTGATGTTTGACAACAAGATCGCCGTGGCGCATGTCGGGGACTCGCGCATGTACCGTCTGCGCAATGACAAGTTTGAACAGGTCACCATGGATCACTCGCTGCTGCAGGAGCTGGTCGATCGGGGCTTCTATTCTCCCGAGGAAGCCCAGCGGGCCGCGAACAAGAACTATGTCACCCGCGCACTCGGGGTCGAGCCGACCGTGGAGGTCGAGATCCAGGAAGTGCCGACACAAAAGGGTGACTTTTATGTCCTGTGTTCGGATGGCTTATCCGACATGGTGGAAGATGACGATATTCACTTAACGATCAGCACCTTTGGTGCTAATCTTGAGACTGTTGCTAAGCAGTTGATTCAGTTGAGTAATGACAATGGAGGTCGTGATAACGTCTCCGTGGTCATGGCGCACGTGGCCGAGAATTTCCCCGCCAACAAAGGGGTTCTCGACCGAATCCTGGGCTGGCTGGGCTGAACCTTCGTTAAGAGGCACGCATGGCAAGGTTGATACTTAGCTTGGATAGCCAGGTGATGGCGGAATACAACATGAACAAGGAGCGGTACACGATTGGCCGTCTCCCTGATAATGACATCCGCATCGACAACGGCGCGGTCAGCGGCCATCACTCCCTGATCATCAATATTCTCAATGACTCCTTCCTTGAGGACCTGAACAGCACCAACGGCACTTACGTCAACGGCAAGCTCATCAAGAAGCATGCCTTGCAGCACGGCGATGTGATTACCGTCGGCCACCACCAGCTGCGGTTCGCCGAGGACGATGAGGCGCAGGACGAATTCGAAAAGACGATGGTGATCCAGCCCTCGCAGCGCCCCGTGGACAAGATCCGCCATGTGCGCGAGGCGGTCACCAATGCCGCACCCGATGTCTCCGCCACCGCCACGCGCAAGGCGCTGGGCAACGGCGCGCAGGTCAAGAAGGCCAAGCTGCAGGTGCTCTCGGGAGCCTTCGCCGGCCGCGAACTGGAATTGAACAAGGCGCTGACGACCCTCGGACGCCCCGGCGTTCAGGTCGCTGCCATCACCCACCGTCAGGACGGCTATTTCATCGTCCACGTGGACAGTGAAAAGCCCAACGACTACCCGCTGCTCAATGGCAATCCGATCGGGGCGCAGGCCACCCGGCTCAACGACAACGATGTCATCCAGCTGGCAGGCGTGAAGATGGGGTTCTTCGAGGGCTAGTCAGATCGCCTCGTGAGGCACGCGCTGTCGCACGCCGCAGAGCATTTCGTACGAGACAGTGCCGGCTTGGGCGGCGATCTCCTCCACCGGCAATCCCGGACCCCATAGCAGGCAGCGAGTGCCCACGTGGGGTTCCGGCAGATCCGTGACATCCACCGCGATCATGTCCATGGACACGCGACCCACCAGGGGCGCGCGCCGGCCTTCGATCATTATCGGCGTCCCGCCCTTGAGGCTGCGTAGCAAGCCATCGCCATACCCGCCGGCCACAATCGCGATCCGCGAATCACGGCTGGCGGTCCACGCGGCCCCGTAGCCCACCGACTCGCCGCACGGCACCCACCGCAGTCCGATGATGGTGGACTCCAGGGTCATGACGGGCCTGAGCCCCAGCTCATTGCCGCGCACATCCGCAAAGGGCGAAACCCCGTAGAGCGCAAGACCCGGCCGCACCCAATCACCGGCGGCATCCGCCCAACCGAAAATGCCGGCGGAATTACCAATGCTGGTGGCAAGACCCAGCGTGCCGGTCGCGGCCCGGAAGCGCCTCACCTGTTCCAATGTCGCCGAGGCATCGCGATCGTCCGCACGCGCAAGATGGGTCAGCACGCGGATTTCGCGCAGCGGCGTAGTCAGGGCGCGCAGGCGGGCGAGCGCCGCCGGAAACTCTTCGGGCCGGAAACCCAGCCGATTGATGCCGGTGTCTATCTTCAACCACACCGTCAGACGGAAAGACCCGCGAAACTCCTCCAGCAGTTTCACCTGCAGGGGATCATGCACCACGACCTCGAAGCGGTGTACCGCCGCCTCGATCAGCTGCTCGGCGCTGAACACGCCCTCCAGCAGAATGATGGACCGGGTGATGCCGGCCTCGCGCAGCATGATGCCTTCTTCCAGGCGCGCGACCGCGAAGGCATCCGCCTGCGGCAATCCTACTGCCGTCATGATCAGTCCATGTCCGTAGGCATTGGCCTTCACCACGGCCATGACCTTCGATCCGGGCGCCCGGGCGCGAACGGTTTCGAGATTGGCGCGCAGCGCAGCGGTGTCGATCACCGCGCGAATCAGCGGTCTCACCTGAGGATGCCCTCGGCGTACGAATCCGGCGCGTAGTTGGCGAAGCGTGTGTACTGTCCCTGGAAGGTGAGCAGGAACGTACCGATCTCGCCGTTGCGATGCTTGACCAGTTCGATCTCCGCGATGCCCTTCTTCGTAGTGTTTTTGTCGTACACCTCATCGCGATAGATGAGCAGGATCATGTCTGCGTCCTGTTCAATCGCACCGCTGTTGTGACTGACGACTCCATCCGCCAGCCAATTTGCAGAGCCGGGAACGGTAAGATCAAACACTTCCTCTTCGCCGTCCATGACGATGGAAGTAACGCGATCCCAAAACAAATCACTCTGACTCGCACGTCTCAACGTTTCATCCTCGAGAATCTGTGCATACGACGAGATCAGGGTCCTGGACGGCGAATGATTGAGATTGACGTTAGTGAATCCGCGCATCGCCGCAATGCGTGTGCGGGTGATGCCACGCTCGCCCATAATTGTCGTAACCCGCTGCAAGACCTCTTCCGGTAGCGTGTCCACGTTCGGATTTGTTTGAATGCCTATCAAGGCCGCCCGCAATTCTTCGGCCGGCCTTTCGCGCGGCCCTACGCCACCGACGATACTGACGAAACGCCGCTGCGCATCACTCCCGCTGACATCGGCCGTATGGCAAGGCCGATAGCCTTCGGTATGCACCGTGCGAATTCTGGCGACGATGCCGAGGCGTAACAGGAGAGCAGCCACGTCCTGTACCAGCCCCATACTGGAACTCGCAAAGTACACGCGCGCGGCGCCGCTCTTGCCGCCTGGCTTGCGCAAAGATATGGATCCGTCAGTCGCCCAAAGGTGCTGCAACAGAAGGGCGATCTGCTCATCGGCGAGCTCAAAAACCTCGGCGGGAAGTCGCTTTTCATGCGATCGCTGGCCAAATATTCCCAGCTCCTTGAGCCAGCGCCCGACGCCCGCCGGGTGCCAGCGGTTGCCGTTTCCAGCGATCACCAGTTGCTGCCACAAGCCTCGGCCGGCGTGACGCGTTACGCGCGAGCCGAATGCCATTGCCGCCTGCGCGACCACCGTCAGATTCCATTCGGACGCCGATGTGTAGCGCAGCGGCTGATGCTTGAGGAAGCTACCATCACCGACCAGATGTCCCAGCAACACCAGCCAGTGCTCGGGCCACCGTTTGCATTGCCGTGGCTGCGGAAGTTGACGAGCCAGCGCGAGCCCATCGCCGACCTGCAGTTGCGATACGGTCGACCATCCTTTTCCGGCTAACAGCCGATGCTCAGCGGTGGCGCGAATCGTGCGTCCACTCGCCAGCTGCACCCTACAAACTTTCTTCGTGCCAACGCTCCAGACTTTGTCGGCGCGGGCGGCAATGAGCCGCTGCTGTTCATCCAGCGACCAAACCTCGGGCTCCTGCCCGACCAGCTCGCGGATCGGAACCCGCCGGCCATTGGTCAGGCAGACGAGCGTATCGCCCGTCACGCACTCCCTAAGGTCCGACATCACCGGCTTCTTATGCTCGCGTGATTCCACACTGCGGTTCAACTGTGAGAGCGCGACCACCGGCACGGCAAGTTCCTTGGCCAGCACCTTCAGGCCGCGTGAGATTTCGGCGATTTCGGTCGCGCGATTTTCCTTGTTGCCTGGTACCTGCATCAGCTGCAGGTAGTCGATCACGACCAGGCCCAAGCCGTGTTCGCGTTTCAGACGCCGTGCGCGGGCGCGCAGATCCGTGGGCGTCAGCGCCGGGGTCTCATCGATGAATATCTTGGCTTCCGACAGTTGGCTGGTCGCACCGGTGATGCGCGCCCAGTCCTCATCCGCGATGCGTCCGGAGCGCAAACTGCTCAGCGGTACACCGCCGATGGACGCCAGCATGCGGGTGATGATCTGTTCGGAGGGCATCTCCATGCTGAAGATGGCCACCGGCGCGCGGATGTTGGGATTGATCGCCGCATACTCGGCCATGTTCACGGCCAGCGTCGATTTACCCATGGAGGGGCGGCCGGCGATGATGACCAAGTCACCGGGACGCAGGCCACCGGTCATCTTGTCGAAATCCGTGAAGCCGGTGGCGAGGCCGCGCAGTGCACCGGGATTGCTGTGCCATTCATCGATCTGGTCGATGACGGCCGGCAACATTTCGGCGACGGAGCGCGCGCCGCCGCCCGCGCGTGCACCCGCCTCCGCAATTGCGAACACGCCTTGCTCGGCCAGGTCCACCAGCTCGCGCGCGGTCTCGCCATCGGTGTTGTAGGCCGAGGCCGCGATATCGGTGCCGACCTTGATCAGCTGCCGCAGCATCGAGCGCTCATGCACGATCTCGGCATAGGCACGCACATTGGCGGCGGTCGGTGTATCGCGGGCCAGCGTGCCCAGGTAGGCCAGGCCCCCTACATCGACGAGCTGCCCATGGCGTTCAAGGTGTTCGGATACGGTGACGGCATCGGTGGGTTTCTGGTTGGTCGCCAGCGCCCGGATTGCATCGAAGATGGTGCGGTGATCGGGGCGGTAGAAATCCTCCGCCCGGACCACGTCCGAGACGTTGAACCAGGCGGCGGCGTCGAGCAGCAGGCCGCCGAGCACCGCCTGTTCCGCCTCGAGCGAATGCGGGGGCGTGCGGACATCGGCGACCTCACGGCTTTCGTCGCGGCGCGATTTGGCCATGCCAGCCATCTTAGGTGCGCGACCCCCGTGCAGTTACTCCTCGGGAACGATGACCACCGGCAGGGCAAAGTTCACGTCGGCATGCAGATGCAGCTCGACGGGGTACTCGCCAATCATGCGCAGCGGGCCGGTGGGCAGGCGCACTTCGCTGCGCGCCAGCGGGTGACCGGCCTTGGTCGCAGCTTCCGCGATATCGCTCGTGCCAATGGAGCCGAAGAGCTTGCCTTCGGTTCCGGCCTTGGCGCTGATCGTGAGCTTGAACTCTTTGAGTTTCTCAACCCGCGCCTGGGCGTTGGCGAGCTGATCCGAGGCGTGCTTCTCAAGCTCGGCGCGACGGGCCTCAAAACGGGCGATGTTGGTCGGCGTGGCCAGCGTGGCCTTGCCCTTGGGCAGCAGGAAGTTGCGGCCGTAGCCGGACTTGACCTTTACCCGATCGCCGATGGTGCCGACGTTGGCAACTTTCTCAAGAAGAATGACATCCATGGCGATTCTCAGTGCTGATCGGTGTAGGGCAGCAGGGACAGGAAGCGCGCGCGCTTGATCGCCGTGGCGAGCTGGCGCTGATAGAACGACTTCGTGCCGGTGATGCGGCTGGGGACAATCTTGCCGGTCTCAGTGACATAGCCCTTGAGCGTGGCCAGATCCTTGTAGTCGATCGATTCGACGTTGTCGGCCGTGAAGCGACAGAACTTCTTGCGACGCGAGAAGCGGCT
>Ga0210391_10000417_pt1 | contig 46576 bp, 29 predicted proteins | sample IncBWC12OmetaG_FD_160573 | JGI IMG/M metagenome (GOLD analysis project Ga0210391, IMG submission 160573) | Forest soil microbial communities from Barre Woods Harvard Forest LTER site, Petersham, Massachusetts, United States - Inc-BW-C-12-O ...
CCGCCCGTTCGGGCGCCGCGGGCGCCGCGGGCGGATCCTTCGGTGCGGGCGCGGGCAGGCCGACCTCCGGGACGGTCGCGTACCTCGCGGGCAGCACTCTGTACGTCACCGACGCGGAAGGCAACACCGTCAAGGTAAAGACCTCGGCTGGCACGAACGTCACAAAGAGCGTGAAAGGGAGCGTCCCCGGCATCCACCCAGGCGAAACGGTGACGATCATCGGTGCCGCCGCCGCGAACGGCACGGTCAACGCCGAATCGATCAGCGTCGGCACAAGCGGCGGCGGCCTCTCGGCGCTGTTCGGCGGCTCCGGCGCGCGTTCGAGCTCCGGCAAGGGCACCGGCGGCGCCAACAGCGGCGAACCATCGCTGTTCGGCGGCGGCTGACGCTTAGCGAGGACTTAGCGGGACGGCGCACCATCTCGACCAAGCGTTTCTCCGGAGTAGTTCGCGGGGCGCGTGACAGCACGAAACTCGACAAGGAGCTCAATGCCTCAACTCACCAGCAGACGCAGACGCAGCCCGATGGCTGCGGCAGTCCTTCTCCTAGTGCTCGCCGGCAGCCTGCTGGCGGCGTGCGGAGGTTCCTCCAACAGCGCCACGACGACCGCAAGCACCAGCACCAGCGCGAACGCGACGAAGTCGACGCCGGGCAAAGCTCCTGGGGTTGTGCACAGGTTCGCCGCGATCCGTGAATGCCTGAAGAAGGAAGGCATCACGCTTCCGACGCGCCAACCCGGCCAGCGGCCTGGAGCCGGCGGCTTCCTGGGCGGCGGCTCCTCCGCGCTTCCGGCCGGCGTGAGCAAGGCGAAGTTCGAAGCCGCCCTCAAGAAGTGCGGCGGCAACTTTGCCGGTGGCCGCGGCGGCTTCCAGAGCGGCACCGCCCGATTCAACACCCCCGAAGGCAAAAAGGCGCTGGCGAAGTTCGCGGCGTGTCTGCGCGAAAACGGCGTCAAGGTCGGCGAACCCGACACCTCCGGGAAAGGTCCGATCTTCAACACCGCGGGTATCGACGTAAAAAGCGCTCAGTTCCGGGCCGCCGAGGCGAAGTGTCGCAGCCACCTCGCCGGCGCCTTCGGCGCGAAGCCAGGCGCTGCACCGCCAGGGGCGCCCGGAACCGGAGCGGGCGGCTAGCTCGACGCTGCTGTAGGGACGCCTGAGCCCGTCAGGCGTCCCTAGTGGCCGCGTCCCGCTTCGCGTCGACCGAGCTGGCGAGGATCGCCTACGGGCGCTTCGGCTTCGGGTCCGGGATCGCGGCGGAACTCGGCTTGCTGGCGATCGTCGGCATCGGCAGCGCGGCCACCCGCACCATCAGCTGCGTCCACTGGGCGGAGCTCAGAGCGCTGGTGGTGACGACCGGTGACGGCGCGGTGCGACCCGTGCGAGCGGAGTGCGCCTGCGTCGCGGTGGCAGCCGCAGTGAGCGCCGGCGTGGCGGCGGGCGGGTTGAAGACGAGCTCGATACGGCTGCGGTACGACGGCGACGCGTGCGTGCTCGGCGAGTTCGGGTAGCGCATCAGGCTGTTGATCTCGTGTGGCGCGAAAGCCGCGGGCAGCGTCAGCAGTGCACGGATCGTGAGGTCGGTGATCGTTTCGGGTCCCTGGTGGCGTGCGATCGGCGTGCCGTTGATCGCCGAGATCTCCAGCTGGCCGCCGGGGTTGGCGCCGGACAGCGCCGAGCTCGGTCCGAACTGGCGCTGGCTGCAGGGCAGCGCGGTGACGGTCGGCTCCAGGCCGCTGCGCGAGAGGAACGCGAGCACCGCGAGCACGCGCTTGTCGACCTTGCCCGCCGCGACTTCGTGTCGCCCGCACGCGTCGATCGTGATGCCGGGGTCTGACAGCACCGCGCGCTCGAGCTGAGGCTTGGAGAGCAGGAAGGCATCGCTCGCGGTGGCGCCGAGCAGCGGGTTGGTGGCTTTGGCGCCCTTTGGATGCAGCACGCCCTGGAGCTGTGCCCAGTTCGCGAGAATCGGCCCAGGATCTACCGTTTCCGGGTCACCGGCGGGCTGAACCGCAAAGCGCAGGTGACCGTCGTGCGCTCGTGGCGGCATGCTGACACGCCCGAGCACCGTGCCCGAGGCCACAACCGCGCCGCGGCGTAGCGGCGCCCGCCCTCCGGCGCTCGTCGTCTTGGCCTTCCTGGCGGCACTGGCGGCAGCTGCCGCGCGCGCGTCGGGGTTGCCCGGATGGGCGAACAGGCGCACCCTGTCCATGCCCGCTGGCGTCGCTTCCGGCGCGGAGGACTGGACGGATGCTTGACCCTTGGTCGGCGCGGTCTGTGGAGGTGGCGCTTTTACCTGCAGCGTCAGCGGCGACTGCGAACCCGCGGTCGCGGGCTGCGAGGGTGCCGGGTCGTGCGAGCTCGCCGCTTCGATCACCGGTGAGGAGGTGCTCGGGCTCGAGGGCTTCGGCAGCACGTAGCTCGTGGCGAGCCTGCCGAGGCCCGCGTAGGTGAACACGTCGCCGTAGACGTCGCGCAGGACGATGTACCTGCCGAGCTTGCGGGAGTCGCCGAGCTTGACGATCGTTCCGTCCTGCACGGCCACGACCGACGCGTTCGCGGCGCTCGTCAGATTGACGAGCTGCAGCGTCGCCGCCGGCGACTTGGCCCCGTGTGTGCCTTTTGCGGTGGCTGCCGCGGCGGCGGCGGTGGGCGAGAGTGCCGGGGTCGATCCCGGCGTCGCGCCGGCGCCGCTCGCTGCGTTGCCGGCAGCTGCGGGCGCGGTCGCGACGGCGCTGGCACCGGCTGTCGCGTTGGACGCGGACGGAGCGACGATCCGCACGGTTTCCCAGGCGACGTGGCGGCCGCTCACGGGCAGACGCCCATCGACGAGGCCCGTCAGCGTGGCGATCACCGCCTTCGGGTAGGTGGAGATCAGCTTCGCCCGCAGCAGCACCGATTCGACGTATTCTTCTGAGTGGTTGTAGGCGAGGATCGCGGCGCGCAGGTTGGTCGCGGCGCCGGCCGCCCGCAGGTAGCGCGCGGCGGCGAACACCGCGTCGACGGGGTTATAGGGATCTGCGTTGCCGGCGTCCAGGGCGTCCACGCCGTACTGCAGCCACGTGCTCGGCATGAACTGCATCCAGCCGACGGCGCCGGCGGAGGAGACGGACAGATCGCTGCCGTAGTCGGTCTCGATTTCGTTGATCGCCGCCAGGATCTGCCACGGCACGCCGTATTGGACGGCGGCCGCCTTGTATATGGGCAGCAGGAACAGGGGGATGCGGTAGAAGGACAGCGACTGCATTGAGGCTTCCGAGGAGGCGAGCACCGCCGCCAGCGCGCCCGCCTCGGCGGCGACCACCTGCGGCGAGACAGCGACATTGTTCGGCCCCGATGCCTTTTCGCCGTGCTTCTTGGACTTCGCGCCCTTGGTGGCGCCGGTGGTCGTGGTCGTCGTCGGACCCGGGGACGCCGGTTCGCTCGAGCTGGCCTTCTGTTTGCGTTTGAGCACGACCGTCGGCCCGGGCGCGGCGGATGGCGCCGGCGCACCGCTCGTCCCGGAGCCCGTGGTCTGCGTCGGAGCGGTCGTGGTCGGCGCCGGGGTCGTGGGCGTCGGCGCCGGCGTGGTCGGAGCTGACGTCGTGGGCGTCGTCGTCGGCGTCGTCGTTTCGGACGGCGTCGTTTCGGTGCTGGTCGAAGACGTGCCCGTTTCGGTGCCCTGAGAACCGCCCGATTCGGATGCGGGCGTGGTGTTGGTTTCCCCCAGGGCCGCGCCGGCGAGCGGACCGCCGATGCCGGCGGCCGTCAGACCGCTGCCGGCGAGCGCGGCCAGCAAGGCACGCAAAACCCTGCGCCGGGCTCGGTTCGCAGGGGTCATACGCGAAGGTCGATCATCTCGGTGGACGTCCCATGTGTGTGGTCGGCGCATCAAACCCACCGTTGCGGGGCACGCCCACCGGCAGTCTTATCGGCAGCGAACCACGAATCCGTAAAGGATTCGTAATCAAACTGACAATTTGTGGCGCGCTCGAATTCCATGTCGGGCAGCAGCGGATGATACGGGCGCGGCTCAGTTCCCGCTCCGGGTGCAGGCCACGCTGCACCGGCGTTCTGGCCCGGCGCTCGGCGCGAGCGCTTCCCGCGTCGCTGCGATCTTGCAGTCGATACCCTATGCGGCGTGGAAACTATCCTTTCTGTTCTGCAGGTCGCGATCTCGGTGGTCGTGGTGCTCCTGATCCTGATGCACTCCGGCAAAGACTCGGGCCTTTCCGGCGCCTTCGGGGTGGGCAGCGGCACCGGGCCGCTTGGCGGTGGCTCGCTCGTCGAGCGCAATCTCAACCGCTGGACGGTCTTCTTCGCTGTGCTGTTCTTCCTCAACGCGCTGGTGCTGCTCACGCATCCCTGGTCTTGAGCCGCTCCAGCCGGTTGAGGATCTCGATCGCCTCGGCACGCAGGTCGGCGTCGATCGCCCGATAGTCCTCGCCCGAGAGCTTGCCCGTGCGGAAATCGAGCTCGGCGTCGCGGATCTCCCTGTACTTGGCCTCGCGGGCGGCGTCCAGCTCGTCGTGCAGGCGCGAGTCGGGCGCAGACGGCGGATCCTCGAGATCGGAGCGCTCTGCGTCCTGCGGGACCGGCGGATCGAGCTGACGGGCACGTCGCAACGGCGCACTCACGAGCGCCACGACGAGCCCGAGGAGCAGCAGCGTCAGGATCGCGATCAGCAGGCCCACCCCTTCAGAGATTAAAGGCCGCCCACCCGCCCGCGCGTCACACGCGGGCGAGCCCCCGCACAGCCCGCTCGCGCGAGCGGGCTGTGACGCGCCGACGAACAGCGCTCGGCGCCGGCCACAGGGCGATCAGCCCGCCACCGACGCTGATCAGTCCGCCGAGCCAGATCCACATGACCAGCGGCGAGACGAGCAGGTTGAATTGCGCGGGGGGCGGGTTCTTCAGGTAGGCGCGCGCGAGGTAGGCGACGGCCACGAGCGCGTCTTCTGCCGGCAGCGTGCTGTTGCCGACCGTGATGATCCGCTTCAACGCGGTGGTTTCGATGTCCGGGTCGATCGCAGTCCACACGTTGCGGGTGAGGCTCGCGTTCATCGCGACGTGGCTGACCGGCTGCCCGCCGATCAGACTCCCGACCGTGCCCTGGCTGGCGTCCTCAGAGGCGTAGTAGCCCTCGCTCGGGTTCAGCGTCGCGACGTGGTGTCCGTTCTTTGTGATGTACAGCAGCGCTCCGAGGCTGAGCGTCGAACCGGTGTGAGCGTGGTCGTACTTGGGCGTGATCGTCGCCGTCGGGCGCACATAGCGCACCGTGTATGCGCCGACGCGGGTGGTCTGGCCCGGCGACAGGCTCAGCTGCGAGGCGTGCTGGAAGGACGAGGACGCGGCCACGCCGACGAACAGCACCGCGATGCCGATGTGCACGATGTAGCCGCCGTAGCGGCGGCGGTTGCGCCGCACGAGCGCGAGCAGCGCGCGTGGAACGGGCTCGCCGGCCATCGCGCGGCGCGCACGCGTGCCACGGAAGAACTCCTGTCCGACGCTGCCGAACACGAACGCCGCGAGGCAGAACAGCGCGAGCGCGAGCGGCTTCTGGTTGATGCCGGCGAGCTCCAACGCGAGCAGCGTCACGAGCGCGCACCCGATCGGCACGAGGAAGTTGCGACGGGCGTTGGCGAGCGTCGCTCGCCGCCACGCGATCACCGGCCCGACGCCGCTCAGCAGCACGAGGATCAGCCCGAGCGGAACCGTGTAGCGATCGAACCACGGCGGCCCAACCGAGGCTTCCTGGCCGGTCACGGCCTCGGAGATCAGCGGGAAGTAAGTGCCCCAGAAGATCACGAAGCACAGCGCGACGAGCACGACGTTGTTGGCCAGGAACGCCGACTCGCGCGAGAGCCACGAGTCCAGTCGATGCTCGCTGCGAAGCATGTCGCGGCGCGAGACGACCAGGTAGATCGAGCCCACGATCATCACCGCGATCAGGCACACGAACGGAACCCCCAGCGTATGCCCGCCGAATGCGTGGATCGAGTCGAGGATGCCACTGCGCACGAGGAACGTGCCCATGATCGCGAGCGTGCCGGTGGCGAGCACCAGCGAGACGTTCCAGATCTTGAGCATCCCGCGCTTCTCCTGGATCATCAGCGAATGCAGGAACGCCGTGCCCGTCAGCCACGGCATCAGCGACGCGTTCTCGACAGCATCCCAGCCCCAATAGCCGCCCCAGCCCAGCTCCGAGTAGGACCACAGCGCACCGAGCAGGATCCCGACCCCGAGGAACAGCCATGCGGCGAATGCGAAGCGTCGGATCGCTTTGATCCATTCGGCGTCGACCCTGCGCGCCAGCAGCGCACCTGCCCCGAACGCGAACGGGATCGTGCACAGCGTGTAGCCCGAGTACAACATCGGCGGGTGGATCATCATCGTCGGGAAGCGCAGCAGCGGATCGAGCCCGACGCCTTCCGGCGGCACCGGATGCGTCGTCGCGAACGGGTTGGCGTAGAAGACCATCAGCGCGACGAAGAACCCGCCGAAGCCGAGCATGATCGCGGTCGCGTAGGCGGCCACGTCGCGCAGGCGCTTGCGTGTCAGGAACAGCGCGAGACTCGACCACATCGACATCAGCCACGCCCACAGCAACAGCGAGCCTTCCTGTGAGGACCACACCGCCGCGGCGCGATACAGCGCCGGCGTGGTGCGGCTGGAGGTGTCCGCGACCGCGTTGAAGGCGAAGTTGTTGCCCAGGAACGCGAGCTCGAGGACCACGAACGCGGTCGTGAGGATCCCCGCAAGCGCGTACACCGAGCGCCGCCCCGATTCCGAGAACTCCACGCGCCCGGTGCGTACGCCGTACAGCGACGCGCCGATGCCGTACGCACAGACGATCAGCGCGAGCACGAGGCACGCGAAGCCGAATGTCGCCATCAGCGCCTACGCCCCAGGATCGCCGTGTTCGCCGCGCACAGGCGCACTCAGGCGTTCTGGTTCTCGCTCGGAGGAGCGGTTTTGTACTTGGACGGGCACTTTGTGATCAGCGAGTTGCGTTCGCCGATGAAGCGCGACCCCTGCTTCTCGACGGTCACGATCACCTCGCGCCCTTCGCGGAAGGGATCAGGCACCACCCCCGTATAGGCCAGCGGGATCGCGGTCCCACCGACGCGGTCGGCGACGCTGAAGTCCATGACGGCACCTTCGCGGTGTACGGAGCCGTTGACCACGGTGCCCGTCAGCTGGTAGCTGCGCCCGGGCTGCGCCTCGCGGAGCAGCTGAGTCGGCGTGAGAGCAGGGCTGGCGGCACTGAAGCTCGTGTAGATCAAGGCACTCGCCAGCACCACGGCGGCGCTCAACGCTACGACCAGCCGCACGGTTCGCTTGCGCGCGGGGTTCATCGCGTCGAAGTATCGCAAACCGCCCTGGCCCTCGCGTCGGCCCACCGTGGCGCCTCCAACGACCGCGCAGCGAGCGGGATTTGCAGGAAATCATGCGTGCAAAGCGAAACCTTTGGGTGTGGATGACGTCTTAGGGGGTAGCGCATCATGAGACCGAGCATCCTGCACCCCCTCCGTGAGCCCCGACGCACCCGCCGACGTCCCGCACGTCGTGCCCGGCGCGGCACAGGCGCTGAGCCGCTTCACCGGGACCGCGACCTTGCCGTAGAGCGTGTACGCGAGGCCGGCGGCCCGATCGATCGCGCATCTTACAGCTGCGCCTGTGGCTATCTGTTCAGCGCGAGCGTCTCGACCAGCGTCAGCTGCCCGCACTGCGGCGCCGACCAGGCCTGGTGATCGAGAAGGGCCCCGCCGGAGCGGGGCCCTCTTCCGTGCGTCGCTGATGCTCGCGGGCGTCGCCTACTTGGCGCTGACCTCGAATATCGGCTGGCCGCCTTCCCAGAACGCCGAGCAGCTGGCGGGGCCGAACGTGCCGGCGGTGCCGCCTTCGCAGAACATTTCCGAGTAGGTCGAGTTGACGTAGTCGTCCGTGGTCGGCTGCGCGCCCACGGTCAGGGTGTTTTCGCTCGGTTGAGCCAGTGCCACGTTCAGCGAGTCGTAGTAGCAACCCTCGCTGGTCGTGCTGCAGGCCGCGGTGCCGACCGGCGACGGGCCGTGCGTGCTCGTGTTGTAGGAGACGGTGATGATCTCTCGCTGGCGCAGTTCGACGCGCGTCTTGAACGTGATCGGGAACGCCATGCCGTGGTAGCAGGCATCTGTCACTGCGTCATACCAGGTGCCCGCCGCATAGCCTTTGGCGACACATTCGGCGTCGTCCTTGCTCGGCCGATAGGGCATCTTGAACGTCTTGGTGATCGACGGCCCGACTTTCGCGCCGACGGCGCCATTGGCTTCCACATCGTAGATGTTCAGCGTCATCGGCCACTTGAACTTCTTGCTCGGCTTCGCCGTTTCGCAGGTGTCCTGGTAGACGCCCCCGCTCTGACACGCCCACGTGCTCATCACGACGGTCACGCTGGGGCTTTTGCGGGCGGCACCGGTGAGTTCGACCTCACCGCCGAGCTCCTGCATCGAGTACGCCTGGTTGCCGAGCGATACGAAGTTCCCCGGCAGCGGGCTGGGAATGTTGTTGTAGACGACTTCGCTCGCGCCCGCCCCGGCCGCGCCAACCGCCAGCACGCTCAGGGTCGCCATCAGCGCCACGACAAGCGTGGCGAGTCTTACTGGGATCCGTCCAGCCATGTGTTTGTCTCCGTTCGTTATGGGCGCCGCCCGGCAAACCGGTCGGGAGCGCGCTTAAGCCCCTCCAGGGCCCCTCTCTCGAGCTACACACCGCGCAGAGTCGCCCGCACCATGCTGCCATGCACGCGACTCCCCCTGCCTGGCCTGCACCTCGACAGAGACCGTATTCGCCAGCCAGCCAGATGTCAACCCTCGCGGCCGTCGGCGAGGCGCCGCCGTCAAGGAACCCCGCTCCGTGCGGGGCCCTTGACAGGCGCTTGCCGGCTGCTAGTTCGTGTGAACTGCGATCACGGGCTGGTCGCCTTCCCAGCATTCACCCTCGCTGCCGCCGAACGTTCCGACGTCGGTCGCACCTTCGCAATACATTTCGCTCCAGCTCGAGTCGAGGAACAGTTCCTTCGTCGGGTCAGAGCCCAATCCGAGCGTGTGTTCCGACGGTTCGCTGATCGCGACGTTCAGCGACTGCGACGGCACGGTCGTCGTGGGATAGGAGACGGTGACGATCAGCGTGCTCGGCAGTTTCCCCGTGACGTGCAGCTTGGCAACGAAGTCGGAAAGGCTGCCGTTGAAGCATTCGTTCGTCGCTTCGTCGTACCACGTGCCGGCGAATTCACCGGAGCAGTGCGCGGGTTCCGCCGATGGCCGGTAGGGAATCTTGGCGGTCTTGGTCGCCGTCGCGATCGGGGTTGAAAGGTTGCCCACTTCGTAGAGCGAGACCGTCATCGGCACCTTGAACTTCTTGTGCTTCGGCGAGGAGCAGTTGTCGGCGTTCCAGCTGCCGCTTTCGCACGCCCAGTCGCTCATCACGACCTCGACGCTGACCGTCGGGTTTTGCTTGGGTATGCCCGCGAGCTGGATCTCGCCGCCGAACTGCGTCGTCGACGTCGCGGCGAAGCCGATCGACGCGAAGTTTCCGGGCAGCGGGCTCGGGATGTTGTTGTAAACGGCGGCGTCAGCCGCGCTCGCCGCGACGGCCATCACTGCACTTGTTGCGAGCGCCGCGAGGCCGAGCCCCACCCGCCTCGCAGAAATCCTTCCGGTCATGTCGGTCTCCGTTCGTCTGCCCGGTGCGCGAAACAGCATCGAGGCGTTTGACCCCCTCCAGGGTCCTTTGTGGACGGAAGGCAACACGGCTCAGCCAGTCGCCTCCGTGCAACACCAGTGCCGAAGCCGGCAAAACCCCCGCTGCGCACTCCCGTCCGGCGTTAGGCTAGGTGCCTGCCCGAGTCATGTCAACACCGTTAAACCACTTGGCAACGTGCGGCGGGCCCGGACTACCTGATGTGCATGCCCGAGATCGCGCGCGCGATCACGAGCTGCTGGATCTCGGCGGTGCCCTCGAAGATGTCGTAGATCTTGGCGTCGCGGTGCCAGCGCTCGACGGGGAACTCGCGCGTGTAGCCGTTGCCGCCGAGGATCTGAATTGCGCGCTCGGTCGCCCAGACCGCGACCTCGCCGGCCTTGAGCTTGCTCATCGAGCCCTCGGCGTTCTCGAATTTCACACCGGTGCGGCCCATCCACGACGCGCGCCAGACGAGCAGCCGCGCTGCGTCGATCTCGAGCTTCATGCGTGCGAGCGTGAACGCGATCGACTGGTTCTCGATGATCTTGCGGCCGAACTGTTCACGCTCCTTGGCGTACTCGAGGGAGTACTCATACGCTGCCCGCGCGATCCCAAGCGCCTGCGCCCCGACCGTCGGGCGCGAGGACTCGAACGTCTGCATCGCGGCCTGTGAGTTGCCCTTCTTGCCCTCGCGTACACGCGCGAGGCGCTCGTCGAGCTTGTCCTTGCCGCCGAGGACATAGCCGGCGGGCACGCGACAGTCATCGAGGAACACGTCCGCTGTGTGCGACGCGCGCAGCCCGTGCTTTGAGACCTTGCTGCCCTGCGATATGCCCTTGGCCTCGCTCATCGGCACTATGAACGCCGCGTGACCGCGGGCGCCGAGCTCACGATCGACGGACGCGATCACGACGTGTACGTCGGCGATGCCGCCGTTGGTTGCCCACGCCTTCTGGCCGTTGAGCACCCACTCGCCCGCGGCCTCGTCGAACTTCGCGCTGGTGCGCAACGCCGAGACATCCGAGCCGGCGTTGGGCTCGGACGCACAGAAGGCCGCCACCTTGACCTCATCCGGTGTGCCGAAGCAGCGCGGGATCCACTCGCCGATCTGCTCGCCGGATCCCTGGCCGAAGATCGCCGCGACCGCGAGTGCGGTGCCCATGATCGACATGCCGATCCCGGCGTCGCCCCAGAACAGCTCCTCGTTGACGAGCGGCAGCGTCAGACCGGTCGGGTCGGCGAAGAACTGCGCGAGCCCTTCGAAGCCGTACAGACCGATCTTCGCGGCCTCTTCGATGATCGGCCAAGGGGTCTGCTCCTTCTCGTCCCACTCGTGCGCGGCCGGGCGCACGACGTCGGCGGCGAAGCCGTGGACCCAGTCGCGAATGTCCTTCTGATCCTGCGTCAGCTCGAGCGAGAACGTGACCTCCTGCCCGGCGGCGCCAGAGATTGCCTCGACCGCCGCCTCGGCGGCCGCGGTCGCCGACGCAGTGGAGGCAGACGACACGGCGGTGGGGGAAGCTGACATCGGACGCGATCTCCTTTTGGGGGTGCGGGGGCGCCTTCGGGGAAGGATGGATGAGCCGTTGGGACCTCTGGGCGGGGACGCGACCCTTGACAGGCCGCAGCTCGCAACCCTTGACAGGGTACCCGAGAAGGCGGCACCGTTGACTGTGGGCGCGCGCGAACCCAGGATACCCGTATAGGCACCGGCCCAAGCACGCGCGCGAGACCGCCGCGCGCGGACGGGCGCAGCTAGCGCGTCTGCCAGGCTTCCTCGCCGCGCGTGAGCGCCACTACGTCCTTAGGCAGCCGGCCCTCCGCCACGTCGGCGACCGTCACCTGCTCGAGCACCGCCCGTAGGTTGGCGCGCAGCGCGATCCAGACCTGCTGCAGGCTCTCGGCGGAGCCGGCGTACTCGACCTCCTCGGGGCGCTGTCCGCGGACACCCACGAGCGGTCCCTCGACCGCGCGGATGATCTGCGCGAGGTTGACCTCCTCCGCGGGATGTGCGAGCCAGTAACCGCCCTCGGGACCGCGCTGGCTGCGAACGATCCCGGCGGAGCGCAGCTGCGTGAGGATGTTCTCCAGGAAGGACACGGGGATGCTCTGCGCCTGCGCGACTTCGTCGACCTTGCGCGGGGAGCCCTGACCGCTGTCCGCGAGCTCGACGACGGCGCGCACGGCATAGTCGGCCTTGGCTGTCACGTGCATGCTCCTGATTCTCGCCTATCTGGCGGCGAATCGACGCGCGCACTGGTAGTTAGGCCACCCTAATCCCCTGTGGTACGGTTCTGCCTCCATCCCGACCGCAGCGCTCGGATTTAGCCGATGGCCCGTCACAAGTCCCTCATCTTCACAGCCATCCTCGCCTTCGCCGCGCTCGCCCTGAGCGCCTGCGGATCCTCGGCGCACAGCGCCGACACCATCACCCTCTACAACGGGCAGCACGAACAGACGACCGCGGCGTTGGTCGCGGCGTTCGAGCACCAGACCGGCATCCGCGTCGATGTGCGCAGCGGCGACGAGTCCGAACTCGCCAACCAGATCCTGCAGGAGGGCGCGAACTCCCCGGCTGACGTGTTCTACACCGAGAACACGCCCGTACTGGAAGCGCTGCGCGAGCGGGGCATGCTCGCGCCGGTGTCCCCTTCGACGCTCGCTGCGATCCCGAGCCGCTACAACTCGAGCGAGGGCGACTGGGTCGGCGTGTCGGCACGAGTGTCGGTGCTGGTCTACAACACCTCACAACTCTCGCCCGCGCAGCTGCCGAGCTCGATCCTCGAACTTGCGCAGCCGAAGTGGAAGGGCAAGCTCGCGATCGCACCGTCGGAGACGGATTTCCAACCGCTGATCACCGCCATCATCAAGCTCGACGGGCGCGCGGCGGCTGAACGCTGGCTTCGAGGCCTGCAGGCGAACGGCAAGGTCTATCCGGACAACGAGACGATCGTCGCACAGGTGAACAACGGCGAGAGCGCGATCGGCCCGATCAACCACTACTACTGGTTCCGGCTGCGCGCGGAGCTCGGTGGCGCCGCAATGCACTCTGCGCTGCACTACTACGCGGCGGGCGATCCCGGCGACCTGGTCGACGTTTCAGGGGCCGCCGTGCTGCGATCGAGCTCTAAGCAGGCAGCCGCGCAGGCGTTCCTCGCGTTTCTCGTCAGCCGCAGCGGCCAGGAGACGATCGCTCACAGCCACAGCTACGAGTACCCGCTGCGTCCGGGCGTCGCGCCCGCGCCCGGCCTGCGACCGTTCGCGCAGCTCAAACCCGTGCCGCTGACGCCGGCCGAGCTCGGCGACGGCCACGAAGCGCTGGCGCTCGAGCAGAAGCTGGGACTGCTGTAGGAGCGCCTTGAGCAGCGTTACGGCCACCGCACCGCCTGCCAGTCGCTGGACGCGCATGTGGTCGGGCAGGCGTCGCTGGCCGCTGGTGAGCCTTGCCGGCGCTACGATCGCCGCCGCGCTGGTACTACTGCCGCTCGTCTTCCTGATCGTCCAGGCGCAGCAGTCGGGTTTCTCAGAAGTCCAGCACCTGCTGCTGCGCCACTCGGTGGCGGTGCTGCTGTGGAACACGATCCGGCTGGCGATCGCCTGCACCGCGCTGTGCGCTGTGCTGGGCGTGGCGGGGGCGTGGTGCGTGGAGCGCACAACCCTGCCCGCGCGCCGACTTTGGGCGGTGGCGCTCGTGCTGCCGCTGGGAGTGCCCGACTTCGTCGTCGGCTTCGGCTGGGTCTCGATCGACCCCGCGCTGCACGGGTATCTGGCCGCCGTGATGATCATGACGTTGTCGCTGTATCCGCTCGTGTACCTGCCGGTCGCGGCCGCGCTCGCCAATCTGGATGGTGGCCTCGAGGAGGCCGCGCGCAGTCTCGGGCTCGGTCCGTGGCAGGCGTTCCGGAGGGTCACGCTGCGCCAGATCCGCCCGGCGCTGCTGGGCGGATGCCTGCTCGTGACGCTCGCGCTGCTGGCGGAGTTCGGCGCCTTTGAAATCGTCCAGTACCAGACGTTCACCGTTGCGATCTTCACCGAGTTCAAGCTCGGCTTCGATGCGGTGGCCGCGAGCGTGCTGTCGCTCGTGCTCGTGGCGCTGAGCGTCGCGGCGCTCGGCGCAGAGCTCTCGCTGACGGGCCGCGGCGGTGTCCTGCGGCCCGGGCCGGGAGCGCGGCGCGGTGCGCGCAGGGTGGCGCTCGGGCGGCTCACGGCGCCGGTGATCGCGGCTCTGGCCGCGCTCAGCGGCCTGGCCCTCGGGGTTCCGCTCGGCGCACTCGTCTACTGGATGCTGCGCGGCAGCTCGACGACGCTGCCGTCGGCCTCGATCCTCGCCGCGGTCGGACACACGGCCGAGTACAGCGCCGCCGCCGCCGTGTTCGCGACAGCCCTGGCCGTGCCGGTGAGCTCGCTCGCGATCCGCCACCGCAACCGTGCGACGGTGCTGCTCGAGCGTCTCGCGTACCTGCCGATGGCGCTTCCGGGGTTGGTGATCGCGCTCGGGCTCGTCGCTTTCTCGGTCCGCTACGCGCTCGCGCTCTACCAGAGCGCATTCGAGCTGATCGTCGCCTACGCGATCCTGTTCCTGCCCCTGGCGCTCGTCGCCGTGCGCTCGGCGATGGGCCAGGCCTCGCCGCGCCTGGAGGAGGCGGGGCGCTCGCTCGGCCGCCGGCCGGCGGCCGTGTGGTGGCGCGTGACGCTGCCGTTGATCGCTCCCGGTCTGGGCGCGGCATTCGCGCTGGTTTTCATCTCGTCGGCCACCGAGCTGACGGCGACGCTCCTGCTGCATCCGACGGGCGTGAACACGCTCGCCACGCAGTTCTGGGCGTACACCACCGAACTCTCCTACGGCGCGGCGGCGCCATACGCGGCGCTGATGGTCGCTGTCTCGGCCGTCCCCGCGTACGTGCTGAGCCGTCGCATGGGCACGCTCGCACGGGCGCAGGAAACGCGTTGAGCACGCTCGTGGTGAATGAGCTGTGGAAGGGCTACGCCGGCGCCCCCGTGCTCGAGGGCGTGAGTCTGGAGGTGCCGGCGGGCTCGCTGACGGCGGTGCTCGGCCTGTCGGGCTGTGGCAAGACGACGCTGCTGCGCGTGATCGCGGGCTTTGAGCGTGCCGAGCGCGGCACAGTCATGCTTGGCGGTCGGACGCTCGAGGACGCGCGCAGCCACCTGCCGCCGGAGCAGCGCAGCGTCGGCTATGTCTCGCAGGAGGGCGCGCTGTTCCCGCACCTGAGCGTCGAGCAGAACGTGGGCTTTGGCTTGGCACGCCGCGAGCGCCGCGGCACCGCGGTGTCGGAGCTGCTGGAGATGGTCGGGATCGCGCGCCTCGCGGAGCGCCTGCCGCACGAGCTCTCCGGGGGCGAGCAGCAACGCGTGGCGCTCGCCCGGGCGCTCGCGCGCCGACCGCAGGCGCTGCTGCTCGACGAGCCCTTCTCCTCGCTCGACGCGACGCTGCGCACACGCGTACGCGAGGAGGTCCACGCGCTGCTTCGCGAGCAGGGTGTGACGACGGTGCTCGTCACCCACGACCAGGAGGAGGCGCTGTCGCTCGCGGACACGGTGGCTGTCCTGCGCGACGGCGCGATCGTCCAGCAGGGATCACCGGCGGAGCTCTACGAGCAGCCGACCGATGAGCGCCTGGCGCGCTTTCTCGGCGCGGTCAATCTCCTCGACGCGCGGTTCGAGCAGGGCACCGCGCTGACCGCGCTGGGACGGTTGCAGCTGCGCGGTGCAGGCGTGGCACGCAACGGCGCGGCAGCGGGGGTCGTGATGGTTCGACCCGAGCAGCTCGACGTGCGCGTCCACGGCGACGGCGCCGAGGACGCGCAGCCGGGCGCGAGAATCGCGGGCCGCGTCGAGCACTGCCGCTACTACGGCCACGACGCGCTGCTGCGGATCACACCGGAGCAGCCCGGCGTCGGGTCGGCGCTGCTCGCCCGCGTGAACGGCGAGCAGGCGCTGCCTGCCGGCACGCGCGTGAGTGTCGGTGCACACGGGCACGCCACGCCGCTCGGGTAGCTCGGCTCGGGCGCGACTCCGCGAGACTGTCGCCATGCTCATCGCCCGGTGGCTGCTCGCAAGCGCATTCGTCGTAGCGCTCTGCAGCTGTGGTGCGGCCGCCACGCCGAGCAGCGAGCACCCGCCCACGGCGAGCGTTCCCGCATACGTCGTGGAACCTTTCAGCCACGAGCAGCAGCTCGTCGAGCAGGGCGCACACCTCGTCGTCTCCGACGGATGCGCCGCGTGCCACCTGTCCGCCCAGGGTAAGGCGATCGCCCCTAGTTTCGCCAGCTTCGCGGGGCACCGCGTCGAGCTGGCCGACGGGCACACTGCGGTGGTGGAAGAACACTTCCTGCGCGGAGGGCTGCTGGACCCGCGACGGATCGTGATCAGGGGCTACGCCGCGGCGCCGATGCTCGCCGCTGTGGCGCGCCTGCAGCTCGCCAAACACCCACAACAGGTCGCCGCACTGGCTGCGTTCATCGAGCAGGTGGGGCCCGAACCCGAATAGCCACACGCGGGGAGCCCCACGCGAAGCCCGCGGAGGCTGCGTCTAGCATCTGGCCATGCGCGGGCGCTGGGACTGGCATTTCGGGGATCGCGAGTCCCTGCACGAGCGAACGGACGCGCCGCCGCCGGCGCGGATGTCCGAACACGCGCGGCGGATTCAGATCCGCCGGCGCAGGATCGCGGCGGCGATCGTGCTCGCTGCCGCACTGCTGGCGCTGGTCGCGCTGGCGCCCGGCTCTGACTCGCACGGGCCCTCCGGGGCGCCGTCGAGCGCCAAGGCTCCCGCCGGCGGGCACTCCGCACACCCGGCCGTGGCGCACGCGCCGGAAGAGAGCCCGAGCGCGGCGGTCAAAGCGGTACTCGCGTACACGCCGTTCGTCAAAGAGGGCGGCGACCGCGGACGTGATATCGCGTTGACCTTCGACGATGGCCCAGGGCCCTACACGCCCGCCGTGCTCGGCGTGCTCGAGCGCCTGCACGTGCGTGCCACGTTCTTCGAGATCGGCGAGATGCTGCGCTACTTCAGCGCCTCGACCGTGCGCGAGCTGCGCGACGGCGACGTGATCGGCGACCACACGCAGACCCACCCGGAAATGGCGAGCCTCTCCGCGCACGCCCAGCACGAAGAGCTGTTCGAACAGATGCTGCACGTCGAACTGCTCGGCGGACCGCGGCCGATCTTGTTCCGTCCGCCGTACGGCTCCTACGACGCGACGACGATACGTCAGCTGCGGACACTGCATCTGTTTATGGTCCTGTGGTCGGTGGACACCGACGACTACCTGCAGCCGGGTGTCGCTGTGATCGCCCAGCGCGCGCTCGCGGGGGCCCGCCCGGGCGCGATCATCCTGATGCACGACGCCGGCGGCACGCGCACGCAGACGATCGCGGCGCTGCCGATCATCATCCATAGACTGCGCGCGCGTGGCTTTCACCTGGTGACAGTTCCCGAACTTTTGAGGGACGACCCGCCGCCGCCGGGCCAGGCGCTACCGTCGAGCCTCAGAGGCGACTGATGGAGATCGAGGCTCTGCGTGCACGTCGTGCCGAGCGTCGGCGACAGATCCGCCGTCGGCGGCTCAGCGCCGCGCTGATCGTCGCCGCGATCGCTGCGGTGATCGTGATCGTCGTGCTTGCGAGCGGCTCGGGCAAGGGCGCGCACGCCGTCGTTGATGCGGCACGGTCGAGCAGCAGCGGCGCCTCGCGTGCGGGCGTGTGGGCGAGCTCGCCCGTGCACGCGCGCACGGGGCCGCCGGGCACGCAGGCCGTCCCGATCCTCATGTACCACGTGATCGCGGCGCCTCCCGCCGGCGCGCCGTTCCCGGGACTGTACGTCGAACCGGCGGAGTTCGCCGAACAGATGCACGCCCTCGCGCGCGCCGGCTGGCATGCGGTGACGCTCGACCAAGTCGAGGAATACTGGCGTCGCGGCGTGTCACTCGGGGCCGGCAAGCCGATCGTGATCAGCTTCGACAACGGCTACAACTCCCAGTACACCCAGGCGCTGCCCGTGCTCCGCAGCCTCGGCTGGGTCGGCGACGAGAACATCCAGCTGAGCGGCCTGCCTCCATCGCAGGGAGGTCTGGGCGCCGGTCAGATCCGGGGCCTTTTGGCGGCGGGCTGGGAGCTCGACACCCAGGGCATCAGCCACGCGGACCTGATCACACTCGACGCCGCACAACTCCACGATCAGGTGGCCGTCGCGCGGGCGACGCTCCAGCGTCGCTACCACGCGCCGGTCAACTGGTTCTGCTACCCGTCGGGCCACTACAACGCGACGGTCGTCGCGGCGGTGAAGGCGGCAGGCTTCACCGGCTCGACCACGGTCGTCCCCGGCTGGGCGCACCCGGACGATGACCCTTATCGCCTGCATCGGCTGCGCGTGCTCGGCGGCACCACCGGTCGCGGGCTGCTGGAACTGGTGGACGGAGCGCGCGCGGACCCACCGGCGCCGGCCTCCTACAGCGCATAGGCCGTTTCCTGCTGACCGTTGGCTAATGCAGACGCAAGCGGTCAATCCGCCAAGCGATAAAGAGCTCGCCGCTGGTTGCCGATCGGCGGGTGATGGCCAGCTCCCAGACAAGCTCCTCAGCCGATCAGCTCGCGCGTCTCGGGCAGGCACTCAACGCCCGCACGGCCGACGTTGTCGAGTCGATGCTCGAGCGCACACGCACGTCGGAGCGCCAGCTCGACGCCGCGGTCGAGGAGCGCTTTGCGCGCGTGGGCACCGTGTCCACGGTCGCCGTCGCTCGCTGGATGTCGGGCGCGGGTGTTGACGTCGCGCGCGACGTCGGCAAGGAGGCGTCGCAGATATTCGGCCAGCTGGCCTCCCAGCGCGCGGCTCCGTTGAACGAGGTGACGAAGCGCTGCCTGCGCTGGTGCGATGCGGCGCGGGAGATCGTGCGGGACTGCGCCAAGGACCTCGACCTCGCTCCCGCCGTGCTCGACGAGGCGCTCGCGATGCTCCAGCGCAGCCTCAACGTGACGCTCGTGCGCATGTGCGAGTCATTCGAGTCTGCGCGGCAGTCCGCCGACGAGGAGCTCGCGCATCGCCAGCGCGAGCTCGCGTTCCTCGCGACACACGACGCCCTGACGGGATTGCCGAACCGGACGCTGATCCTCGACCGCGTCGGGCAACTGATGATGCGCGCGCGCCGCGACAAGACGCCGCTCGCCGCATTGTTCATCGATCTCGACAACTTCAAGGCGATCAACGACTCGCTCGGTCACGCCGCGGGCGACGAGCTGCTGCAGTCGGTCGCCGAACGACTGACAGCCGTGGTGCGAGAGACCGACGCGGTCGGCCGGCTCGGCGGCGACGAGTTCGTGGTGATCGCCAGCGAGCTGACGTTCGCGTCCGGTCCGGAGCTGATCGCCGAGCGTCTGCTCGAAGCGCTCGATCAGCCGTTCAAGCTCGCCGGAGCCGGTCATACGGCGCTGAAGTTGACCGCGAGCATCGGCATCGCCGCCGGCGACAGGGAATCTCCCGACGAACTGCTGCGCGACGCTGACGTCGCGATGTACGAGGCCAAGTGGAGCGGCCGCCACTGCTACGTGCTGTTCGAAGCCGGCATGCAAACCGCTGTCCAGTCGCGGATGGAACTCGAGATGGACCTGCGCGTGGCGCTGGAGAACGAGGAGTTCTTCCTCGTCTATCAGCCGACCTTCAGCCTGTGCGACATGAGCCCCACGGGCATGGAGGCGCTGATCCGCTGGCGCAGCCCGGCGCGCGGGCTGGTGCAGCCCAACGACTTCATCCCGGTCCTGGAGGAGACCGGCATGATCGTCGAGATCGGCCGATGGGTCCTGAATGAGGCCTGCCGGCAGGCCGTCGCCTGGCGCGACGCGGGCCATGCGATCGGCGTTGCCGTGAACGTCTCGGCACGCCAGCTCGACACCGACGAGTTCATCATCGACGTCGAACGCATCCTGCGCGAGACCGGGCTCGAGCCCAGCCAGTTGACGATCGAGATCACCGAGACGGCGTTGATGCGTGATATCGAGCGGACGGCTGTGCGTCTGACCACGGTCAAGCAGCTGGGAGTGCGCGTCGCGATCGACGACTTCGGAACCGGCTACTCCTCGATGGCCCACCTGCAACGGCTGTCGGTCGACGCGCTCAAGATCGATCGCTCGTTCATCGCGCAGATGACGCACAACCAGGAGGGCGAGACGATCATCCGCACGCTGGTGCAGCTGGGCAAGTCGCTGTCGATCGAGACGCTCGCCGAGGGCATCGAGCGCGCGAACGAGCTGAGCCTGCTGCAGGGCGAGCGCTGCGACAGCGGACAGGGCTTCCTGTTCGCGCGACCGCTCGAATCGACCGACGCGACGGAGTTCCTGCGCAAGTGGATCGCCGAGCAGGCACTCGCAACCGGGTGAACGACGCCCGCGCGTCGATCCGTCCGCGCGGTGACGCAGGATGCCGGGCTCTTTGACGGCCCCCCGATCGACATCGCTGCGCGCCTGGCAGGGGCACGCGCTGGAGCAGCTCGCCCGCTGGCAGGAGGGGCCGTTCCTGATCTCGGCTGCGCCGGGTGCGGGAAAGACGCGACCTGCGCTCGAGCTCGCCAGGGCTCTGCTGTCCCGGCGTGCCGCCAGGCGGGTCGTGGTGCTCTGCCCGACGACGCCGCTCACGCGCCAGTGGGCGGCGGCTGCGGCGGGCCTCGGCGTGCAGCTGCAGCCCGACGCCAGCGGCCCGAACCCGTCACGCGACTTCGACGGGGTCGCGATCACCTACGCGCGGGTGTCAAACGATCCCGGCGGGTGGTCGGCCAAGGTCGCGCCGGACACCCTGGTGATCGTCGATGAGGCGCACCATCTCGGCGAGGATCTGGCATGGGGCGAGAGCTTTCAGCGGGCGTTCGCGGCCGTACCCCGGTGGCTGCTGCTCTCGGGGACGCCGTTTCGCTCAGATGCCACACCAATCCCCGGGGTGCGCTACGACCGCGGGGGCCTCGTCGTGCCGGACGTGTCCTACACCTACGCAGAAGCGGTCGCGGATGGGGTGTGTCGCCCCGTCGCGTTCGTCACGTTCGACGGGACGCTGTCGTGGCGCAGTGGCGAGGACGTCGTCGAGTCCTCGTTCGAGACGGTCCTGAGCGCCCGCGAGGCCGCTCGCCGCTACCGCACGGCGATCTCTGCCGAGCTGCCCGAGGGGCTGGCGCGAATCGTCCGCGAAGCGGACGCAAAGCTACGCGCTGTGCGCGCTGCGGGCCACCGCGACGCCGCCGGGCTGGCCGTCGCTGCCGACGCCGGCCACGCGCGTCAGCTGGCCAAGCTGCTCCACGAGGTGACCGGCCGCGTACCGGTGGTCGTCCTGCACACCGACGCCGACGCGGCGCGCAAGCTCACGGACTTCCGAACGTCGCGCGAGCCATGGATCGTGGCGGTGAACATGGTCTCCGAGGGTGTCGACGTCCCGCGGCTGCGCGTCGGCGTGTACGCGAGCGCCGCCAAGACCGCTCTGATCTTCCGCCAGATCGTGGGTCGATTCGTACGCACGAGCCCGAACATGCCAGCCGAGCCGAGCTGGCTGTATCTACCTGCCGAGCAGACGCTGCGCGGACACGCGTCGGAGATCGAAAGCGAGTTGCGGCACGCGCTGCGCGACGTCGAGCCTCGCGAAGACCTCGAGCGACCCGCGGAGCGGCGCCAGAGCGAGCACTCGCCAAGCGCCGAGTTCGTGCCGCTGAGTGCCGAGTTCGCCGCGCAGATGACGCTCTTCGGCGCGCCTCAGCGGGCGCCGTCCCCACCGTCTGCCGAGGTGCCGTCGCTCGATCTCTCCTCGCCAGTGAACACGCCGGTGCCGGCGCCACTCGAGCCGGTGGGCATGCCGGTGTTCGAACGCCGCGCGGATCTACGCCGCGAACGCACCCGTCTGGTTGGGGAACTCCACCGCCGTGACGGCCGCAGCCACCGTGAGATCAACTCCTGGGTCAATCGTGTGGTCGGTCTCGAGCGTGTCGAGCAGGCGAGCATCCAGCAACTGGAGCGCTCGATCGCGACACTCGTAAAGGAGCTGACACGCACCGGCCGGCGAGGCGCCCCCGCCTGACCGCCGCGGCCGTGCAAGCACTCTTGCACGTGTCGTGTTTCGTAGGCGCGGTTTGGGGGTATGTCGGCTGCAAGGGCCCACCCCTCAGGGTCCTACCGAATCACTGTGGATCGAATCGCTTGCGACACGCCCGTCCATCCTCCGGGCGTGTCGCAAGCACCTAATCGTGCTCACCGTGCCAGCTCGCGGGCGCGCTCGGCGAGGTGCGCGACGCCCAGTTCGTCGTACTCGCTCGCGGCGCGTGCAAGCGATGCGACGGCGGCCTCTCTGTCTTCATCGAGCAGCCGCTGGCCCAAGAGCAGCTCGCAGCGGGCCGCCTCCAGCGGACGCCTGAGATTCTGCCAAGCCTCGCGTGCGCGCTTGAGCTCAGCGGGCGCGCCTGGCAGCGGGCCGACGATCCCGGTTGCTTCGATCGCGGCCGCTTCACCCACCGGGTAGCGCGCGCGCTCGGACAGCGCGACCGCCTCTCGCGCCGCCTGCTCTGCCTCGTCGTGGCGCCCGGCCAGACGATGCAGCAACGCCTGTGCCGAGTTGGCTTGGATCGACTGCACGATCAGACCGGCGCGTTCGCAGACGTCGAGCGCCTGGGCGAGCGTCGTGTCTGCGGCCGCGAGCTCGCCTTGATCGCGGAGCGTGTTCGCGAGACCGTAGAGCGCGTCGAAGCTGACCTCAGACCAGCCGATCTGCTGCGCCAGCTCGTACGCGCGAGTGTAAGAGCTCTGCGAGTCCTGCCACTGCCCGCTGCGCCAGTGCAGTCGGCCGCGCAGCGCATACGGCAGGCAGAGCTTGCCGACCAGGCCCTCACGCTCGGAGAGCTGAGCGCTCGCATCGCTCGAGCGCGCGACCGCTGCCCAGTCCGCGGCATAGAGGGCGAGCTGCGCGACGGCCGCGTGGAGCTCAATCTCCGTCGGCACGTCGCCGATCTGCTGGGCGAGGGCGAGCGCCTCCCTGTAGGAATCGGCGGCACCGGTGTAGTCGCCGTCGGAGCTCTCCAGGTGATGGCCGAGCGCCATCAGCGCGAGCACCGTCTCGTGCTCGTCCGAGCCGCGCGCCAGCTCGACGGCGCGCTCGAGGTTCTCGCGCGCCTTGACAGTGTCGCCGATGCGGCCGAAGACGCGGCCGAAGATGCCGTGGGCGCGGCTCGCGGCGCGAACCTCGCCAAGTCGCTCGGCGAGCCGCAGCGCCTTCTCAGACGCATAGATCGCGAGCATGTTGTCGCCGGTCTGCATGTACAGCCAGGCAGCCTCCTCATACAGGCGCACGAGCGCGAGCGACGGCTCGCTGTCCTTGATCAGGTTGATGCCTCGCTGATGATGCTCGATTGCCTGCTTGCGCTCGCCCTTGTGAGCCAGGCCGGCGCCGATCTTGCGATGAAGCTCGGCGACGTGCTCGAGATCGTCGCGCTCGCGATGGTGCTCGAGCGCCCGCTCCCACGCGCCGATCGCGGCATCGACGCGGCCGAGCCGCAGCGCGACATCGCCCTGCTTCTCGAGCAGGCGCGCGAGCGCCTCCGGATCCTCGCTCGCCTGCGCGAGTGCGGCCTCGTAGTTGGAGAACGCGTCCGCGTTCGAGTAGAAGGCTGTCGCCGCGTCGCCGGCCGCCTCGAGGAAGGTGAGCGCCTTTGTACGGTAGGGCGCAAGCGCGCTCGGGGCGAGGCCGAGCTCGGCGCCCAGCTCGGCCGCTTTGCCGTAGTGCTCGGCGAGCAGCGCAACCACCTCCTCGACGCGCTCGCCGGCACGAACCTCGATGAAGCGCGCGACCTCGAAGTGCTTCTGGGCACGCACGGCCTTGGGCAACATCTCGTACGCGGCGTCGCGGATCAGCGCGTGCTTGAACGCAAGCTCCGGCTCGCCCGCGAGCGCACTGCCCTCGCCCGCGACGACGATGTCCTTGTCGCGCAGCGCCCGCAACGCCGCGGCAAGGTCGCCATCCTCAGCAGTGGCGACAGGGGCCAGAGCTGCCTCCCAGAAGGTCCGCCCGATCACGGCGGCGTGCGCGAGCAGCCGCCGCTGGAACGGCTCGAGCGAGTCCAGCCGCGCCGCGAGCAGCGCCTGCACGGTCGCCGGCAGCTCGGCCGCCGTCGAGCCTTCCTCCTCGGCCAGGCGACGCACCATCTCCTCGGCGAACAGCGGGTTGCCCTCGGCGCGGGCCGCCACGGCAGCGACGACGCTGTCGCTGGGTCCGGTCATATGCATCAGCGAGGTGATCAGCTCGCGCGTCTCGCTGTCGCCCAGCGGCTCGAGGAACATCGTCGTCGAGTCGCGCCTCACCCCTCCCCAACCGCTGCGGCGTGCGAGCAGCTCTTCTCTGGCGAGGCAGATCTGCAGCACGGGCGCGCGCACCCACTGCACGAGGTGCTCGATCAGGTCGAGCATGCCCTCATCTGCCCAGTGGATGTCCTCCCACACGAGCACCACGGGCCGCTCGCGCGCCAGTCCTTCCACACATGCGCGTACGGCCGCGAAGAACACTTCGCGGGCGCGCTGCGCGTCCTCGTGCTCCGCGAGCTGCGAGTCGTACGGCCCCTCGATCCCGAGCAGGCGCCCGATCACGGCTGTTTTCGAGGCCGCGGATCTGCTGTCGGACTGGGAGACGTGCAGCAGCTCGCCCATCCGCGCCGAAAGCTTCTCCCACGCCGCCGCCGGCGGGTCGCTGTCGGTGATCGCGCTCTCGGCGCGAATGACCTCGCCAAGCGGCCAGTAGACGATGCTCGAGCCGTACGGCAGGCAGCGTCCGTGTCGCACCAGCGGCAGCGATTCGCGACTCTGCAGCTCGAGCTCGAACTGCCGCAGCAGCCGTGTCTTGCCGACGCCGGGATCGCCGATCACGGTCGCCAGATGGGGAGCGCGCTTGCGCTCGACCCGCGCGAGCAGATCGTGCAGCTGGGCGAGCTCGGATGTGCGCCCCACCAGGGGAGTGCCGGCGGGAAGCGCAGAGAGGGACGGCACCGGGCGCTCGTCGACCGCCAGTGCCTCCCACGCGGGCACCGGCTCGGTCTTGCCCTTGAGGACGAGCGGCTCCGCGAGCGCGCGGTAGTCGATCGCCTCACGCGTGGCGCGGTAGGTCGCCTCGCCGACGGTCACGGTCCCTGGGCGCGCCCCCGCCTGCAGCCGCGAGGCGACATTGACGGTGTCGCCGATCACGGTGTAGCTGTCGCCGACCTCGCCCGCGAGCACCTCACCGGTGTTGATGCCCACGCGCAGCGCGAACGTGATCCCGTGCTGCGCGCTGAGCGGCTCGTTCAGCTCGTCCATCGCAGCCTGCATCCCGAGGCCCGCACGGACCGCGCGCTCGGCGTCGTCGCCGTGGGCCACCGGCGCGCCGAAGATCGCCATGACGTTGTCGCCGATGTACTTGTCCACATAGCCGCCGTAGACCACGACCTCTCCTCCCAAGCGCCCGAGGATCCGCTCGAGCTGACGCTTCACCGCCTCCGGGTCCATCTTCGCCGCCGCCGCTGTGTAGCCGGAGAGGTCCGCGAACAGGACGGTGACGGTGCGCCGCTCGTCGAGCGTGGGCGACGCGAGCGCCACTGCCGGCGCGTCCGCGTCGGGCACGGCGCGTGGTGCATCCGCCGCGCTGGGCGCATGCAGCGACGTACCGCACGCCATGCAGAACCGCGCATCCTCCGGTGCCGGCTCGCCGCACTCACCGCAGCGCCGCTCGAGCGCCGCGCCGCACCCCATGCAGAAGCGTGCCCCCGCGGGGTTCTCAGCAGAACACGCAGCGCAGCGAGCCATCGGCGTGGACTCAGTATCGAGGGACACTTGCGAACATCCGCACGAGTATCACCTATTTGAGTGAGCTGGTGAAGGTCAGGCGGCGGGTGTCACTCGGCCACTTGCGGCATCACCTCGGCGGCGATCGCGGCCACGTGATCGAGATCGTCAAGGTCGATGATCTGAAGGTAAGACCGCGACACGCCGGCGCGCGCATACTCCCGCAGCCGTGCAGCCACCTCTTGTGGGGTGCCGGCGGCCGCCGAGCTGCGTAGATCGTCGAGGTCGCGGCCGATGCGACTGGCGCGCCGCTCGAGCTCGGACTGCTCGTGCGCACAGCACACGGTGATCGCGTGCGAGTAGGCGAGTTCGTCGGGATCACGACCGGCGGCTTCGCACGCCGCTCGCACACTCTCGATACGTGCTGCCGTGACCTCGACGGGAGCGAACGGCACGTTGAACTCCTGCGCGAATCGAGCGGCCAGCGCGGGAGTGCGGCGGGTGCCGAGGCCGCCGATGACGATCGGCGGGTGCGGACGCTGCAGCGGCTTGGGCAGTGCCGGGCTGTCGCTGAGTTGGTAGTGGGAGCCGTCGAAGCTGAAGTGCTCCTCGATCGGCGTGCTCCACAGGCCGGTCAGGATCGAGAGCTGCTCCTCGAGCCGGTCAAAGCGCTCGCCAAGGACCGGGAACGGGACGCCGTAGGCGGTGTGCTCGGGCTCGAACCAGCCTGTCCCGAGACCGAACTCGACGCGCCCGCCGCTCATCGCGTCGACCTGCGCGACCGCGACCGCGAGCGGCCCCGGAAGCCTGAACGTCGCCGATGTGACCATCGTGCCAAGGCGGATCCTGCTCGTCTCGCGGGCCAACGCGCCGAGCGTCACCCACGAATCCGTCGGTCCGGGCAGCCCCGACCCCGGTTTGATCCTCAGCAGGTGATCCGATCGGAAGAAGGCAGCGAAGCCGTGTGACTCGGCAGCCTGGGCGACGCTGAGCTGCTGGTCGTAGCTCGCGCCTTCCTGTGGCTCGATGAAGATCCTCAACTCCACGTTCGCGGTCACCCGGGGACCGAGCCGGGCGCCCCGCGCCGTAGCTGGCGCGTCGTCACCACCACTTGCGCTCGAGCGCCTCGTCGGTGCCCCCCGTTTGATCGAGCTCGTCGAGCTCTGCCATGTCCTCGTCGGAGAGCGTGAAATCGAAGATCTGCGCGTTCTCCTCGATCCGCTCTCGGTGAGTTGACTTGGGGATCACCGGGACGCCGTGCTGCACGCACCAGTGCAGGAGCACCTGCGCCGGCGTGCGCCCGACGCGCTGAGCGATCCGGTTGACCGTCTGGTGCGATATGTGGCGACCTGTGCCGAGGGGGCTGTATGCCTCGAGCGCGATGTCGCGCTGCCGGCAGGCGTCGAGCAGCGCGCGACGGTACTCGAAGGGACTGAACTGCACCTGATTGACGACCGGCGCGAGGTCCGCCACCGCGGCCAGCTGCTCGAGCTCGGCAACGCTGAAGTTGGAGACGCCGATCGAGCGCGTGCTGCCCTGCTCCTTGGCCTTTTCCATGCCGGGCCACGCCCATGTGGGACCGCCCTGCGGCCAGTGGATGATGTAAAGGTCGACGTAGTTGACGCCCAGGCGCCTGAGGCTGTTCTCGACCTCGGCGGCCGGGTCCTTGCGGGCGGGATAGAACTTGGTCGTGATGAAGACGTCCTCGCGCTCGACCGCGGCGTCGCGCAACGCCTGACCGACGCTCTCCTCGTTGCCGTAGGCCTGGGCGGTGTCGATGTGGCGGTATCCGAGCTCGAGCGCCGCCCGCACCGCGTTGACGCATTCCGGGCCGTTGGGCACCTGCCAGATGCCAAGGCCGAGCATCGGCAGCTCGTGGCCGTCCGCGAGCACGCGCGCCTGACCGTCTGATGTCATCGCCAGGGGAGTCATGCGTCCTCCTGTAGGTCGTTGGCGGGCACCATCCACCTCGCTCCGGCGCAAAGCCACGCACAGGGACGAAGCTGCGTTGGGAACGAGTTTATCTCGCGCCCTCGCTACGTTGTAATTTTTGTGTGGTAGCCTCTGGAGCATGACCTCACGGACCCGTCGGAAGGCCTCGAAGGGCGCGCCGTTCAGTGTCCGTTTCACCGGGCCTACCGACCGCATGGTCGAGGAGGAGGCCCGGCGCACGCACCGCTCCAAGAGCGCGATCGTCGAGTCCCTGACGGACGAGGCGATCCGTATGCGACGTTTCGCTGGAATCGGCTTCCGCGGCGAGGATGCGGCCCGGCGTCCATGGGTGATCGGCTCTGGCCTGGACATTTGGGAGATCATCCAGATGCTCGATGATTTCGGCTCGATCGAAGGGCTGGCTGCCGAGACCCAGCTAACCGAACGCCAGGCGCGCCTTGCCGTCGCCTACCGCGACAGCTACCCAGAGGAGATCGCGGACGCGATAGCGCAGAACCGCCGCACGGTCGCGGAGTGGCACGAGCTCTATCCGTTCGTCGAGCTCTCCCCCGCCGCATAGCCACGCTTGCGCCTGCTGCTCGACGCCAACCTGTCACCGCGCGGCGTCGCAGCTCGACTGCGCGACGCGGGCCATGATGTCCTGGCGCTCGCCGAAGACCCCGCCCTTGAGGGTCTCTCCGACCCACACGTGCTCGAGCTTGCATCAGCCGAAGGACGCGTGCTGATCACGCGCAACAGTCGCGACTTCGCGCCAATCGCGCGTGAATGGGCCGAAGCCCAGCGATCGCACGCCGGCCTGATCCTGATATGGACACTCGACCACAGCCAGTTCGCCGCGATCGTTACCGGCGTCGAACATCAGCTCGAGGTGTGGCCGTCACAAGAGCAATGGCGCGATCTGACCGTCGCGTTCTGATCACCACCAAGGACAAGCGGCGGACGGGGGTCGAACCCGCGACCTCAAGCTCGGTAAGCTAGGCCAATATCGATGACATGGCCTGCAAAACCCAAGGTTTCTTCGCTGACTGACCGCGGCGGTACCGCAAGGGCCCTTTGAATGCCTATGCGCCGGCGGTGGTTCCGGCAACCAAGAGCACGGCCACCAGAATCGGAGGTCGTCTGACACGCACAGGCGCGCTTTAGCCCGGGCATGTGCCACGCGCAAGGCCCGTCAGAGTCCGTATGCTCACCTGGTTCCTACTATCGATCGGCCCATGAGTGGCCAGCCGCAGGGACAGTTGGCGTATGCTGCGGTCGTGCGACCGCGCTCGGCCACGATCGTGCTGGTGACTTGTCTTCTGTTCGGGCAGAGCGCGATCGCTGCCTATCCCGGAGTCGCGTCCGCAGAATGGACTGAAGTGAGCTGGCCCTGCGATGTGGCAATGGGGGCCGTCTTCCCGCAGCCGGTGCTCTGGAATGAACTTGGAAGCCCCGTGGTGGCGCCGGTCGGATACTTCGCGTATGGCGAACCCGCGTCGGGAGCGCCATCTGCGAGTGACTTCACAGCAACGGTCGACTGGGGAGACGGGACGACGGCGCCAGCGCAAGTCGAGGCGGGCGGTGTAGAGAACTGCTATGTGGTCTCTGCCCCCAGCCACGCATACGCCGCCACAGGCACATATCCGTTCTCCTATACGATCCACGATCTCAAAACCGGGCTAGATCACAAGCTAGCCGTCGCCGGCTACCCCGAATTTCACATCTGGAGCAAGGTTCCGCAGCTCATCAGTGGCCCTTCCCCACGCGCAATCGAGGCCGTCGTAGGGACACCTTGGAGCGGCGTAGTTGCCGAATTCAGCTATACGGAAGCATCGAACTCATTCGTTCCTTATCACGCGCAGATCGAATGGGGCGACGGGGAAGCCTCGCCAACGGCAACAGTCATTATGCGGAGCGGCGAACACACTTTTACGGTCAGCGGCTCCCACACGTACGGACGGCCGCTCACCGGCACAACGAAAGTGTTGCTGTCGTATGAGAGCGAACCACTTGGAGCGTGGGCCACGGGAAGCGTAGATGCGACGCCCCCCATAGATCTGACGCACCCCGCGGGCAGTGTGCACGTGACGCCTCCGGTGCGATTTCATGGGCAGCCGCTACTCGACGAGATCTCGCGCAGTGGCAAAGCACCGTTGTATGAGCTCGTCTTCCGGCTCAATCGAGCCCTTCCGCAAACAGGCGCCGGCAATGTGGAGGCGATGATTGAAGCCAACGGGCAGCCCAGCCCGATACGCCAACTGACGACGCGGAAGGTAGCGACCTGCTACGCGGCGACTCAGGGGGGAATTGGGAAGCGAGAGCTGAAGCCCGGAGCGCACTATCCTTTCACGCTCGTGGATGAGGGAGCGTCGGATACGAGATACAGAGCCTATGGTTTGGTACGCCGCTTTGCGAGCATCAACCGGATGCACGGCGCCGTGAGCAGGCAGCTGGGCTGCGCGTGATCTCCCGGACGGTCACGGCGAGAGCCGAGTGACGTAATCGCAGGCTTCCTGGGGCGAGTTGTATGGACTCCTCAGCCTCGACGCGCGTCACAGAGCTACCCTCGTGCACACGGGCAAACGTCGGTAGCCCGCCCGATCACGACAGCAACGAAGATCAGCCAACCCGGTACTCCATATGACGGAAGGCTATCCATGGTTCACCAGATCCCGAGGATTGCCAAATCCATACGCCACTTGAATATCGACTGAACCTCTGAGCCGTCCGGTCGGGTCTTGGGATCCCTCCGAGAACGCTCCGTCGAGCATCGCTTCGGCGTCCGGCCGCACAGGTGCTCTTCGGTCAGCCGCAGGTTGAGAGAATCCCGCGCCGAAGGCTATGCCACTGCATCCCGAGCCTCGCAAGCGCCTGGATCTCGTGCGAAACGGTACCGCGCTGGTACCGCAGAGTGGTGGCCGACTCGCCCGATATTGTGCGTGTTTGACCGGCCTTAGCTTCCCGGCGCCGTAGCCGAAACCGCTTGTTGGAGCCAAATCTGGCTTGCATTCGCGTAGGCGGCGGACAGGGGTCGAACCCGCGACCTCGAGCTTGGGAGACCCGTGGCGTGGCTTTAGTGCGGGTTCGGCGGAGCTGGAACGCTCGCGGCGCTTCACGCCGCGGCGACGAATCGCAGATGCTCTCGATCCGGCCCGGAGCGTCTCCTGGAGAGGTCGTCGTCCGGCGTGAGCACTGCGCAGCGCATCGAGCGCGTCGTCGAGCGCCTCCTCCCCGCGTGCGACGGGCGTTCCGCGGCCGTCTCGGGCCATCTGCCTGAGCGACCACGTTGATGCCATTCTCTCTCCGTATCCAACAGAATCCCCCGAGCTGCCGCTTTTCGGGGTTTCCTCGCCCACACTTACTGGGCGTCGCAGAACATAAACGAGCCCTTTTAGCGTCTCAGCCGCGTGTTGTCAGAAACACTCACGAAGATCTGCTGGCACCGGCAGCGCATCTATGGCGGCAGGACAATGCAGGAACACGGCGGCGTAATTGCCCCTGGAATGCGCTTGCTCGGACTAGCCGATCTGGCGCACTGCAGCTCTGAGGGCCAGGCGGCACGTGTCGACCCGCCGCGGGCGCACATTAGCCCGGGCGCCGCTCATGGCGCCGGTAGCATAATTCGCAAAAGAGAAGGCGTATGTGGGCAGGGATCAGCTCGGCGGCTGGTGCGTAAAGAGGCGACGAGTGATCGGGGGCGACGTGGAGCTCACAGACGGGCAGCGATCCCAGCTGACTGGCCTCATGGCGAGGCTCGAGCTGGACCAGCACACGGCGCTCGACCCCGGTGTCGAGGCCGACCGAGGACTGATCGAGCTCGTGCTCGACCTGTTCGACAAGCGCAGCGACCGCTACCCGGCGCTGCACGCCGCGCTCGGCGCGGGGCGCCCGGGGCCCGAAGGGCTCGACGACGTCAGGATCATCGACGTCGGCGCCGACCGCGACGGCCGCGCGACGGCGCGCGGTTGGCACGCCGCGCAGGGCGGCGCCTACCTCTCGGCGGCGATGACGCTCGCGCTGGACACGCAGTCCGGCGAGGTGCTCGCCGCGGGCTCGGCCACGCAGGTGGGCGGCACGCGCGCTCCGTCCGCCACGCGCACTGCCACCGCCAAGGCCGCGGGCGACTCCGTTACGGCGCTCACCCTCTATCACGCGCAGCGCTCGCCCGAGGAGCCCACGCGCTTCGGCGTGGTCATGGGCCAGCGGCTGACGAACGTCCCCGCCGATATGACGATCACGGTCACCGCGCCCGTCAAGTTACTGTCAAACACCAAACCGATCCGGATCGGCTTGGCGCGCGTGGGCAACTACCAGGACTGTGACTACCGCTACCAGGAGAACACGAACTTCGACAACCCCTCCCTGCTCGTCCCGTTCACCGGGGAAGCACGTTTGAGCGACAAGATCAAGTGCGACAGCTCGGGCCGGATCCCCGAACTGAAAGTGGAAACGCTGATCTACTCGCTTGCCGCCAAAGGGTACGTCAAATGCAGTGAAACGCTTGCGCAGCTGATCGGGCAGGTGACCGTCCCCAACCTCAGCGAACCCACGCGCATGGCGTGGTCCTACCCCTACGACCAGAAGTCACAAAAGGAAAGCAAGTCGATCCACTACGAGTGGCTCGGACAGGCCAACACGACGGTATCGGCCTTCTTCTACCAGTTCAAAGTTCCCGTCGAAAACTTGGTTCAGCCGAAAACGGTCTTCACCGTCTGCAGCTTAGACTGGCCGCAGGCGTCCACGCCCTTCTGCACGACCGTCGGCGACCTCGAATTCTGGTGGCACTGCGTCGCCGCCGGCAGTGCCGTCACGCTCGCCGACGGCAGCACGCTGCCGATCGAGCAGGTCGACAGCAACGTCCGCGTACGCTCGGGCGTCGGCGGAGACTCCCTCGCCGTGGAGGCAACCTGGCACGGCCAGCACCACGACTACGGCGGGCCGCTCGACGGCATCTGCCGGCTGGTGACCGAGGGCGGGCGCGAGTTGGTCCTTACGGCTCAGCATCCGGTGATCACGCCGGCCGGCCCCGTGATGGCGCTCGACCTGCAGCCGGGCGCCGAGGTGCTGAGCGCCTCTGGCGTCGATCGCGTGCGCTCCTGCGAGCCGATCGACCACGCCGGGTGCTTCTACAGCCTGAAGCTGGCCGACGCCGGGGACCGGAGCACCGGCCGGGGGCTGCTACCCGAGTCGTTCCTGGCCAACGGGATCGCCGTCGGCGACCACGACAGCCTGGCTCGCTACTACGAAGCCGCCCGCCTCGACCCCGACTACATGCTCGCGCGGCTGCCCATCGACCAGCACGTCGACTACCTCAGCGCGCTCGCCGACATCGCGGCGGGCCGCTAGGCGGAGGGCGGCGACTTGTCCGGTATCGCGCCGGAATTCGAATGGGTCAGCTACGTCGACCCGTGGGCGGACAGCCCGCCCGTCCCTGAAACCGGGGTGCTGGTCGAAGTCATCGAAGTCACCTCGCCGAGCGAGCGCGCCAAGCTGCCGGCGAACCCGGTGCTCGCAGCACGCCTGCTGCAGGGCGGCGTGGTGCTGGCAAGCATCGGCGGCTCGAGCGAGACCTACGCGAGCATCCTCCCGCCAGCGCCGCTCGCGGGCGGCCTGCCGGTGCTCGTGCAGGTCGAATGGACCGAACGCGGCTCAGCGCCGGCCTGGAAGGAACCGGAAGCGATCGCGAGCGCGCCGGTGCTGGTCGCCATCCCTCGGCTGCTCAGCGCCAGCATCGCCGCCGGCAAGGCCGTCGTCAGCTGGGACAACCTCTCCTCGGCGGGCGGCGCCAGCGGTGGCAACGTGGAAATCTTCGCCGACGGCGAACTGGTCGCGCAGATCGTGGCGCCCGGTGTCTGGGGGGAAGGGTTATTCCCCCAGGAACAGGGCGTCCTCTACACCCTCTACATCCGCGGTGCGCGCCCGATCGTCGCCAACCAGCTGGGCGGATTCGATCCGCCCTACACCTCCGGCCCCTACTCCGCGGGGCTGCCGGTGCCCACCGGCAGCCCCGTGATCGCCACTGCCAGCTATGACGGCGAAACGGTGAACGTCGCCTGGAGCCCGGTAGTCGCGTCCGAACTGCCGGCGCCCGAAATCCAGTACACGCTGTATCTGCTCGCCGACCAGCAGATCGTGGCGAGCTTTCCCGCCGGCCCGAACGGCGCGAGCGCCGCCGTCGGATCCCTCGCCGACGCCGGTGCGAGCGCGGTCGCCGCGTCCGTCAGCTTCGGGCCGCTCGCCGGGCCGCCAAGCGCGCACAAGACGCTGCTCACGCCCACGCCGGTGCTCACCGGCGCCGCGTTCGACGCCGCTACCCCCAGCACCCTGACGATCTCCTGGCAGGCGCTCCCCGGCGCGAGCCGCTACGACGTCGAGCTGACCCCCGCGGTCGGTGCGCCGATCCTCGAATCCGCGCCGGGCAGCCCCTTCACGCCGACGGCGGCCCTGCCCGAAACCGGCTCCTTCGCTGTGCGCGTGCGCGGCGTCACGAGCGACGGCAGCCTCGGCCCGTGGTCGGCGCCGATCACGATCCCCGGCCTCGCCCCGGCGGGCCTGCGCGTGCACTACGACTCGCGCCTCGCGCGCATCGAATGGGACCCCCTGCCGGGTGCGCCGGCGGGCAGCTACGTGGCGACCGTGCTCTCACAAGCGGACGCGCTCGCGAGCCAGCGAACGACCGCGACACAGACAGTGTTGAAGGTCCCGTTCGACGAAGACCAGGAACCCACTGCGGTCGTCCAGGCGATCGCCGGCGATGCGATCGGGCCCCCGAGCGCGCCGGTCGCGCTGTTCCAGCCCGGGCTGTATCCCGCGAGCGCCACCGAAGCGCCCGGTGTGACCCCGCACGTGCGTCCCGCGCGCGCGCCGATGATGCCCGAGGAAGACATCGTCGTGCAACTGCCCGAGCTGTTCACCACGCACCAGCCGGAACTCAGCGTCGTGACCCCGGCCTTCAAGGTCGTCGCTCCCCTCACCCCTCTCGACAGCCCGTTCACATACACGCTGACGATCCTCGGAAACGGGCCGGCGTGGAAATTTGCGATCGGCGAAATTGTGCGCCAGACCGTCAAGAAATCCTTTGAAGAACTGCTCGAAAAACTGATGACGAGCGGGCTCACGGCGCTCGGCTGGAGCGTCGTGCAGGACGCGATCGCGCGGGCGATGCCGCAGACCTACGCCGAGACCCTGTACTACGGCTGCGGCTTCGCCCCCGATGTCGGGCACGTCGACCTGCGCCCCGGGATGGTGCTGCGCGTCGAGTACGAGAGCTACCAGTACGTCGGGCCGGCCGTCCAGCAGGGGGCGGTCATCAACGGCTATCTCACCAGCGGCGTCGGCGAGTACGACATCGGCTCCTACGTCGACTCGAGCGCCCGCTGGCTGACCGGCGTCGACGCGTTCCTGTCGGCCGTCACCGACCTCGGCTGCGAAGTGCCTGCGCCGCAGGTCAAAGGCAACGCGGTCGCCGGCGCGGGCGGTGCGATCGACCTGTACTACAGCCAATTCCGCCAGCCCTTCTGCCGTCTGGTCTACCCCCAGCGCCTGGCCCGCGCAGAGAGCCCCGGCAGAGCCGAACCCGACGGCAACGTGGCGCTGCTCGCGGCCGGCGACTACAAGACCCTGAAGGAAGCCACGATCGCGCTGCGCCGCGAAGAGCCGCTGGGGAACGGGGTATTCGCCACCTACCTGCGTGGGCGTACGACCGTCACGGCCTGCATCCGCGTGCTGCTCGACGAGGCGCCGCGCGTCGTGCCGGTCGGCACCACCGTCGGCAACCTGCTCGAGGGCGCCGCCCGGCGCCCCCCGGCCGTCGAAGGGCTCGCTCTCAGCGGCATCTCGCTGATCCGCGCCCAGGGCAGCGCCATCACGGGGCCGGACGCGGCGACCGCGCCCTACGACGTGGGCGCGGGCGTGCCCGTGCGCCTGGACTGGGGCACGGACAGCGTCTGGGGAGGCAACCGCGACTGGCTCTCGCTGCCGCTGTTGAGCGGCGACGCGCTCTGGACCGGCGCGCTGTGAGCACCGCGCCCGCTCCCCGGCGGGCGGGCGCCCGCGCTGGGATCGGAGCGCCATGACCGACCCGCAGCCGTTCACGCGCGTATTGGGCACGACGCTCTACTGGCAGCCCGAATCGGAGCGTCAGGTTGCCTTTCAGGCCAGCGACGCGACCCTGCCGGACACGCTGACACCGGCCGCCAGCTGGGCGGACGCGGGCGGCGTTTACGTGTTCCTCGACGCCCCTCCGGAACGCTTAGCGACGAAAGCGAGCTCGGACGCCGATTTCGCCGCCGAACTGCTGCTCTACCTCACCACGCTGGGCTGGCCCGGCGGGCCGCGCTTCCTGTGGCTCGCGAACGTCGCAGAAGACCCCTACGCACGCTGGAGCGGCCAGCCGGTCTGGGCGCAGAGCGTCGCGGGCGCCTGGCAGGTGAGCCGCCTCGCCAGCTTCGACCTGTGCGGCTACGGCCTGTCGCTCGCCGCCGGCAGCGTCGTGACGCTGAACGACTGGACGTTCGCGTTCTCCAAGGCCACGAGCGGCTCGCCGCCGGCCGCCAGCTTCCGCGCGCCCGGCGGCCGCTACCCGGCCGCCGGCGAAGGCGCCGTCGAACTCGAGCTCGCCGGGCCCGCCGCCGGCTGCCTGGCGCTCGCGCTCGCGCTGCCCGGCGGCGGCTCGCAGCCGTCGGACTTCGAACGCCTGGAAGTCGGGGTGCGCTTCTTCCGGCCCGAACCCGAACGGCCGGCGTCGCTCACCGAAGACACGATGGACGGACACGGCGACGTGTTCGTCAGAGCGCTGGCGCTGCCCACGATCGTGCAGCCCGCCCCGCGTGCGCTCGCGCTCGAAGCGCTCGTCGACCCGCTGCGGCCGCTCGACGGCGAACGCACCCACCTCTCGTTCTTCCCGCCCGGCACGACGCAGGCGCCGGCGCTCGGCTCGACCTTCGCCACCGCTCGCGGCCACGGAGTCACGCTCACGCCCCAGGCCGCCGCCGGCGCCGTCCCCGACGCCCGGCTGGTGCTCGCCGAGCAGCCGCTGTTCACGGGCGCCGACGGCGACGTGCCCAAGCAGCTCTACCTGACGCTCGAAGGCGCGTTCGCGCTCGGCTGGGAACTGCCGGAACCCTCGCCCGCGGATCGGGCGGGGGAGCCGGACGCCTCGCTCAACCGGCTGCTGTGCGGCGCCTCTGGCCTCGAGTACCTCGGCATCGATTCCGAGGCTCAGAGCGCTCTCGTGTTCTACGCCGGAAGGCCCGCGTATGCCTCGCTGGTCGACGCCGCCGAACCCGGCGCGGCGCTCGACCCGCGCGGCACCACCGCCTGGGTGTACCCGACCACGACGGCGGAAGCGGGCGTCGTCGGCTACTACAGCCAGCCGGGCGGCGCCGCCATCTACCAGGCGAGCGAACCCGACGCGGGCGAGTCGCGCGGGGCGCTCGGCGAAGGCTTCCTGCCCTCTCTCGAGCAGCCGGCCATCGAACTCCCCGCGACGGCCGGGCAGCCGTTCCCGATCGCGCCCTACCGGGGCCTCGAAGCCGAAGCGGTCGCTGACGCGCTCGAACTAGAGGCGCGCGCGATCGCCCCGGCCCGCCGGCGGGCGCTGACGACGGCGGCCTCCTCGCAGCCGTCGCCGCGCGAGCCCGCCGCCGCGCTGAGCACCGCGAGGGTCGCCGTGACCGCCCAGGGGCTCGGCGTCGGCATCGCCGAAGACGACGTCAACTGGACGTGGCTCGGAATCGCCAGCAACCGAGCCGGCACCAGCAGCGAACCCGAGTTGCGCTTCACCGCGATCGACCCGATGTTCCGCCAGGCGATGCAGACCAACCGCCTGTTCCTGGTGATGGCCAACGCCGCCGAGCTGATGCGCCACGGCTCGGTCCGCTACCAGCTGACCGAAGCCGGCGTGGCCGCGCTGCGCGGGAGCATCGTGCCCGAAGCCGTGCTCGATCAGGTGGAAGCATGGTTCGAGGTCCGCTCTTGGCCAAGCTTCGAAAACGAGGCCGAGTTTCTGTCGAAGCTGCACGAAGCGACGCCGAGCGCCGACCAGTACGCGGCCCTGTTCGAGCGTGAAGCGGGACTGCTCACGCCGAGCATCGAAGGCTGGTCGTTTCGCATCTCGCCGCGCAACTGGGAAGGCCCGGGCGGCGCCCAGACGATCGTCGTCTTCAAGCTCGCCGGGGGACTGTCGCTGCGTCAGTTCACCGACGACGTCATGCTCTGGTCCTGGCCCGAGGTGGCGGCGTTCCCGGGCGGCACCGTCGCGCAGACGCGCTTACGGCTGCGCGACCTCTACGCCCGCGCCGAAGGCGAGTTCGCGCGCCTCGACGGACACGAGGGCGAATCGCCCTACGCCGACTTCGTGCGGCTGCTCGACGACGAGCGCTGGACGGGCATCCTCGCGTTCGACTGCGAAGTGCCGCCCCACACGCTCCCCGAGCCGCTGCACGCGCTCGGAGGCGGCGTCGACCCGGCCCGATTCCGCGCCCACCACGTGGGTTTCAACGTGACACCCGTGGCCGTCACCGCGGGAGCGCCGACGTTCCAGCGCACCTCGATGTTCGGCGTGATCGACTACGACGACGGTGAAGACCAGTACCTCGAACCCGACGCCGCCACCTTCTACGCGTTCAAGGTCCTGCGCCTGGCGGTCGCGTTTCGCAACTCCGCGATCGCCGGCTTCTCCAGCCAGGTCGAGCTGCTGATCAACCGCATGTTCGGTGCGGCCACCCGCCTGTACCCGACCGAGCACGGCAACAATGTGCTGCTCGACGGCGTCTACCAGAAGCGCCCGCGTCCCGGCGGCGGCGAAGAAGGCACCTACGTGTTCGCCGCCCACGGCGACAGCTCGTTCCAGCTCGAGGACAGCGCGCTGCGGCGGGTGGTGCTGCGCTCCACGCAGCTCGTCACCGCCAGCCCGCCCACGCCCAGCAATCCCGACGCCAAGGTCCGGGCGCGGTTCGTGATGGCGGGCGACCTGCACTTCTACGAGCCGCCCGAGTTCGACCTGTTCGGCTTTGGCTACGAAGCACCCGTACCCCCCGAAGCGGTAGGCGCGGCCGGCGCGAGCGGCGGGTCTGGCACGCCGGCGCCGGGCCCCGACGTGAGCCTCCTGCGCTTCGGCAACCTCGCGTTGGACATGGAGTTCTCGCCATCCTCGCCGCAGCCGACGTTCACGCTGTCCGCTGAGGCGCTGTCGCTCGACCTCGCCGCCAGCCGCCCGCGCGCCAAGTCGCTGCTCGCCTGCTTCCCGGTGAAGCTCGCCGGCTTCCTCGCGACACCCGACCAGCGCCAGGCCCAGCAGTCGGTGCTCGAGCTCGACCTGGACCCGGCCACCGCCACGACACCACGCCAGCGCCCGGAGAGCCTCGGCTACGTCACGATCGGCACGCCGCTCGCCCAGTCACAGCTCGCCGACCCCTGGTACGGACTGGTCTACGAGCTCGACCTCGGCACGCTCGGGGCGCTCTCCGGCAGCTCGCGCCTGACGCTCAAACTGCTCGCCGGCTGGAGCGCCGGCGGCACCCGCGAACAGCCCGCCGTGTACGCCGGCGTGCGCCTTCCCGGCGTCAGCGACGCGCTCGGCGTCTCGCTGCCGCTGCAGGGCGCGCTCACGCTCGGCTTTCGCTCGATCCAGATGCTCGTGAGCGACACCGACCCGGCCCACCGCGAATACATCCTGCGCATGCGCGACTTCGCGCTGCGCATGCTCGGCATCGCGCTGCCACCCGGCAACAACGACCTCTACCTGTTCGCCAAACCGGGCCAGACGACCAGCACGAAGCTCGGCTGGTACGCGGCGTACACGCCCGGGGCCGACACCGCGGCCGCGCAGAGCCAGAGCCCGGCGACACGGCTGGCGGCTGCGCGCAGGGAGCCGAGCTAGCCATGGCCTTCGAATACGTGGAGGTGGTGATCTTGCAGTGTGACCAGGGGATGGGGAGCCTGATCAAGATCTACTCACCGGACATGAGTGGCGACAGCGTTCTCTCCAACCTCGTCCTGATCGATCTCGGTGCGGAGTTAGGTGCCGAGGAGGACGCGATGGACGCTGTGGAATCTGTCGTCGGAGCACTTGAGCAGATGCTGGCCGACGGTGTAACTCCCCATATCGATCTGCTCGTCGTCTCTCACCAAGACTACGATCACTGGAGCCTGCTGCCGGACCTCATGACGATGATACAGGACAATCTCGCGCTGGACGACTTCTACGTCGGCCGCGTGGTGACGGGCGGCAGCGACTGGCGTCAGGAGGCGATGGACGAAGTGCGCGCGTTCGCGAGCACCTTCGCGAGGTTATTCGAGTTACTCGGCAACGAGTACTCCGACTACCGCTACCGCCCGCCCAAGCAATTGGCAGGCCTCGAAGGAGTGGTGTTCCGAACTCTAGTCGTCAACACATTGGTGACGCGGAAGGCGTTAGATCTCATACGCAATGGCACCTCGGCCGTGGTAGCGCTCGAAGCCGGCAGCGTAAACTGCATATTCCCGGGCGATGCGACTGCCAATACGATCGCGAGCATCCTCGAGATCGTGTCAGGCTTCCGACGCAACCCGCTCTTACCCTGTCGCGTGCTGTCGGTACCCCATCACGGTTCGCTGCGCACGATTGCCAGCAACTTTCGACGGAAGGGCGCGAACCTCGACCTGGCCACGGCCTTCGCGAGCATGCTCCAACCCGAAATGGTGGCTGCGAGTGCGGGGTACCTCTCGCAGTTCAACCACCCGTCGAAGAAGGTCCTCGACACCCTCGGCGTATACTCCGAGTCGGTTGACGCGCACGACTATGTCAACTTCGACGACGACATTAATTTATGGCGGCCAGTCAAAGATGCCACACGCGGTATCTACACGACGGTTCTCGACTTGGACGACCCGCCGGGCCGAGAGACCTGGACATTCACGATAGGCGCTGACGGTTCTGTCAGCGCCAGGCGAGTACGCCTCGGTCGTCCGTCGCCGCAGCCGCCACCGCGGCTCGTCGCGCTCCCGCCGCAAGAGCGTACCAGCCCAGCCAGCCCACCGATTTAGCGCATGTCTGTGCAGCAGATCTTCGAAGCGCTGGAGCGGGCGCTGCAAAGCGACCAGATCGCGTTGAGTGCGCAAACGGTCGCCGGCATCGACCTCACGCTCACCGCGATCGGGGTGCCGGCCAGCGGTGCCCTCCAGCTCACAAGGGCGGAGCTCGCCCTCGACGAGCGGGCGGTCGTGCTCACCGGCATCACGGAATATCGCGAGTTCGAATGGGCGGCGACACTGACCGGCGAGTCGGTGGAGACCGGCAACCGCTTCACGCTCGTGTTGCGAGGCCTCGACAACGAGCACTCGTGGCGGTTTGAGACCTCGTTTGCAAGTCTCCCCCAATCACGCCGCATGGGCGATTCCGGTGCGACCGTGCTGACGAGCTCGGTGTTGGCACCGTTGCTCGTGGAGCAGCCGATGCTGTCCGTGACAACAGAGCCAGACACCTTACCGCCGGTGCCGAGTCCGCGGTTCCAGGGCTGGCTCAAGGTCAGTGAAAGTGACCTGTCAATCTACGCCGTCTACCTCGCCGCCCCTCGCTTGCGCATCGACGGCATCATCGACTTCACCGTTCTCGGTTCACCTCGGCTCGAGCTGCGCGCCGTCGCGCCGGCCGTCGATCGGCAGCTGGCGCCGATCGACGTGAGCGAGGTTGGTCTGCTGCTGAGCACCACCTATCGCGACCTGCTCAGCATGCCACCAGGCGAACAGACTTCCGCAGCGGCGCTGTACCTGCGCTTCCAGATAGGCGCAGGCGTCGTGCGGGGCCAGCTGAGCGCTCCGCTGCTGCAGGGCGACGTCGTGTGGCCGCTTGGCGTCACGTTCGACAGCCCTATCACGCTTCCGGGCGCGATGGCCGCGCTGCTCGAATTCTTTGGTGAAACCGACCGCAACCTGTTCTCCTTCCCACTATTGAACGTATTCAACGAGTTCGGTCTGAGTGCGGTCGAGGTCGGCGTGATCCCGCCCGCGAGTGTGACGGACTCGGTATCGGCGCTTCCCGAGCGCACGACGTCCCCGCCAGCGCAGGCCGGCACCGCGATCGCTCGCCTCAGCCACGCGATGCTCGCGTTCGAATCGACCAAAGAATGGGATCCACCGATCCCGTTCGTGAAAGTCAGGAGTGTGGGCACATCATGGGTGTACCGGTTCGGATCGGAGATCGTCACAGGCGACGTGTGGGGACACCTGCGCTTCTACGACGGCGGGGCTCGGAAACGCAACCCGGTCGATCTGATGCTGCGCGCCACGATCCCTGAATTCGAGATAACCGCCGAAACCACCGAGTCCATCGACATCCCCCTCGGCGAATGGCTCGAGGAAATGTTGGGTGGAGGAGCGAACCTCCCGGCTCTGACGATCTCTCGCGCGCTCATCTCGGCGGCTCCACGTAGCCAGACATATCAGGCGGCGATCGTCATCGGAGGGAAGTGGGAACTTCCCGTCAGCGGCATCGTCTTTGCCCTGGAAGGCATCTCTGCGCGGGTTGAAGCGACGCAGAGCAAGATCGTGGGGCAGATCAGCGCGGTCCTCTCGATCAACGTCCCGGGAACCGCCGACAAGGCCACCTTTCGGGTCAGCGCCGCCTACCTTCAAACCGGCGCGTGGCGCTTCGAAGGCGGTCTCGCCGACGGCACGCTCAAGCTCGTCGAGCTCGTCAAAGCACTGCTCGGCTTACGTGGGCATACCGGCGCCCTGCCCCTGGACATCGACATTGTCGAGCTGTGGCTGAGCTACGAAGCCTCGGGCTCAGTCAACCCCTACTCGGTGCGCGGCAAGCTGAACGCGCGCTGGTCGCCCGTCATCCTCGGCCTCCCCCTCTCCCTGAGCGTCCGCGCGAGCCTCTCGCGGCGCGCCAAGACGAGCGCCGCCGACGAGCTGCGCGCGCTCGCCCTGCCCGAGCTCGTCGACGGCGAGGCGATCTACGAGGGCGAAGTCTCTGGGACGTTCCAGGTGAACCGCTTGGAGGTCATAGCCGGGCTGTCGTTCGCCGAGTCCTCGTCCGTGTGGATGTTCGAGGTCACCTGGGAAGGCGCCGGCGTGCGCGCCGCCACCGAATGGGTGACCGACTCGCCGACGAAGAAACACGAGGTCCTGGCGATCAGCCCGCGTGGCGTCACGCTCGGCCAGCTCGTGCGGCGGCTCGCGAAGCTCGTCAACCCCAACCTCAACTTCCAGCTCGACGCGCCCTGGAGCGTGCTCGACACGATCGACCTGTCGCGCTTCGCGCTCGTGGTCGACCCGACCAACAAGAGCGTGCGCCTGCGCTACGACGTGAGACTCGAGCTCGTCTTCATGAACATCAAAACGGTCGCGCTCGTGTATGACCGCTCGAGCGGCGAACCGAGCGTGCGCTTCGAGCTCACCGGCAAAATGCTCGGCAAGGAGTACCCCGCGAGCAAGCCGCTCAGCTGGGACGCGCTGAGCCAGCGCCCGCCCGAGGTGCCCGGCCAGGGCAAGCGCCTGTTCGAGCTGCGCTACCTAGGCATGGGCCAGCGGGTCGCGCTCAGCGGGCTGGCCCGCTACGTCTCGATCAGGGAGGTGCTGCGCGAGCTCCAGCGCGAGATGCAGCCGGTGAGCAAGCCGAACACCAACCCGCTGGGGTCGGGCCAGCCCGGTCAGCTGCTGCGCTTCGACGAGTCCAGCGAGTGGATGCTCGGTCTCAGCTGCCGCGTGATGGAAACCGTCTCGCTGCAGCTCGTGCTCCACGACCCCGACCTCTATGGGCTCCTGGTCGGCCTCGAAGGCACCCGCGCCGGCTCGCTCAAAGGCCTCGAACTCGAACTGAGCTACCGCAAGGTCAGCGACAGCGTCGGCGTGTTCCGCGCCAGCCTGCAGGTGCCCGTCCAGTTCCGCCAGCTCGACTTCGGCCCGGTAGCGATCACGCTCGGCGTGATCACGGTCGAAGTCTTCACCAACGCCAACTTCAAGGTCGACCTCGGCTTCCCGCGCAACCGCAACTTCTCGGCGTCGTTCGGGCTGCAGGCCGGCCCCTTCATCGGCAGCGGCGGCATCTACCTGGGGGTGCTGAACGGGACCACCTCGAGCCGCGTGCCGGCCGTCATCAACGGCAGCTTCGCCCCCGTGATCGAGCTCGGCCTCGGCCTGCAGGCCGGAATCGGACGGCGCGTCGAGAAAGGCGCGCTCAAAGGCGAGCTGTCGCTGCAGGCGGTCGCGATCTTCGAAGGCGTGCTCGCCTGGTTCAACCCCACCAACGCCTCCGCCGGCTCCTCGATGTACTACTGGGCGCAGACGACCGCGGGGATCACCGGGAAACTCTACGGTGCGATCGACTTCAAGGTGATCCGCGCGTCGTTCAGCCTCGAGGCCCACGCCTATGTGATCGCCACGCTCGCCGCCTACCGCAAGCTGGCGCTCGAACTCGACGTCGGTGTGACCGTCAACGCCGAAGCCGAAGTGTGCTGGATCAGCGTGTCCTTCCACTTCTCGCTGACGCTCAAAGAATCGATGACGATCGGCTCGGACTCGACCCCGCCGTGGACGCTCGCGCCCGGCCAGAGCGGACGCTCGCAGCAGCGGCTGCTCGAGAACGTCAGCGTCCCCCGCCGGCGCGACCCCGAGCTGATGCGCGCGCTGACCCGGGGCCACCTGCGGGGGCCCGGCGCGCCAGGCGCCCGCGAGGGTGAGCCGGGCACGGGCGACCCCGGCGAAGGCACGCCGGGCTACCGCCTGAACTGGCGCACCGACATCCACGTGTTCCCCGACGGCCTCGCGCACGCGGCCACCGTCAAGATGCTGCCCGCCTTCACCGTCGACGCGGTGCCCGTGCGGTGGCCCGACCAGGGCGAACCGGGCGGCTCGCAGGAGTACCGCGTCGCGTTCCTGCTGATGCTCGACAGCGGCGCGCAGCCGGGCGCCGAGACGGTCGCGCAGGCGCGCGATCACAGCACGCGCACGAGCGTCACCGCCGTCGGAGAGCTGGACACCTCGCTGAACGTGACGATCGAGGCGATGCTCCGCTGGGCGCTGTCCGCGCTCGGCCTCGATCCGGTCGCCGGCAGCGTCACCGCCGGCCAGCTCGAAGAACTGGCGGAGCAGCTCGAGCTGCCCGAGACCTTCGACGCCGGCTTTGCCCTGAGCGCGAAGCTCGCGCCGTTCTTCACCAACAACCTGACGTTCACGGTCAGCGGCCTGCCGGAAGGCCCGCTGCCGCCGCGGGAAAGCGGCGGCAGCGCCTTCCCGATCCCGCCGCCGCTCGGCTGGAACGTCGGCGACCCGCGTCCCCAGGAAGGCTGCGAAAGGCTGTTCTCCACCTACCAGCCGATCGACGCCACCTACCAGGCGGAGCTCGCCGAATACTTCGCCGAGCTCGACCCCCGCCCGCAGCGACCCGTGCCCGCCGCCGTGCACGCCCGCGACGGCGGCGAGGACACCGTCGAATCGATGGCGGGCTTCGTGTTCCGCGACTACTTCCTGCTGCTCACGAGGACCGCCGTGGCGGCCGCGCTCGAGCTGATCGCCGCCTTCCCCTACACCGTCACCGGCGCCGCCGGCGAGTCGCTCGCCTCGATCTGCGCGCTGTTCGGCACGGCCGCCGTCCCGTACGTCAAGTGCGCGGGTGACACCGTCGACCAGGTCGCCCATCATTTCGGGCTCTCCGAAAGCGAGGCGCTCGCGGTCAACCCCAACCTCAAAGCCGAGCTCCACGCGACCCCCGTAGGCGGCACGATCACCGTGAAGCTCGGCGCCACCCCCGAGGGCCTCGCCGCCGCCAACCCCGGATGGCAGCTGAAACCCGGGCTGGCGCTTCAGCTGGGCACGCTCAGCCACCTCATCGCCGCCTCCGAGACGCTCGCGGGAATCGCCGGCCGCCTGGGCGCGGACATCGAAGCCTGGCTGCAGACGAGCGAGCTGCTGGAAGACCCGCGCCTGCTCCGGGAGGGCGCGAGGCTCCCGCTCCCCGCCAGCAGCTACGCCAACGGCACCGGCCTCTCGCTCGTGCTCGTCGCCGCTCTGCTGTACGTGCGCCTGCACGCCGGCCAGGACTTCCACCTGTCCAACGAAGGCGTGCCGCTGGTCGAGTGGTACGCCTCCGCGATCGCCAGCCTCAACGAGGTCCAGGAGGGCAAGCCGCTGCCGGCCACCCTGAGGGTGCCCGTCGGCTACGACAACACCAGCGAACTGGTGACCTGGACGACGCTGCCCGGCGACACGCTGTGGCGGGTCGCTGCCTACTTCGCCTTCGCCCAGAACCCGGGCGACGCCGAAAGCGGCTACCGCGCGTGGCTCCTGTCGCTGGAAGCCCTGAACCCCGGCCCCGACCCGCACGCCCAGGTCCAGGTTCCGACGAGCGAAACGTCCGTGCTCGCCGGCGAGACGCTCGCCGAGCTGCAGGCGCGTCTGCCGCTGGAAGAACCCGGGCTCAACCGGCAAGCCTTCTTCAGGAAGATCGTCAAGAACGCGCCGATCCTCGCCGAGCTCGCGCGCGTGAACGTCCCGGGCGCCACCGCCACGACCGAAGCCGGCCAGACCCTGCAGTCCCTCGCCGAACACTACGACCTCCCGCTCGAGGAGAGCGGCCGGCGCCTCGCGGGCGTATCGCAACTGCTCGCGGTCTCCAAACAGGCCCTGCGGGTCCCGCACCCAGGCTCGGTGCCGATCGGCGCGGCCTCCGAAACGCCCGCCGACCTCGTGCCCGCCGTGCTGCGCGAACGCGGCGCCGACATCGGCGGGCAGGCCACCCGCTATCTGCTGCACGGCCTGCGCGCCCCCGCGCCGGAGCTCGGCGCCGACGGCAGGTACCACGCGACCGGGCCGCTGACCGGCCTGTACGAGCTCGCCGGCCAGCAGCTCGTCAGCCCGCCGCCCCCGGCCGAACCGCCGCCGCCGGAACCGCCGCCGGAACCGCGGCTGATCGTGGGTGTCAGGCTCTGCGAAGCCGCGCCCTGGATCGAGCTGTCCGATTCGCTCACGCTCGCGGACGAGCAGCCGCTCGCGCCCGAGCTCGCCGCGCGGAACCCCGGCCTGGCGCTGCGCGAGTCGCGCGCCGGGCTGGTCGCCCTGACCGGCCCCACCGAAGAGCTCGTGTTCACGATCACCGACGCCGACCTGTGGTTATGGTGCCCGGCGAATGAGCTCTCGCCAGCGTTTCTCGCCGGCCTCGAACCGCTCACGCACCACCG
>Ga0210391_10000418_pt1 | contig 46368 bp, 38 predicted proteins | sample IncBWC12OmetaG_FD_160573 | JGI IMG/M metagenome (GOLD analysis project Ga0210391, IMG submission 160573) | Forest soil microbial communities from Barre Woods Harvard Forest LTER site, Petersham, Massachusetts, United States - Inc-BW-C-12-O ...
AGCTGGTCAAAGAACTCGGCTTGACCAGCGCCACCATGCTGGTCATGGGGTCGATGATCGGCTCGGGCATTTTTATTGTTTCGGCGGAGATTGCCCGCGAAGTGGATTCACCTGCGCTGCTCATCGGCGCGTGGGCCGTTACCGGATTCATGACCATCGTCGCCGCGCTCAGCTACGGCGAGCTGGCCGCGATGATGCCGCGGGCCGGCGGACAATATGTTTACCTGCGCGAAGCGCTCGGGCCACTTTGGGGTTTTCTCTATGGCTGGACGCTTTTTCTCGTAATTCAGACCGGTACGATCGCGGCTGTGGGCGTGGCTTTCGGCAAGTTCCTTGGAGTTTTCTTTCCCGCGGTTTCTTCCTCCAACTGGATTCTGCATCTCTGGAAGGTTCCGCCGATTCGTGTGGGGCCAATGGTTTTGGGCAATATGGATGTCGGCATCAACACCCAGAACCTTGTCGCCATCTTGCTGGTAATTTTTCTTTCCGTAGTCAACATCTTCGGCCTGAAAACCGGAGCGATGATTCAAAACGTTTTTACGGCAGCCAAGGTCTCGGCGCTTCTGGGGTTGGTATTGTTTGGCTTGGCGCTAGGCCGAAATGCTCAAGCCCTGGCGGCGAACTTTGGCGCGAATTTCTGGCGGAACGCAGGACTGGGCGCTGAGCACGCCGTACAAGTGGGCGTAGGTGGGCCGGTAGTAATGGTGGGCGCGCTAACCATTCTCGCGGTTGCGCAGGTAGGTTCTCTATTTTCCTCCGATGCGTGGAACAACGTTACCTTTACCGCCGGGGAAATAAAGAATCCCAGCCGTAACCTGCCGCTCTCGTTGGCGATGGGAACGGGGATTGTGATTGCCCTCTACATCGCGTGCAACTTTATTTATCTGATGGCGCTGCCGCTTGACGGAGCTGCGAACGCGGCCACGATTCTCGGGCGCGGAATCAAGTATGCGTCCGAAGAGCGCATCGGCACGGCGGTGATGACGCAGATGTTCGGTCCCGTCGGCGGATTGCTGATGGCGGCGGCAATCTTGATTTCAAGCTTTGGCTGCAACAACGGGCTGATTCTTTCGGGCGCGCGGGTTTACTATGCCATGGCGAAAGACGGTCTTTTCTTCCGCAGCGTTGCCAAGCTGCATCCCACGTATAAGACCCCGGCTGTTTCGCTGATGGTGCAGATGGTTTGGACCTGCGTTCTCTGCATCTCGGGCAGCTACGGGCAACTGCTGGATTACATTATTTTCGCCGTACTCGTCTTCTACATGCTCACGATCGTCGGGCTGTTTGTGCTGCGGCGCACACGTCCGAATGCCGAGCGGCCTTACCGCGCGGTAGGCTATCCAGTATTACCGGCGATTTATATTGTGATGGCTTTATTCATTGATGTCGTACTATTGCGCTACAAACCGCAGTACACCTGGCCGGGTCTGATTGTGGTTTTGGTAGGGATTCCGGTGTATTACGCCTGGTCGAAGGGTGCGGGCGCAAGGCGGGAATCCGCGTAGGCTCGTCAGAGGGAACCGAAGGAGAAACCAAACGCATGGCGAATCTGTTCGCAACAAAGCCCATGAACCTGCTCATGGAAGAAGCTGGGGAGACTGGCGGACACAGCCTTAAAAGGACGTTGGGCGTCTTCCAGCTTACCGCGCTGGGTGTGGGCGCCATCATCGGAGCGGGCATCTTTGTAATGGTGGGGCTGGGCGCGCAGTATGCCGGTCCGGGACTCACATTGTCATTCGTGCTCTCCGGGTTGGGTTGCGCGTTTGCCGGACTGTGCTATGCCGAGTTCGCGGCCATGATTCCGCTGGCCGGCAGCGCGTACACATATGCTTACGCTACCCTCGGAGAGTTGTTGGCGTGGATCATTGGCTGGGATCTCACGCTCGAGTACGCCATGGGCGCGAGTACGGTTTCGTCGGGATGGTCGAATCACTTTATTGAACTGCTGAATATTTTTCACATCAAGATGCCGTTATGGCTGGCCTACGATCACTGGACGGCGCTGAAGACGGCGGAAAAAACTGTGGCGCAGCAGATGGCGCAAGCTGCGGATCCCACGCTAGGAACAACTACGCAAGCGTTCCTCGATAAAGTGACCGCGATCATTAGCGCCCAATCTCCGGAACTGTTGCAGCGGGCACACGAACTTCTGGGAGCGCCACATTTGTTTGGATCGGAGATCGGTTTTAACCTTCCGGCATTCCTCATCGCGCTTGTGATTACGGCGATTCTAGTTGTCGGCATCAAGGAGAGTGCGCGCTTTAACGCGACGATCGTTGTGATTAAAGTGTCCGTCGTGCTTTTTGTGATCGGGCTGGGCGCTCACTATATCGACCGAGCCAACTGGGGGATGGATTGGCACTCTTACGCACCGCACGGATTGAACGGGATATGGCAGGGCGCAGCCTACATATTCTTTGCCTACATCGGCTTCGATGCCGTTTCAACCACGGCGCAGGAGGCGAAGAATCCGCAGCGCGACCTGCCCATCGGCATGATCGCCTCACTGGCGATCTGTACGTTCTTGTATATTGCTGTGGCCGGCGTGCTGACGGGGATGGTTCACTGGCAACAAATTAATATCGAAGCTCCGGTCGCTGTTGCATTCCTCGACCGAGGTTTAACCGTGGCGGCGAACATCATCACTTTGGGAGCGCTGGCTGGGCTGACTAGCGTGATGCTCGTGATGCTCCTGGGCCAAACCCGAGTGCTTTATTCGATGGCCAATGATGGCCTGTTACCCAAGAGGTTCTTCGCCGCTGTTCATCCGAAGTTCCGCACGCCATGGAAGAATACGATTCTGGTGGGCTTGCTGGCCGCGATTGTGGGCAGCGTGACCCCAATCGACCAAATTGGAAAGATGGTGAACATCGGAACGCTGCTGGCCTTTGTGATTGTGTCGATTTCTGTGATGGTGCTGCGTTACACGAATCCCTCACAACCGCGGCCGTTTCGAACTCCGTGGGTGCCTGTCGTTCCAATCCTGGGCGTACTCGCGAACGGCTACATGATGCTCAACTTGGGACTGTGGAACTGGATCCGGCTTATCGGTTGGCTGGCAATTGGCCTGATCGTCTACTTCACTTACAGCGTGAAGCACAGCCGGGTGCAGGCACTGCAGAAAAGCAGTGGCCAGTGACGAGTGGCGAGTAAGTTCGACAAGGCTCTCCGCACGCGCGGAGGGCCTTTTTGTTTTAAGATCGGTCGTTGGTCGGTAGTCGTTGGCTGTTCGCAAAGTGCGGATTGCGTGTGATGGTGTTTTGCTAACGACCAACAACCATCGACTAACGACGTTTTTATGAGAATCGTTTCTGCCGAAGAGATGCGAGCCATTGACCGCGCCACCAGCGAGCGCTTCGGGGTGCCTTCTCTCACGCTGATGGAGAATGCCGGTGCGGCAGTTGCGGACTACGTCCTCGCGCACCACGCCGTAGCCGATCGCATCGTGGTTTTCTGCGGGAAAGGAAATAACGGCGGCGACGGGTTTGTGGCGGCGCGTCGGCTGCATGAGCAAGGGAAAAAGATCCAGGTGATACTGCTAGCCGGCCCCGCCGATCTACGCGGCGATGCGGCTGTGATGCTTCGTAAGTTTCCGTTCCCAGCCGTCGCGGTCCACTCCGCCGAGGAGTTAAAGAGTGAGCGAGTGCGATTAACATCGCAGGGCGATCTGTTCCTCGATGCAATTCTCGGAACAGGTTTCAAGCCCCCGGTAAGCGGCCTCTACGCGGAAGCAATTGCAATCATGAACCAGAGCAAAGTCCCCGTGATCGCCATCGACATTCCTTCCGGCGCGGACGCGGATGCGATGGGAACACAGTCCGGTATGAGTGTGCGAGCCGATGCCATTGTCACTTTTACTGCACCTCGCCCAGCCCACGTATTCAGCGCCTTAACTACAGGATCGACAGCCGTCGCTGACATCGGATCTCCGCCGGAGGCGATCGTTTCCTCGCTGAAGTTGAATGTGATCACTGCACCGGATATCTCTTCGCTGGTAGCCCCGCGCCCGGCCGATTCGAACAAAGGCAATTACGGACACGCGCTGGTGGTCGGAGGGTCGCTTGGCAAAGCGGGAGCGGCAGCAATGGCCGGAATGGCGGCCTTACGAGCCGGCGCGGGCCTCTCAACCGTCGCGACTGCCAAATCTGTGTTGGGAACCGTAGCCGGATTTCACCCGGAGCTGATGACTGAGCCATTAGCCGAGACGGATTCGGGCACCATTTCGGCCAGCGCGCTGGATCGAATCACCGAGTTGGCGAAAGGGATGACCGTTGTGGCGATCGGGCCTGGGATTTCGCGAGAACCCCAGACCTCGGGGCTGGTGCGGAGTTTGATTGCGAAGCTTCAAGTTCCAATCGTGCTCGATGCCGACGGCCTGAATGCGTTCGAGGGTCGTGCAGATGAATTAAACGGCAAAGGCCCCACGCTCGTGATCACTCCGCATCCGGGAGAAATGGCGCGCCTGGCAGGATTGACGATTGTCGATGTGCAGAAGGATCGATTGGGAGTGGCGCGGAAGTTCGCGCGTGAGCATGAGCTGATCGTTGTGCTCAAAGGGCATCGCACGCTGGTGGTTCAGCCCAACGGCGAAGCCTGGGTAAATATCACGGGTAATCCCGGGATGGCGACCGGCGGCACTGGAGACATTCTGACGGGCATAGTTGCGGGCATGATTGCGCAACATCCGAAAGACGCTTTTCGGGCCGTGCTCGCAGCCGTGCATCTGCACGGGCTGGCCGGAGACGCGGCGCGTGAGAAGTTAGGTGAGCATTCGCTGGTAGCGACAGATTTGCTGCGCGGACTGCCTCAGGCTTTCCGGCGCACTCGAGAGATGGCTCAGGAAAAGTTGGCTAGCTGGAGCGGCTGATGCCGACCCACTTTCACCATCCACTTTTACCACCGTGCGGCGCTTATCTCGAAGCTGGCAAACGTACCGTCTTCCCTGAAGCAGCGGAACGGCGTGCGGCGTCGAGAATCTCCGTCACGGTGACATTCGTATCCAGAGATGACGGTCCATCTGGCTTCATTCCATCTATCACGACAGCTTTCAAATAGGATAGCGAGTTGTCGTACGGCTCAGGCACCGGCTTGGCTGCGATCTGCTCTTCCTGGCCCCCCCGCGCGCCGCACACGAATGTCATCCCGCTTGACCGTGATTACATATCCAGTCTTGCCGTACACTTCCATGTCCTTGCGGTCGAAAGGCCAATTCCAAGATGCTTGCACGATGGCTTGCGCCTTCGGATAAGTGAGAACGATGGTGGCTTCATCATCCACGTGCTGGTAAGTCTCGGGTTTGATCTGTTGCGTGACGGCCGTGACCGTTTCGGGGCGTTTCCCATCCATCAGCCAAGTCATTAGATCAGCACCGTAGCATCCGAAATCAAAGAGTGCGCCTCCTCCATCGAGTTTTGGATCGGTGAGCCACGCTAAGAACTCCGGCTCCACGTTGATTTCCTTGGGGCCGCTGTGCCCATCATGGACGACAACCTTACGCACGTCGCCCAATGCATGCTCGTGCACCAGGTCGTAGGCGGCGCGGTTGCTGGCGTACCATGTGGTCTCGTAATTGACGAGGACCTGAATCTTGCCGAGGTCGGCGGCCCTTTTCATCGCGAGCGCGTCGTCGAGGCTGACTGCGAGAGGCTTTTCCATCATGACGTGTACGCCGCGCCTGGCGCAGACTTCCACTACGCGATGATGGTCATAAGTATTTGTGTAGACGAGGACCGCCTGCGGATGCGTTCGGTCGAGCATCTGTTCCAGCTTTGAAAACAGCAGGCTGTGGTCGAATCCGTAGTGGGCGGCGTATTGTGACGCAAGTTTCTCATCTGGTTCGGCGATGCCGACTATCTCAATCAATGAACTGTGAAGGGAGTGATCGAGAAATCCTTGGACATGTCCGTGAACCAAGCCAACAATACCGACACGGAGCGGAGCAGTCGTCTGCACCGACGCCTGGCCATGGGAATACGCGAGCGCGAATAAAACAAACACCGGGATTAAGAACGAAAAAGAACGCATAATGTTCTCCGTGAACTGGATGGCAGAAGGCAACATATTAAAGGGAACTGCTTCAAACGAGAAATTGCTCGCGCTCGCGTTTTTGTTTTGCGGCGAACGGCTCGTGCCGAAGTACATTACCAAAACAGTAAACACCACGCCAAACACCTGTGTCGCAGGCACTTATACCGTCCAAACACAGCCAGCACCACAGGAGTTCGGCCATCTGCTTCCGTAATCTATTAGTTACTGCGCTTGTAGTGAGATAGTTCCATCAGCTTATGACCCACTTCCCCCAACCGCACTCTTCGAGGCGCGCGGCCCGGGTCCAGCTTGGCGAATCTGTCCTGGCTGCGATCCGATTAGAAGATGGCCGGCGTACAAAAGCCAAACTTCAATCCATTTCGGCGACGGGCGGACTATTGCAATTGCCGCGTGCGCTCGGCACCGGCGCCTTCGTCGAACTTGCATTTCAGACGCATTCGGGCCCGGTGCACGGCATGGCCGAAATCCTCGGCCCAATGCGCAAGACGACGGCTGGTGTGCTGCAGCCATTTCGTTTCGTCGCGCTCGAGGATGACGACAACCGCCGCCTGCGGACTTCGCTCGATCACGTTGCCGACCGAAGCTGGCTCGGAAAATCCTTGCTCGTCAACGTGCCGAGGACGATCTAGCGCGCTCTCGCTATACTGGTCGTGGTCTGTGAACCATGCTGCGACCGGGTTGCGAGATGACGCGCGAGATCACGACAAATTCGGCTGAGGAGACGATCGCCTTCGGCGGCACGCTGGCCGAAATGCTGGCGCCGCCGAAACTGGTGCTGCTGCGCGGCGATCTCGGCGCGGGAAAAACCACGCTGATCAAGGGAATCGCCGCGGCGTTCGAAGCTGCGGAAGAAGAAGACGTCACCAGTCCCACCTTTACACTGGTGCACGAGTATCGCTGTCCGCGAGCCAACCTCTATCACATCGATCTCTATCGCATTGATACGCAGCGCGAGTTGGAGACGCTCGGGTTGGATGATCTGCGGGCTGACAGCAACGGTATTTTGCTGATCGAGTGGGGAGAAAAATTTCCACGTCTGCAGCGGGAGCGGGATGTGGAGATTTCTCTGGAGCGTCAAGGTGAGAATGGACGTAAGATCACCGTCGTGAGCTAGATCATGAAAATCATCAAGTCTTTGCTCTTGCCGCTGTCCATTGCAATTCTCATATCCTCGCTGGCTGCCCAACAGGCGGAGTGGTGCAAGAAGCTGCCCCGCGCGGCCTACAGCAAATTGGAGCGGATTCCGGTCGCGGACCCCTGGTTTGAGGTGTATAAGATTCGCGCGGGAGTATTTGCGATCTACGAACCACACCAACTGGAAGAAGTGATTTCGTATTTGATCATTGGTGACGGAAAAGCGGGCGGCGACAAAGCGTTGCTGTTCGACACCGGGATGGGCATCAGCAATATTCAGGCTGTGGTTGCCGGATTGACCAAGCTTCCCGTAACCGTCGTGAACTCGCACACTCACAACGACCATGTGGGAGACAATTGGCGGTTCAGCGAAGTCTACGGCATGAATACGGACTTCACGCGGACAAACGCCCACGGTTCGAAAGAAGACGCGCAAGCGGAACTTGCCTCAGATGAGCTGTGCGGAGCCTTGCCTGCAGGCTTCGACGCCAAGTCGTATGCCACCAAGCCGTTCCACATCACTCATTGGCTGCACGATGGCGACAAGATTGAATTGGGCGGACGTACGTTGAAGGTAATCGGCACGCCGGGGCATACACCCGATGCCATCGCGCTGCTGGATGAGAAGAACGGTCTGCTGTTTACCGGCGACTCTTTCTATCTAGGTCCAATTTATCTCTACCGTCCGGAGACCGATCTGGACGCCTATGTAGCCTCGATGCAGAAACTGGCCGCGATAGCGCCTCATCTTCAAATTCTCTTACCCTCACACAATACGCCCGTAGCCGATCCCAGCTATCTTCCGAAGGTGGTTGCAGCGATGCAGCAGGTTCGCCGCGGAGAAGTGAAACCAGTTGCGAACGACGGAAAGCACGAGTATTTGTTCGATGGGTTTTCGTTCTTGATGCGCTAGAGGGAGGACCTCCAACTAGCCGGAGTTGGATACGCTAGGTGCATAGCCGGAAGATCACAGTTTTCGATAGTCAGAGGCGTAGCAAGGCATGAGATAAATTGTTTGATATAAAATTCCCCTCAATGTTAATAGCGGAGGGAAAATTTCCGGTCAGGAACAAGAGTGGCGTTGCGGATTGCATCTGTCGCGTCACTTTTGACTTGCGACGAAAACATTCGATTCAAATTAGTTGCCTTTGGCCTTATCCACAACAAAGTCCAGCCTCTTGGACAATTCCGAATGGGCCGTACTTCGTTCAAGCGTTACCGAATTCCGATCCCATCGAGTGTCTAGTCCTAGAAACGAATAAGCTAGACGAAGACGGAATCCTCGTTATCTTACTCCCAGTATCCGGCGCCGTAATCGAAAATGGTTCATCTATAGTTCGCGTGAACGCTGGAATAATTAACTTAGAACAATATTGGTTTGGCGGTCCTCACAAGCTTGATTTTTGCCTTGAAGATGGCACTTGGATTTTCGAATTTACTCCTGTGAGTGAGAAAACCTTTCTTTACCCTTCTGAGATTCAGAGCGAATCCTATTCATTTACTCACCATCTTGTGATGCGGAAGATTGATGGGTCGGCATTTTCGTGCGCTGAGGCGCGGAATGCGATAGACGTGCTCTTCATTTTTCTACGGTTTTGTACGGAGCGCTGGATTGCACCAGCCTTAGTTGTCGGCATCGACAGATCGGGCGTAGCTGCAATGCAAGAATGGGGGACTCCAAAAGTTGATGTTCAAGATAGTACAAGCAATTGGCTGGACCCTTATTGTGGTGAACCGATGGTAGAAGTATTCCCGGAGTACTCGCGGCTCATGGAAGATTCAGACTGGAAGGAGGCTATTCGGACTGCTATCTACTGGTACATACGTGCGAATACAAACCATGTAGGGCCGGACGGCGGTATAGTTTTGCTGCAAGCAGCCCTTGAACGTTTGGCTTGGCAAAAGCTGGTTCAAGACCGCGGTGCTATATCAGGTGATGGTTTTTTGAAATTACCTGCAGCAGATCAGATGAGACTTATTCTAGACTCCTGTCGCATACCATTATCGATTCCTGCGCTTCTTGAACAAACATTGCGAGCGGCCAAAGAGTACAACTGGAATGATGGTCCACAGGCATTTGTGGAAGTGAGAAATGGGCTCGTTCATCCTCAAAAACGAAAAAAATTAGAAGGCTCCCGTGCGTACTTTGAGGTTTTTCAGCTGGGAAAATGGTATTTGGAATTGATCTTACTCCGTATGTTTGGACTAAACAGCAAATATGCAAATAGGTTAAAAATGCCTCGTTCCATCGGAGATGTGGATCCTGTTCCTTGGACGTAACTAGGTTTCTGAAAACATCAATTTCGACACAGGAAAATCGCCCATGACGACCAATACCCAACTCACGATCCGGGCTCAGGCAAAGGGCGGCATGTTCCTGGGCCCCGACAGTTATAACGGCGCGATCATCACCGTCCGCGACGGCCCTACCATTCTTTCTGGGCCGGCGTTCACCAATCAGGGAGATTCCGGCACTCGCTCGACGAGCCAAGTTCCGGGATCGTCGCCGTACACGATTCGGACACCTCTTCTACCCCCAACCACTTATTGGGTGGTACCTGCGGATACCACGGTCAACTACATCGCTTCGTTCAATCTTTCAGCGCCGAAGATGCTTACCGTCGAAGCTCGCGTGCCGCTGCCGGCGGCGCAGGGCGATCAGATCGCAATTGCCCAAACAATGGTCGCTCCCGGCCCACAACCCAGCCTTCCTGGATTTGTCATCGAGATTCCGGGATTGTGGGTGCAGCCAGAAATTGTGGTGTTGAGAAATCTGGTGAACTTGAAGACGAAAGTTACGATGATGTGCGGGTGCGAAATCAATCTCAACAGCCCGTGGATCCCGAACGACTTTCAAGTCTCCGCGCAAATTGTGAAGCCTACGGTGCGGCCGCTCGTGAACTTGAGTTTCAATTTCAACAGCCAGTACGTTGGGCAAACTGTACTCGGTGCCGGCAATTACACGGCAGAGATCAGTGCGCGGCAGATCAGTGTCGGAAACACGGGGAAGGCAACGGTGCAGTTTCAGATTCAGCCGTGAAGCAACCTATTGTTGGTTTTCATCAGGATGAGGAAGGGCAATGGATGGCGGATTTAGCTTGTGGTCACACGCAGCATCTGCGGCATGATCCGCCGTGACAGACTCGTTCTTGGGTGATTGCCGAAGCGGGTCGAAGATCGGAAGCGTGCTGGAGTGCAAGAAATGCGACGAGAAAAAGATCGAAGCGCCGTCAGGCTGCTAAGGCGATTCTTACGAGCGCTCAAAACCCCATGATGTTATACCCGCAATCGACATAGATCACTTCGCCTGTGATGCCGCTGCTGGCGTCGGAGGCGAGGAAGACTCCGGTCGAGCCGACTTCGTTCACGTCGACGTTGCGGCCGAGCGGGGCGCGTTCGGCGTGAGTCTTATGCATGTCGCTGAAGCCGGCGATTCCGCGCGCGGCAAGGGTTTTGATCGGTCCGGCCGAGATGGCATTCACTCGAATATTTTTCTTGCCTAACTCATACGCGAGATAACGCACGCTGCACTCAAGGCCTGCCTTGGCCACGGCCATCACGTTGTAGCGCGGGACAACTTTTTCTGAGGCGTAGTAGGTCATCGTAAGAATGGATCCGCCGTCTTCCATCAGCGGTGCCGCGGCTCGGGTTACGGCGATCAACGAGTAGACGCTCACGTCGAGCGCTATGCGGAAGCCTTCGCGCGTGGTGTTGACGAAGTCTCCTTTGAGTTCGTCGGCGGGGGCGAAGGCGACGGAATGCACCAGGGTGTGCAGCTTGCCGTGCCGCTCTTTGAGCGTGGCGAAGAGGCGGGCGATTTCTTCGTCCTTGCTCACGTCGCACATGTAGCCTTCCGCGCCGGGCAGCGAGAGAATCAGGTCTTTCGCTTCCTGCTCCAGGCGCTCGTTCTGGTAAGTGATGGCGAGCTTCATGCCGGCGGCGTGCAGTCCTTGCGCGATGGACCAGGCGATCGAGCGCTTGTTGGCGACTCCGAAGACGACGGCGTTACGGCCCTGCAGATCAGCGGACATGAGTGCTCCTTGGAATGGAAAAGAATAACAGCGGAGGGTGCTTCATTACCACGGAGTCACGGAGTCACGGAGGAAACCAGCTATTTGTTTTGTTCTTTGATTATTCTTTGTTTTCTCTATGTCTCTGTGCCTCCGTGGTGCGTGTCTTAATCCTATTAGCCCGTTTATTTTCCTGCGGCCTTCAAGGATTCCTGTGCGGGTTTGTAGTTTGGCGCGAGTTTCAGTGCTTCCTGCCATTCTGCCCCCGCCAGATCCTTCTTGACTTGCTTCTCGTAAACCTGGCCCAGTCGCCAGTGGGCGTTGGCGAGCGAGGGATCGCCTTCCTCGGGCCAGCGGTTAGATATTTCTTGAAGTAGCGCTCGGCTTCGTCGAAATTCTGGCCACTCAGCAGGTCCGAGCGCGCGACGCCAAAATATCCCGGCAGATACTCGGCATCTACTTCAACCGCTTTTCTGAAAAGAGCGGGAGCATCGGAATCTTTCTTTTCGAAGATATAAACGAACGCGAGCTGTGAGTAGGATCGCGCGCGCTTGGGGTCGACCGTAATTGCGGTTTTGTACTCCTGCTCCGCTTCGGCGAATTTCTTTTGATCGACGTCAACCGTGGCCGCGGCGTAGTGGCCTTCGATTGGATCGAGAATGCCGATTTGCTTCACCTGGTCGACGGCTTTGTCCATACCTCCGCCCATCATCGACGGAGCCTGCGCGTAAAACTCCGCGAGGGCCGTGCGCGCTGGAATATTTTTGGGATTCTCGGCGACGGCTTTCTCAAATTCCGTTCGCATCTGGCGGCCCAGCGACATCTTCTTGAACATTCCCACGGAATCAATCATCCCGCTCAAGGCATTTCCCAGCAGGAGGTGATAATCCGACTTGGTATCGTCGAGGCCGATAGCTTTCTGGGCCTCGTCGGAAGCCTTTGCGAAGTCGCCGAATGCGTAGAGAATCTCACCGAGCAGGAAGTGTGGCTCCGCATTCTTTGGATCCGCAGCGATCGCCTGATGCAACAGCGACTTTGCCTGATCGGCTGAAGTTCTCGACTGGACGAGGCTTCTGGCTTGATCGAGCGGATTCGACTGCGCCATTAGCTCTGGAAGCGTCGCTGCTAGCATGAGCAGGCAGCCAGCCTTGCTGATGTTTCTGTAATCGATTTTCATGGTCGCTTCTTGGACGAGTGATGGGTCGCGACGTTATCACCCGTCTTCTACGACGTTGCTTCATTGATCAGTCGACGGAAGAAAGCTCGCTTACCGGCTCGACTGCCCCCACTGGCCAGCTTGCCGCTACGAATGACAATCCGTATACGCAGGCCAAGATCGCAAATGCCGATACCAGTCCGATCTTGTGTGCCGCAGTGCCGACGACGAGCGCCAGCACGAGTTGCAGAAACGTTCCGAAAAAATAGAAAGCATTCTGCACGCGTCCCATCAAATGCGGTGGGACCATTTCCATTAAGCTGGTGTTCATGGCGATGCCGCCGACTCCGCGCGCGGAGCCCATCACTCCATAAAGCAGAATTGCCGCGACCAGCCAGTGTGAAATCGGCGCGCACACTACGCAGGCCGACAGCAGCGCCATGGAGAAGGCGACTGAGCGACGCCCTCCCACGCTCGCGATGATGGCGGGAGCGTACAGCGCGCTGAGGAAAGCGCCAGTGCCCCAGCCGGCATTGAGCCAGCCGTAACCGACGGCTCCGGCATGGAACGTGCGTTCGCTTAGCGACGGCGTGACCACCACCCCGGTAATCATAGCTCCGAGAAACAGTGCCCAACTGATGCCGAGCAGCACGACGGCGCGATGATCCCGCAGAAAATGCAAGCCTTCACGCATCTCGCGCCAGAAACGCTCAAACTGATTTTCTGCGGCGCGAATGTCGGCGCGCAATTCCTCCGGGCGCAACACCACATGACGGCCTTTGCGCACGGCGAAATAGCAGACAAACGAGACGACGTAGGTCGACACATCGATCAGCAACACGCCGCCCAGACCGATATGGTTGTACATAAAGCCGACGATCGAGCCGGCGATGAGCCATCCTCCCTGCACGCCGGCCAGGAGAAAGGTATTCGACTGCACGAATTCGCCTTCCGGCGTGAGCTCCTGGATGAGCGCGGTGATGGTCGGCCAGAACATCCAGAAGCCGGCGGCGACGAGGGTGTTCATAAGATAAAGCTGCCAAACCTGCACCCGATGTCGAAAGGCAAGAATGGCGACGGCCACGATGATCACGGCGCGCACGGCGTCGAGCCACATGACCAGGAGCCGGCGGTCTTCGCGGTCGATAAGGACGCCGGTGAAGGGAAGCATCAGCATCGCCGGAAGGGTTTGCAAAACGGCGAAGGTGCCGAGCGCCATCTCTGAGTGTGTGGCCTGCAGGATGTACCACGCCACCGCAGCCGAATTCATCCCGCTGCCCAACATGGAGATCACGTTGGCGGCAAAGACAAATCGCAGCGGACGCTGGCCGAGGATGGCACGCATGTCTCTACTTTAGCGGAAGTGCAGGCGGGATTCATCACGAAGCCTCACTCGTAACGGGTGATCCCGATGCTCGCGTGGGAGAGCATTCGACAATAGGATTTGCCCGCTATCGCTAGTGTCGGTCTAAGAGTGAACGCGCTGCGGCCCGCTAGAGGACACGATGACATTTTACTGATTAGCCAAATCGTGTTTATTAGCCTTAGGAGTGAACCTGCGCATGACAAATTCCTGCAGCAGGTTGGTGACGGCATTCGATCCGATCCCGAGTGCGGCGTTTTCGAAGGTTAGTTCCGCGCCGTTGCGATCGTCCGCCGGATAGTAGATATTCGAAATACCGCCCGCAGCCAGGCTTCCCAGAATGTTCGAGTAGCCCGGCTGCCAGCGTCCATTGTCGCCCTTGCAGATTACCGAGTTCGCGATCGCATACAGAATCCGTGATTGGGTGCTGCCGGTACCCTTATAGAAATAGCGAGGATCCTGCTTCAGAAGTGAAGGGAAGATCGCGCCTCCGATGAACGTGCTCGAAGCGATGTCGCCATAGTTGGCGCCGAAGCGCTTGGCATAACCTTGTGCGCCCTGGCCGTACTCAACGAAGTGATCTTGCGCCTGCTCAACTCCCGCAGATGCCCCGGCCACCAAGAAGCTGAATGGGTCCACAACTGATCTTGCCGCCAGCTTGAATTTCTGTTTCGAAGTGAGCGGAACCGCGTTAGGAACGTAGCTGACGTAGAAATTCGGAACAATGCCGAGCACCCGCTGCGTCTCTTCCACCTTGATTTGCTCTTCGGCGATTTCAACGCGCGAGACTCCTACATTCACCTCGGTGAGGGCGGAAGCAACATCCAACGCAATTTGTGGGAGCGTCTGGATCTCACCCGGATGCAGGAGTCCAGAGACTGTCTTCGGCGCAAAACCTGCCGAAGTGATGGTTAATTTGAAAGGTCCGGGAACGACGCGGGGAAAGAAGAATTCCCCGTCAGTGCCGGATAGAACCTCGGGGTTCGGAGATCGATCTGCGCAAACAATCGTGACCCGGGCCCCAGCAACGATCGCTCCGCTTTGATCGACAACAGTTCCGTTAATGGTTCCGGCCGCTGGCTGTGCAGGTTGTTCCTCTCCGGATGAGGATGCTCCCGCATTCACAGAATTAGGTTGCTCCGAGCGAGATTGTTCCGAACCGGGTTGTTCCGGACCATTCACCGGTGTCTGAGAATTCTGTGCACAGCAGGGCGGCCAGCTTACAGTGATGCACACGAAAGCTAGGAGTACTGACTTCAATTGGCTGGGCATGAATGAATTAATTAACTCTAACCTCTCTCGTACGTTCGAGCCAAATCACTAAAGGCGATCCACTTTCGCGCCGCTTGCGCTGAGAGGCCTCGCCACGCACACGAATGATTTCCTTGTTTCTCAAAGCCGGTTCTTCAAAACTTGGATGCTTGATTTTAGGAGCGGGGCTGCAAGGAGCGGAGATGGAAATTCAGGGTTTTAACAATTCATCGGACAACAAACGAGCCTTTAACGCGAGATTATGAGCGCGCTCTAGGTCTCCTGCAGCGACGGCTTTCTTGGACTGATCGACGAACTGTTGAACCTGGGTCACGATCTCTTGCTGGCTGGAGGCGAGCTGGCGGTCGGCGATCTTCTTCAGGTTTTCTTCTGTCGATGCGTTGAGCTGGTCCGTGGTGGCGCGCTCCTGGGAGGCCTGTGCAGCGGTGGTTTCCCCCGTAAGCTTGATTGTGGGCTCGTCTGTTCCTCCATTGCGGACTACTTTCTTGGGAGGCAGGCAAGGCTTCTGTGCCGCCGAAGATGTAGCAGAATTACTGGAACCGGAATTCGCAAGGGCGGCATCCCCTGGCTTCTTCGGATCGCTGGGGCCATCGGCGGGATTCGCCGCAGTGGAGGAATTCGAGCAATCGGGGACGGTTTTCTTGCCATGCTTCCGCAGCTTGGGGGGCTGCTGGGCTGGGTTGGTGGAATTCTGCGTCGGCCCGGAAGGCGAGGCCGGAGGCTGATTCGGCTGGGAACTTTGTGCCGGTTGATCCTGTAGCTGCGGGGTGGATGCCGCGAAGCTGGGCACACTCGGCGACCACCATCCGAAGCTCAGAATGTAAACGGCAAGGATTGCGGCCAGAGTCATTTTCAATCCTGCTGGAACGATGATTTTCGATCTTACGCTTGTCCAGGTGCGGCGAGGAATCAAGTTGTTGGTTTCGACATCACGGCTTCGAGGTTCGAACTGCCGCGGTGCTCCGGCCTCAAGCTCGACGTTGGCAGTGGAATGCGAAAGCGAAAGGTGGTTCCTTCACCCTCGGTCGATTCAAATTCCACCGAGCCGTAGTGCCACTGCAGAATCTGGTAGGTCTGGGCAAGGCCGATGCCATTGCCGTCTTTCTTCGTAGTGAAATAGAGCTCGAAAATCTTTTCCTGAACCTCCCGGGGAATGCCCGTACCTCGGTCGCGAACTTCGGCGAGAACTACATCTTCGTCCTGTCGAGCGGAGATGGTGAGCACGCCCCCTTGGGGCATGGCTTGTACGCCATTAATCACTACGTTGAGCAGGGCTTGCTTCATAAAATCCAGGTCGGCCTTGATGGGCAGCGGTTCTGGCGGCATGTCCTGCTCAATCGTAACTCCGAGTTGCTCGCTTTCCGGGCCGGCCAGCAGCGCGACCTCGTCGAGCAAACGCCGCAAGTCGACTTCCACGAGGTGCAGTTCGCGGGCGCGCATGAAATCCACCAGAGTTTGTACAACCCGGTCGAGCCGGTGAATCTCGCTGCCAATGATGTCCATGTGACGGCGGGTATCGGGATCCGGTAGGGAGAGCTTATTTTGCAAAAGTTGCAAGTGCAGCACGATGGCATTGATGGGATTCTTGACCTCGTGTGCTACGCCGCCGGTCACCCGCCCGCTGGCAGAGAGGCGCCGGGACATTTCGATTTCGTCTCCGATTCGGCGAACCGATTCGGCGTCGCGCATGATCAAAAGTGCGCCGATCTGGGTGCTCTTTTCCTGAATAAAATCCATTGAAACCTGCACGTGCCTGCCGCCGGCGGCGATAAACTCTCGTTGCAGTAACGGACGCTTGCGTTCGAAAGCGTCCAGCACCAGCGACCCTAAAGGAGTATCACGGGAGAAAATCTCCGACGCTGTTTTGCCGAGCAACTCGGCGCGAGGTCTGCCTAGAAAGCGCTCTACCGGCGCGCTCACCAGGACGACTCTGGAATCCCGCGTGAACAGCATCAAGCCATCTTGCAGCTTTGACATCAGCTGATCCACGTTGTCTTTCAAGGCGGAAAAAATCTCCTTGCTGTCGCGCATCTGCCTGCCGAGGTTGGCAATCTTTAGCGTGACCAGCCCAAACTCGTCGTGCTCCGATTCCTTCCCAGAAAGTTCCTCATTACCCCCGAGGCTGACATAGTCGAGGTTCATGCTGATCTGTTTGAGAGGCCCGAGCGCGAGATTGGAAATAGCGGCGGCGAGCAGAAGAGAAACGAAAATCGACGCGACCGAAAAATAAACAGCATGCAACAACGAAGGCGTGATCTCGCTCTTGAGAAGCGTCGTGGAAACCCCGATGCGAATTGTACCGAAGGGACCGTCCAGGTCCAGCGGTTCAATCACGTCATAGATCGTCGCCGGGCTATAAAGCAGACGAAGCTGTTCTCGGAAGCGGGCATTCTTGACGGTAAGAAAATTTGGCCGTTTGGGCACCAGCTTTCCGACTGGGGTGTTAGTGCCGGTGGTCGCGCCAATGATAACCTTACCACTTAAGTCCACAAAGGAAACGTCGTAAATGAAGCCCCACGAGTCCCGATCTGACTGAATATTGTTCAAAAGGTTAGTATCCGTCTGCAGATTTTCGGTGATGGCACTTCGCATCGCTGTCGGATCATTTGTATCGACGCGCGTGCTGCTCAAATCGGGCAGATCTTGATTCGCGAGGTAGGCAAGTTGTTTGGTACGGGTAGCGGCAAAGTTATAAACATTATCGATGCGCTGGCGAAGGATCACCGAAATGTAGAGGTAAGAGAAAGCGGTCACCATCACCGTGACCATGAAGGTGATCGCGAGCACGATGATGGTCTTGCGTCGCATGGGAAACAAGTAATCAGTGATCAGTGGCTAGCGGTCAGCCGAAGTGGCGAAGTTGCCGACGATCGATGAATTAGTTGTGGAATTCTATCCCAAAACCCTAAAGCTGGCACCCAGCAAATCACATTGACACCGATTACTGCTCTTCTTTGCCGGGAACCGCCTCCGCCGGACTACTTCCGTATTCTTTAAGTTTATTATGCAAGGTTTTCAGGCTGATGCCCAGAATTTCCGCGGCACGAGTCTTGTTATTGCTGGTCGATTCCAGGGTCTTCAGGATCAGCATTTTTTCCGCTTCTCCAACCGTGGTGCCCACGCCCAAACGAACTGCATCTGGATCGTTAGCGGCCGTGCGCGGGGAGGTGTGGCCAAATCCTGGAGGGAGATGCTTGGTCTCAATCATGCCGCTATCGCAAACTATTACCGCGCGCTCGATCGTGTTGCGCAATTCGCGGACATTTCCCGGCCAGGAATAGCTGGTGAATTGATTTAGCACTGCCTCGCTTACAGCGGCAACCTTACGGGAATGCTTTGCGCTCATTTCCGACACCAGAAGCTGCACCAAGTCGGCAATGTCTTCCTTATGTTCCCGCAGCGGTGGCATGTGGATGTTGAAGACGTTGAGGCGGTAATACAGGTCGCTGCGCAGTTCGCCAGAGGCAACAGCATCGTCGGGGATTTTATTGGTGGCAGCCAATACGCGCACATCTACAGCCGTTTCCACTTTGCTGCCCAGGCGGCGCAGCTTGTGGTCCTCGAGTACGCGCAATAATTTGGCTTGAGTACCCACCGGCATTTCACCAATTTCATCCAGCAGAATTGTGCCCCCTTCGGCCAGTTCAAAACACCCCGTACGGCGTTCCAAAGCACCGGTAAACGCGCCTTTCTCGTGTCCGAATATCTCGCTTTCGATCAGAGTCTCAGGTATCGCCGCGCAATTGATAGCAACAAACGGCCGTTCCCGGCGGGGGCTAAGGTCGTGAATAGTGCGTGCCACCAGTTCCTTGCCGGTGCCGCTGGCTCCCGTGATCAGTACCGATGCTGTACTAGGCGCAACCATCTCAATCAGTCTGAAAATCTCCTGCATCTTGCGCGAGGCTCCGTGGAGTTGGCCGAGAGTGCCGGAATCGCGCAGTTGGCGGCGGGCACTTTCGAGTTCGACCCGGGTGCCCAGCAAGCGGGATGCATTTTGCAACATGGTCCGCAGGCGGTTGGTATCGATCGGTTTCGTGATGTAGTCGTAGGCTCCCATCCGCATGGCCTGGACCGCACTGTCGATTGTGCCTTGGGCAGTCACCAGGATCACTGCCATCGCCTGGGTCTGCTCGCCCAATTTCGCCAGTAGTTCGATGCCTCCCATCCGAGGCATCTTCATGTCGGTAATTACGATCGAAGGCGTCCATTGCTCCGCCTTGTCCAGGCCCTCTACCCCGTCGCGGGCGGTTTCTGCCCGATATCCCCAGGAAGAAATTAACTCGGCGAGACCCGTGCGCTCGTTCTCTTCGTCCTCAACGATCAGTACTTTCTCGTGGCTCATTCCCTGGTTTCTTGCCCTCTTTAAATAGTTCACTCTCTTGGACCCTGCGGTCCAGGCAGCAAGACTACAACATAGCTGCCCGGCTCCGACAGGCCTAGGCAGTATTTCATGTCAATTTGAGACAGAAGCGCACATTTTCCCATTTTCGAAAATTGATCTTTCGCTTCGAGATTGCAATGCGTTAGAATTGCGAGTTCCCAAAGTAACCGGTTCATTAGCCTGCATTACCTTGTCAACGCGGCGGGCATCGAAGCCCGGGTAAAACCGCGTATCCAGATGGAGGACGGAATGTCACTTTGTTATTTGAACAAAGGCCGCGTCGTAGTTCTTGGCCTATTGTTTACGCTCGCAGTATCTTTTCTATCGAGTCCCGCTTTCGCGCAGAGCGACTCGACTCCCCCAAAGTGGGATTTGTTTGTAGGATATCAATGGCTGCATCCCGGCGGCACAGTTCCCACACCTTTCAGCGACTTCAACAATCCTACCCCTTACGCGGTCCCGGACATGCCTCATGGATTTGGCTTCTCCGCGACTTACAACTTCGACGCCCACTGGGGCCTCGAAGGGGACATTGGCCACAACTGGGCAGAGCAAGGTAGTGGCTCCGGAGTTTACGAATCCACCGGATCAATCGGCCCAAGGTTCATCTGGCGCACCGACAACGCCAATTACTTCGTGCATACCATGATCAGCTTAAACCGGGTAAACGTTCCGGGATTAAGTTCATGGGATGGCATCGGCGCTGTCCTCGGCGGCGGCATGGATCTGCCCATCCGCAAATGGCTGGCAATCCGGTTATTCGAGGCTGACTATGTCTGGGCGCGCCATGACTACGCTAGTTTCGCGGCGCCCTCCCCGAGTAACGATCTGCGCAACCCCACTTTCGACGGCGCCCGCCTACGCACCGGTCTTGTGTTCAGTTGGGGCGGCGCGCCGCTTGTCACGCCGGCCGCGAGCTGTTCGGTGCAGCCGACCGAAGTTATGGTGGGTGAGCCGATCACCGCGACGGTGAGCGCCAGCAACTTCAACCCCAAGCACACGGTCACGTATATCTGGACCGGCAACGGGGGTGTGGTCACCGGCAAAGATACGACCGCAACGATCGACACAACAAATGCGGCTCCCGGAAGTTACACCGTCACGGCTCATGTGACTGATGCGAAGATGAAGAGCAACAACGAGGCGAGTTGCTCGGCGAACTACACTATCAAGCCGTTGCCGCCGAAGAATCCGCCGACCATGAGTTGCACGGCCAGTCCGTCAACCGTGCAGGCTGGGGCAACCGTTACCGTAACCTGCAGCTGCAGCAGCCCGGATAGTGTTTCCACATCTGTCGCGAGCTGGACCGCCAGCAGCGGCAGCATCTCCGGCAGCGGCAACACAGCCACGCTGAACACTTCCGGCGCAGCCCCGGGTACGATCACCGTCGGAGCGACTTGCACCGACTCGCGTGGTTTGACCGGCCAGGCGACAACCCAGGTGACGGTAGAGAATCCGCCGCCACCGCCACCCAAGGCAGCCAAACTGAGCCAGTGCGACTTCCCCAACGAGAAGAAGCCATGGCGCGTCGACAACACCTGCAAGGCGATCCTGGATGACGTAGCCAAGAACCTGCAGCAGAACCCGGACAACAAGCTGGTAATCGTCGGCAACGCTGAGCCCACGGAGAAACGGAAGAATCTGGCGGCAGAGCGTGCCGTCAATTCCAAGTTCTATCTGGTGGAAGGCGAAGCTCAGCAGCACATCGATGCCAGCCGTATCGAAGTGCGTACCGGCAGCGGCGGCACCAAGACGGCCGAGTACTGGATCGTACCTTCGGGCGCGACCTTCGACTCGACCGGCACCGAACCCGTGGATGAATCCAAAGTGAAGAATGTTCCGGATCATCCCAAGCCGGCGGCGAAGAAAGCGGCTGCTAAGAAAGCGCAGTAAGTCGGCAGCGGAGTCAATGGGCCGGTCGGCAACGTCGACCGGCCTTTTTTCGTCGCTCTGCTACTCTGTTTCGCGATGTCCTTCGGTAACTTGATGGGACTGGGTTACCCTGTCAGTCTAGGTGCGCATCGAACCATTTCTCCGCTTTGGGGACAAAAACCGTTATGAAATCTGCTTGGGTTAAGCTGTTGATGATGTTGACTTTAGTTTCGACCTGCGCGTTCGCAGGAAATCGGCAATGGGCCGTTCTTGGTCCGGATGGCGGCGATGTCCGCAGCCTCGCCTATGATCCGCACAACCCGAACCGCGTCTTTCTTGGAACCAGTACCGGCGTGATTTTTGTCTCCGAAGACGGCGGCCACAACTGGTCGCGCTTCGCCAAACTGGGAACCGGCGACGATTACGTGCTCGATCACATCGCCATCAACCCGGAGAACTCCAAGAATATTTTTGTTTCTGCCTGGAGCGTACAGGATCAGAGCGCGGGCGACATTTTCCGCACCCACAACGGCGGTAAAGATTGGGAAGCGCTGCCCGCCATGCACGGCAAGTCCGTGCGCGCAATGGCGCTGGCGGCATCCGATCCTAAAGTGGTTGTTGCCGGTGCAATCGATGGCGTTTATCGCAGCACCGATGGCGGCAATAATTGGCAGAGAATTTCCGCCAACGATGGCGTCGTCAAGCAAATCGAATCCATCGCGGTTGATCCCAAAGATCCCAACGTGATTTATGCCGGCACCTGGCACCTCGCGTGGAAGACCAGCGACGGTGGCGCCAACTGGGCGCACATCAATAAAGGCATGATCGACGATTCCGATGTTTTTTCGATCATCGTCAGTTCGGCGAATCCTTCCGAAGTTTTCGCCAGCGCCTGCTCCGGAATCTATAAGAGCGTCAGCGGTGGCGATCTGTTCGACAAGATCAAAGGCATTCCTTTCACGGCGCGACGTACCCGCGTGCTCAAGCAGGATCCGAGCAATCCGGCGATTGTGTACGCCGGAACCACTGAGGGTCTGTGGAAGACCACGGACGAAGGCAAGACGTGGAAGCGCATGAGCAATCCTGAAGTCGTAGTGAACGATGTGCTCATCGATCCCCGCAATTCGTCGCGCGTCCTTCTAGCGACGGATCGCAGCGGCGTCCTCGCGAGCGACGACGGCACAGCCACATTAGCCTCGTCGAATCACGGCTACACGCACCGCTACGTCAGCGCGATTCTGGCTGACAACAAAGACGCCAACTCTCTTTACATTGGCGTGGTGAACGACCGCGAATTCGGCGGCGTGTTCTCCAGTCATGATGGCGGACAGAACTGGCAGCAGAAGAGCTCAGGCTTGGATGGCCGTGACGTATTCACGCTAAAGCAGGCCAGCAACGGTACCTTGATCGCGGGAACAAACCGCGGAGTTTTCGAACTTCTTCCCGGCACCCCAGCCTGGCATCCCATTAACAACATCGTCCTCGAGAAGACAGTTTCTCGAACCATCAAGCTGAAGAGTGGCAAGACCAAGAAAGTAGATTCCACAACCAGCACTCACTCCGTGCTCGAAGCTCGCGTCAGCGACACCGACCTCCGGTCGACTCGTTGGTTTGCCGCGACTTCCGCGGGACTGTTCACCAGCAAGGATCAGGGCAAGGAATGGATGGGCGGTCCAGTCGCCGGTGAGAAGGACTTTGTTTCAGTCGAGGCGCGCGAAGGAGTCGTTGTTGCCGCTACCCGCTCCAGCATCCTGGTATCTCAGGATGACGGAAAAACCTGGCAGCACTCTGCGCTTGCCTCTTACCCCGTGAATATTCGGGGCGTCACAGTAGCGCCGGACGGTCAGATCTTTGTGGCCACGCGCGAAGGCGCCTTCCACAGCGGCGATTCCGGCCAGAGCTGGAACCATGTTGTAACCGGCTTGCCCGACAAGGACATCACGTCGGTAGCCTACGATGGCAGCCACAAGCGCCTTCTGGCGACCAGCGGCCAGACCGGCGTCGTCTTCGAAAGCAGCGACGGCGGCAGCAGTTGGCAGCGTGGACCTGACTCAGGTTTCCCGCTGCGCCAGATCAGCGTGATCCACGGGCATTACGTCGCGGCAACTCCGTTTGATGGGGTGATCTCGCAACCGGATAACGAACCGCAGAGTGCCAATGCCGGCGGCGGTTCCAACTAGTTTTCCCTCAATTGCTCAAACTTCGCGGAGAGCGGTCACGCTCTCCGCGATTTGCTTTGTACGACACATCGCCACAAGCAAAATCACGATTGACCCGATTCGTGGTTCGTCCCCCCTCCTGCGAGTCATGCCATGCAACTTCTACACGAATGCATTGGCGCTGTCGGCATATGTGCTTGATTCCGTTGAGGCGGCTCTGGAACCTCACTTGCGACTACTCACGCAACGCCATCCGGATGACGATACATACGACATTCAACAAGACAATGCATTCCTTAAGAAAGCCTCCACGGCCATCCAGAATACGAATGGATAGCTACGGGGTCCGGGGAAGGCTAACAGCCGTGGCGCTTACCTGTCTGGCTTTTGGTTCGGCATGTGCTAGACCGGGAGGTTCTCAGCACACCGGCACAAATTTACCGGCAAATGATCAAGCGCCACCGTTTCATCAAAACCTTGCATTGGCGAGCGAACGAACATTAGCCATTCCGCAGGATTCCAAGCCCGCCACCGCCTTGCCGTTCCACGCCGCGCAACCCTGCATCCTTCCTTCCGGCACCTTTTTAACCGTAAAATTGGGCCGCTCGCTTGTACCGGCAAAGGTGCACTCTGGCGATCCATTCGTGGCTTCAGTTACCGGACGCATCACGGTCGACGGCAGAACTATCATTAATTTGGGCGCAGAAGTGATTGGCCGGGTCGAGTCTGCCCAGGCATCTTCGCCACAGCTTAGCCGCGCCGACCGCTCGGGCCAAAGCACTGGCAAGGGGTATGTGCAACTGACTCTAACCACGATAGTCGTCGATGGCAAACAACTTCCAATTCAGACCTCGAGCCTGTTCGCGCGCGGAACTTCCCCGAGGTCGAACGTTTCATCCAGGGGAACCGATGCAGACGTACGATCCGACGTTGTCCGGGTTCAGAAGGGACGGCGTCTTACCTTCCGTTTAACCGCACCGATTGCGCTGGACGAGATCCCCTCGGTGGCTGCTTTGGACCCCGCAAAAGAGTAGTTAGCCTCATTAAGTACAGTTCTGATTTTAGCCGCCCACGGCGACGTGTGAGCCCGGCCCTTCTCTACTTGTGCTTCCTGCCGCTGGATTTATGCGGCAACTCGCTTGAGCCTGGCAATACGCTCCAGACTAGATGAAACGCTTCGATAAAGATGCGGTAGAATACGCGCCTGGCGCGGAGATTCCGGACTTTCGGGAAAACCGGCGCCGCTGTTCAACTAAACATCGAATGTCAAGGGGACGTCTTTCAACCATCGATGACGCGAATCATTCTTATCGGAGCTGGACGTGGCGGAAGAGCCTTGGTGGAGCTGTTCCACAAAGACCCGGGAATCGAGATTGTGGGAGTAGCCGACAAGGATGAAGGTGCGCCCGGCATTGTCCTCGCCCGCGAACTCGGCTTGCCGGTTGCCGCCAACTACAGGAAATTTCTGAAGGCGGAGGGTGTCGATCTCATCATCGATGTTACCGGCGACCCTGACCTTGCCCGCGAAGTTTACCGCTTGCGCCCGCGAGGAACCGAAGTGGTTGGCGGTAAGACAGCGCGCCTCGTCTCCTCGTTTGTGGCGAACACAAATCAATCCGACTCCCTCCAGGATCAATACCAGCTTGCCTTGCGCGAACTCGAATCGCGGGCCGAAGGCGAATTCATCATCGGCAACAACCTGAAGATGAAGGAAATCTCGAGTCTGATTTCCAAAGTAGCTCCCACCCCCACCACCGTTCTGATCCGTGGCGAGAGCGGAACCGGCAAGGAGCTTGTGGCGCGAGCGATCCACCGCTACAGCTCGCGCAGCGATCATCTTTTGGTCACGCTGAACTGTACGGCATTGTCTCCCGCTCTGCTCGAGAGCGAACTCTTTGGCTACCGGCGCGGCGCTTTTACCGGCGCCTACAGCGACAGCAAAGGGTTGTTCGAAAAGGCCGACGGCGGCACCATGTTTCTGGATGAAATTGGCGACATGTCGCTGGAGATTCAGGCCAAGTTTCTGCGCACGCTCCAGACCGGCGAGATACGCGCCATTGGCGACATGCGGACCCGGAAAGTTTCGGTGAGATTTGTCGCCGCTACCAACCGGAATCTGGAGACCGCCATTCGCGAGGGCACGTTTCGCGAAGATCTTTTCTACCGCATCAATACTTTCTCCATCACCCTGCCTCCACTCCGCGAGCGGATCGAAGATATTCCATTCCTGGCGGAATATTTCCTGCTGCGCGCCCGAGCCAAGGTCAACAAAAAAGTCGAAAGCATCGCTCCATCTGCTCTCACGCTACTGAAGAACTATTCATGGCCTGGCAATCTTCGCGAACTGGAGAACATCATTGAGCGGGCTGTTGTCTTGACGTCATCCTCCGCTGTGGAGGCTGAGCACCTGCCACTTCACGTTCAAGATGTGATGGGGTTCAAGCCGCAGATGGGATTCATGCCGAGCAAAGCTCGCGCCATTGAGCACTTCGAGAGGGAAGCTTTGACCAGCTATTTATCCAAGGCCGACGGGAACATCTCGAAGGCCGCGGCGCTGGCGAAAATTCCGCGGCGCACCTTCCATCGTTTGCTGGCCAAGCACAAAATTGTTGGGCGTCGCTCTCCTATCCGCACATGAGACATAGTTGACTCCATAGTGTGACTAAAAAGTCACAATCAAATTATATACAGGCAACTGTCGATTATTCAAACTCTTACTAACCAGTTCCTTAGTTACAAATGGGACATTAATGTCACATTTCGGCTGTGTGTTGAAAATCCGTCGATCCATTTCTGTTTTTTCACTTCTAGGGCTGAACTGAAAGAAACCACAACCACTTATCAAATCCACATCTGCCCATTGCGATTCGGCAAACGCATTGGAACGCGAATTGCCTAACAAGATATGCGAGCGACGACGGTGCGCGAACGACCCAGAACCGTCCCCGACAGCCGGCGTCGCCAGCAGTACAGCGAAGATGCGGCCGGGCTAACCAGCCCGGCTCTCATCTTTATAAGTATGAATTCGATAAGTATGAATTCGCACCCCGCCCACTTTTCAGAAATATTCGTATCGATCTTTGAGTCAGCAACCGCAGATTCTTGAGGGAGACAGAAATGGCTGGTAACAACAACTCTGGCAAAAAGAAGAGTCGCTGGGCCGCTGGCATTACGCCCTATGCGGAAATGGGTTACTACGACGCAGATTACGACCCGAAGTCGACCGACATTCTCTGCGCCTTCCGTCTGGTGCCGCAAGCGGGCGTAGATCCAATCGAAGCAGCGGCTGCGGTAGCCGGCGAGTCTTCCACCGCAACCTGGACCGTGGTGTGGACCGACCGCCTTACACCCTACGAGCATTACCAGGCGAAGTGCTACCGTGTCGACCCTGTGCCCGGCACCGACCAGTACGTCGCCTACATCGCGTACGATATCGATCTTTTCGAAGAAGGCTCGATTGCCAACTTAACTTCGTCGATTATCGGCAACGTCTTCGGCTTCAAGGCGCTCAAGTCTCTCCGCCTGGAAGATATGCGAATTCCTCCGCACTATGCGAAGACCTTCCAGGGACCGGCTCACGGCATCGTGATGGAGCGAGAGTATCTGAACAAATTCGGGCGGCCCTTGCTGGGAGCGACCGTAAAACCCAAGCTCGGCCTTTCCGCACGCAACTACGGACGCGTCGTCTATGAAGCACTGCGCGGCGGACTCGACTTTACCAAGGATGACGAAAACATCAACAGCCAGCCTTTCATGCGCTGGCGCGACCGCTTTCTATTTTGCATGGAAGCGGTGAACCGTGCGACGGCGGCGTCCGGTGAGGTCAAGGGACATTATTTGAACGTGACTGCTGGAACCATGGAGGAAATGTACGAGCGCGCGGACTTTGCCAAGGATTTGGGCACAGTCATCGTGATGATCGATTTGACGATCGGCTATACCGCGATTCAATCCATGGCCAAGTGGGCGCGGCGCAATGGAGTCATCCTGCACCTGCATCGTGCGGGTCACGGAACTTATACCCGGCAGAAGACGCACGGAGTGAACTTCCGCGTCATCGCCAAATGGATGCGTCTGGCCGGCGTGGACCACATTCACGCAGGCACAGTCGTCGGCAAGCTGGAGGGCGATCCCAACGCGATTCGCGGCTATTACACCACGTTGCGCTCGAACAAGATCGATGCCGATCTATCGCAGGGATTGTATTTCGAACAGGACTGGGCGTCGCTGCCGGCAACCATGCCGGTCGCTTCGGGCGGCATCCATGCAGGGCAGATGCATCAGCTGCTGCATCTTTTGGGCGAAGATGTCGTGCTGCAGTTCGGTGGTGGAACAATCGGTCATCCGGACGGGATCGCGCAGGGCGCGACTGCGAATCGAGTGGCGAGCGAGGTAATGATTCAGGCTCGCAACGAAGGCCGCGACTATCTCAACGAGGGGCCGGAAATTCTAAACCGGGCCGCCCGATGGTCGCCGGAACTGCGGAAGGCGTTGGATATTTGGAAAGACGTCAGTTATGACTTTGAGTCGACCGACGTGCCCGATGCGGTGGGCACGGTCACAGTTGCGTAAGCAGCGCCAGTCTATTTTGGCGGCTATTAACGTGCCCCTATCAACGGAGAAAGAACATGCGTATCACACAAGGAACGTTTTCCTATTTGCCCGATTTTACCGAAGACCAGATCAAGGCGCAGGTACGCTATTGCTTTGATAACGGGTGGGCTTTCTCGATCGAGCACACGGATGATCCTCACCCGCGAAATTCCTACTGGGAGATGTGGGGGCTTCCCATGTTCGATCTGCAAGACCTCAACACTGCCATGGAGAGTCTGGATGAATGCCGCAAAGCGTTTCCAGACCACTACATTAAGCTGAACGGCTACGACCGAACCAAAGGCAAGCAGACCACCATGCTAAGTTTCATCGTGCAGCGTCCCGACAACGAGCCCGGATTTTCTTTGGAGCGCACGGAAACGGCCGATCGACGTATCCAGTACACCATTCGATCGAGAAGCAGATCAGCCAACTAGAGCGTAAAAAATGGCATGCACAGATTAGATACAAATTCGGTTGCGGACGCCCCCGTCACTGAGGTCCATGAGAGCCAGAGCCTCGTAGACATCGGCGCTGCCCATCGGGATTCGAACCTCGACGAAATCCTGGGCGAACTTGATCGGGAACTGGTTGGCCTCAAACCCGTGAAAGACTATCTTCGCCGCTTGGCATCGTTGCTGCTCGTCACGCGTTTGCGCGAAAAGGTTGGGCTATCCACGGAGCGTCCCACGCTGCACATGTCGTTCACCGGGCATCCGGGCACGGGCAAGACAACGGTCGCAATGCGCATGGCGAAGATACTTCACCACCTGGGTTATCTTCGTCGCGGGCATCTGGTAGTCGCTACCCGCGATGATTTGGTCGGTCAATATGTTGGCCACACCGCTCCCAAGACGAAGGAGATTCTGAAAAAAGCAATGGGAGGCGTGCTGTTTATCGACGAGGCCTATTACCTCTACCGGCCGGAAAACGAACGTGACTACGGCCAGGAAGCGGTTGAGATGTTGCTGCAGGCCATGGAAAATCAGCGCGAGGACCTGGTTGTGATACTGGCCGGTTATCAGGATCGCATGGCAACTTTTTTTCAATACAATCCTGGCTTTCGCTCTCGCGTAGCGCACCACATCAGCTTTCCCGATTACACGCTGGAGGAGCTGGCTACGATTGCCGAATTGATGCTGCACGAACAGAACTACACTTTCGATGATGAGGCTCGACGGGCGTTCGTGGAATACCTGGAGTTTCGAATCAGGCAGCCTCAATTTGCCAACGCCCGCAGCGTTCGCAACGCCATTGACCGAATGAAACTGCGTCAGGCCAGCCGGTTAGTTCAAGAGGGCGGATGCATCGGCAAAGAGCAACTCTCGCGTATTTCTGCGGTTGACGTACGCCAGAGCCGCGTGTTTCAAGGAGGGCTGGACGGAGAAGCCGAAGTCCTGACTGCAAGCGGCACGTTGCCGGTGCGGAGCAAGGAGAAGACATGAAGAGAAGACCAATCCTGCTGGGCATCGTAGGCGACAGTGCCGCCGGCAAAACCACCATCACGCGCGGATTGACCCGGCTGCTTGGCCCCGAGCGCGTGACGCATATCTGCGCCGACGATTACCACAAGTATGATCGCGCCGAACGCGCGCGACTGAACATCACTGCCCTGCATCCCGACTGTAATTTTCTCGACATCCTTGAACTGCACCTGGAGCGGGTGCACTACGGGCAGGCGATGCTCAAACCGGTCTACGATCACAGCACAGGCTCGCTGGTGCGGCCGGAGTATGTTGAGCCGCGAGAGTTCGTGATTGTCGAAGGACTGCTGGGATTCCACACTCCAGCGATGCGACAATTCTATGATGTTAAAGTTTTTCTCGATCCTCCCGAGGACATGAGGCGCCTTTGGAAAATTAAACGGGACACGGCCAAGCGCGGCTATACGCCCGACCAGGTGTTAGCGGAACTGGAGAGGCGCGAGCCCGATTCTCGCGACTTTATCCGGCCCCAACGCGAGTTCGCGGACATTGTCGTGCGCTTCCATCCCGACAGCGGCGTAGGATCGGACCATGCCGATGGGCACCTGAACGTTCATCTGGTCTTGCGCCCATCCATTCCTCATCCCGACCTCACCTATCTTGTGAACTATGAGAACGGGCAGTCAGGCGGGATTCGCCTCGCGCTGGGCCGGGACTGTGGACGTCCGGTAGAGTTTCTCGAGGTGGACGGTAACGTAAGCCGTACCCATGCGTCCGAGTTAGAACAGGCGATATGGAAACATCTTCCCGATCTGCGGCCGCTGCGCGCCGATCAGTTTGGCGATTACAACGATGGCAGTGAAGTACGGCATAGCGACCCGCTTGCTCTCACGCAACTACTCATTACGTATCACTTGCTACGCGCTTATAGCAAAGACAGTCCGATGCCGTTCGCTCGCCCGGTCGCAGCACTGAGCCGATTGAGCTCCGTGCCCGAGGAGCTGCCGTTGGATGCTGTTACCAAATAGTTAGACGATTACAAGATCTCGCGCCTTCGATCGCGGTAAGCGACCAATATAGTTCCAAACCAGCGAGCCACGCCATTTCGGAAGATAGGCATCCCATAGCCATGTTGTTAGATATGTTGTGTCGTCAGGCGGAGTGTCCGCAAAATCGCTGATGAGCTTGAGGTCAGTCGCCATACGCTGTGGCGAGCCCTGTCGCTGGAGAAGACGAAATGATCGGAACAAGCCCTGTAACACGGTGGGGTTGGAACCACGACGCTGCTGGTACCATTAACCTCCACACTGCGCGACTGATCGGGCGGAATCGGCGATGCGGACATTGAGATGACCAGGCGCAAAGCATTTCCGGCCATTCTACGTGGCAATTACGAGCGACTCAGTTCATGTTGGAATGCATTTATTGGACCGGAAATGAATTTCGACGATGAAAGCGGTGATCCGAGTGGCAATCCAAATGACCGGGACGAAGCGCTTGCCCTGACCGCCGAAAACTATTCAGGGCTAGAAACCACAATCAAGGCTTCAGACGCAAAAACAACAACAGATATATTCACGATTATGGTGTAGCGAGGGGTTTGTAAATAAGACCGATGACTATTCCGATGATAGTCCACTGGACGAAGTAAGCCACAGCCTGTCCCAGAGCGAGTTTCAGCTCGATGTTCAGGTTCACGTAGTTGTGCAGCACAAATGCGCAAACCACGAAAATGCCAATGAGAACACCGAAGCGCGCACCTTCCGTAGTGCCCGATCCGCCCTGATGTATCATCGCGAAAATTATTGCGACAACCAGGATCGCTATGAAAGTTGCGACCAATCCAATTGGCATAACGGTCATCATTTCTTCCTTAGCACGGAATACGGCCGGGTACTTGCGGGATTCATTGATAAGAGCTGGCACGAGCCAAAACACTAAAAAACCAAAGGCAAAATACGCGACCGTGCCACCAAGCGCCGCCAGCCCGAGACTTGAATAGTTCATTTGCACTCCTTTACAAATTGCGGATCAAATCACAGTCGGCAAAAAACTGGGGACAGTCGGAGCGTGCCCCGTCCCCAGTTTCTTCCAGGCGATCAGAGTAGGTAGGGCACCAGGGCCGCGGTCTGTCGGGCATAGGTAGCATACGTCTCCCCAAACTGGGAGCGCATCCACTTCTCCTCCATGCGGAACTTGACCCAGAACACGAGGAAGATGAGGACGAAAACGATGAACCCGCGTACCTGGGAGATAGCAATCGCCATGCCAAGAAACCCAGTCAGAATGCCGGTGTAGATTGGGTGACGGACCACGGCATAGGGACCTGTGGTGATCAGCTCGTGGCCCTGCTTAATGGTGACGGAGCGGCTCCAGTTGCTGCCGAGATGCTCGCGCGCCCAGACGGCGAAGAGAAGGCCGGCGACGGTGAGGGCGGCTCCCAGCCAGAATGGCCAATAACCAGACGGCCAGAGCTGGACGTAAAGCCAGGGCAGCGGGATGCGAGGTATTGAGAGTAAAGCGATTGCGATCAGGAAGATGAGGACGCGGAGGATGCGCGAGGCTGCGGGCTCGAGACGCTGGGTGGCTTTGGTATCCGCAGCTTTGATCTGCCAGTAGAGAACAAAAACGATCCAGACCACGGGAAAGAAAGACTCGTATAACCAAAGCATGTGGACCTCCAGGGAAGGCCCTTAGGGCTTAGCGGGCAGCGGCTGCCAGAGCTCAATCTTATTCCCATCCAGGTCATAGATCCAGGCAAAGCGACCGTAGGATTCATCCATTCGTTTGGCGTCAATCTTTACTCCCTCTTGTTTTAAGCGGTCGAGCAAAGCATCCATATCGTCCACGATGTAGTTGATCATGAACGGTGCGGGGCTGGGATCGAAATACTTAGTGGAGGCGGGAAAAACAGTCCAAACTGTAACGTGTTCCTTTTGCGGGTCGTCGTGTTCGCGCCACGGAAGCATCGCGCCTTGGCCCTTGTCAGCGAGTCCAAGATGCTTCGAATACCATTCGCGCATCTGATCACGATTAGCGGATTTGAAGAAGACACCGCCGATTCCAAGGATGCGCCCGCGCTGCTCCATTTTTACAGGCGGCTTCGACTTTTCAGGTTGCGGAGATTGCACTTGCTGTCCTCCTGTTGAGTAGGCCGAGATGAACAACAGCGAGCCGAGCGCAATTGTGCTCCACGGTATTCCTTGCATCGGCGGATTATACACAAGGTTCGATTCGAATGGAGTCGATCGCCGCAGCATTTGCCGTGCGGGAAAAGACTCAGTCTGAAGGGTTGGCGGTTCGGTTTTGATCCTGTCATCCTTGGGGTTATCCCCATTTGCGTGAAGTCACGCACGAGCTATTTGAAGAGTTCCGCCATTCTGCTAAGCCACAGAAAATAAGGACGTTTGCTGGATTTTCCACAGGATTGCCTCAACTCTCGGTGACGTCTGCCCTTCGCAGTGTCAGATTGGGCCTCCTATAGTGGGGTCGAAATAGGAGAAACTGGGTAGCAAAAGCTATCCGCTCTCCCGTTTCGGGAACACCGAGGTATCGCTTATGTAATCTCGGGTTCCATTCGGGATTCGTCCCGCCGCACAGTATCAGTATGAGCACTGCAGCCCCGCTTCCATGGCAGGAACCCGGTGCAAGAGAGAGCGCAAAGACGAATTTTTGCGCCATCTTCGAATACGCCCCCGTCGCCGTGGCCCGCTGCAACCCGCAGGGGGAAATTCTCGAAATGAATCCTGCTTTTGCGCAGAGCTTGAAGAGCGATGCCGTCGTCAAACGCGGGTCGCTTTTCGCCGAATTGGTCTGCCAGCAGGACCGGGAAAAAACGGAATTTTTATTTCGCCAGTTGCGCGACTTTGAACGAGACAGCGTCTCGATTCCGGCGAGCGCTTCCGCCGATGGGCACTCGAGCGCAAGTTGGACCGCATGGCGGTTGCCCGACGGCGCCAATGAGGCGGAGTTTGACGTGCTCGTGGCTCGGCACTCGAGTAACTCTGAAGTTGGCGACGGAAAGAGCAATCTTCCGGGAGAAGAGAGCTTCATCCAAGCTCAGCGATGGGAAGCCGTTGGCCGGCTGACTGGCGGCGTGGTGCACGACTTCAACAACCTCCTGACCGGTGTGATGCTGTACTGCGATCTGCTGCTATCCAGTCTGGATCATCAGGATCGAAGGCGCCGTTATGCCGACGAGATTCGCGGCGCCATCATTCAAGCCAGCGGCCTGGTTCAGCAGTTGCTGGTTTTCGCCCGGCCGCACCCCGCACAGCTTCGCACTCTCTGCCTCAACCAGATCGCCGCGTCCATGCAGGATTTGTTGACACGCCTGATCGGCGAAAACATCACTCTCGACTTACGTCTCGATCCGCAGTTGGGCATAGTCAGGATCGACCCGGCGCAGGCTCAGCAGATTTTACTCAACCTCGTTCTCAATGCGCGCGACGCGCTACCCGAAGGCGGCCGCATTACTATCCAAACAAGCAATTGCAAGTTTCAGCCTTTGGACGGGCAGGCACGAAACGCTGGCGATTTTCCCTGCGTGCTGCTCGTCGTCGGGGACAACGGCCGAGGGATGGACGCTAAGACTCGCAAGCGTCTTTTCGAGCCCTTCTTCACCACCAAAGGCTCGGGCAAAGGCACAGGTTTGGGGTTGACCACCGTCCGCAGTATCGTCACCACAAATCGCGGATTGATCCACCTCGAAAGCGAGCCTGGCCACGGTACGCGGGTGATGATTCTGCTTCCCCGAACCTCCATTTCCACCGATCAGGATTCGGCTGACACCGACTTCGCCGATACAGATTCTTCGACCACCCCCATTTCAGACCCACCCTCCTCCCACTCGTCTTCAACATTTCAGGAAATCAAGAAGGAATCCATCTTATGACGTCAACAGCCGTAAGCCCCATCGTCGCTCCTCCTCAAATACTGGCCGCTAACTTTCTGAACCTCCTCATTGTCGACGACGAGCGCTCCATCCGGGATGCCTGTCGCGAAGTCGCGCTGTCCCTTGGTTTCACCGCTCACGTCGCGGACTCGGCGGAGCACGCCTACCGCTTGTTGCAGACTCACAATGTCGATGCTATCCTGCTTGATCTTCGCTTGCCCGGAGCCGGCGGTCTCGAAGCCCTGGGCCGCATCAGGGCGCAAAATCCCGAAGCGCTCGTGATCGTCGTCACGGGCTACGGTACGGTGCAATCGGCGGTGCAGGCAATGAAGCACGGCGCTTACGAATACGTTACTAAGCCCTTTAGCGTCGACGAACTCCGAATCCTGCTGGAACGCGTTTCCAACCATCTCAAACTCAAAACCGAGAACCGCATGTTGCGCGAGAAGCTTAAGTCCCGCCAGGGATACGGGGGCCTCATCGGCCGCGCTCCGGAGATGGAGAAGCTCTATCGCATCATTGCCAAAGCCGCCAGCAGCTCTCATCCCGTCCTGATTTTGGGCGAGAGCGGCACCGGCAAAGAGATGGTCGCTCGTTCCATCCATTACTCTGGACCCTTCCGCGACAAGCCGTTCATCCCTGTCGATTGCGGTTCGCTCGTGCCCACGCTCATCGAAAGCGAATTGTTCGGCTACGTGAAAGGCGCATTCACGGGCGCTAATCAGGCGAAAGATGGACTGCTGGCCATCGCGGAAGGTGGAACCGTATTTCTCGATGAAGTTGGGGAACTTCCCGTCGACTTGCAGGCCAAGCTTTTGCGCGCGCTTCAGGAAAAAGAAATTCGCCCCGTCGGAAGTACCCGCCGCATCCCCATCAACGTCCGCATCCTGGCCGCCACCAACCGCGACTTGGAACAGGCCGTGACCGAAGGCGCCTTCCGCCGCGATCTTTATTTTCGGCTCAACGTTCTGAGCCTGCGCATTCCACCGGTGCGCGAGCGCCGCGAGGATATCCCGTTGCTCATTGCCCATTTCATGGAACGCTCCTCGCGCGCTTCCGGCCAGGATAAAATTCTCAGCGACGATGCCCTCAAAGCCATGTTGGCTTATGACTGGCCGGGCAACGTCCGCGAGCTAGAAAACTGTCTGGAGCGCACCTGCGCTTTTACCAGCGGCCCCGTAATCAACGTTACCGACTTGCCCCCGGCGATTGCCCGCACGCAAGCACCACCTTCAAGCAACGGCAACGGACACACCCAGAAACGGATCGTACCCATGGCCGAGCTGGAGCGGCAGAGCATTCTCAACGCCATCGCCGAACTGAACGGTGACAAATTGCAAGCCGCGCGCTTGCTTGGTATCGGCAAGACAACTCTCTACCGCAAGTTGAAGGACTACTCGGCGCAAAGTAATGCTTAACGATAAGGGCTGGCACAATTCTAGATTCTTTGCGGCGATATATGACAGGTCTGAATGGAATGGTCGGCTAGAATTCAACGATTGGTTGAACTTGCCAATGTCCGCATATGAACGGAATCAAGCTAAGAGGCGTTCCGCAACGGGAACGACACAGCGGCCGTTGATCTCTAAGCCTTGTCTTTTCAGTGACGACGGTAGTGGTCGCGTGCGTGCTATAGAAAGCGCATGATTCTACTCATAACACCTTCGGCACGCGGTCTAGAGTGCGCTGCCAGCCTGAAAGCCGACACTGGGAATGAAACTCACTGGGCTGAGAGCCTGCAGCAGGCCATGGTCCAGCTGCGGGAGCAGTCTTACACCGCCGTAGTGATCGACCAGTTTCTCTTGGAAAACGAACCCAGCGAAAGCGACCTGGTGCTTGATCACCTGGGCACCGCCTTTCCTGTCTACTTGAATTTCGCGGTCAGCGGCATGGAGCGCCTGTTGCGCGAAGTTCGCTCCGCGCTGCATCGCCGCAAGCGTGAGGAAACCCAGGCCCGCCGCTCCGTCGAGGAACAGTTTCGCAGCGAGATATGCGAATCTCTCACGGTCATGTTGCTTTCCTGCGAACTCGCCATGTCTGTACCCAACGTTCCCACCCCGGCCGCGGAAAAAATCCGCACCATCGACAATCTCGCCCGCGAAATGCGCCTCAGGCTGGGCGCTAACTGACCAGCCAATCCGCGTACCCCAATTCCCTTGTTCCGTTCCGCATGAACAAACCACTGACGAAAACCGTCCAAACCCGCAAATAATCTCCCAGCTCATCACCAATTCGCACTAGAATAGTCTGGCAACACGCCGGAATCCCGCATGCGGTGCGGGTTTTCAACCCTCGGGAGGGCTCTGTGCACGTACTGGTCACAGCCGATACGATGTCGGACGCCTGGATCTACACCCGCGAACTGGTCACCGGCTTGGTGACGCGCGGAGTGCGGATCACACTGGTCAGCTTCGGCGAGATCCCACTTCCCGAGCAGACTTCCTGGATGGATCTTCTTCACGGCCTCGACTACCGGCCCACTGCGTTCCGCCTGGAGTGGATGCACGAGTCGCCGCAAGACCTGCCTGAGTCGTCAATATTTCTTGCGAACCTGGTCCGCGAAGTGCGGCCCGACGTGCTTCATCTCCACCAGTTTTGCTACGGCAATCTGCCGGTGGACGTGCCCCGAATTGTCATGGCTCACGGCGACCTGATCAGTTGGACCGAGGCCGTGCAAGGCTGCACGCCGCGGCCCTCGCGCTGGTTAAAGTGGTATCGCGATACCATAATCGAGGGCATTGCCGCTGCCGATGCCGTGGTCGCACCCTCCGCCTCGATGCTCGACACGATTCGCGCCATCTACGCGCGGCCGCGCCGCGAAGTTGTGATCTATCCCGGACGCAACCCGATCTTCTTCAATCCCTACGTCAGCAAGGACGAGTCTGTACTCTCCATCGGCCGTCTTGTGGACGCCGGCAAGCAAGTCTTCCTTCTTACCCAACACACGCTGCCGATCTCGGTATGCATCGTCGGTGCGGAGCAAACTGTACCTCTTCCGCGCATTCCCATCCGTGCCGATGTCAAAGTTTCTACAAGCAATCACAGCGTTGCCATCCGTGGCCCGCAAACCGAAGCTCAACTGCGCGCGCTCTACAGCCGTGCCGCAGTCTACGCCGCTACGCCGCGTTATGAGCCGCTCGGCCTTTCGGCCCTGGACGCGGCATTCTCCCGCTGTGCCATTGTCGCCAACGACATCCCCAGCTTCCGCGAAGTTTGGGGCGACGCCGCACTCTACTTCCGCACCAACGACGCCGGCAGCCTCGCACAAATTCTCCGCCAGCTCGACGCCGATCATCCCCTGCGCCACGCCTACGCCGATCGCGCCTACGCCCGCGCCCGCGAACGCTTCACCGCCAGCCGCATGATTGATAACTACCTCGAACTTTACCGCAGCCTTCTTTCCGCCAACACACTCGCCGCGTAATTGTAGAGCGGGCGCCCTGCCCGCTGCCCTTGACCTTGTCTTCGAATTTGCCTATAACCCTATTGCTCATGTGGGGACAGCCGCCCCCGGCTGTCCAGCGGCCCAGTCTTATCAGGCCGCTTGCTCTTTGCCGCGACACGTCCGCCCCCTTGGTGATATCTTCTTATCCTTACTCGAAATCCGTAAGGTTGGAGGAATAATATGGCTCAAGTAAAGATCACTGTCCGTCCCAATGGTCCCTATCGCGTCGAGGCGCCTGAGGGCTCGGTTGAATTGGTTGACGTCAATGGAACCCCGTATGACCTCACCGGCAAGCCAGCATTTTCGCTCTGCCGCTGCGGTGGTTCGGTTAACAAACCCTTCTGCGATGGCACCCACAGCCGAATCGGATTCCAAGGGGCGGAATTAGCAGTTAAAAAGGCTGACGGCTAGCAGTTCGTACGATATGCCTTTGGACATACCGGATTATCGGCCATCGACTGCGCCTTCCGGTGCTGAGTTCAGGAACCTGTACGGACAAACCCAAAGATGACACGCCCGAGCCTGTCAAAATGAGCTATCAAAGCGACCGCGAACTGGGAATGAAGCGCAACATCACGCGCCGTGACTTCCTCAACGGCGTAGCAGTAACCGCAGGCGCAGCGCTGATGCCGTGGCATGTTTTCGCGGGCGGCGACAGCGATCCCACAAAGTCGCCGGATTACTATCCGCCTGCGCTCACCGGACTGCGCGGTAGCCATTCCGGCTCCTTCGACGTAGCGCATTCTCTTCGCGATGGCACCTTTTGGGACACAGTCGGTTCGCCGCAAGAAACCGGCGAGACGTATGACCTCATTATCGTCGGTGGAGGCATCAGCGGGCTTTCGGCGGCCTATTTCTACCGCAAGCTTGCGGGAGCGAACGCGCGAATTCTCATCCTCGACAATCACGACGACTTTGGCGGGCACGCCAAACGCAACGAGTTTCGTGTGGGCAATGTCTTCCGCCTCGGTTTTGGCGGCACGTATTCAATTGAAAGTCCTGCGCCTTACAGCAAAGAAGCGCGTGGAGTTATTGAGGATCTTGGCGTAGACGTGCCTTCTTATCCCAAGTATCACGACCCCAATCTTTATCGCTCGCTGGGATTGTATTCGAAAATTTTTTTCGATAAAGAAACATTTGGCGTGGACCGGTTGGTCACCAGTCCCGCCTCGCTCAGCGGCGGCGAGAAAGACTTCCTTACCGCAGAGGGGATGAAAGCATGGAAAGAATTTCTGGCAGACGCACCGCTGGCGGCGCAAGCCAAGAGTGATTTGGATCGCCTGCGTCACGCCGCAGTCGATTATTTTCCCGGCCTCACCTCCACGGAAAAGAAAGCCAAGCTGGCGCGCATGAGTTACGCGACTTTCCTCAGGGACGTTACCAAGGCTCATGAAGATGTGGTCAAGCTTTACCAGCCGGTGCTGCAAGGAACCTTCGGCCTGGGAATTGATGCAATATCCGCCCAGGACGCCTGGGGAGTCGATCTTCCCGGTTTCGCAGGCATGAAGCTCGATCCCGCGCCGGGCAAGGGAATGAACCGCGACGCGATTCCGAACGAAGAGGCGGAGAAATATTTTTTCCACTTTCCCGATGGCAACGCTACCATCGCGCGCCTGCTGGTACGCAAGTTGATTCCCGATGTGATCGCAGGAAATTCCGCCGCAGACGTGATCCTAGCGAAGGCGAATTATGCCCGGCTCGATTCGTCTGCCTCACCGGTGAAAATCCGGTTGAACAGCACGGCAGTGCGGGTGAAGCACGTTGGCGATGTGGCTTCGTCGAGAGAAGTAGAGGTAGCCTACGCGCGTGGCGGCAAGGTTTACGCCGCGAAGGCGAAGAATTGCATCCTGGCGTGCTGGCACGTGGTGATTCCGTACATCTGCGAAGGGCTGCCGCAAAAGCAGAACGACGCCCTGGCTTCGGCGCAAAAGGTGCCGCTGCTCTATACCAACGTCGCTCTGCGCAACTGGACGTCGTTCCAAAAACTCAAGACGAATTCTGTTTACGCTCCCGGCTGTTATCACACCCGGCTTAGTCTGGACTCGGCGGTAAGTATTGGCGGCTACGAATGCGCGCGCAAGCCAGAAGAACCGATCGTGGTTCACATGATGAAGACGCCCTGTAAACCGGGGCTTCCAGCGCGGGACCAGCATACCGCCGGTCGCATCGAGCTTTACAGTACGACCTTCGAAACTATCGAGCGAAAGATCCGCGAGCAATTGGCGCGAACCTTGGGAGAGGGAGATTTCGATCCCGCGCGCGACATCGCGGCGATTACTGTAAATCGCTGGCCCCATGGATACGCCTACGAATATAACTCGCTGTGGGATCCGTTCTGGCTGGAAGGCGGCGAGACTCCCTGCGAAGTTGCGCGAAAAACTTTCGGACGAATTGCCATCGCGAACGCCGACGCCGGCGCGTATGCCTACACAGATGAAGCCATCAATCAGGCTTGGCGCGCGGTGGGAGAGTTGAAGATCTAGCCTTTTCGATTGGACAGTACAGTTCCGGTTGTTATCCTGAGCGTAGCCGTTCTTCAGGCGAAGCGAAGGATCTCCCGCTCAACCGGAGTAGAGCGTCAGCCAAACGACGTTCCAGGTCGACTCGAACTGGGCATCACGTTGGCGGCGTGGTCAAACGGAGATCGTCCAAACCGCAGCGGAAGTTCATGGTAGTGGGCCAGTTCCGCAGCACAGCCCACCAGCGCGAGCATGACGGCAAGAAAAATCGCGGCGCGTCGCGGAGCATGATCTTGCCGCGGAGCCATGAGTGCAATCAGCGCCCCCACGATTAATCCAGTGATCAGCCCGCCGATGTGAGCAGCATTGTCGATCCCGGGCAATGCGAATCCGAAAATCAGGTTATAGACGACAAACGCCCCAAGGCTGCGTAGCGTGCCGGAAAGCGCCGCTCGCGGCACGGAAAACTCGCCTAACTTGAAAGCCGCAAGCAACGCGCCCGCCAGTCCAAAGATGGCCCCCGAAGCGCCAACGCTCGGCACATAAGGATGCCAACCCGCACTGGCTAAACTCGCTCCCACGCCGCAGATGAGATAAATCGCGGCATAAGTCCAGCCCCCGTAAAGCGCTTCGCAGAGCTGCCCCAGATTCCACAGGCACCACATATTGAATGCGATGTGGATCACTCCGCCGTGCACGAAGATGTTGGTCAGCAGCCTCCACCATTCTCCGGAGATCGTAAGCGCTCCAATGTTGGCGCCCCACTGGCCGATCTGCGGACCGAAATCCATGATGCTCGAGCCTTCGGGTGCTTTGCCGAGGAATATCTGGACAACCATAGCCAGGAACACCGCGACGTTGATGCCAAAAATGATCTGCGTGATCCCGATGGTGGATTCACCGTGGCGAACCCATGGCGTAGGCATCACCGGCTGGCGCACGTTGTCGGCGATTTCGCCACGCTGCGCCGCTTCATGCTGCACGCACCACTGGCAGATCTTTCTTCCGAAAGAAAAACCGGGAAGCTGACGGCCACATCGAACGCAGTTTGCCATGGGTGTTAGTAAAGAGTATGAGTGCCAGTAAAAGAGTATCAGCAGTTTGGCGCGCGGGCGAGAACTAGCAAATCTTCAAACTCACACTTGTCATTCCGACCGGAGCCGGAGCGACAGCGACGACGGAGTGGAGGAACCTGCTTTTCTCTCTGTGGCAGCGCTGACAGGCGCCCTCGCCGGCCCTCCTTAGCAGCTCACAGGTTCCTCGTCAGCGATTCGCGTGCCTCGGCAGGCAGATGCACGAACGCCGCAGTGGCTGCGGTTCTGAGAGCACTGTAGGTCTGCAATCCGTCAATCTCGCCTGCCGTTCGCAGAAGAGAGAGTTTGGGTGTTCCGGTCAGCAATTCAGAACGAAGAAACAACCAAAACTTAAGCCGGGCTCCGGCCAGCAGGACATACAGGCGCATCTCGATCGCCCTATCCTGCAGATCGGTCGCCACGCTCACGCGCCGAGGGTCCGGGTTGTTTTTCTCGGCGACGGCATATTCCACCAGCACGCGGGAATTGTGAGCCATACGACGAGTCAGCTCAAGATAAAGGCGCATGCGCTTCCGCTGCGCTGCGCGAAACTCGCGTGGGCTCAGCCTCCAGCGGTACTCGAATTCCGAGGCAGGGTCGAGCAACGACTCAGCCAGCGCTAGGTTGACCGGATAAAGGAACGGGATCACATCGTCGACATCACGCTTGGGAAAGCGCGTCCAGGCGCAACGCAGCATATAAATACACGAGAGCGCGCCCCACGCAACCATCGTCCAGGTAAAAATCACAGAGAACATGGCTTAACGCATCCTCCGTAACACATCTTTATACTGATTCAAATCACCCGGGGAGGGAACCGATAGCTGGGAAATTGGTGGCTCCACTTTTTGCGGCACACTGAAAAACCATATCCAGATCAGCACGGCAACAGAGTATGCCACAACTGAGGTCAAGCTCCACAAAAAGATGAATCTTGTTCCAAAATCCGAAAGTTTGGTGGTGACCAGCAGGGCCACGGTGGCGTAAAGACCAAACCCAGCGGCTACGCCGAACGGGTACTGCCTCCATTTGAGACCGAGAAGAGGAACAAGCGTTACCAATCCGGCGAATACGAATACTTGCACGAACCGGACAGCAATTTCGCCGACCATGATATAGAAGTGGACACCCTGACCAAATTGGGACGGTATCGCATGCGCCCTCGCCAAACTGAGGCCAACCGCCAAGACAAGCAGCGATGGAAAGGCGACGCGAACCCGACTGCGGCGAGCCGTATACCCAAGAACGGCGCGCACCACTTCGTACATTACGAGGATACCGAGGAGATCGTAGCCGGCCTCGGTCCACCAGTACACCGAACGATACTGTACGGGGTGGCTGCGCGTGACGAACCGTATCGTGTCGGCAGACACCCCGAAGACCGCATAGCCGAAGAACCACGGAAACGCCCGGTACGCCCCTCTCCGAAGAAGCACAAACACTAAGAGGAGCAGCAATGCCGTTGGAATGTACCAGACGATACTCATAAGGTCGGAAACATCTTACCTTACAGGCGCTCCGACCATAAGGCCTATCTCGATTCGGCTGGAGAGTGTCGTGCCGGGGCCTGACCGCCGGAGGTCTGGAGAGGCGGTGCGCCCATCCCACCGCCGTCGGCTAAAGCTGCCGAAGCGAACGTCAACAGCAACAGCGCGACTGCGAGGATACGTTTCATGTTTGATTCTCCTTGTGGTGGGGAATTCCCCGGAGATAGTGTAATTGTGGAGGGCAACTATCCATAATTGGGGCCGGTAGGGGAAGAGGTTAAAGGGATACTTCGAGCTAGGAAATAGTTCCGGATCGATGTTCGGCGCGGAGATTATTAACTTACTGCCGGAGGCTTCTGAGTTCTTAAACTCCTGCTTCAACTCCACTCGTCGACCGGCGCTAGGCTGAGTCAAGAAACAAATTGTCCAGAAACAGGGGCATCGGTCTCTGTGTCGATCTTCATATGGCTAACGGCTGCAGGTAATGGCCGTCTGAAGGACCAAATCCAGATAATCAGCGCCACGCAATAAAATATTATCGAAGCCCACGAAAATGCCATTCTGAAGCCTGGCCCGGCGTCCCAATATCTTGTCGTCATCATGAGCATGACGGTAGCGTACATGCCAAAGCCCGCCGTGATGCCGCGCTCTTGCGTGTTCCAACTTGCGCCAAGCAGTAGCACAAGTGTGCCCAAGGCGGCGAACGTAATGACCTGCGCGAATCTCACCGCAATCTCTCCGCTCATGATCCAGAGCCTGGCGCCTTCGAACTGCGGGGGAACGGCCTGCATCCGAGCCATGGCCAAGTAGACGCTGGCAGCGATGATGCCGGGGAAAATTAGGTGCCTCCACCAAACTCGGGTTACGTGCCCAAGAACGTTGCGGAACACCTCGAATAGCGACAAAGTGCCCAGAAGTATATAAACCGCGTCGGTGAGCCAATAAGTCCAGAAATAAGCGCGAACATGGCCAAGGGTTACAAGTCTTGCAACCCCGGCGGCGACGCCGAACGCGGTATAGGCGAAGAAGAACGGGAAGGTGTGTTGGGTGTGACGACGAACTAGCAGCCACAGCAGGAATGCCTGCAGGAAGAACGGGATGTACGGAAGAAACCTCAAGCAGCAAGCAGCTTAATTTAACTCGTCAGGGTTTTCGATGGCGCTTTCGTGGGACGCGGCTCGCCCAATCGTGGGGCAAAGGGTCTAAGTAGGCGGGCTAGTGAATGGTCTTCGTCTTCCTCGACATATAGTCCATCAGTAAGTACTGCCCCAGCGTGTACGGCGTGGTGAAGTAGGCTTTGCCGCGGCACATTTCCGTTACCTTCTGCACGAACTGCACCAATCCATAATCCGATGCGAGCATGAAGGTATTGATCAGCACTCCGGCGCGCTTGCACTTCGAGACTTCTTCCAGCGTCTGGCTCACCACTAAAGGGTCGAGGCCGAAGGCGTTCTTGTAGATGCGCCCGTCTTCGAGGGTGAGGGCGGAGGGCTTGCCGTCGGTGATCATCACGATCTGCTTCATGTCTTTTCTTTGTCGCTGCAAAATCCGCTGCGCCATACGCAGGCCTTCGCGCGTGTTGGTGTAATAAGGGCCAACCTTGACGCGGGCCAGCTGCGAAAGTGGAACCTCTTCGGCAGAGTCGTGGAAGAGCACGAGCGACAGCGAGTCGCCGGGGTATTGCGTGCGGATCAGATGCGACAACGCCATGGCAACTTTTTTGGCCGGCGTAAATCGATCTTCGCCGTAGAGAATCATCGAATGCGAACAGTCCAGCATGAGCACCGTCGCGCACGAAGATTGATATTCGCACTGGTGCACCTGCAGATCGGAATATTCGATGTTAAGCGGCAGGGAGAGACCTTCGCGCTGGATTGCGCTGGATAGCGTCGCGGTAATGTCGAGGTTCAGCGTGTCGCCAAACTCGTAAGTACGGGAAGCGCCACTGGCTTCGATACCGGTCGCAAGGTCGCGCGTATCGTGGCGTCCGAAGCTGGATTTGCCGAGCGAGCCGAGCAGGTTGCGCAGCGATTTGAAGCCGAGGAAGTCGAGGCTCTTATCGGTGATTTCGAACTTGGCCTGCTGCTGGTTTTCGCCGACTTGCCCGCCGACGCCGGACGGCCGCGAGGGATCGGGCGGTTGGTCGATGGAGATGTAATCTTCCTGCTGCATGCGCTCAATCAGCTTTTCGATGAGCTCGTCGAGTTCGCCATCCGCCGCCATTTGCTGCAGCCGTTCCCGCATATCGTCGTCGAACTGATCGCCGTCCATCAAGGCCTGCTCAATGGCACGGCGCAAATCGTCGAGCGTCTGCTCGCCCTCCGGCATTTCGTACCACATATCGCTCTGAAAGCCGCTCTGCAGCAGATAATCCGAGAGCGCGCTGAGCAAGTCTTCCATGCTCATTTCGCCGGCGGGGTCGGGAACGTATTTGGAATAGCGAATGCGCTTCATGATGGCTGCTGGCTTCTAGCTCCTAGCTTCTAGCCAAACATTTCTTGCTAGAAGCTAGCAGCTAGAAGCTTTCAATTAAACTGTCTTCTCTGCCGGTACGGTGGTTCTTCTTTCTCGAAACTCTTGTCTCGCTCGCGCGGCTCGGGTTTTTTCTCGCCAGCTTTGAAAACTCGCTCTTCGTTGCGGCCGATGCGTTTATGCGCGTGCAGGCCTTCGAGGATGAACTCCGCAGCGGATACTTGCTGCTCCGGGCTTTCTTTTTGTGAAACCCCCAGCGGGCCCAGCTTGTCGATCAGTCCCTGAATCTCCTTCAGGTTTTCCAGAACTTCGAGAGCCGATACCGAATCCGACAACTGAATCTCGCCCCCGAGATCGAACCACTGCACGATCTGCTGCACGTTCGCGCCGGTAAAATATTGATCGTAAGTCTTGGCAATGGCCGCGCGGATCAGTTCGCGCCCCACAAAATCGGCGCCTTTCATCTCGCCTTCGTATTCCAGTTCGAGTTTGCCAGTAATGGCGGGCAGAGCCGAGTAGACATCGCTGACGCGAGGGACCACGATTTTCTCGTCGTTGCGAATGGCACGGCGCTCGGCGTTCGAGATCACGTTCTCCATCGCAGAGATCGGCAGGCGCTGGCTGACTCCTGAGCGTTTGTCGATTTTCTTATCTTCGCGTGCGGCGAACGCGATGCGCTCGATCACTTCCTGAATGTAGTTGGGCAGATGCAGAAGTTGCCCGTTGCGGCTGGTCCAGGCCTCCTGCGCGGTGATAGCAATGCCTTCATCCACGGTGGCAGGGTAGTGCGTGCGAACCTCAGAGCCGATGCGGTCTTTGAGGGGCGTGATGATTTTTCCACGTGCCGTGTAATCTTCGGGATTTGCGCTGAAGACGATAGCGACATCGAGCGGGAGGCGAATGGGATAGCCCTTAATTTGCACGTCGCCTTCCTGCATGATGTTAAACAAGCCGACCTGAATTTTTCCGGCGAGGTCTGGAAGCTCGTTAATGGCGAAGATGCCCCGATTCGCGCGCGGCAGCAGTCCGTAATGAACCGTGAACTCGCTCGAAAGTTCATGCCCACCGCGGGCCGCTTTGATGGGGTCAATGTCGCCGATGAGGTCCGCGATTGTCACGTCGGGCG
>Ga0210391_10000419_pt1 | contig 46362 bp, 48 predicted proteins | sample IncBWC12OmetaG_FD_160573 | JGI IMG/M metagenome (GOLD analysis project Ga0210391, IMG submission 160573) | Forest soil microbial communities from Barre Woods Harvard Forest LTER site, Petersham, Massachusetts, United States - Inc-BW-C-12-O ...
CTTTTTGCCCGAGCTTCCATTGCAGACTGGCGTAATTCAAAAGCGAGTTAACATTGTTCGGCGCGAGGCGCATCGCTTCTTGGAGATCCTTGTTCGCGGCGTCGAGGTTGCCGGAGCCTGCTTCGATGGCGGCGCGCAACCTCAACATTTCCGGGCGGGAAGATTCGGAGACGTTCACCTGGTTGATTTGCGCTAGTGCCGCATCGAGTTGCCGTTTCGCGCCGGCGTCGTCGCCCTGGCGCACATCGAGTTCATACAGATTAAGCCGCAGTTCGATCGGATACAGCGGTCCTTCCTGCAAGCGCTGGGGAAGGTTGTTTAATGCGAGGTTGTATTCGGTGCGAGCGTCAGCAATACGCTCGTCTGCCTCCGCAATCGAGCCTTCAATAGCGTGAAGGCGATAGCTGTTGCTGTCGATTTTCCGGGCTTGATCAAGAAAGCTCTGCGCCGCATCAGGCTGGCCGAGAGCGACCAAGGCCTGGGCGGCACTGAGATCGAGGCCAATATTGCCTTTCGCACTCTTTGCAATGCGTGTGTAGATGTTGGCTGCCTCGTTCGGCTTTCCGGCGAGTTGATACGTATAGGCCAACTCGGCTTGAACATCGATGGACCTACCAGGGATCGCCTCAAGAGACGAGATCGCCTGGTCGTATTCGCCTTGATCGCGATATTGCCCGGCGACTGCGCGCAGCACTTCCGGGTCTTGCGGACCTCGGGCTCGCGCGCGGTTCAGATAACGATTGGCATCATCCCGCTGTCCGAGGTGGTCGTAGGCGTGGGCAATTAGCAGATCTGTGTGAGGGGAATCTTGAAGTTGATCCGCCCGGCGAAGCAAATCGAGCGCTTGTTTAGGATCGGAAGTTAGAAGAAGCTCGCCTGCAAGCTGCAGGCTGTTCGCATCCTTAGGATTCGCATCTACAATCTTCTGTAGCAATTTCTCGGCTTCTGCATCGCGGCCCATCTTTGCATAGGTTTGCGCGAGTCCGGCCATTCCGCGGAGCGAGTTGGGCTGAATTTTGAGACCGCGGTTGTAGGCGTCGATCGCGGCGGGGTAATGTTCTTCAAGGCGGGCGCAATAGCCCAGCAAAAACCACAATTCCGGATTCTGAGGCGCTGATTTCGCAGCGCGTTCCGCGAAGGAGACTGCGGCGGCGTAATCGGTTCTCTTCAGTGCGTCCTGGGCGGCACGGGCTTGGCGAGCTACGTCGATGCTCGACCCCCAGCCGAGGTCCGAGTTGTTTGAATTGGCAGAACCCGCCGAAGAATTGACGTCGGAGGTGCTCTGGCGCTTGTCACCAGGTGGGGACGTGCTTTGACCATTAACGTCAAAGGTCTGACCTAGGACTCCAGCGCAAAGAAATACAATGCAAAAGCTCGCGAGCGGAAATCGGCTTTTCACTGAATCACCACGCTTTTATACAAGTCTTTGGGTGTACCTCCCGCATTCACAGTATGTCTGCGGTCACAATCAGATGCCGCCGCCCGGAGGAAGGCTGCTTTTCCCGTACCCCAACTGGTACAGAAGAATATGTAGGAAGACACACAGATCGCAATAAACCCTGCAGGACCTTTCGGAATCCAAGCTTTTCGCAACTGGATACGTACCCTTGGAGCGCCCATTGTGAGCACTGCCCAGAGTTACTCCCGTCCAATTCCTTTACTCGCAATTGTTCTGGTCGCTCTGGCTGTTCACGGCCCGTTGCTGTTTATGCAATTGCCGGCGGGTTCGTTTGACGCAAACTTTCATATGTTTTTCGCGTCACACTACGTGCACCACTGGTTTAATCCCTGGAATGAGAAGTGGTTTGCGGGTTTTTCGCAAACAACTTATCCACCTCTCACTCACCAGTGGATCGCGCTGCTGTCGAACGCGGTCGGCTTGACCATGGGCTACATGCTTGTGCAGTTAATTGCAGTGCTGCTGTTGCCCGTCGGTGTATTTCGATTTGCCAGAATTTGGGTCGACGACCGCGCTGCGAGCTATGCCGCGCTGGGGAGTGTTTTTCTTGGAGCTCTTGCGTTCCTCGTTTATCAGGCAGGCCAGTTGGCGACCGTCGCTTCCGCGGCTTTGTATTTGAACGCGCTGCCTTATTTTTATGAATGGATGACAGAGTCCTCCGGGCGAGCCTTAATCAAGGGAATCGCAATCAGCCTGACCGCCGCGGCTGCGCATCACGTGACTTTGCTTTTCGGTGCGGTGCTGTTCGCCGGTCCGGTGCTGGTGACGGCGTTGTTGGATGCGCGCGACGAACGGGTTGCGGCTTCTGTGGGTGGCGTACTGTCGCGAGCCGTGGCGTTTGGAGTTGTCGTTGCCGGCGGTGTTGGTTTGGTTCTGTTGCCTTACTGGCTGGCTCTAATCCAACATCCGATTCGCCAGATTCCAATCCCTCACGACAGTCGCGCAAACTTTCTGTTGAACTCGACGACGGCAATTAACTACTTTGTAATTCCTTACGGCGCGCTGATCCTAGCACTGCCTTTTATTTTGCTTCGAGGAGCTTCGTCGCGCAGGGTGTGGCCTTTGCTGTGTGGGTTCTGGCTCACATTTATTTTCGGACTCGGGGGCACGACACCGTTGCCGCGGTGGTTGCTGGGCCGTGCTTTTGAAATTTTGACCTTCGAACGGTTCACGTTCTGGGCAACGCTGATGGCGATGCCTCTGGTTGGCATTCTCGCCATCGAGATCCTGGATCGCTTCCGGGCGAAAGCTGCAGTAGGACTCTCGCTGGCGTCAGTCGCCACGCTGGGCGCCGCTCTCTATTGGCTTTCGGCAAATCCGTACCGGCCCACGGGACCAACAGGAACTTTGACCAACATAGATCCGGTGGTCGCCTTCCTGAATCGCGACGGTCATGATGCCTACCGCTATATCACGTTGGGTTTTGGCAGCGAGCTGGCCAAAGTATCGACGTATACAAACGCCGGCAGCGTCGACGGAGATTACAACTCGGCCCGCCTGCTTCCCGAGATGACGCACTACGGAGCGGCACAGCTCACCAACGCGAAATTTTATGGTTCAGCGGGAATGGCTTCTCTGCGAGCCATGCTGGAGCATTCGAGCCGATACGGCTTGAAATACATTTTTGTGCACGACCCTTACTATGAGCCGCTGCTGACTTTTGTAGGATGGCGAAAGATTGAAACCTTCAATAACGGAGAGATCACGGCGTGGACGGAAGAAGACGTTCCGCCCGCCCATAAGATCGAGTCCGACGCCGTGCCGCCGGCTTGGCAAGGATTATTGTGGGGAATCTTGCCGATCGGCGTGAGTTTTCTCGCCATCTTTCTTGAGCTTTTACTGCCGGGAGAGCGCCGCGTACCGGCTGGTCTGGGGATTCCGGTTCGCGCCGGACAACGTGAAGAACACTATGTGGCCTGAGGCATCAGAATGAAATTTGCGCTCCCAATCGCTCTCGTCGTGCTGACCGTGGTCTTAATAGGGGCCGGTCTTGTCTGGTCCGGACACGCGGGTGGTACGGTGGGAATCGCTGCCGGCTCAGCGATGTACGGCTTAACGCCGAAAGCCAACACTCCCGAGCAGGCGCTTGCGAACCTTCTCGCCGATGCGCAGCGGCGCAATTGGGACCGCGCTTACGCCGACGTGTCGAAAACGAGCGATGTCGACGAATCTTCCTTCATACAGGATTGGATTGGCTCCAACGGTGGCCTTCGGTCGTTTTCGAGCCTTGAAGGTTTTGACTCGCGGCCCATGCATATCACCAACGACGAAGCTCAAATGCGAGTGCGTCTCCACTGGACCACTCCGGTTGGCCCCATCGAAGACGTCCGCGATTTTCACCTGATAAAAGAAGGCGACGTCTGGAAGACGGTTTGGCCCAAGGTGCAGATTCCTTCCGTACCCGCGCAGGTGGTTCCCGTTACATATCTGCGTTGGGATCTCGTCACCGGAGGCGCCGCGGATGAATGGGGGTCGAAAAACGTCGATGCGCCGCACGTGCGAATCATCTCCATGAATGCCGTGGATTCGGCAGAAGGCGTGGTGGTGATGGGCGAGGTGGTGAACGAAGATACGATTCCCGCCTTCGTGAATGTGAACGCCACGCTGGTCGATGGAGCGGGCAATGCGATCGACCAGGAGAATAGTTTTGACAAGATTGCGCATATTCTTTTGCCCAAACAAGTCACGCCCTACCGGATCGATTTTCCGAGCTTCAGCCTGAAGAATGTGAAGAACGTTCGCATGGACGTGAAAGCCACGCTGGTTCCAGCCTCCGCCGACCCGGTGATCGGTGTCATGAATCAAAAAGTTGAGTCTGATGTTCAGGGGAAAAGCATTCTTCATGGTGACCTGCTCAATGAAAGTGGCCAGACCGTCAACATCCCACACGTGGTCGCGAGCTTTTACGACAACAACGGCAAAGTAGTATGGGTCGCTGATGGCTATGTGGATCGCGCGCTGCTGCCGCAATCATCGGAACCTTTTGCGGTGGAAATTCCACGCTCTCTGGCGGGGAAGGTGCAGAACTTCCACGTTGTGGTCAACCAGTACAGCCTGGGCAGGTCTTAAGAATGCATCGCTTTCTTCAAATCTGCACAAGGGTCGCGCTGGGAATTGCGTGCCTGTCAGGGTTTTGTCGCGCGCAGGATTTTCAAGTCCCGAATGCCGTCACTGCAGGAGATGAGGCGGACATTTCGACAGCAGGTAGCGGCAAAGGTACTTTCTACTTGATTGGACCGGGAGTCTCGCGAAAGAGTGAGGTAAACCTTGGCGAGAATATTCACCTGCAGGCGCAAGACACGCGGAACGCGGGCGATTATTTGGCGATCGTATGTTCGTCCACGTGCCGAAACACTGGCTTTTACGTGAGTGCCGCCAAGCCTGTGAGTTTGACTTTTCTTGTTCATCCGTCACGCGTTCCGGTCGCGCAGGGTGACGCCATAAGCGGGGTCGCGCTTCCGTTCGATCAATTTCATAACCTAGTGCTCCGTCCGCTTACCGTCAACTTTCAAATCGCCTCTGGGGACGCTTCGTTATTATCAAGGCCAGTTCCCACTCAAAATGGAGCAGCTTGGTTCCGTGCTTCATCCGGCAAGTCTGCGGGCGCGCTGCAAGTGACGGCTGCCATCGATGATCTTTCCGTGCGGCGTGCCGTGCAACAAGTTGCATCGGATCCTTGCAATCTGCGCATTACTGGCCAACGAACGAAGGTCGGAATTACTGTGCAAACCGAACCGGTTCGCGACTGCGTGGGGAATCCGGTGCCCGATGGAACAATCGTGACCTTCACTGCGACCAGCGCAAATGGAAAAAGCTCAGTGGACGCGCCCATTAAACGTGGAATAGCGCAGGCTCAGATGATGGCTTCGGGTGCAGCCTCGATATCGGCCGCCTCCGGTGTAGTGATGGGGAATGAAGTGCGCGTGGGGGCACAACCGTGATGCATATCTCCAACTATCTCGCGCGATTTCGGAGTTCATGCGGCGTCGCTGTGTTCGCTCTTTGCCTTGGAGCGTCGCTGAATTTGCATGCTGCAGATTCAACGGTTCAGGTTCAACTTGATTTTAAGAAAGCAAGTCCTCGTACGGTCGAAGAGTTAACGGAGAGGGGAATCCTTCGGGATTATCGATTCGCGTGGACGAGCATCGCCCAGGCACTCGAATTCAACACCCTCGACCCCCTGGAGGGCCCTTTTGCTGGAGATGCAAAAAGCTGGCTGAAGCAGACTGTCGCCAACCAACAGCAGTCAGGACTAAGCCAAAAATACCTCGATCAGACGCATCGTGTGGAAGCGGTATTTTATGCTCCTGAGGGCGATGTAATGGAGTTGCACGATACCGCGGAGTACCAGCTCCAGGTTTCTGACGGAGGAAAAGTGATCCACGACGAGCACATCGTGATTCGCTACGTGGTGCTCATGACGCCAGCTGCGGATCGCTGGGTGATTCGCCAACTGCAGGCCGTGCCTCAATTCTGAAACGCCCATCGCTCGGATGGTCAAAACCCTTATCCATCAAGGTTTTCGTAGACCCTCTGTGCCCTTCACCAGTCGGTCTAAGCTACCAACCGTGGCTCCTCCCATCGCATCCTAGATGTTGTCAGGCAAAGTCCTCGAAATTAGCAGACAGGTTGGAAGTTAAGACTGGAGCCATTTTTGTCGAAGTTGCTTCTTGGTTTCGCGATTGCGTGGGTTGTAGTGGCGGGCGGCTGTGCGTCTCCGGCCATGCATCACGCCTTGCTACAAGATGGACAAGCGCCTGCTCTCTCGCCGAAGCTTCTTGCGGTCTATATGCCATGGTTCGGCGACCACACCCACATGGATGTCGGTTATTCCAGTGACGACGGCGCTGTTCTCCATAAGCAAATTCAACAGGCGCGCGGGATGGGCATCTCAGCCTTTGTAGTCGACTGGTATGGTGAGAGCAAGCCTTACTCGGATCACAATTTTGGACTGCTGCAACAAGTCGCGGGCGAAAGCCATTTCAAGGTTGCTCTCTTGTACAACGAGTCGGAAGATCAGGATGCGCAGGCAACCGATGCGGCGATAGCCGCTTTTGACAAAGCTTACAAGGCATACATCGGTCCATCGGCCAAGTACCACGATGCTTATCTGACTTACGAAGGCCGGCCGATGCTGTTCATTTTTCCCAAGAGCGGGCACGTCGATTGGAATCGCGTGCGGGAGAGTTTCAGCGGTTGGGCTGCAGCTCCGCTCTTAATTTATAAGGACCAGCCAACACCTCAGTATGCGAACGATTTTGCGGGTTCTTACGCCTGGGTACAGCCGGGACCGGGTGGGTGGGCCGCGGATGGCAGCAACTGGGGCGAGGAGTATCTCAAAAGCTTCTACAAGACTATGAAAGACAGTCATTCCGACAAGATTGTGATCGGAGGAGCCTGGCCAGGCTTCGATGATTCTGCGGCAAAATGGGGCCTCAATCGGCACATGCAAAGTGCGTGCGGGAAGACCTTTGATGAAACGCTCACTTTTTATCAGCGCTATTACGACAGCTCGGCGCTGCCTCCGTTTCTGCTGCTCGAGACCTGGAACGACTACGAAGAGGGAACCGCCATCGAGCACCGCACCGCTGTGGATTGTGGAAAAGATGCGAACTCCGCACCGGCTGCCGCGTCCCGCTGACTCCGGTCAGAGTAGCAATTCCTGCATGCGACAACCCATGAGTCATTTTCCTCATCGAAAGGCTGGTTACCGCTTTGCAAGTCAGGCGAAGATTTGCAAGGCAACAAGCGGTATTTTGGCGGATCGATAAAAATAATAATGGATTGCGTAATGAAAAACGCCACACGTTGTCTCACGCTTCTCTCTGGCCTGCTGTTTGGAGACTCAAACAAAACTCCCGATCGGTCGAGCAGTTGTGTTACCCCCCAAAATTTCAGAGACGCTTTAGCGGGATTTGTCCGTCCTGACTTCGGCGAGCTCTGGGGGCTTGCTTCATCGCATCACGTGATCATGCGAACGTTCCCTGAGTTACGCCGCTTTCTAGTGGACGACGGAAGTGACAAGGCCGAATGGGTGGATCATGCGATTGTGAAAGAGCAGGCTCGCATCGACCACGCTCTCTCTTTCCTTTCTCCGATTTGTGAAGCTTTGGAAAGGGTTGGCGACGTCGTCGTGATCAAGTCGCTCGATCACTGGCCCGATCTGGGGAACGACTTAGATCTCTACTCGAACGCGGAGAGCGCCGACATTGTCGCCATTATGCGGGAGCGTTTCAAGGCGCCGGTCGCAGAACGAAGCTGGGGTGATCGACTGGCTAATAAATGGAATTTCATCGTTCCCGGCTTACCCGAGTTGGTGGAAGTCCACCTCGGGCGATTAGGCCAGACCGGCGAGCAAGTCGCCATCACAAATTCTCTTGTCTCGCGGGCCGAAATCGCGCCCTTTGGAACACATGCCCTTCGTGTGCCGGCGGCGGAGGACCGGCTGATAATCAGCACGCTGCAGCGGATGTATCGCCACTTTTATCTGCGGCTGTGTGACATCGCAGATACAGCGCGGCTGGTGAGCAGTGGGAGCGTCGATTCTATCTATCTTCAGCATCTTGCTCGGTCGGCAGGCCTCTGGGATGGCGTGGCAACCTACTTGGTGACGGTCTCGGGTTATGTTCAATCTTACGGTGGAGAAGCGCTTGAGTTGCCGTCTCTCGTGACGAAAGCGTCGCATTTCGGCAACTCCGAGATTCAGTTCCGGCGGAAGTTCTTGCGTATTCCGCTTTTCCCGCATGCTGCGAGTTTCTACACCTCGGAATGGAAGAAGCTCCTGCTGAATGGTGAGTTGCAAAACATGCTGCGTCTTAGCTTGCTGCCGGGCTTGGCCGCCGCAGCGGTGCTCGAATTTAAGCTCACAGGCAGCGATAAGGGAGTCTGGTGATTACTCAGCTCAATTCTCAGGCTTTCAGGGTATTGTGAGCGACCGTCCGGACCTCCTATGTTGGGTGAGAACGGAAATGTAACAAAATGTAAGTATAAGAGCCGATACTAGGGAGAGAGGAAGTGCCGCTTGGTTCGAATTCTTGTGGTTGACGACAATCCGGCGGTGCGGCACTATCTCAGGGCCCTGCTCGAGCAGCAGAGCGCTTGGCAGGTCTGCGGTGAGGCCCGGACCGGAAGAGAAGCGCTTGAACGTGTCGAGAAGAACCCGCCCGACATGATTCTGCTGGACTTTCAAATGCCGGATCTGAACGGGCTCGATGTGGCGCGTCAACTGACGAGGTTTTTCCCCGAGATCCCAATCCTGATGATCACGATTCATCTGTCGAAGCAACTGGCGGAGGAGGCTCGCCGGGTGGGAATTCGCGGAGCCTGCGCGAAATCGGATGTCAGCTCGATCGTGGAAGCAGTCGACGCGCTGTTGCATGCCGGAACTTATTTCCCGACAATGAGTTCCGTCGGAAGTTAGAACTCGATAAAAAGCCCAAAATATCGGGAAATACAGGATTTCCTGTATACGGCCCGGGTAGTTATCATGCTAGTTTAGCGGTGATCACCCAGCAGTTACGTTTCGGCCAGACGAGATACTCTGTGGCGGGGACGGGATGACCCGTGAAACCAGGACGAAGTAGAGAGTGGTGTAGAGTTGTCTTACGAAGGTATCCTCATAGAGTCTCGAAACCTTATGCCTGTCCGCATACTGCTTGTGGATGATCATCCTGTTGTACGACAAGGGCTACGGACCCTGCTTGAAGGGCGGTCCGGCTGGGAAGTGGTTGGTGAAGCCTCAGACGGGATCGAAGCCTTGGACAAGATCGAAAATTTGCAACCAGACGTCGTGGTTCTCGACGTCACTATGCCTCGGATGAACGGGCTGGAGGCGTGCCGCATGATTCAGCGGAAACAAAAGGCCAATCCTGAGGTATTGTTCGTTACGCAACACGACTCGCCCCAAATGATGCGCGAGGCTTTAGATGCGGGCGCCAGGGGATATGTGGTCAAGTCAAATGCTGCCCGCGATTTGTTGGAAGCGGTAGAAGCGGTGAGCCAGCACCGGGTTTTTACAGCACTGACGCGAAGCCCACAAGCTTCGTGTTGAACTTCAGGCAACAGAATTCCAAGTCTAACTATCTCTCAGGCTGAACGTGGAGGATGCTATGAAATTGCGTATCTTGTTAGCCGACGATCATGAAATTGTACGTCGAGGCTTGTGTGCGCTTTTGCAGAAGCATGAGGGCTGGGAAGTGTGCGGAGAGGCATCCGACGGTCGCGAGGCCATCGAAATGGCGAAGCAGTTGAAGCCTGATGTCGTAATCGTCGACATCGGCATGCCACACCTCAACGGTTTAGATACCACGCGCCAACTGCTGCAGCATGATCCTCACTTCAAAGTCATCGTTCTTACTATCACCGATAGCGATCAGGTCATCCGGGAAGCGCTCGACGCTGGCGCGCGAGGTTTCGTGCTTAAGTCTGATGCGGCGCGCGATCTGGTTTCCGCGGTCGAAGCCTTGCAAAGTAAGAGAATGTTCTTTACGCCCCGAGTTAACGACCTGGTGCTGGCAGGTTTCCTAGAAAAGGGCCATGCCATATCGCGGAACGAGCCTCCGAATTTACCTACACTGACGGTAAGAGAACGCGAGGTCACTCAGCTTCTGGCGGAAGGAAAAAGCTCCAAGGAAGTGGCTTCGCTCCTGAGCTTAAGCACGAAGACCGTCGAAACCCATCGCAGCAATATCATGCGGAAGCTGAGTCTGCACTCGATCCGTGATCTGGTGGTTTACGCGATCAAGAACAATATCATCCAGATCCAGATGCCTCCGCAGTTACGAAGCACGACAGAAACTACGGTTGTCTAGCTTTCAGTTTGTCTCAGTGGGCAGAGTCGGGAGAGTAATATCCGGTTCGGGTGCGGACCGTAAGGTTGCCGTACCCGGGAGTGTGTGCTTCTATCCTCACCGATTGGTAGCCTGGTTTCGCATTCTGATTCCGCGGTTTATATGCGATCATGTACTGGCTGCGGATGTCGTGTGCAACTGTCCGAGTGATGTTATCCACCTGATCCAGACTCTCGGGGAAGTAAGCGACGCCACCCGTACCTTCCGCAAGATCCTGCAGGGCTTCGCGCCCTTTTTTTTGCAATCCGCTGCCTAACAAGCCAACTGCGTAGATTGTTGGGCCATTCGCCTGCTTTAGTCTGCGCGAGGCTTCCTCTAGAGTCTCCTGGCTCATATTGTCTTGCCCATCCGTGATAACCAGGAGGACTTTCTTTTCGAGGTGAGGATTGTTCTTGAGATGTAAAGCCGACGCAACAATCGCATCATACAGCGCAGTGCTGCCTGCTGCGGAAACTTGATGCAGCGCGGTCTGCAATAAGTTAGCGTCGGAAGTAAAATCCTGGTCGAGGTAGTAATTCTGGCTGAAGTTGACTACGAAGATCTCATCGCGTGGATTGCTGGCTCGAATAAGATTTAGAACCGCCTGATTCACCTGGCTTCGCTTATCCCGCATCGAGCCTGAGTTATCTACTACGATGCCCATGGCAACCGGGACATCCTCACGACGAAAAGATGTGATCGTCTGTGGCTTCCCGTCCTCGAAGACGGTGAATGCACTGCGATCCAGCCCGGGAACCAGGTGCATGTTGTCGTCGACGACAGTAGCGTGCAGTACGACCTCTTCTACCTGTTTCTTAAAAACAAACATGCTGTCGTCGTTCGAGCCCGGTTGCGCTGCCGGCTGCTGTCCGGAAACGGACGTTTGGGAATCAGTAGAGCCCGCAGGTACTTGCTGCGCACTGGGATTCGTCGTCACAGTGGGGGACGCTCCGAGCGTCGGCGTTTGAGCGGATGCTTCAGAAACTAGAATAGCGAAGAGAAGAACTGACGGGATTCTTATGGAACACCAGGAAGCGGCCGGGCGCATGAGAAACGATCCTCCGTAGGCTATTTGGATGCCATGTTTAGGGCGGAAGAACGGGTCAATATTTTGATTTGCCTACAGTAGATACCTGAGAGAAACCTATAAATTGCCACTACCCCTCAGGGGTTTGCCGCGAAAAACTTACCTAATAATTTTCTTCAAAAATCTCCACGAAGGCACTGAAATCAACGAGTCTGGATTTGGCAATTTCCGTGCTAAGCAAATTGTGTTGGCTGCGCTGCGACGTGCGCTATTTGTTACAACCTTGCGCTCGTAGTGGCGCAACTATCCTCAAGACACGAATTTGCATCCGGTGTTCTTCTATCCGGAAACTTCGATCCTGTGTGCGGGAAGGTGCAGCTTGAGCGTGCTTCGAATCCTTATCGCGGATGATCACGAAGTAGCCAGGAAGGGCATTCGCGCCATACTCGAGAGCCATACCGGCTGGGAAGTCTGTGGCGAAGCTAGCGACGGTCGCGAAGCTGTCGCGAGCGCGACCAAGCTGAAGCCCGACGTTCTCTTGCTGGATATCGGGATGCCGAACCTCAACGGCCTCGATGCCGCACGACAAATCCTGGCTACTATGCCGGATGCTCGCATCCTGATCCTAACCATCCACGATTCCGAACAGGTAGTGCGCGAAGTGCTTGCTGTTGGAGCCCGGGGCTTTCTCCTTAAATCCGATGCCGGTCGAGATCTAATAGCCGCTGTGGAAGCCCTACAAAACCGCCGGACGTTTTTTACTTCGAAAGTGGCGCAAATGATGCTCGATGGATACCTGCGCCCGCATAGCGATAACGACAGCACAAATCACCAGCCGGTCCTAACGCCGCGGGAAAGGGAAGTGATCCAACTCGTTGCCGAAGGCAAGACCACGAAGGAGATTGCCATTGCTCTTAGTCTTAGCGTGAAGACAGCAGAAACTCACCGGACAAACCTGATGCGCAAACTGGATCTGCATTCGGTGGCAGACCTTACGCTTTACGCCGTTCGCAACGGAATCGTGCAGGTCTATTAAAGGTTCCATCGCCAACTAGCGATCATGAAGTAGCCCCTACCGCCGAAGTAACTGTGTTCCAGTTTGAATATAGAGCGCGACTGGCGCTCGAATAGGGACTTTGCTGGATACCTCCACCGACTCAGAGCCCATAGACTGTGACGCAGTGATTAGGTGGAAGGCATACAACTTCCAGGAAAGGAGTGCCTATGTTGTGGACTATAGCCGTCGTGCTCTTGATTCTTTGGCTCTTGGGCATGGTCAGCTCGTACACGCTGGGTGGATTCATTCACATTCTGCTCGTCTTGGCTGTCGTTGCGATTTTGATCCGCCTGATCCAGGGCCGAAGCCCGGTAGTTTAAGAGGGTAACGAAATTAGACGCGCAGACATCGTCAAACGGGGCACAGTTGCCTTGAAGCAGATCAACCAATTCAGGAGGAATCATGAATAAAGATCAAGTAGCGGGAAAGCTCAAGGATGTTGCCGGACGCGTTGAGCGCCAAGCAGGCGAATGGACCGGAGATACAGAAAAGCAAGCCCACGGAGCCATGAAGCAGGCCGAAGGTAAAGTGCAGAACGCCTGGGGAAATGTGAAAGACGCCAGCGAAAAAGCCGTGGACAAAAACGCGACACGCGAGAAAGATCCCGTCGTGGTCGATGATGACGTAGAAAAAGAAAACGAAGACGCGGCTCCTCGCCGAAAAGCAAGCTAGCTTATCGCCCGGTCAAATTTCAGTCCTCGCCCACCAAGGCCCCATTTTGGTGGGCATTGTTTTTTCCTTCGATTGCTTCCATTGCCTAGGGGAAGCTTACATTTCGCGGCCTGAGGAAGTAGGGAAACTATCCCGGATTTACAGGGGCAGGACAGTATGGTGCGGTGTCGAAGATCATCTTAGAGTGCATACATACGGTACAGAAAGTCGAGTCTCCCGAAATGGCATATAGGATCGTAGGACACCGCATCGAACTAAACAAATCGCTCTCACCGGATGCTCTGCGGCGTGAATTTGAAACCGCGGTGTGTGAACTGCATGATTTGGACCCAGTCGCCCAGAACAGGCGCTTGCAGTATCGCACCCCGATCGTTCAACGAGCCGGTATCACCGTCGATGTTGAAAAGCGTGCCTTGTCGGATGCAGCTCGGGCCTTAGCTCAGTTGTGGAAAGTCTGATCATTTTGCCCCGCCCTAGGGGATATCTTCGCGGTGAAGGTACGCTCCAGTTTGTCGATTGCCATTTTCGCAAGTGCAAGACCCCCGTCGAAATGTTTGGGATGAGCCGCCCGATGCTTAATTCAGGGCTTACGCGAACTTCGCCGCACCCTACTTTTCTTACCGCGCTTCGCGGTGACGGCTCTGCTGTGCTTTCGACGGACTGGTACAGCGCTGCGGACTCGCTTCCTGATTGGCTTAGCTCTCCTGGTTCGAGTCGGCGTTTGTTCCCCGTCGGTGGCATTGGCCATATCGTGCACCTTTGTCGCAATATCCTTCGGAAGCGTCGAAACGCTGTCGGTAAGGTCATGGGTCGCTTTCGTGAGCGAGCCCGCCGCATGTCCCAACTTGCGGGCAACGGCAGTTAGAAAAGGTTCCTGCTTGACCAGCTTTTTCTTCGGCGCCATAAAATGCCTCCCGTAGTTTCCGCTGCGAAATTCCAAGCTCAAAAAAGAAGTCCCGGCTTGGCCGGGACTTCCATACAGCTAGGCGTAGCCGAAGACTAGGAAGCGCGGCGCTGACGGTCGCGATTCTGGTCGTCGTCCTGAGTCTCGTTCTGACCCTGGCCGCTCTTCTTCGGCTGGTTCTGTCCGGACTGCCCCCCCTGCTGAGGCTGGCCGGGCTGTCCGCCTTGTCCAGGTTGACCAGACTGTTGGCCCTGTCCGAACTGGTTTCCCTGCTGGCCCTTCTTCTCCATATCGTCTGCCATAAAAGTTCCTCCTAGAAAGCGCGGGCCATCCCACACTTTGGAATTTAATCGCAACTGTAAATTAGTTGCTGCAAGAGATTGCAAAGGTTGGGACGCTGTATCACTCCGCCAAGAAAAGCAGCACCTAACTTTTTCGCAACGTTATATGCCGCTCCCTCGGCGCATGAGGTGGGTCGCAAGCGAAATCACAAACAGGACAAGGAAAATTACAAACAGCAGTTTGGCAACGCCTGCAGCTGCAACGGCCACGCCAGTAAACCCCAGCACTCCGGCGATGAGTGCGATGAGCAGAAACATCAACGTCCAATAAAGCATGGTGGCTCCTTCTCAGGTGATATTGGAAGAATTGAACTCCGCACTAAAAAGCTAGCGTTTAGTGCCGTGCAGGCGAAATCCTCTTCAATCCCTATTTTACGAACCTGAATCCTGTAAAGACCTGAGTGAGAGAAGGGGGCAGATGCCTGTTGCCAGTGAACCGACACCTGCCTTATGGGGGTGTATGTCGAGAGGTAACCAGACTAAGAGAACATGGGCACGATGACCATACCGTAAATGTCGTATCGATCACAAAAATCAATGGAGCGCCGGCCTAGGGTTTACGGATAACAGTGTATGGACGCCCATTCCGGTGTCTTTAGAATTAACTGTGCTTACACTAAGAACGTCTTCGGAGGCGTTGTGAGAAGACATATCTGGATTTTCATCGCGCTCGCATTCCTATCCGCAACGACTCGAATGGTTGCGCAGGACAAGCCCGGGCAGCAAAATCCTGCGATTCCAACTGACGTACTCGGATCGCAGTTGATCGCCTGGTCGCAACTGCAAACGCCAGAACCTGTCGTGCAGCATCGATCACAAGATGATCGGCCGGTCCGGCCATCAGACCAGCCATCGAATCCTACTCAAACGTTTACTGATCGCGCGAACACTGATGCCAACCAAGATGGAAACAGATTTATCCCGAGCGTTACGAACGGCGTCAATCAGTTTGTAAACACTTTGTAGACACAAGGGCGAAGTACTAAATCTAGTGTTCGCATGTTCAGGATCGAGACGTTTCTTAAAATTTCGATGTAAGACACACTGGAGGAACGAATGGAATTGATCTCTGCACCGCGCGCGAAGACCAGTTTCTGGGTTGAAACCATTGCACTGATCAGCGCCATCGCGTGTGTTTTGGCGCTGGGGATTGCCGCACTGGGAGCTATCGCCGGGACGGCAGTTGCGGTGCCAGCACCGAGTCAGCCAAATACAGAAGCCGGTCTCCAGAAGTCTTACGATGGCATGATTACAGACACGCGATGCGGCGCGAAACATTCTGCCGCGATTGGAAAAACAGCCGCAGATTGCACGCTGGTTTGCATACACGGAGGTGAACAATTTGCTCTTGTCGATGGCGAGACAGTCTACTCGCTCGAGGGAGAAACAGTACAACTGAAACGGGTAGCCGGACAGCGTGTTAGAATTATCGGCGCCCTTAAAGGAAATAAACTATCAGTGACCTCTATCGCGACAATCACTTAGCCAGGTTACGCCGAGTCTCGTCATCATCTCACCAAGAAGTCGATCTTTAATCTATCCAAACTGGTGGCTTAAGAGGGAGCGCACCACTATGCCGCATTCGGTCGTGAAGCTCAGGGATGCATAACGTCAATAGGATTAAGAGACTCTGCGAATCTGTGCACTGCCGGCTTGTTTGGAGGCTTCCTCTTTGGAGCGAATCTCGACCTGTTCGTGCTTGATGTCGAGACGTAGATGGTTATAGACACTCATATACTGATTCGCGACCCACACCAGAGCAAAGAAGGCGACGAGATATCCGCGCCAGCCTGAGTACAAGAGTTGAAAGCGGGTAAGCACGAGAAACAGCGCAGCCACGTAGTGGCTGAACAGTATTCGCAGGTAAACAAAGAATTTGCGGCGAAAAAGAGTACGGGCTCCTCCCGATTGCCGCTGACAATACTCGCGAGGCTCACGAAAAACTTCCTCATGCGTAATCGTCCAAGCGACACAGGCCACCGGTATAGACAGCATGAGCAGCCAGACAAATTGGAGACCGATTGACATGCGTCGAATTGGATGCAGGAAACCGATCTAGCGAGTAGTCACAGCTTCTTAACCTGGCCATAATTTTAAGAAGGCTAACAATTGCGACGAATAGATAACAGCTAGAATTCGACACTGCAGGGTGTGTAAGTTTGCCGCCGGATTAAGCTCTTCCCCGGAATTGGATGATTCTTCGACGATCGCGTTTCGATGGTCTGCCCGCCGGCAACTCCTCAAACTGCTTCATCGCCTTACGCTCAGCGGCGACTCTCGCGCGCAGTTCGCGGCTGGCCTCGGTTTCGCGATAGAGTGTATGTGCAACTGAAGCTGGACCACGCACGTCACTGAGCAGCAGGACTTCTACCTCAAATTCGCCGCCGTCGTTGGTGATGCGTAACATGTCTCCAATACAGACTTCGCGCGCGGGCTTGGCGGATTGGCCGTTGGATTGAATCCTGCCAAGGTCGCAGGCTTTTACGGCGAGAGCCCTCGTCTTGAAAAATCTCGCGGCCCAAAGCCACTTGTCCAATCTTTTGCCGGTCATGAATTTCTAAGACTCGGAGATTCCGAGATTTCTTGACTGCCTGCCGCGGCCGCTTTTCGTAATATGCCTAGCGTGTCGAAAACTTGTATATCGTCTCGCTTTTATAAATCGACGGCGGCCGCAAAATGGTTGACGGAAACTTCGGCTGGTTCACGGAGTCCGGAAAATGTTGCGTCTCCAGACAAAAGCCGGAGTGTTTGCCATACACGACTCCGCCCTTTCCGGTGTATGTTCCATCGAGCGAGTTTCCGGTGTAGAACTGCATTCCGGGTTCTGTTGTGAAAACTTCCATCTGCCGGCCGGAGCCCGGATCGAAGACTCGCGCTGCCATTCTTAGCTTCCCGGCTTCTCCGTTCAATACGTAATTGTGGTCGTAGCCTCCGGGGTTTCCCTTCATCTCATCAATATGCGTTCCAATCGCAACCGGCTGCGTAAAATCGAGCCGCGTTCCCTTGACCGGGCTGATTTCCCCCGTCGGAATTTGCGTGGAGTCGAATGGCGTGTAGTGGTCTGCGTTGATTTCGAGCACGTAACCGAGTACGTCCTTTTCGCCACCCAGGTTGAAGTAGCTGTGATTCGTGAGATTGACCGGAGTCGCTTTGTCGGTTTTTGCTGTGTATTCCAGCTGTAATTCGTTGCTATTGGTCAAGCGATAAATAACAGTTACGAGGAGATTTCCTGGGTAGCCTTCGTCGCCGTCAGGGCTGTCGTAAAAAAATCGAACCGCCGCCCCGTCTTTTTCATGAACCGGTTCTGCTTTCCACACGACGTGGCTTAGATCTTTCGACCCGCTATGCAGACTGTTCGGGGGATTATTAATCTCCAGCGAATATTCTTTTCCATCCAGCGTGAATTTCCCCTTCGCGATGCGGTTGGTGACCCTTCCTACGGTCGCTCCGAACCACGGAGTTTTCCCTACATAACCTTGAATCTTGTCGGAGCCAAGAACCACGTCCGCGAATTTTCCCGAGCGATCGGGCATCGTCAATTCGGTCAGGGTTGCGCCGTAGGTGATGACTTTCGCCGTGGCACCTTTGGTGTTCTTGAGCGTGTAAGAGTCAACCTCGGTACCATCCTCCAAAGTTCCAAACTTGCTCATTTCCACATTCGCCTCCGCACCCCCCGCTCTCACCCTCGCTGCCCACGAAAAGGCGGAAAGAATGCAAATCAGCACCGTCAGCAGCAAACCATCCCGTCTGGTATCAGCTTTCATTCGCAACCCTCGCACCCGATTATGTTGGCAACCCGCCCGCAATGAACCTAATCGTTTTTGCCGAAATAAAGCAAGCCCTTCGGTCACAAACGGACCGTGCGACTGCAATTCTATGTAAAGATATTAAGGATAGAGATTTGTCCCACCCAACCTCTGTTTTCGGCCAGGGCACGCTATCCCCCGAATCGAGCCACGGGTAACCTTGACAGCCATGAGGGTCAGCTTTAGAGTCAGCTTTAATCGGAGAATCAACTTTAATTCTTAGAATCAGCATTACTTAAGGGGGCGAAACGTGCACGACGGCTTGGTTGTGGTAACCGGTGCGGGTGGATTCATCGGGGGCGCTCTCGTCGCCTCTCTCCGACAACAGGGGCATAAACGAATCAGGGCTGTGGACGTCAAGCCGCTGGAGCACTGGTATCAGAGAACTCCCGATGTCGAGAATTTGATTCTCGATCTCAACCTCAAAGAGAGTTGCGAGAAAGCAGCCAAAGACGCCCGTGTGATCTACAACCTCGCCGCCAACATGGGAGGCATGGGCTTTATCGAGAAGAACAAGGGCCTGTGCATGCTATCCGTATTGATCAATACGCATATGCTGCAGGCAGCAGTGAAGTATCGGACCGAACGATATTTTTATGCTTCATCGGCATGCGTTTACAACGGCGATAAGCAGAAGACCTTCGAGGCGCCCTCGCTGAAAGAGGAAGACGCGTATCCCGCCCTTGCCGAAGATGGCTACGGCTGGGAAAAGCTATTTTCCGAGCGCATGTGCCGTCATTTCCGGGAAGACTTCGGCCTCTACACTCGCGTTGCTCGGTTTCACAACGTCTACGGACCGTGGGGTACATGGTTCGGCGGGCGGGAAAAGGCTCCTGCCGCGATTTGTCGCAAGGTGATTGAGGCGAAACTGGCTGGCAAGCATGAGATCGAGATCTGGGGTACTGGAAATCAAACCCGCAGTTTTATGTACATCGATGACTGCTTACAGGGTATTCAGAAAATTATGAACTCTGAGATTCTCGAACCCATCAACCTCGGATCGAGTGAGGCCGTCAGCATCAATCAGTTGGTCGACATGGTGGAAGGGATTGCCGGGATCCATCTGAAACGCAACTACGATCTGACTGCGCCGCAGGGAGTGAATGGTCGTAACAGCGACAATACCCTGATCAAGAAGTATCTCGGCTGGGAGCCATGCATTCCCTTGCAGACCGGCTTGGAGAAGACGTACGCGTGGATCTATGACCAGTATCTTGCGCGTGAGAAAGGTGCTGAGGGAGTCGTGAAGGAGTTCGTCACGATGTAACCTGTGTCTGGTCCGGGCTGTTGCAGAGGTTCGTAATAGTCGGACAAAAATCGACTTCGGTTTTGTGAGCATCGATTCACCGGTGTAAACTGCGGGCATGGCTAAGAAGAAGACGCTCAAAAAGAAAACCAAGAAGAACGACGCAAAGCTCAAGAAAAACTCAGCAAGCAACCGCAAGCTCGCCAAGAAAACGAGCGGAAAGAAGTTGGTTGCGAAGAAGGCGGCTTCAAAGAACGCCGCTTCGAAGAAGAAGACCGCTCCGAAAAAAGCAGCGGCGAAAACCAAGCCCTCCGCCAAGAAGACTCAGAGCGTCGCTCCTAAGAGTACTCCCAAGAAACCGATTCAGCGCAACTCGCGTGTCGTCGATGAGCCGTTCTCATCCATGGAATCGCGAACTCGTTCAGCAGGGCAGTCGGGAGACTTGCAAGAACTCTCCGATATCGACCGAGCCGATTCCGAGAGCGTCGATGAGTTGCTTGAAGAGGGAAATGCGTTCGAAGCCGGCATAGTAGAGGGCGTGGAAGAAGCCGGAGACCGCGAGGGAATGGAAGTTCATACTCGCGAGGTACCCGAAGATGACGTGCCCGGCGAATACCTGGACGAAGAGTAGCTTTCTCCAAGGAATTCAGAACGGCCCGGCGTTACTCTAAATTTCGCTTGAAACGCTGAGGTTCGCGTTCAAATCATCAACCGCAAGACCGCGGCAAAGTGCAGCCCCACCCGCGATGCCGGCGTCGGCTCCATAGTGGGCCGCAACCAATGGGATGTCCTGACAATGCGAATTCACGCACCAACTCGGCAACCGGTTTCGTATCTCTCCAAAGAACGGTCGCAGCATCGAACCCGCGCCGCCGCCAATAATGATTACATCGGGTTCGAGCAGGTCCACGATATTTCCCAACCAGACGGTCAGGAACTCCGCCGTCTCCTGTAAAACCTCTTTCGCCAAGGCATCAACTGCAGCGTAAGCTCGCCCCACCATCTCACTGGTGATGTGATCGGCACGGCCCGCAGCTTGCTCCATGATGGATGAGGAGCCTCCCGCAGCAATTTTTTCGGCAGCCCGGCGAGCAATTGCCGGTCCGGAAGCCAGTGCCTCGATGCATCCCAGCTTGCCGCATCCGCAGCGTGGCCCGCGATAGTCGATGGTGTTATGGCCTCCCTCTGCCGCGGCACCAGTACGGCCGTGATAGATGCGGCCATCGAAAACGATTCCGGTTCCGATACCCGTGCCAATGGTTGTGCAGAAGACGTTCCGGTAACCGCGGCCGGCACCCCACAAGGCCTCTGCCAAAGCAGCGGCGTTGCCGTCGTTATCGAGCCGAACCGGCAAGTGATAAGCCTTCGATACTTCGGCCGCCAGCGGAAAATTGCGCCAACCCGGGAGATTCGGAGGATTGACCACGACGCCCGCTCGCGGATCGAGCGGCCCCGGAGCGCAGATGCCAATGCCTGAAATTGGGTGCTCGAACTGTGACATAAGACTAGCTGTCGAGCGGACCGAATCAATCGCCGAGATCACGGCGGCCAAACCGGCTGCGGCATCGCTTGCCACCATGGGCGTACGTGTCTGGCTGCTAATTTCGCCGCAAGAATTTACCAAGCCAGCGGCCACCTTCGTGCCACCAACGTCCACACCGATGATGTATGTATTCCGTGAGATTTGCGTCATGCGCGGTCGCGCGAAGGTGGCTTGAAATCGCCAGTCACCGGAAACCTATTCCGGGAGACTTGCAGCTACCAACAGGATACACCGCAGAAGGTTAATTTCCAGTATATGGTTAGACTCGGTCTGTGGCGACGGCGTTTCCGTGGAGGGTGGGGGAACTGCTTCCACAAAACGACATGATTGCCGGCAATAAAAGATTGCCGACTTCGTCCTTGGAAACGAAGCCATCCACTGTGCCCAGCACCGCTTCTGGAATTTTGTCATCGCTGGAAACCATGACAACTGGAACTCCCGGCTTTACACGCTTGATCGCGCCTGCGACTTCGTCACCAGTCATCTCGGGCATATGGTAGTCGACGAGTACCAGGGTAATCGCACTCGTTCGGGCAATCTCCACTCCGCATCGCGCAGAGGAGGCAGTGAGCACCTGGTATCCGGATCTTTCGAGCAGCGCTCGATGATAGTCGAGTGTCCCCCGGTCGTCGTCGATGCACAAGATCGTTCTGCTCGCCTCATCGCACATTGTGTACTCCTCTCATGCGATTATCGACAGTGCTTCGCAGCGAAGATCGTGTGATGTTCCCATGTTTAGGGCAGAAGGTCATAGGAAGACCCAAATTGGTAAGAAATGTCAAAACGGTAATTAGCGGAGCGGATTAGACTGAAAGGAAGAGTGAACAAAACCCAGCACATAAGAAGGTAATCCCTGACGTAAAATTAAGCATCCAACAAGAAAGCCAACAGTGAGCCGCGATGAAGAAAACCACAAAGTCCATTTTCGACGAACAATACAGGGTTGTCGCAATCGAGGGTGACTGTCTGCTCATTCGAGGAACTCTCAGCGGGCGAGTGCTCAAAATCATCAATCCGGAACCCGCGGCTCCATTAAACCAACAGGAGTATCCGCCGGGAAAATTAATCGCATTAAGCGATCCCTCCTCTGCTCCGCTTAATTAGCGCTTCACATTCTCGCGAAGTCTTGGTGAATCCGAATACTTCTTAATATGTTAGATTGAATGACGGCGGGCGCGTAGCTCAGTTGGTAGAGCAATGCCCTTTTAAGGCATGGGTCGAAGGTTCGAATCCTTCCGCGCTCACCAGAGTTTTCAACGACCCACGTCTCTTGTTTGGTCAGCCCGACACTGACAGCGCGATTTTCGGTTTTCAGAACGTGGCGAAGTCCGCCCTAGCTTGTTCCCCTTTCCTGCGCTAAACTGCGGAAAACGCCGGTCGATTCAAAACCCTTATTAGTGGAAACTACCAACGGAGAACCTCGATATGCCATTGATGCCGGACCCTACCTTTTATCCTTCCCCGGGCATGGCGATGCAGGCGCCGCCGGAACGTCTCGCTTACGTCGCGTTGCTCAACGTCGGAAACAATGGAAAGCGCGATGCCATGGGCGTTGTTGATCTCGACCCGGGTTCCATCGAGTATGGTCGACTTGTCGGGCAGACGGATTTTCCCCGTGGCGATAATGAGCTGCACCATTTCGGTTGGAACGCTTGCAGCGCGTGCCTTTGTCCGCAGGCCCCGCATCCGCACATGGAGCGCCGCTATTTAATTGTGCCCGGCATCGGGTCGTCCCGGATTCATATTCTGGACACGAAAGCGAATCCTAAGCAGCCAAAAATCGTGAAGGTGATCGAGCCCGAGGAATTCATCAAAAAGACGGGCTACACTTCGCCTCATACAATTCATTGCGGACCCGACGGCGTTTATGGCAGCGCGCTGGGATCAGCGAGCGGAGATGGCCCCGGCGGAATTTTTCTGATGGATGCGAACACATTCGAACTGAAAGGTCAATGGGAGCAGGATCGTGGCCCACAGCAACTGGCCTATGACTTCTGGTGGCATCTGGGACACGACGCTATGGTGACTTCCGAATGGGGCACACCAAACATGGTGAAAGACGGCCTCAACGCGGAGTTGCTGCTGGCCGGCAAGTACGGTCATAAGATACATATTTGGGATCTGGACAAGCGCCGCCACATGCAGGAAGTGGATCTGGGCGCAGAGCAGCAGATGGTGCTCGAGCTGCGGCCCTCCCACGACCCTAAAAAGACTTATGGGTTCGTCGGGGTCGTCATTTCGCTCAAAGACCTTTCGTCCTCGATCTGGATGTGGCGCCGCGAAGATGATGGCAAGAAAGGTAAGTGGGCGGTTCGTAAAGTGATCGAAATCCCTGCCGAACCGGCCGACCCGGAGAAGCTACCGCCTTTGTTGAAGGGATTCAAGGCTGTGCCGCCTCTGGTTTCGGACATCAATCTTTCACTCGACGACCGATTCCTCTACGTTTCGTGCTGGGGGACTGGCGAGTTCATCCAATACGACGTCTCCGATCCCGCCAACCCGAAGAAGACGGGTTCGGTCCATGTGGGTGGCATCGTGCGCCGCGCGCCTCACCCAAGCAAGCCCAGTCAGGAGTTGAATGGCGCGCCGCAGATGGTCGAGATCAGCCGCGACGGAAAGCGCATTTATTTCACCAACTCGCTGTACTCTCCGTGGGACGAGCAGTTCTATCCAGATGGCATAAAGAGTTGGATGGTCAAGATCGACGCGCACCCGAAGGGTGGGATGAGCCTGGATGAAAAGTTTTTCGTCGAGTTCGATGGGCTGCGCGCACACCAGGTGAGGCTGGAAGGTGGCGACGCTTCGTCGGACTCCTATTGCTTCTCGGATGCGAAATGAACCATGCGGCGCTGAGTTCGAGCGCATTGTGGCTGATGTTGCTCCTCGGCGCCTACCACGGGCTCAACCCCGGGATGGGTTGGCTGTTCGCGGTGGCGCTGGGGTTGCAGGAAGGGAAAGGGAGTGCCGTTGTTAAAGCGCTCGTTCCAATCGCGCTCGGCCATGCAGTGGCCATCGGCATTGTGGTCTTGGCTGCTGTGTTTCTCGGGATGGCGCTGCCGCTTCTTGTGATCCGTTACTCGGTTGCCGCGCTTCTGGTGGGGCTTGGAATCTATGGCTTGGTTCGGCATCGGCATCCGCGATGGGTTCGCATGCAAGTGGGATTTCGAGACCTCACCGTCTGGTCGTTTCTGATGGCATCCGCTCACGGCGCAGGCTTGATGGTATTGCCTGTGTTGCTGGGCAGCAGCACGGTGGAAGCGGCGGACAAAATGGCAAGTCATCATCACATGGCTGCCGTCGCCAGCCCTCTGGCGGGAATACTCGCCACCGCAGTTCATACCCTAGCCTATCTTTCGGTCACAGGACTGCTCGCTTGGGTGGTCTATCGCAAATTCGGCCTCTCCCTTCTCCGCAAAACCTGGTTCAATTTCGACTTGGTCTGGGGATCTGCACTCGTGGCCACCGGGTTGTGCACGCTCTTCATTTAGCAGCTAACACGGTTGACAGACAAAAGCGCGGTAACCACATGTCGGCTATGCCAGAGTCAACGTCAGAGCAGGAACGGCGAGTCCGGTGACCTCGGCTGTCCAAACGTCGCCTTTTTCGAGTGCATGCCCTGCGGTGAGAGTGCCTGTGCTGATAATTTCTCCGGCCGCCAGGGGCTCAGTTGGCGACCGCTTGGCAACCGCATCGGCTAGTTCAGCCAGGCACAGGGCGGGGCTGCGCAGGGAATTCTTGCCCGACCCTTCTTCGACCAACTCGCCCGCCTTAAGCATTCGCACCTTGAAACGCGGCAAGTCGTCAACGAGTTGAGCGATCGAATCCGGGCGCACCGCGATCTTTTCGCCGACCACGAGAGCGGCGTGAAGCCCAAAAGACGCTACGAAGTCGCCAGGCTGAAACTGCCATCCCGGAAATGGACAATCGATGATTTCAAATCCCAATGCTAGCCACTCGGTTGATTCGAGAGCCGCGGCGGCATCGAAATTTTCGGAGGTAATCTCCCACTTCAAACCAAACACGATTTCCGGCTCGATCTTCAGTGAGCGGGCGTTTGCAATAGTCAAAGCGGCAGCGGAGTTGTTCTCGCTGTAATGCACAGTGTCGTCATACATATGGCCCCAAACCAAGGTTTCGAGTTTGAGGATGCGCCACATTGCTTTATTGGCATAACCGACCTTCCGTCCGATGGCTCTGTGTCCACTAGCTTCGCTAAGTCTCTTTAGGATTGCTTCAACCTCATAGGCCGTATTGAGATCAAAGCCCGGTCGCGCGGAGAAAGGCACTGGAATCATTTGGCCGGTTTCAGACGCCATCACCACTTCCCGGGCTAAAGCCTCGACTGCCTCATGCGAAGTAATCGAGGTGTTGCTGGCCAATTCCTTATCCATTATGTTCCTTGGATGACAACAGCAAGCTCGAGAGATACGTTTTCTCAGCTATATGCCATGCTAACCTAACAGCTGTTTTTGCTTGCACGCTCCGACGGCTCGGCGATAAATCGTGAGAAAGAAACGCAGCCATGGAGGAATAGTAAATGGATAAGATGCAAGTTTCCGCTGTAAGTGGTGAATTATCCAATCGCTACCGGTTATCACAGACGCGGTTCAGGCCTTCCCTGATTATTCTTGCGGTTCTTTTCAGCGTTCTGAGCTTGTGCGCTCTTCCGGCTGGCGCCCAGAATGCCCTTGTTCTGGTGGGTTCCGGATCAAGCGTACCGGCCCCGCTGTATAACCGCTGGGGGCAGGAGTATGCGAAACGCAATTCCCACGTTCAATTGCGTTACCTTACGGTCGGCACCAGTGAGGGAATCAAGCAGATCTCCCATGGTATAGGCGACTATGGCGCTGGCGAGGCCAAACTCACGGACAAGGAGCGGAAGGACGGCAACCTGATTGAACTACCCGCCGTTCTGATCGGCATTGTGCCGATCTATAACCTTCCCGATGTTCACCAGGAGCTTCGGCTTTCTGGTGAGGTATTAGCGGAGATATTTCTGGGCGAAGTTAAAATGTGGGATTCTCCTGCGATCGCAAAGCTCAATCCGGAAGTGACTCTGCCCAGCCTCCGGATCCAGGTGGTGAACCGTCCTCCCGGCAAAGGTTCCAACTTTGTCTTCTCTGACTTTCTTTCCAAGGTAAGTTCTAAGTTTCGGGCTCAAATCGGGGTTACTGCTTCTCCGGCATGGCCGGTCGGCGTACCTGCGGAGCGCAGCGCAGATATGATTGAGCGGGTAAAAGGCGAGCCCGGCACCATCGGTTTTGTCGAGTCGCAATATGCAGCCAAGGGGAACGTCTCTACGGTTGCGGTCCTGAACGCGGCTGGAAAGTTTGTGAGAGCTTCGGCCGACACGATTATGGCGGCCTGCCAGGCGGTGGAAGCGCCGCGATGGAATAGTTTTGCCGCCTCATTAACCAATGCATCCGGGGCTGATTCATTTCCCATCACCAGTTTTAGCTGGGTATATGTGCGAGCTTCATCAAACGATCTCGCCCGGATGGCAGCGCTACGTGACCTGCTGGACTGGATCTATTCAGACGGCCAGCAGTTTGCCGCCGACGAGGGATATTCTGAACTTCCTCAGCCGCTGCTGGTAGCAGTCAAAAGGAAAGTTCAAGATTTGCACTGACGTGCATACATCTATCCAAATGTATCTTCGGCTCCGCTGGCGAAGAGTCGTGGGACAGTCTTTTGTCCTTGCTTTTGCCTGTGTCATCTGCGTGACATGTTCTGCGCGCGCGCAGCAATCCGCTGCGCAGGCTAAGACCGGAGAAAGCAAGCAAACAAGCGGCGACGCGGCTTTGAAAAGCATGTTCGAAGCGAAGATTAAAGCAGAGTGGGAAGCGCTAAAGAACAAAGACAAGAAAGCCTACGCCGAACTGTTGGCGGACGACTATCAGGGGGTGGAGGTCGATGGCAAAGGCGAACGGACCAAATCGCAAGCTCTAACCGAACTAGCAGACACGAATGTTTCCAACTACACGCTGTGGGGATACAAACTGATTCCGCTGGGGCCGGACGCCGCCTTCGTGATCTATGAGAGTACCATACAGTTCCCGCCACGGTCGGTGGTGCGGTTCTCTCGCGTGTACATCACGGAACTCTGGGTGAAGCACTCCGGGCAATGGAAAGAACTGCATTACCAGGAAACTCACGTCAAATAGGAGTGTTCCCAGATTTATTGCAACCGTAGCAATAAGGTTGCCATCCCATTCTCTGGGAGGATAACCTCATGAGAAAAATTTGGATTGCGACCCTACTGCTTTCGGGCTGCTGTCTCCTGGCGCAGGATAGCGCACCCGCCAATTCGAAGGACTCCAAGGGAGAAGTAACCATTCAGGGGTGCGTGAGCCGCTCCAGCGGCGATTACATTCTGATGAAGCAGGATCCGGCCATAACCTACGAACTGCAGGCTACCGGCAAAACCAAACTTCGCCATTACCTGGGACAACGCGTAGAGGTTACGGGAAAGGAATCGCCGTCGATGAGCACCAGTTCCGATGCGACGGCTAGAATGGGGTCGGCCGCCCCGATGACGCTAACCATCTCGTCGATTCGGACTCTCGACAAGGATTGTTCCGTGCGCGACGTTTCGAGGTAATCGGGCTTCGGTTATCGCATATCGCAGCTCAAAGGCGGTTAATCGCAGTCGGGGGGCATTGCCTGAATTTCCGACTCGGAGTTGCAAGCAGGCTTTTTCTTGGCGGGCTCGAATCGCGACGGATGGTTGTAGCGCAGAATCCAGAGCCCGTCGTTGTTGGTGAGGTAGATCAGTCCGTGGCCGCCATCAGGCAGAAGCCCGGTTACTTTGTTGAAGGTCTCCAGCGTCCTCGGATTGACGGGGTCGCTGAGGTCCAGCACACGAACGGTTTCCGTAGGATGGTTGCTACTGGTTAGTGTGGTGGGCATCTTTTCCGGAGCCTCCGCGATCGCCACATCGGGGCTGACAATCTCGAGGTTCCCGGTAGTTGCCTGATTTGCTTCCGCCGTCCGTTTCAGAAGTGACGGCTCTTCCGGCTTGCTTACGTCCACGATCATGAAACCTTGCTTCGCGGCTTGCTGCACATAGAGATACTGTTTGCCCTTTTCTCTCTGCAACAGCATTTGACTTCCGGTTGCCTGCGGCAAAACCAAGTGGGCGATCACGGTTGCGGGGACGTCGGTAGGCTTGGACGCACTCGGCTCGCTCGCGCCGGCCAGAGAGGCAGGCAACAGAAGAAGGAACCCGGCGATGGGGCGAAGGCGCAGAAGAACCCTGGACGTTTTCATAAATCTCCTTGCGATGCCCGGCGCGAAACTGCACGCATTCTCGCGTCCAAGCCAACTATATCATTCTCGCCGGGCGTTTCTCACTGTTCCGCAGCAACTCCGACGCAACCAGCGCTGTTCTGGGTCGAGCAAACCGTACCAGCTTGAAGCGGCACAAAAGCATGGTTGGTGCTCGGGTCTACCGAGATGCTATGCGCATTCGATCCGGTCGGCATGTTGTACAGCCACTGGTTGGTCTTGGCATCAATTACGCCCATAACAGCCGTGGGAAGCATGTCGCGTGCCGCCAGATAATACTTATTGTCACCCGGGTTATACCAAACCTCGTCAACGCCACCGACCTGCGTGATTTCCAGGCAGTTGCCGTTCGCTGGCGCACCGGCTATCCCGGTATTCGGAGGCACGCAGGCTATGCTGCCGCCGGATGTATTCGAGATCACGTATTCGTTCGCCGGAAACGATTGCCCATCATGATCGGCGCAGCCGACAAGAAAATTATCTCCCGGTCCTTGAACGATGCTGGTAGGCATGCAGTCGTACATGGGAAAACTGTTCACCACCACCGGCCCGTTGCCGGTTCCGAGTTGAAGGTCAATCACATCCACGCTGCCGATTTGTGTGGTGGCGACGGAATTTTCGTTGGTCAGCAACCAGTGATCGCTGGTTGGATCATAGGTCATTCCGCCTAATCCGGCCGGCGCTATGGCGCCGGAACAACTGCTGTCCGAAAAAGGTGGAGTCTGGCTGCAAAACGCTCCAGTGTTATAGCTGAGGATGGGGCCGTGATGACAGGGAATCGTGTATGAAACCCCCATAGGAGTTACGCCGATGCCAAGCAGACCAGCCGGGCCGTCAGCAGCGGCAGATCCGGAAACACCGCTGAAAACATGCGGATTGGAGGGATCGGGGCACGGGAAGGTGGGCACAGGGGGCGTACCAACTGGGACAGTATCAACCGGCATGCCCGGGTTGAGGCCAGCTCCCGTTGACGCTGCACCCCCTGCGCCGTCGTAGTAGATCTGTCCGATAATGCACCGAGGCGGATTGAATGAGCCACCGACGCCCGGGTCTAATGCGGGAGATGGGAGGGGCTGGCCGTTCGGTCCGTTTCCGGTTCCTATGATCCCAGTTCCCGTTCCTTGAAGAGGATATCCAAAAGGTCCTCCTGGTACTGAAGGGTAAGGAAAGGTGCCCGTAGCCGCACTGTATCCTACGGGGTACGGACCGTAAGCCAGCGCTTGGTCAATCGGCAGGCAATGCAGATCTCCCTGCCCCGTCGGGTCCGAGGCCGAGGTCCTGGGTGGCGTTGCACCCACGATGTACTGCATGTCGATGAAGGTGATGAAGGGCAGTCCGGGATCGCCGTTGATTACTGCCAGAACATGATGCGTGTCATCGTATGCCATTTCGTCAGCGCGATCATCGCCGCAATCCGCCGCCGAACCAGCTTCACCGTTCCATGAGGCGATGCAGCCTGAAATGCCTTGCGGTCCGTCGTAGTCTGCGGAAACACCAGTAGGGATAGTGGCAAGAACGGCAGGTGGAGTGACCGGATTAGTGCTCAGTTTCATCGAGCTGATGTCGAAAACTATCACGTTGGAGCTGCCATTGCCGACAAATAGGACCTTGCCGTCGGCGGTAGTTGCATTGCCATCTGGTCCGGACATCGGATTCACGCCATTGGCGCGCGAAGCGCAACACTGAGCGCCGGGGAACCCTCCGAGGTTGCCGCTTGGACCAAAGCCCGTGTTCAAATGGAAGGTCGGGCCGCCCTCCCAAGACACATCGGTCCTGCAGGCATACCGAACGAAATTGCCAAACACGTCGATCGTCGGAGGAATAATCTCTACTAGGGCACTGGAGCCGGGTTGCACGATAGTTGGACAATGACTGGCGCCATTCCCAGCGTCGGAGATGCCATTTTGTCCCTGAATCGAGAAAACAGCGAGATCCTGGGAGGTATCGATCACCTGCATGGCGATGCCAATGCGGTCCGAGATGTAATCCAAGTAAGGACCTCCCGTACCCGTCGGGTTTGGCGCGATCGTGCTAATGTCGAAAGAGTTGAATGGACCGCCCGGTTCGCCGGTAGCGTTGTGCTCAGGCACGGGAATGACATTGATGATGGTGTACGCGCCGTTCACCGTGGTGCCGCAAGTGGGGCAATTTTTCGTAGTGCCGCAGCCGCTCGCGATCACAAATAGCGCGGTGAGAAGAATTGTAAGAAGAATCCTCGGTCTCATTCGAACCCCTCCTGCGATTTCCCTTCAGGACCAGCTCGCCGCCAGCCCCACATCTGTTAACCCGTTAACCGCTCCATCCGCAAACCAACATCCGCGCGGACTACCTCTAAAACCGGAACTGCAACTGCTGTAAAACCACGTAGTAATTCTGGGGCACCGCGCCAATGGTGCTGGGATCCTTCAGCTGATCAATACCCAGATTGACCGAGTATTTGACCCAATAATTGGGATACCAAGTGAGCCCGGCAGTGATCTCATCGGTGTGGTAATCAAAGGTGGGCACAAAACCGGGGGTGTAATAATTCAACAAGTTCGCTCCCGGTTCATTGGCTTGAATACCCATGTACCGCAGACCAACTCCCCACGCTCCCAACCCGCGCCCTTTGCCGCCCGGTGTGTCAGGTCCAAAAAGCGGATGCTTTACGCGTGGAGTACCATTTTCCGGCTGTTTTTCACCCGTGATCAGATAAGTCGCACTGACGTCCCAAGCCTTGGCTATGATTGATGGAAGACTCAGGAAGCCCAACCCTCCCTCTTGCTCGGAGCCAACGTTGTTACGCGACATGTTGAGCTGATCAAACTCGCCGCGCAGCGAGAATCCCGACTTAAGATAAGTAAACTCGCCGTTGTAACGCTGGACCGGTCCGTTAATGGCGAACTGAGGGAAGAAGGTATAGGCTTGATCGGGCAGGTTGCCGCTGAAGCTTTGATCTCCGGAAAGACCCCGCGAACGGCCACGGTCGATGGCTCCGCCAAAAGCAAGGCCCTTCAGCCAGTCGCTCTTGGCCTTGCGCCACAGGTAGAAGCGCAGCCGGCCAATGACTTCCGGCTGATTCGTGGTGTTGACGATTGCATATCCCTTGCCGTTGAAGGCGCCTATCCAATACTGCATGATGCCGCCGTCAATATCGCCGTGAATGGCAACGCCAGGACTGCGGAACGCCGACGCCGCAGATGGGTACAACATCGACTGGAATCCGCGCTCGACGAAGTCTAGGTTGGTGGCGCCGGTTCCGGATTCTTGCGCGAACGGAGTTTTAAACTGGCCGGCCTGGAATTGGAACTCGGGCCGGATTCTGACGTTCAGATAAACGTCTCGCACCACCGAACCAGAAGTCGCGGCAGCATCGGTGAGCAGAGCGAAATCGAAGTGAGAACCATAGCTGCCCTGGAAACCAAAGCGAGCGCGGCGCAAGACAAACGTGTCGGCGGGTGCGCCATCGCCCTTGTAGGCACGGTAGTCGTTATCCACATAGCCGTACGGGCTGATGGTGAATTGTCCATCGGAGCTCCTGATGAAAAAGTGTTCGCCGTTCCATCCCGCGGTGAGCGGAGGGTCTTTCTTTGGAGCTGTCGCCGGAGCTTGATCAACGACTGCGGCAACCGGAGTAGGCTCTGCCTCGAGAAGAACCGCGTTCATCAGGTGAACTGACCCAGTGCGACCATCAACTGGCAGGGAACTGGCTTCCGGAGGCGCGCTGCTGGACACAGGTCGAATCTGCGCCGAGCTATTGTCTGTGGCGGGAGCTTTCGCCGTAACCAGCTTTTCCACCATCGCCTTTAGTTCCTCGATTGTCTGGCGTTGCGCCGCGACTTCGCCACGCAATTGATCGACTTCGGCCTTGGTTGCGCTGGCTGTGGCCGATGCGCCGGTGTTGGCGGCGGGATCCGTGCCTTGGGCAAGAATGATCGAAGCTGGCGCTATCAAAACTGCCAGCAGCACGAGAAGCTTTGTCAGCGAGCGCATGGGTTTCTTCTCCCCGGATGATTTGCTAAAAGAGCCTCAGGGCAGTGCGCACACTCGCAGTGCCTGTTGGATCGGGTTGACCGAAACTTCAGAGAGTTACAAAAATCAGATTTGATCCGGTATGATTAGCGGACCAGTACCGACTGGCGGGTTTACCATACCGAAATAGAAATTGTCAAGAAAACTTTTCTACTAGCGTCAATTCAAGTCACTTCTAGTACGTCTCGGCGGAGCTCAAAGCTCACGCGAAGAATGCCCTACCAGAGTTTCGTTCATCTGTTTAGTTAGAAGAATTACCTAGAGAGGTTCCTGGGCCTAAATCGAGTTTGAGCTGGCACGCTTGCCAACGAAACTCGAACCACGGCCAGGCGCCCGGCCGCAGCGCAATCCGTAGCTTCTCCGGGCTTTGATTTTCTGATACACAGGGATTTGCACTTCGCTCAGGCCATCCTGCTTTTCTTCGCTGCCGCAATTGCCGGAACATTGAACGCAGTGGCGGGCGGAGGCAGCTTTATTTCGTTTCCCGTGCTGCTATTCACCGGCATGCCGGCGGTAGAGGCCAACGCCACCAATACAGTGGCCCTATGGCCCGGTCTGGCGGCGAGTGCGGTTGCCTATCTCAGGCGCCTCGACGCGCCGCTACGCTTAATGCTTCCGCTGTTGGCAACCAGCCTGGCCGGGGGATGGGCCGGAGCCTTATTGCTGCTTCGAACTCCGCAACACACGTTTCTACATCTGGTCCCGTGGTTGCTGCTGGCTGGCACCCTTCTGTTTGCCTTCGGCAATAACATCCGCTCGATTGCAGGGAAGGCAGCCGCCGTCGACGATCTGCACCAGATCTCGTGGCAGGCGATCACGGTGACTTCAATCGTGGAACTGCTGGTGGCCGTGTATGGTGGATACTTCGGAGCCGGTATCGGCTTTATAACGCTCGGAATGCTCGCAGCGCTTGGGATGCAGGACATTCATGCCATGGGTGCGATTCGGACTCTGCTGGCTGTGGCGATCAACGCGGCTGCGGTCGTCACCTTCATTGTGGCGGGTGCGGTTTTGTGGCCGCAATGCATCGTGATGATCGTGGGCGCGCTGGCGGGTGGTTGGTTCGGAGCGCACTATGCGCAGAAAGCTGATCCTGCCAAGATGCGGTATGTGGTGATCGGCGTTGGCATCGTCATGACTGCGTATTTCTTTTTTGTCGCAGCTCGATGACCTTGTGATTTTCGATTTGCTAAACCGCCGTGTCTCGGCCTTTTAAAAGTCCGCTTCCAGAAGAGCAAATAGAAATCCTTGGCCTCTTTTCGTCGCCAGGATGGGCTCAGATTTTATAGAATAAGATTCAATCCTTGATTAACTCGGAGTGGTATGCCGAGCGCCTTTAAGCCTTGCCGCTCCATAAGAAAAACTAATATAATTTACCAATAAAATTAACTTGACTACACTCGCTGCGCCGGTATTTACTTCCACCCTGCTTGTCATTGCGAAAGCTCCTCCTTTGGAGTTCTACGCCGCGGTATTCGATTACGTATGAATGGAAAAGAGGCTTATGAGCGTCACACAACACCAGACTTCGAACGCTGACTTATTTGCACCTCTGCAGCCGCCCACACGTTATCTTTTCGGGCCCGGGCCGACCATGGTGGACCCTCGCGTCTATCTGGCGCTCTCCAAGCCGATCGTTGGGCACCTTGATCCCTATTTCATCCAGGTGATGCAGGATGTTCAGGAATTACTTAAACCTACCTACGGTGCTATTGCGGGCTCCACGCTGGTTATTTCCGGAACAGGCAGCGCGGGCATGGAAGCCGCTGTCGCCAACTTCGTAGAACCGGGAGCCAAGTTGGCCGTCTTCGCGAATGGATATTTTTCCGATCGCCTTACGGAAATGGCCAAACGCCAGGGCGCAAATGTGGTTCGCTTTGAGAAGGCGTGGGGAGAAACCTTCAGCGACGCAGAAGCGTCGGAATTTATCCATCGCGAAAAGCCGCAGGTGGTTGGCTATGTGCATGCGGAAACATCGACGGGGGCCTTACAGCCGGGCAATGCAATCTGTGCCGCGGCTCATGAAGCCGGTGCTCTCGTCATCGGCGATTGCGTTACTTCACTCGGTGGAGTTCCGGTCGAGTTCGACAAAACCGGAATCGATATCGCCTATAGTTGCTCGCAAAAAGGGCTCAGTTGTCCGCCGGGCCTGTCTCCGTTGGCGATTTCGCCGCGAGCCATGGACTGGCTGCGCGCCCGAACCTCGCCGGTGCGCAGTTGGTATCTCGATCTCAAGCTGATTCATGACTATTCGACGGTCTCGCACCGCTATCACCACACCGCTCCCATTTCCATGTTCTTTGCATTGCGCGAGGCGTTGCTGGTGATCGCCGAAGAGGGGATCGAGAACCGTTGGGAGCGACACCGCCGTTGCCACAAGTTTTTCGTGCGGGAGATCGAAGCGATGGGTCTGCGCATGCATGTCGCCGCCGCTCACAGAGTTCCAACACTCAACACTGTCCTCGTGCCGAACGGCGTAGATGAGCCTAAAGTGCGCAAGCGGCTTTTGGAAGGTCCAGGCATCGAAATCGCTGGCGGATTCGGGCCATTGGCGGGCAAGATTTTTCGTGTCGGCCTGATGGGGCCTCTCGCTACCGAAGAAAATGTGCAGTTTTTTCTTGCGGAATTCAAGAAAGCACTGAAGGCAGAAGGATACGCGGGATAGATTCGGGATCATTACTGACGCGGGCACCTCTTCATGCAACGATGCGAATGCCGGTGTTGTTTGCCGGAAGCGCTTGGCGAACACCTGCCAGCAGACATTGGCTCGCGCAACATGAACAACCGCTAGCAGTAGACCGATCATCCAACGCACTCCCTCGAGGCGAAGAACGAATGACACTGAAGTCGGTAGATACGCTTCTTGACGTTTTACATTTCGCCGATAGCCACACGGCCATTGTCGTGCCCGAGCTTGGAATCAATATTACGTACGATTCTCTTCGCCAGCAGGTTCTGGCCATGGCGAACGCTTTGGCGTCCGCCGGTATCCGCCGCGGGGACGCGGTGGCGATTGCATTGCCCAACGGTCTGCCAGTGATCGTGAGTTTCCTCGCCGCCTCCATCGCCGGTACGGCGGCTCCTTTGAATCCGGCCTACCCCTACGAAGAATTCCATTTTTTCCTGGGCGACACCAATGCCCGGGTTTTGCTCTGCCCGCCGGTCGGAGCAGAGTTTGTGCGCACAGCAGCCACGGATCGCAAGATCCCGATTTTTTCTGTTGAGATGACGGAGCAGGGAATCGTTCGCATGGTGAATGCTCCTTCCGGCGCAAAGGCCACCGAGCCGACAGCGGACGATATTGCTCTAGTCCTCCACACCAGCGGAAGTACCGGACGGCCGAAGCGCGTTCCTCTGCGGCATTTCAACCTGGCGGTCTCCTCGGCAAATATTGCGAATACGTACGCGCTTACACCGGCAGATGTCTCGCTCTGCATTATGCCGCTGTTCCACGTCCATGGGTTGATTGGTTCAACCATGGCAAGCTTGATTTCTGGAGGGACGGTCGTCGTTCCCACAAAATTCAATGCTTTGTCCTTCTGGAGAACGGTGCGCGAGAACCACGTGACTTGGTATTCAGGCGTGCCGACCATGCATCAGCTTCTGCTGGCTCGGACACGTCAGAAACCGGCGGAAGCTGCCTCGTTGCGGTTCATTCGATCCTGTAGTGCGCCTTTGTCGGCAGAGCTGATTCACAAGATCGAGGGATTGTTTGGCGTTCCGTTCGTCGAAGCCTATGGAATGACCGAAGCCGCACATCAAATGACTTCCAATCCACTGCCTCCGCGGCACCGCAAAGCGGGCTCCGTCGGTGTTGGCGCCGGCCTCCGCATCAGCATCATGGACAAAGACGGCAATCATCTCGGAACCAATCAGCGGGGCGAAGTAGCGATTCAGGGCGCGAATGTGTTCCGGGGATACGAAAACAATTCTGACGCGAATACTCGGGCTTTTGTAAGTGGATGGTTTCGCACCGGCGATCAGGGATATCTCGATACCGACTGTTATTTGCATTTGACAGGCCGGATCAAAGATATCGTCATTCGCGGCGGCGAAAATATTGCGCCTCACGAAGTCGATGAAGTTTTGCTAAGGCACTCGGCGGTTGCTGCTGCGGTCACGTTCGGTTGCGCGCATCCTACACTGGGTGAAGAAGTGGCCGCAGCCGTGGTTTTGCATGAAAAAAATGGTGCGACCGAAGCGGATCTGATCAAGCACTGCCGCGAATTCCTGGTGGAATTTAAATGCCCAACGAAAATTTATCTGGTCGAAAGCATTCCCACCACCGCGACGGGAAAAATTCGACGCCGCGCAGTCGCTGCTGCCCTGGCCGGTGAGCACGAATGAAGTTTCTGATCGTAGGAGCAGGCGCAATCGGCGCATACGTCGGCGCCCGCATGGCGCGCGCCGGCCTCGACGTCACGCTCTTCGCGCGCGGCCCGCATTTGAAAGCCATACAGCAGCACGGGGTTCAGGTTAAAAGCTCAGACGGAGATTTCCAGGCCCACCCCAGAATTGTTGGCTCCCTCGAAGAAGCGGGAGGAGCGGACGTAGTTTTTCTCGGAGTAAAAGCCCACAGCCTGCCGCAACTCGCCCCTCTGTTGAAACCGGTGCTCGGCCCGGATACCACAGTTGTTAGCACGCAGAATGGAGTTCCGTGGTGGTACTTTCAAGGTTTCGGCGGCGAGTGGGATGGACTTCGCATCGAGCGCATCGACCCCGGCGGCGTGATTTCCGCCGCTATTGCTGCCGGCCGCGTGGTTGGGTCCATCGTTTATTTTTCTACGGAGATTACCGCGCCGGGAGTGATCCAGCATACCGAAGGCAATCGCATTTCTATCGGAGAACCCAACGGCACGCGCACCGAACGCTGCCGCCGCATCGCCGAAGCTCTCACGGCTTCTGGCTTGCGCTGTCCGATCACCACTCACATCCGGCAAGAGATCTGGGTGAAGATTTTGGGCAACGCTTCGTTGAATCCAGTAAGCGCGTTGACCCGCGCCACGCTGGCTCAAATGCTCCACGATCCGGGAGTCTCGGATGTGGTCCGCAACATCATGCAGGAAGTGGAAGCGGTTTCAAAAAAGTTAGGAATGGAACTGCCAGTTACCATCGATCAGCGAATGGCCGGCGCGGAAAAAGTTGGCGAACACAAGACCTCGATGCTTCAGGATCTCGAAGCTGGGCGGCCCATGGAACTCGAAGCCTTGGTCGGCTCGGTGGTGGAACTAGGCGAGAAGGTAGATGTTCCTATGACATATACGCGGGCGGTGTACAATTGCGCCAAGTTGTTGGGACAGAGCAGCCGTGCGACGTTGCAGACGACAAAGCCTTCTTGATTACGAGCGGCCTGCTGGACACCGTCAATGTTTCTAAATCAGCGAAAAATAATTGCCCGGGCTTGACAACGGGCGTATACTCCATCTGGTCCACTTACCAGACCACTTGGGAGCCGCGTTGCCTCCAATCCTCAATTCCGAATTCGAGACTGTACGGCGCAACAAAGTCTATGAAGACGTTGCGCGGCAGATCGAGCGGTTAATTCTTAAGAAGCTGCGGCCGGGCGACAAACTGCCTTCGGAGCGCGAACTCGCCGAGACCCTCGGCGTCAGCCGCAGTTCCATACGAGATGCGATTCGCAGTCTCGAACTGATGGGCATGGTGGAACCGCGTCAAGGCGCGGGCACCATCGTTCGGGAAATCACTTCCAACTCCGTGGCGAATCCGCTGGCCAATGCTCTCAAGCACAAAGAGGAGTTAATGGGGGAACTCCTTGATTTTCGCTTGATGCTCGAACCATCTCTGGCCTCGCGCGCCGCTACGCATGCCTCCGCCGACGAAATTGCTGAGATGGAAGATATCCTCAAACGGCAAGCGGAGAAACTGCGCGTTGGGGACAGCACGATTGCCGAAGATTCCGAATTTCACTACGCAGTTGCATTGGCGTCTGGCAATAGTGTTGTTCTGAAAGTGTTGGATACTCTCATGGACTTGCTGCGGGAAACGCGGGAACGCAGTTTACAAGTTGAGGGACGCCCGCAAAAATCGCTGGCAGGCCACAGCCGCATACTGGCGGCCATCAAGCGCCACGACGCCGAATCGGCAAAAGCCGCGATGCGGCGTCACATTGAAGATGTCGAAGAGATTGTGTTGAAAAAATAATTCTTGAGCAGAACGTTTCTGCGAATGCGAAGTGGGTTTTCGCACTCGAGTTTGGGATGACCAACTGCGGACCATCAGCTGGGGATGATTAGATTGACTGACCGGGGAAATGACGCAACGCGCGAAGTCTTCGCGGCTCGCGATGCGGACCATGTGAGTCATCCGCTTGCAACAATAACGCTGCGCGTTGCGGAAGCCCGCGTCGAGGATGTCGGTCACGCCATCGCGCGATTGGCGCCGGCTGATCTGCGGCGCATAGGCGCACGGGCAGGCGACATCCTGAAAATCACCGGTGGCACAATGGCCGTTGGACGCGCCGAGCTTGCCGACGAAGGCCTCGAAGGCATGATCCAGATCGATGGAACATGCCGCAGCAATTGCAATGCGGGATTGCAGGAGCAAGTAGCAGTCGCGGTTGTCGAGCCGCAGCAGGCCGTGGCCGTTCGCTTTACGCCACTGTGGAAAGGGGCGCCACCGGCAACGATCGCGCCCGAGCAAATGCTCGATGACCTGATCGGCGTTCCGGTTGTTGCAGGCTGCGTGGTGCGCGTCCCAACGTTTTCTAAAGCAGTGAACTTCCAAGTCGTACGCACGATACCCTCAGGAGCGGTCGTCATTGGGAAGCGCACCGACCTCCGCGTGGTGGAAGGCGATCAGACGGTAGCGCGTGCTCCCGCGGTCTCCTATGAAGATATCGGCGGCTTGAAGCGTGAAGTTGCGAGAGTTCGCGAGATCGTCGAGCTGCCGCTGAAGTATCCACGCGTCTTCGAGCGCCTCGGAATTCTGGCGCCGAAGGGTGTATTGCTATATGGCCCACCTGGTACGGGTAAGACGCTTCTCGCCCGCGCTGTGGCTGCTGAGAGCCGTGTGCATTTCATTCACCTCAACGGCCCTGAGATCATGCGGAAGTTCTATGGTGAAAGCGAGGCCAAGCTCCGCGAGGTCTTCGAAGAAGCTGCACGCCATGCGCCGGCGATTCTCTTCATCGACGAGATTGACGCGGTGGCCCCCAAGCGCGCCGAAGTGAGTGGCGAGGTCGAAAAGCGCGTTGTAGCACAGCTTCTCAGCTTGATGGATGGTTTCGTGGCCCGCGGACAAGTCATCGTCATCGGTGCGACAAATATTCCCGAGGTACTCGATCCCGCACTTCGACGTCCGGGCCGCTTCGATCGCGAAATCGAAATCGGTGTTCCGAATACGCAAGCACGGCTTCAAATTCTCAGAATTCATACCCGTGCCATGCCCCTCGCATCAGATGTCGATCTCAAGGAGATTGCCGAGCATTCGCACGGATTCGTGGGCGCTGACCTCGAAGCGCTTGGGCAAGAGGTGGGCATGATCGCCCTGCGCGGCTTCCTCTCCGCTTATCCGCTCGAAACCGACGGCGCCGCAACGGTTGAACTCGGTTCCTTGCAGGTGACGCGAGAAAATTTTCTTGCCGGTTTAAAAGAAGTCGAGCCCAGCGCTACTCGCGAATTCCTGATCGAGAAAAGTTCGTCGACTTTCGCATCTTTGGGAGGTCTCGCGCAGGTGAAACGGTTGCTCGACGGAGTCGTCGAGCACTCTCACATGCGTGCCGAGATATATGAGCAGGTCGGACTCGCGCCGCCGCGAGGCATCCTGTTCGTTGGACCGTCTGGAACTGGGAAGACTGCAATGGCTCGTGCGCTTTCGGGCGAGAAGCAACTGCCGCTCATTGCCATCGATGGTCCGCAACTGTACTCAAAGTGGCTCGGCGAATCCGAGCGAGCCTTGCGTGAAGTTTTCAAAAAAGCGAGGCGCGCTGCGCCCTGCATTCTATTCTTCGACACCATCGACACGCTCGCGCCAAAGTTCGGAGCTGATCAATTTGGCACCGATGTTTATCAAAGAATTCTTAGTCAGCTTCTGCGTGAAATCGATAACCTGCGAGATGTAAAAGGCGTAATCCTGTTGGCGGCCACTAATCGTCCCGAACGCATCGAGCCCGCTCTCTTGCGCAGCGGACGCTTCGACTACATGTTGCCGTTCGCCAAGCCCGACGCCGCCGATCGTGCCGCCATCATGCGCCTTTGCTGCCAGCGCGTACCTTTGGCTCAAGATGTCGATTTCAACGAGTTCATGGAACAGATGGAGGATTTCACCGGCGCCGATATCGAAAGCTTGTGCAAGAAGGCGACGCTATCCGCAATTGTGGAGTTTCAGAATGGCACGCGCCGCGCGCCGTTAATCGTTTTGCGCAGCGATTTTATGGCGATTCTGGAGTCCGATCACGGAAGCCTCTCGCAACTGACCAGGGTGAATGCTTCGAACCTGAAACAGAGCGCTGAGAATTCGTTCCCTGGCGCATCTGCGATTACGAAGCACTGATTTTACGAGTACAAACGAGGTTTGATTATGAGTTACACAGAACTCACGGTTTGGACGCGCGGCATCATTATGGACAAAGAAGGCCGCGACATCGTCAACTCAATCTCGGCGTCGGCGCGGCTCGAAGGCAAATACGCGCAGGCTATGGAGAATTACGTCGACAATCCCGATCGTACGAATTGCCCCACACGCAAGTATTGCCGCGTGAGCGACGAAATTCTCGAGAATGAGCTCACCTACGAAAACGAGAAGCCCAATATCGTCGTGCTGGTGGAAGGCACGATGGTGAAAGGCTGGGACTACATGCGCGGCATGCCCCCAGGCGGCACGCTGGTGATCAACACGCACTACACGCCGGATTACATGATCCGTTTCGTTCCCGGGCCGGAGCGCTTAGCTCAACTCGTATGCGTTGATGCTGCCAAGCTGGCGCAGCACAAATGGCTTTACTACCGGCTGGGTGAGCTTGGCCTCGACCGTCTTTCGACCGAAGGCGCTGCCGAGAGAAATAAATCAATTGCGCCCGATATCGCGGCCCCGCTAATTGCCGCAGTCGTAAAGACAACTGGCATCGTCAAAATGAAAACCATCGAACCGATGATTGCCAACAAGAACGCATTCGAAATGGCGCTCAACGAGTTACATATTATGCCGCTGAATCCAGTGGCCGTGTAGGAAGGATCTCATGTCGACTAAAGGCACAAAAATTCCCGATTGGCTTACCGTCCCCTTCGCGGGCATCACGCCCGCCCCGTCGCAGGAAAAGGGACAAGACCTTTTCCCCACCGGCAACTGGCGTTCGATCCGTCCGGTGTATCGCGACAAGTTGCCACCCTGCAACAACGCCTGCGGGACCAATGAAAAAATTCAGGGCTACCTTGACCTCGTGAAGCGCGGCAAGTACATCGACGCTTACGCGCTCATCAAGGAGGACATGCCTTTCCCGTCCGTCACGGGCCGCGTGTGCTATCACCCGTGCGAGCAAGCCTGTAACCGCGGGAAGTACGATGAGGCCATCTCGATCCGCGCCGTCGAGCGCTTCCTCGGCGACCTCGGACAAGCTCTGACCCATGATGTCGTAAAGCCGGGCAAGCCCAACGGCAAAAAAGTAGCCGTCGTCGGCTCCGGACCTGCCGGTCACAGCGCCGCGTATCAACTCGCGCGTCTCGGCTACAAAGTGACGATCCTCGAGAAATCTCCCAAAGCTGGGGGACTGAATCGCGGCGGCATTCCTGACTGGGTTCTTCCTGCGAACATTCTTGATCGCGAAATTGAGCGCCTGGAGCAACTGGGCATCACCATCAAAACCAGCGTCGAGGTCGGCAAGGACGTCACCTGGGACGATTTGAAAAAGAATTACGACGCTTGCGTGCTGGCCATTGGCCTCACTGAGCCCAACAGCGTGCGAGCCGAGGGTGAGAACAAAGACGGCGTGCTCTACGGTCTTCCGTTTCTGCGCGACATCGGCATGGGTACCTCCAAGGTGAAGCTGGGAGCTCGTGTCGCCGTCATCGGCGGAGGAAATACAGCCATCGACTGCGCTCGCGAAGCGCTGCGGCAGGGCGCTGTGGAAGTGACCATGATCACGGTGGAGGCGAATCCCAAAGAGATGCCGGCCTCGCCGGAAGATTTGCATGACATGCTCGCGGAGGGCGTGGACCTGTGGCATGGTCGCGCGGTGACGGCTGTTCTGGGCAACGGCAAGGTCGAGTCGCTGCAACTGCATCCGGCGCGCTTTGCCGGCGCTATCAACGCTTCGCCCATCAACGTCGATCGCGAAGTTCCCGCGGAGCGCTTCGCCGTCGACAACGTAATCATTGCAATCGGCCAGCGTGCGTCGGTCGGTTGGCTGCCTGACGAGTTCAAGAACGAACGCGGAACCATCAGGATCGACAAGTTCGGGCGTCTCGGCGACACAAACTTCTTTGCCGCCGGAGACATCGCGCAGGTCGGTTCGGGTCAACCCTTAATGGTGGTGAATGCTGTTGGCGACGGCAAGCGTGTCGCTTTCAACCTGGACAAGGTCATGCGTGGCGAGCCGTTGCAGCCGCGCACGATTCCGGTGGACGTGATCATGGATTTGAATCGCATGAACATGACGTACTTCCCGCACTTCCCGCGCGTTCAGCAGGCGATGCTGAACCCAAACAGCCGGCGCAAAACGCAGGATGAAGTGATTCAGGCTTTCTCGGAAGAACAGGCAGTTGAAGAGGCGGGCCGCTGTTTCAGTTGCGGTACCTGCAACGCCTGCGACAACTGTTATCTCGTATGTCCCGAGCCTTGTATCGCGCGTCCGGAGCGGTCGAATGGTCTTTATAAAATTCTGGTCAACTACTGCAAAGGTTGCCGCGTGTGCATTGAGGAATGTCCAACCGGCTGCCTGGAGGGCGTGCCCGAGCTCGACTTCGATACCGGAGTCGTGCGCATGGATACAGCATTCGCCATCACGCCCGGTCTACACGGACGTCAAGCCGAGGAGTTACGAAACCTGGGCGATCGTCCGGCAAAGAATATTTAGCCCTGAAACTACAGCAGCAACGTCGCATCAGCAGTAGTCGACGATAAAGATTTTGGAATTTGCGGAGTGATCTATGGCAACGGTAACGGAAGCAAAGAAAAGAATGGTCCGAATCAATGGTTGCGTCGCCTCAGCCCAAGCCGCTAAATATGCGGATGTCGACGTAATCGCAGCGTACCCGATTCGTCCTTACACAGCGACGATGATGGCGCTGGCACAAATGGTTGCGAACGGCGAGCTCGATGCCGAATACATCGTGGCCGATAGCGAGCACTCGCAGTTGAGTATTGCGCACGGAGCTTCGTCGTCTGGAGCACGCGTTTTCACCGGCAGTTCGGGAGTCGGCGTGCAGTTCGCCTACGAACTTTATTCGCCGATCTCGGGAAGCCGCATGCCGGTGCAGATGATGATCGCCGACCGCACGCTCGATCCTCCCGGCGATTTCGGCTCCGAACATACCGACGCACTCTCGACTCGCGACATGGGCTGGTTGATGGGCTGGTCCTGCGATGCGCAGGAAGCATTCGACAATCATCTGATCGCGTTTCGCATCGGCGAAGATCCGCGCGTGCTTTTGCCACAGATGGTTTGCCAGGACGGCTTCTTCGTTTCTCACATTACGGGCGATGTCGAATTGCCCGATCAGGGCCAGGTCAACGAATTCCTGCCGCCTTATAAGCATCCTTACCCGCTCGATCCGCGGCATCCGGTCTCGCACGGCCCGCAGATTATGCCGGAGCAGGGGCCTCCACTGCAGTTGGAGCGGGCTCGCGCCATGGAAGGTTCGATGGCGGTCATCGAGGAAGTGCACGACGAGTTCGCGAAAATTTTTGGCCGTCGATACGATCCATGGGTTGAAGAATTCATGACCGATGACGCCGAGGTGGTATTTTTCCTGCAAGGTGCTCACGCGGTGACGGCGCGCTTTGCCATTCAACACATGCGCGAACGCGGATTGAAAGTCGGCATGGCGCGCCTGCGCACCATCCGGCCGTATCCAACCGACCGCGTCAACGAGATCCTCAGCAAGTTCAAGGTGGTGGGCGTAATCGAGACTAATATGGGCCTCGGTAGCGTCAGCAGCGGCGGTTCGTTATACGCTGAAGTTTGCGCGGCTCTCTACGAAAGTAAAGAACGGCCGCTGGTGCTCTCGTTCATGGCGGGCATGGGCGGCGAGGCGATCGTGCTGAAAGAATTTTATTGGATGACCGAAAAAATGCTGGATGCGCAGAAACGCGGGAAGATCGAAAAGCGCACCCACTGGGTCGGATTCGAACACTAAGGTTTCTGGTGTAGCGGACTTAGTCCGTGTCAACGTAGGATTGATGCAGGGCCTCGGCTCTGCGATTTGGAGGAGTTGATATGGCAACCATTGAAGTGCAGCGGCAAATTCTACCGATTCTCGCCAGCCCGAATCAGGGAGCGCGTTTCTATAATCCTGATTTACCGGCGTCCGAGCCGTTTGTGCCCGGCCATCGCACATGCGCGGGCTGCGGGCCCTCCATCCAGTACAGGATGACGAGCAAGGCTTCCGGCGACAATACGATTCTGGTTGGACCGACAGGCTGCATGTACGTCGCCAACAGCTCGTATTTGTGCACGCCCTACAACGTACCGTGGGCGCACACGCAGATTGGCAGTGCCGGCAGCTTCACAGCGGGCGTGGCTGCGGCGTATGAGGCGATGATCCGCAAGGGCAAATGGAAGGGCGAGTTTCCGAACATTATTTGCGAGGCGGGCGACGGCAGCGCCTCCGACATCGGACTAGCCTCGATCTCCGGCGCGCTTTATCGCAATCACGATTGTCTCATCATCTGCTACGACAACGAGCAGTACGCGAACACCGGAATTCAAGCCTCGTCGCGCACGCCCTACGGCGGCATGACCACCTTTTCTCCTCCAGGTCCGGAGGTTCCTGAAGGGAAGAAGTTATTTCCGAAGGATCTCGCGCGCATGATGGCGGCTGGGCACCCACACTGCTATGTGGCGACGGCGAGCGTCGGCTATCCTATCGACCTGATGAACAAGGTGCGAAAGGGACTCAACCACAAAGGCGCGGCCTATCTCATGATCTACACTCCCTGCCAGAAAGGGTTCGTGTACGAGACTCCGCGCTCCATCGACCTTGGCCGGCTGGTCGTAGAATGCGGCCTTTATCCGATGTGGGAGTGGAACCCGGAGAAACGTGAATACGATTACAGCTTCCGTCCGCAGAGCATGCGGCCAGTTTCCGAGTACCTAAAACTGCAGGGACGGTTCGGACATCTCCACGCTGAGCACATCGCTTCGCTGCAAAAATTCGCCAACCAGCAGTGGAAGATGATGGGAGTTGAACTGCCCGAAGCCTTGGTCCAGGCAGCGGACGCGAAGAACCTGACCAACATGGCGGCAGCGGCAGAGGCGGAGGCGGTTGCGCAAACCCTATGAACACTACAGCGAACATTCCCGCTAGCAAAACTGGACCCGAAGTCGAACCTGAGGGGCAGGAAAGTTATATTGTCACGGAAGGCAAAAAGCGCGGTTCGACGCGCGACGTGCGGCCGGACGCGGCATTCGACCGCTACTACACCGTCTTGCGCGTGCATCCGGGCGACGCGGTCCTCACCGACAACTGGCATACCAATGAAGTGCTCAGCCATGCGCGGGCAAACTTTGAAGGGGTCACGTTTGTGATGCGCACGCTCGAGGCGTGGGGAGTGATGATCGAAAACGATCATCGCGCTTACTACACCGCGGGCGGACGCATCTGGATGCTCGACATCGAGCCCTGCGAAGGCAAGAAGGCGCGATTGCCTGGTACCGCCGGTAAAGGATAGCGGACGGTTGAGCCGCATCCTACTCATCGACGACACGCCGGAAATTGCCGAGCTTCTCACCTTTGCTCTTCGCGACGCTGGCCACGAAGTGGTCGCTTCGGGGTACACCGCCGCAGTCAACGATCTGGTGACTGAGCACCGCGCCGATGCGCTTGTGCTCGATTGCTCCGCGTACGAAATGAGTGAGGCTTTGTTCGACAGCGTGCGTCATCATGCCGATCACGCCGAGCTTCCGATCGTCATCATCAGCGATACTCCGGAGGAAGCGGACGCAAGCCTCGGCGAGCGCAACGCTCAGAAAGTCTTGCTGATTCCGAAGCCATTTACCGCGTCGCA
>Ga0210391_10000423_pt1 | contig 45998 bp, 29 predicted proteins | sample IncBWC12OmetaG_FD_160573 | JGI IMG/M metagenome (GOLD analysis project Ga0210391, IMG submission 160573) | Forest soil microbial communities from Barre Woods Harvard Forest LTER site, Petersham, Massachusetts, United States - Inc-BW-C-12-O ...
AACCGCAAAACTAGTCAGTCGATCTGGATCGCCATCGCGATCTGCGTTTCGGTATGCGCGGCGGGCTGCGGCGATTCCCGCAAGTCCGAAGCCGCGAATGCCGCGCCCGTGGCGGCCGTAGTGAAAGTGCAGCGCAAAAACATCGCCAGCACGCTCGAAATCTCCTCGGAGTTCCTGCCGTTCCAGGAAATCGACGTGTTCGCCAAAGTTTCCGGCTACGTGCAGAAGCTTTACATCGATTTTGGCACTCACGTGAAGCAAGGGCAGTTGCTTGCCGTCCTCGAAATTCCCGAGCTGCAGCAACAGTTGATTCAGGACCAGGCATCCGTTAATCAGGCGGAGCAAAACGTGTCGCGCGCGCGCGAGGAACAGAGTCGCGCGCAATCCGCGTACGACGTGGCACACATCACCTACACGCGCCTCGCCGACGTGCAAAAGAACCGGCCGGAACTCGTCGCGCAACAAGAAGTGGACGTCGCTCAGGGCAAAGACCTTGAAGCCAACGCGGGAGTGTCCGCGTCGAAAGCCGCGCTGGCTGGAGCTGAGCAGGGCCTCGCGGCATCGAAAGCCGCGCTGGCAAAGGACCAAGCGCTCTTCCAATACGCCAGAATGACGGCGCCTTTCGATGGCGTCGTGACGCAGATGTATGCGTTTACCGGCGCGCTGCTTCCCGCCGGCACATCGGCCGCAAAAGACGATTCGGCCCTGTGCCGCTTGTCGCAAAACAACCTGCTGCGCCTCGTGATTCCCGTCCCTGAACGTGCCGTGCCGGAAATTCGCGACGGCGAGCCGGTGGACGTCGACGTTTCGTCGCTGCACAAGACGTTCACCGGCAAGATCGTGCGCTACTCGGACCAGATCGACCTGACCACGCGCACGATGCACACCGAAGTGGACGTGCCCAATCCCAGTTACGAGCTTGTGCCCGGGATGTACGCATCCGTTAAAATTCCGCTGCACGCGGTGCAGGGTGTGCTCACCGTTCCTGTTCAAGCCGTGCAATCGACGGGCACGGGACAAGGCGTTGTGCTGCTTGTCGGGGCGGGCAACAAACTCGAGCGCCGCGAAGTGAAGGTCGGTCTTGAGAGCGCGGCGGACGCCGAGATCTTGAGCGGCCTTCAGGAAAACGAGAGGGTCGTATTCGGCGAGCAAGGCCAATTCCGCGAAGGCCAGACGGTCGCGCCCAAGCTGGTCGAAGCCCCGGGAGGTGAGTGAGCGATGCCTACATTCGCGATACGCCACCCGTACTTCATCATCGTCGTTTGCCTCTTCATCTGCGTGCTCGGTGTCACTAGCCTCGTGCAGATGCCGGTGGACATGTTTCCGCCGATCAACATCCCCGTCGTCCTCGTCGCAACGTTTTACAACGGCATGCCGCCCGAGCAGATCGAAGCGGACATCACCGACACGTTCGAGCGCTTTTTCACGATAGGCAGCGGCATCGATCACATGGAATCGCGATCGATGGCCGGCGTCAGCCTCATCAAGATTTATTTCCAACCCGGCACGGACGCGAACGCCGACGTCACCAACATTTCGAATCTGGCGATGGCGGACTTGCGGCGCTTGCCGGAAGGCACGCTGCCGCCGGTCGTTCTAAAAGTCGACGCGTCAAGCTTGCCCGTTTGCCTGCTCACCGTCGACGGCCAGGGCATGAACGAAACGCAGCTCCACGACTACCTACAATTTCAGATTCGCAACCAGGTTGCCGGAGTTCCCGGCGCGACGGTGCCACCTCCGTACGGCGGGCGGTATCGCCAGATCATGGTCTACGTCGATCCATTGAAATTGCAGGCGCACGAGCTGAGCCCGATGGATGTGGTGCGCGCGATGAATGCCTCGAACCTGATTCTTCCGGCGGGCGACGTACGGCTCGGGCCGATGGACTACAACATCTACACCAACGCCCAAGTGCCGAACGCGCAGGCGCTCAATTCAATCCCGCTGAAGACCGAAGGCGAGAAGTCGGTATTCATCTCCGACGTGGGCAACGCGGTCGACGGCTCCTACCTGCAATACAACATCGTGCGCGTCGACGGGCAAAAGTCCGTGTACGCACCGATTCTGAAGCAGGGCGGCGACACGAACACCATCGCCGTTGTGAACGGCATCAAGAAAGCCATCACCACGCTGCGCGATATTCCGTCGCAAATGCACGCACACGTAGTCTTCGACCAATCGCTGTTCGTGAAGGAAGCGATCTCCACGGTGCTGCGCGAAGGCGGCATCGGCCTTTTCCTCACGGCGGTAATGATCCTGCTTTTTCTCGGCAGCATGCGGGCTACAGCAGCGGTGTTTCTTTCGATTCCGCTCTCGGTGCTGATCACGTTTTTCATCCTGCATTCCGCCGACAAGACGATCAACAGCATGGTGCTCAGCGGACTCGCGCTGGCGTTCTCGCGATTGATCGACGATTCGGTAGTCGTGATCGAGAACATCTACCGTCACATCGAGCTCGGCGAGGATCCGAAGGTTGCGGCGGTAAAGGGCGCAAACGAAGTCGCGCTCGCCGTTCTCGCGATTATGCTCGTCGCCGTCGTGGTGTTTTTTCCGGTCACGTTGCTCTTCGGCGTGAGCAAGTATCTCTTCTCCGCGCTGGCCCTCGGTGTGGTGCTCGCGCTTTTCGCCTCCTACTTCGACGCCGTCACCGTCGTGCCGCTCTTTTGCGCGTACTTCCTGAAGCCGGCGCACCACGGTGCCGAGGGCAACGATACGAAAAAATCCTGGGGCGCGCGCTTCCACGCAGGATTTAACACACGGTTCGAGAAGATGCTCAACGTTTACGAGAAGTACGTAAACCGGACGCTCGATCGCCCGCGCGAGGCGTTGATGATTTTCGGCGTCGTGTTCGTACTCAGCTTCCTACTCGTTCCGCTGATCGGCGTCTCGTTCTTTCCGCGGTCGGACGCCGGTCAGTTCGTCATCAACGTCAAGGCGCCGACCGGCACGCGTATCGAGGTGACCAACGACTACATCAAGCAGGTCGAAGACATCGTTCGCGATGTGGTGAAGCCGGACGATCTGAACACAGTGGTCTCAAACATCGGCGTGATGCCCGACCTCTCCGCCCTGTTCACATCGAACTCCGGCATGCACACCGCCTTCGTGGAAGTCGGCCTGAAAGAAGACCACAAAACGAGCAGCTTCCTCTACATGGACGAGGCGCGGCGGCGCATCGCCGCGCAACTTCCGCAGCTTCGCACCTACTTCCAGTCCGGCGGCCTCGTCGACGCGGTTCTCAATCAAGGCGCGCCGGCTCCAATCGACGTACAAGTGAGCGGCATGGATTTGAAGACCGACGACCGCATCGCACAGGATATGGCGCGCCAGATTCGTGCGACGAAAGGCGTCTCCGACGTTTACATCCCGCAGGACATGGACTATCCCGCGCTGAAAGTGAACGTGAATCGCGACCGTGCAGCCGAGCTGGGCCTCACGCCGAAGGAAGTGATCGACAACCTGATCACCGCGCTCACCTCCGACGTGATGATCGCTCCCAGCTACTGGGTCGACCCGAAAAACGGCAACAACTACTTCGTAACCGTGCAGTACCCGGAGAACCAGGTGAAATCGATTGAAGATCTCAAAGCCATGCCACTCCGCGCGCCGAATCTGAAGATGCCCACGTATCTGAATCAGGTGGCGGACGTAGTTCCGATTCTCACGCCAACCGAAGTCGACCACTACCAGTTGCAGCGCGTGGTGGACGTCTACGTCGCTCCCACGGGCGAGGACATCGGCACGCCGAGCCGCGGAATTCAGGACATCATCAACAAGACCAACCTGCCGTCGAACATCCGCGTGAACGTTCGCGGACTGGTGGTCACGATGCAGGACTCGTTCAAGAGTTTCGGCATCGGACTCATCCTGGCCGTACTGCTCGTGTACCTGATTCTCGTCGCGCAATTTTCGTCGTTCGTCGATCCGTTTCTGATCGTGCTCGCTGTGCCGACGGGAATTGTCGGCGTGATCCTCACGCTCGCGCTCACCGGCACGACGCTCAACATTCAATCGCTGATGGGGATCGTAATGCTGCAAGGCATGGTGGTATCGAACAGCATCTTGATCGTCGACTTCGCGAACGTGCTGCGCAGCGAGGGGCACAACCTTCGCGACGCCGTAGTCCATTCGTGCCGCATCCGTTTGCGGCCGATTCTGATGACGTCGCTCGCGACCGTCGTCGGGTTGCTGCCGATGGCGTTCAAGCTCGAGACCGGCAGCGAAGCGTACGCACCGCTGGCGCGCGTAATCATCGGCGGCTTGCTCACGTCGATCGTGCTCACGATCTTCGTTGTGCCGGCCGCGTACCTGATCATGTATCGCAGGCGCGAAGAACGAGCCGTGGCGCTGGTGCCGGGGGAGGCGCACTCATGATCCGCCGCCCCGCACTCACACTAGCAATCATCGCCCTCGTCCCAAGGCTCTGCTTCGCACAAGCTCCAACCGCGATTCACGCGATGCCTGGCATCCGCGCTGCCGAGCCGCAATCGGCGGCGTCTCCCAGCGCACCTGACTCCGACCTGACGCTGCAGGACGCCGAGAAGATGGCCATCGCGAACCACCCGCGCGTCCAGGCGTCGGCATATCTCGCGGCCGTGGCGAAAGCGCAAGTCACAGAAGCGAAGAGCGACTACTACCCTCACGCCTTCGGCAGCGCGACGGGCGTGATAGCGGAGAACAACAGCCGCATCGCCGCTGGCGCGCTCAACAACCCGATCATCTACGACCGGTTCGCCGATGGCATAACAGTCGATCAGCTCGTCACCGACTTCGGTCGCACGCACCAGCTCGTGAAAAGCGCGAAGCTGCACTCGCAGGCGCAGGACGAAAATGTAGTCACGTCTCGCGCCGATGTGCTGTTCGCGGTCGAAACGGCTTATTACAACGCGCTCAAAGCGCAGGCCGTGCTGCAAGTCGCCGAGCAGACCGTGAAGACGCGACAACTGGTCTCCGATCAGGTTACTGCACTCGAACAAAACAAACTGCGCTCGGGTCTCGACGTCACATTCGCCAACGTCGATCTCGCACAGGCGGAACTGCTTCTCGTGCAAGCGCAAAACGAACTGCAGGCCTCCTTCGCCGAGCTTTCCGATGCACTCGGTCTGCCAGATCAGCGCACGTTCCACCTGATCGAGCAGCCGCCACCCAACGCGCCACCCGACGATTTCGCGCCGCTTCTCGCACAGGCGATGAAGGACCGTCCCGAAATCGTCAGCCAGCATCTCGACCTCGGCGCGGCTCAAAGCTACGCCACAGCAGAGCGCGACTTGTGGCTCCCCACGATCAGCGCCACCGGCGTCGCGGGGCTTACGCCCTTCCGCGAAGACGCGCTCGCACCGCGCTACGCTGCGGGCGGCTTCAACGTGAACATCCCGATCTTCAACGGCCGCCAGTTCAACGCGCTGCACGCTGAAGCCAAAGCCCAAGCCGGCGCGCAGGAGCAAAACCTGCGCGATCTTGAAAACGGCATCGCTCGCGAAGTTCGCCAAGCGTGGCTCAACGCACAGTCCGGCTACCAGCGCCTCGCTCTCACGCAACAGCTTCTCGACCAGGCGAACCAGTCGCTCGACCTCGCCCAGCAACGCTACAAGCTTGGATTGAGTTCGATCATCGAGTTGAGCCAGGCGCAACTCAATCAGACGCAGGCCGAAATCGCGCAGGCCAGCGCAAAGTACGACTACGAGGCTGAACTCTCCGCGCTGAACTTCCAAATCGGAGCGCTGCAGTAGCCATGCACGCGCGCTAAGCAACTGCAGCCGAGCCACTTGCGTGAGAACGCCCAAAATGTCTCTCGCGCAGGGACGGAGTGGGCGGCGCCTTGCATCCGGCGTCCGCCCTTGGAGCTATAATGGCCTTCTACGCCTATGACTCCAACCGATACGCATTCCAAGACTGCAAAAGAAACGACCAAGCGCTACCACAACGCAAACCCGCTCAGCAAAAACGAGCACCTGCTCCGCTGGGTGGAAAAGATCGCCGAACTCACCACGCCCGATGCGATTCACTGGGTCGACGGCTCCAAAGAAGAATACGACCGGCTCTGCGCCGAGATGGTTCGCGCGGGCACGTTTACCAAACTGAACGAAGAATTGTGGCCAGGATGCTACTACGCCCGCTCAGACGCGTCCGATGTGGCGCGCGTGGAAGACCGCACGTTCATCTGCGCTCTTTCGAAAGACAGCGCCGGGCCGACCAACAACTGGATGAATCCGCTCGAGATGCGCCGTAAGCTTCTCTCGCTCTTCAAGGGCTCGATGCGCGGCCGGACGATGTACGTGCTTCCGTTCAGCATGGGCCCTGTTGGCGGCCCTATGTCGCGCGTCGGCGTGCAGCTCACCGATTCACCGTACGTCGTAGTGAACATGCGAATCATGGCGCGCATCGGCTTGCCAGTGTTCAAGGAAATCGATAAGGGGCCGGACGTTCGCGTCGTTCCGTGCGTGCATTCTGTGGGAATGCCGCTCGACCGCGGGCAGAAGGACGTTCCCTGGCCGTGCAACACGGAAAAGTACATCGTGCACTTCCCGGAAACGCGCGAGATCTGGTCATACGGCTCGGGCTACGGCGGTAACGCTCTGCTCGGCAAAAAGTGTTTCGCGCTGCGCATCGCTTCGAACATCGCGCGTGACGAAGGCTGGATGGCCGAGCACATGCTGATCATCGGCGTCGAGGATCCGAAGGGCGAGAAGACCTACATCGCCGCGGCTTTCCCCAGCGCGTGCGGCAAAACGAATACCTCGATGCTCGTCCCGCCGGCAGGATTTGAAGGTTGGAAGGTCTGGACCGTTGGCGACGACATCGCGTGGATCAGGCCCGACGAAAAAGGCCAGCTTCGCGCGATCAATCCCGAGGCGGGATTTTTCGGCGTCGCGCCGGGCACGTCTGTGAAAACAAACCCGAACGCGATGGCCACACTGTCGCGCAATACGATTTTCACCAACGTGGCGCTCACGCCCGAAGGCGGCGTGTGGTGGGAAGGCATGACGGACACTCCGCCCGCGCGGTGTCTTGATTGGCAGGGTAACGAGTGGACGCCGCAGATCGGCAAAGAGACCGGCAAGAAAGCCGCGCATCCGAACGCCCGCTTCACCGCGCCTGCTTCGCAGTGCCCGACGATCGACCCGGCTTGGGAAGATCCCCACGGCGTACCGCTCAACGCAATTATTTTTGGCGGGCGGCGCGCGTCGACGATTCCGCTGGTCTATCAGGCGTTCAACTGGAGCGCGGGGGTATATGCGGGCGCGACGATGGGTTCGGAGATGACCGCCGCAGCCGCCGGAACGATCGGCAAAGTTCGCCGCGATCCCATGGCCATGCTTCCCTTCTGCGGCTACAACATGGGCGATTATTTCCGGCATTGGATCAAGATGCAGCGGTCGCTGAAAACCACACCGCGTATCTTCCACGTGAACTGGTTCCGCAAAGACGCGGAAGGCAATTTCATCTGGCCCGGATTCCGCGAGAACATGCGCGTGCTGAAGTGGATTGTCGATCGCGCGCACGGCCGCGCGCTGAGCCACGAGACGCCGATTGGCTGGATGCCGCGCTTCGAGGACATGGAGTGGAAGGGCCTCGCTTTCTCGAAGGAAAAATTCGAGGAACTGCAGTCATTCGATCCTGCCGCGTGGCGCCGCGAAGTGATCGACCACGAAGAACTTTTCATCGACCTGCACAGCCATTTGCCCTCGGAAATGATTTACGAGCGCGAATTGCTGATCTGCCGAATTTAGTGTTTGAAATCTGGCGCGACTCCGACGGATTCCGTTGACGGTTTGGCTGGCGCAACGTAGTCTGCGTCCGTCAAACCGTCATGCTTCGCGTATCATCTCGCAGCTCAATTCAAAATCGCTTCCTCGCCGCTGCCACTGTACTTTGCCTCGTTTCCGGCTCTATCCCTGTCGCACGCTCAGCGTTGACCAGAGATCGTTCGTACGCCTGGTTGAGCTATCTACCGCTCGACCACGCGACCGTAGAACGCTACGCCGGCTTTCCGAAAGTCGTGTCCACCGTCGGCGATTCTGACACTCTGCGCTCCGCATCGTCCGAGCTGCGGGAAGGAATTTCGGCTGCGCTCCAACGGGGGCTCTTACCGCAAATGGGTGTGCCGGCCGTACCGGCTGTCGTTGTAGGCACAGTCACTTCGCTACACGCAAGTGCTCCGACGTTGGATCTACCGGCGAATCTCCCCGCGGATAGCTACGTCTTGAAGACCGCGACCTTGAATGGATTGCGCGACGTTATTGTCGCCGGCTCCGATGATCGTGGCGCACTCTACGGCGCGTTTGCTTTGATTCGCAAAATCGAGATGGGCGAGCCGGTCGACAATCTCGACGAACTTCAGACGCCGTACGCACCAATTCGCTGGGTGAACGAGTGGGACAACTTTGACGGATCGATCGAGCGTGGCTACGGCGGCCGCTCGATCTTTTTCGAAAATGGCGCCGTTCGTCAGGACTTAAATCGCGTGCGCGAATATGCGCGGCTGCTCGCCTCGGTCGGCATCAACGGCTGCGCGATCAACAACGTCAACGCCGACCCGAAGATTCTCTCCTCCGATTTCATTCCGCAGCTTGCCCGTGTCGCCGCGATATTTCGTGAGTATGGCATCCAGCTTGGCGTTTCTGTGAATTTTGCCAGTCCGAAAGCCATCGGCGGCCTCGACACGTTCGATCCGCTGGATCCAAAGGTGATCGACTGGTGGGCGAAGAAAGCCTCCGAAATTTACGCGGCGATTCCGGATTTCGGCGGTTTTGTGCTGAAGGCGGACTCGGAAGACCGGCCCGGCCCCGCCACGTATCACCGCACCGCCGTCGAGGGGGCGAATTCGCTGGCACGCGCTCTCCAACCACACGGCGGCATCCTCTTCTATCGCGGGTTCGTCTACGACCATCATCTCGACTGGCACGACATGAAAGCCGACCGCGCGCGTGCCGCCTACGACATTTTTCACCGGCTCGACGGCCAGTTCGATTCGAATGTGATTCTCCAAATCAAGAACGGCCCGATCGATTTTCAGGTGCGCGAACCAGCGTCGCCGCTCTTCGGCGGCCTCACGAAAACGAATCAAGCAATCGAGCTGCAGATCACGCAGGAATATCTAGGGCAGGGGCGGCAACTCGTGTTTCTTCCGCCGATGTGGAAAGAAACTCTCGATTTCGACATGCAGGCCGACGGTCCGGGCACATCCGTGAAAGCAATCGTTGCAGGCAAAGTTTTCCCGAACACCCGCGGCGGTTTCGTCGGCGTTTCGAACGTCGGCCTCGATTCAGCGTGGTACGGGAATTATTTGTCCGTCGCGAATCTCTACGGCTACGGCCGGCTGGCATGGAACCCGAATCTCAGCGCGCGCCAAATCGCGGACGAGTGGACGCGGCTTACATTCGGCAACAATCCCGATGTGGTGAATCTCGTCGTGGGGCTTCAGACCGCGTCCTGGAAAATGTACGAGGACTACACCGGCCCGCTCGGCGCGGGGACGCTCACGGCCATCGCTGGGGATCACTACGAGCCTTCGGTGGAATCGTCGGAACGCAACGGCTGGGGCCAGTGGCATCGTGCTGACGCGAACGGCATTGGCATGGATCGCACCGTAGCAACGGGAACGGGCTACGTTGGGCAATATCACGCGGGCGTGGCGGCATTATTCGAATCGCTCGCGACGACGCCTGACGAGCTTATGCTCTTCTTTCACCACGTGCCGTACACCTACGTTTTGCATTCCGGCAAAACCGTGATCCAGCACATCTACGACACGCACTACGAAGGCGCCGCCCGCGCGGAACAAAACATCGCTAGATGGAAAACGCTCGAAGGAAAGATGGACGCCGATTTGTACTCCGCGATTCTCGGGCGGCTCCAGTATCAAGCCGGTGCGGCGGAACTGTGGCGTGACGCAATCTGCAACTGGTCTTTCAAGACGTCGGGCATTCCCGATGCGCGAGGGCGCGTCGGCAATCATCCCGGCCGCGTGGCAGCAACGAAAATGACGCTCGACGGCTACACGCCGGTCGACGTGATGCCATGGGAAGACGCGACCGATGGTAAAGCCATAGAGTGCGATCGCACTTCCGGTTCATGCACGGCGTCGTGGAAGTTCGACGACAAGCCGGGAACGTACACCATAGACGTGCGCTACTTCGACCAGAACGATGGCGTGGCGAGTTTCGAGCTGAGTGTGAACGGAAAAAACATCGACGGCTGGGAAGCCAGCGACACGCTGCCAACGAAACAAATCAACGGATCGTCCTCGACGCGCCGGCGAATCACAGGTGTTGCCCTGAAGCCCGGCGACACCATTCAAATCGCCGGCACGCCGAACAGCGGCGATAAAGCCGCGCTCGACTACCTCGAGTTCCTCCCAGCTTCGTAGCGCTGCCTACTTTTTCGTGAGATACGGCACGAATCCGTGGGTCTTCGTGCGCAGCTTGTACACCGACGTGGTCGCAGTGATGTAAAGCGTGCCGTAATCTGGGTCGCCCCACGTGAGGTTCGCGGGCTGCTCCGGAATCACAATTGTGCCGATGTGCTTCCCTTCTGGCGTCCAAATCCAGATTCCCTTCGGGCCCGTGACGAACATGTTTCCGTTTACGTCGAGTTTCATGCCGTCGGGCACGCCATCGCCCTTCTCTCCGGCTTCCGAACCGAAAATTCTACCGTTCGTAAGCGACATGTCCGGCGCGACATCGTAAACGCGAATATTTTTCTGGTCGTCATCGTCCACATAGAACTTCTTGCCGTCAGGCGAGAACGCGAGGCCGTTCGGCTGCTGGACGTCTTTCGTGAGCAAAGTGAGCTTGCCGTCGGCGCCGAGCCGGTAGACACCCTGAAATCCCAATTCAGACTTCTCGCCTTCGGTGAAATCGAGCGTCGGGTCGGTGAAGTACAGCGCGCCGTCGGGACCAACGATCACATCGTTCGGCGTGTTGAGTTTCTTCCCGTCATATTGGTTCGCGAGGACCGTGTACTTGCCGTCGGGCGTGATTGCGAGAATCGAGCGCAACTCGCTGGCGGTCGTGATCAGCCGGTGCTTCTGGTCGAACGTGTTGCCGTCGGGATCGCCGAGCGAAATCCATTCCTCCACATGCCCGTCAGGATAAGCGCGATAAATCTTGTTCTTCTCTTCATCGCTCACGTAGACGAAGCCGGCGGGATCCCACATCGGCCCTTCCGTGAAGCCGAACCCTCCCGCGAACTTTTCGAGCTTCGCGTCTTTCTCGACCAAGTTCCAGAACTCCGGCGATTCCGCCTGCAACGCGAAATCGCGAGGCGCCTTCTTCGATTGCGACGCGGCGCGGTGCGCCCCAGCCAACACGCAACCCGCCGCGACAAAACCCGCAGCGACTTTCATCCATTTCGCGTTCATCAGTCGTCGTCCTTTTCTTCCCAGGTCTTGTGTTCGCCGCCGCGCTTCGTCGCTTCGCGCGCGCGGCTGGTCGCCATCAAAAAACTCACTAAGTCATTCAACTCCGCCGGCGTGAGGCGCGTGCCGTAGTCCGAGGGCATCAGCGATTGTTTCCGCGGCTCAACTCGCTCGATCTCCTTGCGATCGAAAAGATGAAACGAGCCATCGGTTGTTTGCAGCTGCAGCGAAAAATTGTCTTCGTTGCGAATGATCCCGAGATACTTCGCGCCGTCGCGTGCGTACACCGTCGCCGTCTTCGCGCGCAGATCGGGCTCCGGATGCACAATCGCCCCGCGAATTTCCTCCGGCGCGCGCGTGCTCGCAAAGTCCGAAAGGTCCGGCCCAAGGAAGCCGCCAAGCCCCTCGACCATGTGGCAGCTCGAGCATTCGGCTTTGCCGTAGAAAAGCGCGTGGCCCGCCTTGGGATCGCCAGGCAATGCCGTCGCGTGCTGACCGCCTTGCAGCGTGCGTAGATGCTTCACAACAGCGGCGATCTGCGCGGCGCTCAGCGTCCGGCCAAGCGCTGGCATCGCCATGTTGGGAGAACCGTCGCGCACGATGTGCGTGATTTCCGCGTCGCTCAGACCCGCAATTTCAGGATTCGTAGCGATGTTCGGGCCCCGCTCGCCACCACGACCATCCAGTCCGTGGCAGCCTGCGCAGTTACCCGCCCAAGTTTGTTTCCCGGGCGCGTCTTCATCTGCGGCTGATTTCTGTGGTCGAGGTCGCGCAACCGCAAGCGAAACCGCCTCCGCCCCAACCGCGCCAACAATCACAACGCCCGCAAATACAAAGGCCCTTCTCCACCGCAGTCGAGAAGGGCCTTTGGAATTTTGCTTCATTCGATTCACCGCAAACGCAGCCGCGATTCTCCCTCGCTCTCAGACGCTAGAAAATAATCTTAGCGCCGACTTGCAGAACGCGTGCGGAATTCGCGCTGGAGATGAACCCGAATCCGCCGTTTTGAATTCCAGTGGTCTGGTCATAGGAGCGCGAGTTGAAAGCGCCGCTCGGTCCTTGGAATTGCGTGTGGTTCCACGCATTGAACGCCTCCAAGCGGATCTGCAGTGATTTTGACTCGGTGAGCTTGGTGTCCTTCAACAAAGCGAGATCCCAGTTGTTGAGGCCAGGCCCGCTGAAGAAGCGACGGGGCGAGGTACCGAACGAACCGAGCGGCTCGGCCGAGAAATTATTGTAATTAAAGAACTGCAAGTTCTTCCGGGGATTGTTGTGGGTTAGGAGCGGCCCCGGCGTGTAATCGGGCAGGTCGAATGGCGCCTCCGTGTTCTGCGTGCCGGTCAACGAGTTGTCGTCGTTCTCGCTGATGCTCACCGGAAGACCCGTCGCGAAGGTCGTGATACCGGAAACGGACCAGCCCGCCGCTATCGCATTGGACCACCACTCCGTCGTGTGGAAGAACTGATTGAACGGCACACGAACCTCGTAGCTCGCGACGAAGTTGTGCGTCACGTTGAATGCGCACCACGCCAGGCTCGCTTTCGGATCGAACGGGTTGACGCCTTCCTGCAAGCCCGACGCATCATCGATACATTTGCTGTACGTGTAGCCGAGCAAGTAGTTGCCGTACTTCCCGCTCTGGCGAAGGCTGACCTGCAGCGAATTGTAGGACGACTGCGCGATCGTCGCTTCAAACGGGTTGTTGCCGAAGTCCGGACCCAACACGGTGTAGGTGGTGTTCACCACGCACTGGTTCGGGCCTGCCGTTCCGCACGTGTTTGCGGGGATGGCTTCGACGTTGGGCGTTGCCGCGGCAGGGTAGTTCACACCGGTGGGCAACGTGTATTGTCCGCCTTCGCCGAATGGTCCGCAGCCGTTTGTTGAGCCGAGGATCTGGGTGATCTGCAGGCAGAGCTGCTGATTGCCTGGGTTTGCTTCACGCTCGGTGATCAGATGGTGTCCCTGCGTTCCCACGTAGTTCACACTGAACACCGCATTTGAGCCGAATTGCCGCTGGAGCGAAACCTCGTAGTCTTCCGAGTACGGGGTGACGTTGGTGTTTTCGTACGCCAGCGCTCCCGATATCGGAAGCACGCCTGCCCAATTGAACGTCGTGTCCGGATTCTTCGCGCTCACGCCCTTCGGCGGGAACGTAAAGGGGAAACGCTGCCCCTCGTTGTTGCCCGTGCCGCGGTCGATGTATGGCGTTTCAAATACCGGAGGTGCCGGACTTACGTAAAACAAGCCGTACGGGGGGTCGCCGATTTCTTGAAACTGCGTCAGGTCTTCGACCGACGTGTAGAACATGCCGAAGCCCGCGCGGATGCTGGTGCGTCCCGGTCCGCCCGTCAACTTCGCCAAGAAACCGGAATCCCAGCTCGGCGAGTACGCGAGACCCAGGCGCGGTGAGAATTTATCGTACTGCGTCGGAGCGAGTGTGCGTGGCACGTGCGGGTCGCCTGGTACCACCCAGCCTGTGGGAGCGCCCGGAAACACGATCGACTGCTCGCCGGGAATCAGCGTTTCGATTTTGTTGCCCGTGTCGTACCAAGGCATGATCATGTCCCAACGGACGCCATAGTTCAGCGTAAGGTTCGGAGTTACACGCCAGCTGTCTTGCGCAAAAAGTCCCGCGTATTTCGTGCGTGAGTCCAGTATCTGTTGGCTGGCCTGGATCAGTGAGTCCGGTGCGCCAATCAGAAAATCCGCGAAGTCCAGACCAGACTCTGCACCGCTGAAAGTGAACTGGCCGTTCTCGCCGTAATAGTTGCGATCGTTGATCTGGTCGTAGTGAAACTGGCCGCCGAACTTCAAGCTGTGAGTTCCGATGATCTTCGTGAAGTTGTCCTGGAACTCGTACAGATTGTTGTACTGGCGCGTCGTATCGGACGGAACGCCGATCACGAAGTTATTGAAATTGACGCTAGGAACACCTTCGTACATCGGAGCGATCGGACCGATTCCGCCGTTGGCATTAAATCCGCCCGGAAATCCCAGCGATTCGAGCGAAGGACCAAGGCCGCCCTCAGGGGTAAACAGTTGATTGGCGGATCGCAAGTAGCTGAAGCGGAACTCGTTGACGGCGGTTGAGCCGAACGATTTCGTGTCGCTTATCATTGCCACTTGGCCCCGCGTCAAGCTTCCCGCGCCAAAGCCGGGGACGGTCGCGCCTCCATTCGGATATGCGGCGTTCAAGTTCGCGTCGTCCGCGTGGTAATAGCCGGAGATCAGCCCCCACCGCGTGTTGAAATCTACGCGGGCACCGCCTTTGTCGTCGCGCAAGTGATTGTTGTCGTTGGAATCCGAATAGTTAAACGAGAGCGCAGGATTGTTTACGTTTGGCGTCGGAATATAGGGAAGCAAGCCGACCGCGGCAGTCGAAAATCCATTCTTAGGAATAATACCGTTCGCGAAGACGCAGCCCGACGCGGTATTCGTCGAGTTGCAGCCCTGGAAGTAATAAGGCTCGCCATTCGCGACGTTATAACCAAGGCGTCCGCTGAGCGTGCTCGCCCAATAGTCTCCTTGGACCACGCCGCTGCCGCCGTTGTTCGCAAGAAAGCTCTGATAGGCGCTGTCCAGCGTGCCCAACTGTCCTGTGGATAACGCGTAATCACCCGCCGGATCGAAGCTGCCGTCTGGAACGAGCGCGGTTGCCGTTTGCCCCTGAATTAGGCGCGTCCCCTGGTAGTCGATGAAGAAGAAAATCTTGTCCTTCTTGATCGGTCCACCAAACGTCGCGCCGAACTGGTTCTGAATGTATTTCGGCGTGGACTGCGCGAAGTAGTTCACAGCGTTGAACGCCGTGTTCCGGTTAAATTCGAAAATGTCGCCGTGGTAGCCGTTGGTGCCGGATTTCGTGATGACGTTGACCTGGCCGCCGCTGTAATTGCCGTATTCCGCGTCGAAGTTGTTGGTGATGATGCGGAACTCTTCGATCGAATCGAGGTTTGGAATTACGGCCGTACCGTTGTTCTTGCCTTCGTTTACGTTCGCGCCGTTGATCATGAAACCGTTCGAAGCTTCGCGGCCACCGTTAACGGACTGATTGCCCGATGCCAGATCGCCCGAGACAGAGCGGTCATTCAAGCCGGCGGCTTGCATCGCGTACGCGCCCGGCACCACGCCCGGCTGAAGCGAGAGCAAGTCGATGAACGAACGTCCGTTCAGCGGCACCGCCTCGATCTTCTGCGAGTTGATTACCTCGCCCATCTGCGTGCTCTGCGTCTCCACCTGCACAGCATCGCTCTCGACGGTGACCCTCTCGCTGATCTCGCCGAGCTCGAGCTTCACGTCGACGCGGAATACGGTGTTCGCATCGATGCGGATAGCTGTTTTGACGTAGGACTTGAATCCCTTTTGTTCGACTGACAGGTCGTAGTTGCCTACCACCAGGTTGGGGAAATTGTAGAAGCCCGCGGAATCCGTCTTCACCACGGAGGCCACGCCAGTGTCCTCGTTGGTCGCGGTTACGGTCGCGTCGGGCACGACGGCGCCGGAGGCGTCCGTCACGATACCCGTGATGCTGCCCGTCGTGCTCGCAAGCGCCACGGCAGCCGTCATCAACAAACACAGTACCAGCAGAAACAGCGGTGTACGCCTGCGCATTCTAAGACCCCCCTGGAAATGTACGCGAGCGGAGCCGCTGCCGAATCCACCCATTCAGCTGCGCCCCGGTTGAAGGACGTTAAACTTTTTAATAAAAACTGAACCCACCCCAAACGAAACTAACCTGATTTACTCCACTAGGTTATGCCTGTCAACGATTTTCTTTTTTATTAAATATATTCGAGCCCGGAATTGGTGTAGAGTTCGCGAATCATGCCTGCGAAGGAGCCTTTTATGCCCGATTCCTCGACTGCTCCCGTCGCAGAGCGCAGGACCTTTCGTTCCTGGGCCACGGTGCTGTTGTTGCTCGCCCTCTTCGCCGCGCTTTTGGCTCTGGCGCCGCGCCTGTCCTCGCGCCCATCGTCCTCTGTCCAGCAGCTCACGGGCGATGCTGCCATCCTGGACTCCTACCGCAAAGTCGAAGTCGCGTCGGTTTCCGATGCCATCGAAAAGGTCCTCGGCAAGCGGATGTATATGTCGCACCGGATGCGCCCGCTGTTCCCCACCAAATTTGCGGGCTACGCTCTCACAGTTCAGTTAAAGCAAGATGAAGGCAATACCGACCCGAACGCGCTCGGCGGGATGCTCGCGGCGATCGACCAAGGCGCGCCCGACTCAGTCTACGTAATGGTTGTGGAGAATGGAGAAAACATCGCCGGCATGGGTGGCTTAATGGGTACGGCCCTGCACGCGCGCGATTTTTCGGGCGCGGTAATCGACGGCGGCGCGCGCGACGTCGCCTACCTGCAGAAAATTGGCTTCCCGGTCTACTCGACGGGTATCGTGCCGTCCACTTCGATCGGCCACTACAGGTTTGGTGGGTCGAATATTCCCGTCGTCTGCGACGGGGTGCCCGTCCGACCCGGCGACATTGTTACCGCCGACGCGGACGGCGTCGTGGTGGTGCCGCGCGAAAAGGCGGCCGATGTTCTCGCCGTCGCGCAGGATATGGACTTCAAAGAACACTCCATGTACGCGTGGATTGAAAAATTAAAGTCCATCGAAGAAGCCGTAAAGAAGTTCGGGCGTCTATAATCTTCGCCGCGCTCACCCGCTGAGGGTATGCGCGAGGTGATGCTGAGGGATCGCTTTCCGAAGATGCAGGCCGTGGGACGAACCAAACTCGCTGCAAGACAAATTGCCATCGTATGCGTCGCGTGTGCCGCGTCGCTCGCTATTCCTTCGCACGCCGGCGCACAAGCGGCGGGTTGTAGCTTGAGACCGGTGCAGTTCGACGGTTTTCCCGCGCAGGAGCTGAGTAACGAGTGGGTGAAGCTCGACTTCGTTCCGCAGCTCGGCGGCCGGTTGATGCAAGTCACCTTCGCGGGACATCCTTATCTCTTCGTGAACCCCGAATTCAAGGGCAAGTACATCCCGCCGCCCGACGATCCCAAAGGAAAATGGTTCAATTACGGTGGCGACAAAATCTGGCCCATGCCCGAAGGTGACGAAGACGCAGATCACTGGCCCGGCCCGATCGCCGATCAGCTCGACGACGGCACCTATAGTTTGACCGCCACGTTTGATCAGGAAGAACCCGACGCGAGCGGCAAGCCGCGCCATACATGCACCGTCCGCCTCGAAGGGCCGCCTGATAAGCGCACTGGCCTGCAATACCGCCGCGACATTTGGATCGCGGAAGGCTCGCCGGAAATTCACTTCCGCGCGGTGATGACCAACGCAAGCGACTATCCGATTCGCTGGTCGATGCAATCGGTCTCGCAATACGACACCGCCGACGTGAGCGATCCGGCGACCTACAACAAAAACTTCTGGGCGTTCACGCCGGTGAATCCGCACAGCGACTACTTCACGCAGTTTCAAGTGCGCGACGGACTCGCGAACGATCCTTCCTTCCACGTGAAAGACGATCTGTTCCGCCTGCACTGGCTGCCGCTGCAAAATGAAGTCTGGCTCGATTCCACTGCCGGCTGGATCGCCGTCGTCGATCGTTCGAGCCACTTCGCAATGATCGAGCGCTTTCTCTACCACGCGGACGGAAATTATCCCGGCAAAGCTACGCTGATCTTCTACAAGAACGGTCCGTCGTTCGGCCTCAACGACAAAGGCCTTCCCGCGCTGCACGGTGAGCCGGGTGAGGATCCTTTCTACATGGAAGCTGAACTCAACAGTCCGATCGTGCCGCTCGCTCCTGGCGAGAGCTACAAAATGGACACGACTTGGAGTCCGGCGCGCGCTGGCGATTCGTTCGCGACTGTGAGCGCCGTTGGGCTGATCGACACTCCGCTCGCGCTCACCACCGGAGCCGGGCGTGCTCATCTTTCCGGAACGTTTGGAGTTTTTGAGTCGGGCGATTTAACGGCTCTGTACTTTGGCGGCCTTTCGTCCCCCGATGGCCGCGCAAACTCCGAGAAGCTCGCGAGCGCGCGGCCCGACGAACTCTTAACGCTGAGTAGCCAAATCCACATTCCCGCGGGCACGACGCGCATCGAGTTGCACTTAATCGGCCCGGGCGGCGCCGATCTTGGATTGTTGAGCGAAATAAATATAGGCGGCGCGAGCGGAGGCGCACGCTAGATGCGCAGCGCGCGCATTGTCGTCGCTGCGTTCGCGGTCATTTCTTTCGCGCTCGTCTGCGCGCCGTACTCGCACGCGCAATCGGCGGCTCCCGCTCTGTCGAACACGCAACCGTCCGCGCCAGCTCCGTCCACAAAAAATTCCGTCTCCGCCTCCATTGACGTCGATGCCGACGACGATCTCACCGCCAAGCCCCCCGGCGCAAACTGGCTCACCTACAACGGCGACTACACCGGCCGCCGCTTCTCCGGCCTCGATCAAATCACTCAGCAGAACGTCGACCAGCTTCGCGCGCAGTGGGTCTTTCACATCCCGAAATCGAGCGAATTGGAAGTGACGCCAGTAATGGTGGGCGGCATTATGTTCGTCACCGCGGCGAACGATGCGTATGCGCTGGATGCACGCACCGGACGCCAGATCTGGCACCACGCAATGCCCATCACCGAAGGGCTGATCGACGACGCGTCGCAACATCACAATCGCGGCGTCGCCGTCGTCAATTCCGAACTCTTCATGGAAACTGACAACGCGCACTTGGTCTGCCTTGACGCGCGCTCGGGCCACCTGATCTGGGACATTCCCTACGCCGTCGGTAATAAAAATTACGGCGCCACCAGCGCTCCGCTCGTCGTGAAAGATAAAGTCCTCGTCGGCACCTCCGGCGGTGACGACGGCGTGCGCGGCTTCGTCGCAGCGTTCGACGTGAACACCGGCAAGCTTGCGTGGAAGTTCTGGACCATTCCCGCTCCCGGTGAACCCGGCTCGGACAGTTGGCCCGGTGAGCTTTACCTCCGCGGCGGCGGCACCACGTGGATGCCCGGCACGTACGATCCCGAACTCAACACGATCTACTGGGGCACCAGCAATCCCTCGCCGGATTTTGAAGGCGACGTCCGTCCCGGCGACGATCTCTACACCGATTGCGTTCTCGCGCTCGATCCCGACACCGGCAAGCTCAAGTGGTATTTCCAGTTCACGCCGCACGACCTTTTTGATTACGACGCCACCGAAACGCCCGTCCTCGTCGACGCCACGTACAAAGGCGAGCCGCGCAAACTTCTGGTTGAAGCCAATCGCAATGGCTTCGTCTACGTTCTTGATCGCACCAACGGAAAATTTCTCAGCGCGAAGGCTTTCGTAGACAAATTGAATTGGGCAAAAGGCATCGACGCGAGCGGCCGTCCGATTCGCACCGACGTGAAGCCCACACCCGAAGGCATGTTGGTCTGCCCGGGCTTCGAAGGCGCGACGAATTGGTATTCGCCCGCCTACAATCCCGACACTCACCTTCTTTATTTCCTCGCGGTCGAAGACTGCGCCACCTATTTGCTGAAGCATCAGGACTTCGAAGAAGGGAAAACTTTCTATTCCACCGGCGTTCAGCACCCACACGGCCAGCGCGGCGAAAAAATCCTGATCGCGTACGATCCGCTCAACGATACATTCGCGTGGCGCTATCCGCAGATCGGCATGGGACACTCCTCCGGCGGAGCGATGACCACCGCCGGAGGCCTGGTTTTCTATGGCAATGACGCCGAGTCGTTCGAAGCCGTCGACGCTCACACCGGCGCGACGCTCTGGCATTTTCAGACCGGCCAGAACATGCACGCTTCGCCGATGAGTTTCGCCGTCAACGGGAAGCAGTACGTCGCGATCACGTCGGGCAGCGACGTTTTCACTTTTGCTCTGCCGTAGCGCCAAAGAGTTCGCAGCACACTTTCATCGAGGAGAGGACAGCTCAATGAACAACAACGTTTCGCGCAGAAACTTTGGATCCACACTCGCTTCGTTTTTCTCAGGACTCGGCGTTGCCACGCTCTTCGGCCGCACCGCGTCCGCAGCCCCCGCGCCCCAAGCCGCGGCGACCGGCGTCACCAAGCTCAGCTACGACGGCAAACCGACCGACGGCAAGAGTTTCATCACGCCGCTCGTGATCTTCAACGGCGTGATCTACATCGCCGGGCAGGGCGCGCACTCGCACGACAGCAGCACGTTCGACATGGACATCACGATTCACACCACAAAGGTGATGGACAACGTGAAGAACCTCGTCGAAGCCGGCGGCGGCACGATGGACAGCATCCTGCAGCTCACCGTGTATCTCTCCACGATCGATAACTACGACGGCATGAACAAAGTCTTCGCCAAGTATTTCCCGAATGGCGGCCCCGCCCGCACCACTGTGGCGGTCGCGGCGTTGCCGGGAAACTCGTTGGTTGAAATCAACTGCACCGCTGCGGTGGTAAAGAAGTAGCTGCGCGCACGAAACCAGATTGAAGGAGCACCAAGATGGCGCTGACGTTCAAATTCAAAGACACGTGGAATCGCCGGTCGTTTCTCGGAACTTTCGGAGCCGCATTCGCAGCGCTCGTCGGATCGCGAAAGCTCTCGGCCGCGGCGCCCGTATCAAGCGCAAATCCGGCGGTGCAGCCCGACTGCAATCGTATTGCGTCCGGCCTCGGCTCAACCGGCAACGTGTACGAGGAATTGGGCGTCACCACCGTCATCAACGGAGAAGGCACGATGACCACTCTGGGCGGCTCGCTGGGCCGCCCAGAAGTAGAAGCCATCATGACGCTGGCGATGCGCAACTTCGTGAGCATCCCCGATCTCGAAGCCGCCGCCGGCAAGCGCATCGCGCAAATGCTCAAGCTCCCCGACGGCTACACCGCTATCGTCACTTCGGGAGCGGCCGGCGCGATTCAGTCCGGTCTTGCGGGCGTTCTCACGCGCGACACTGAAAAATTCATTCGCCAGCTTCCCGATCTCACTGGAATGAAGACCGAAGTCCTCATCCAGAAGTCGCACCGCAACCCGTTCGATCACCAGCTTCGCGGCACCGGCGTGAAGCTCGTCGAAATCGAGTCCCGCGAAGATCTGCAGAAAGCTCTCGGCCCGCAAACCGCGATGATGCACTTCACCAATTTCGCGAACAGCGCCGGCCAAATCAAAGTCGAAGAGTGGCAGAAGCTCGCCGCCGCAGCGAACATTCCGAGTTTCATCGACGCCGCCGCGGACACGCCGCCCGTCTCTCACCTGTGGGACTACGCCAACATGGGTTACGACCTGATCGCCTTCAGCGGCGGCAAAGCGATGCGTGGCCCACAATGTGCGGGCCTGCTGCTCGGCAAAGCCGATCTCGTTCATTTCGCGCTGCTCAACAACAGCCCCTACGAAGACGTCCTCGGCCGCGGCCAAAAAGTCGGCAAAGAAGAAATCGTTGGCATGGTCAAGGCGCTCGAACTCTACCTCGCCGAAGATCACGACGCGCTCAACGCCGAGTGGCAGCGCCGCCTCGACAACATCTCCGCGAAGGTCACGGCCATCAAGGGCGTTTCCACCAAGATGACCATGCCCGAAATCGCGAATCACGTTCCGAGCATGCAAATCACGTGGGATCAGACGCTCGTCGCCATTACGCCTCGCGATGCAGCGCAAACTTTGCGGTCCGGCAAGCCTTCGATCGTGCTCGCGCAGGGCGAGGATGGGCCGGGGCTTTCGATGACGTCTTTCATGCTCCAACCGGCCGAAGGCGACATCATTGCCGATCGTCTAGTCGCGCTTTTCCGCGCTCACGCCGCGTAGCGCGGCCTGCGCAAATAAAATATGGTTCGATGGCTGCTCGTTTTCTGGCTATTCGTGCTCAGTGCGGTCTCTTTCCTGGACCGCACGAACATTTCCATCGCCGGTAGCTCGCTCGCAACCGATTACGGCCTCTCCAATCAGCAGCTGGGCTTTGTCTTCAGCGCATTCCTGATCGGTTACGCGCTGTTTCAAACGCCGGGTGGCTGCCTTGCCGATAAAATCGGCTCGCGCCGCGTCCTCACCGCCGCTGTTTTGTGGTGGGGCGTCTTCACGGCTCTCGTCGCCGTTCTGAAATCCACTGCCGCGCACGCGCTGTTTTTCTTCATTGCGATTCGCTTTCTGCTCGGCGCGGGCGAAGCGATTATCTACCCGGCCTCGAATCAATTCGTCACGCGTTGGATTCCCACTCATCAGCGCGGCATCGCCAACGGATGGATTTTCGCGGGCGTGGGCGCAGGCGCGGGAATCAGCCCGCCTCTCATTACGTGGGTAATGGTTCATTACGGTTGGCGAAGCTCGTTTTACATCTGCGCTGCGATCGGCCTCGCCGCTGGAGCCGTCTGGTATCTGATCGCGCGCGACAAGCCCGAACAACATCCCTGGGTCGAGGCTCAAGAACTCGCTGAAATCGAAGCAGGGCTCACCGTCAAACCAGATGGTTCTGAATCGTCGCTCGTGCCCTGGGGCACAATCGTTGGCAGCCGCTCCGTTCTCGCCGTCACCGTCGCCTACTTCTGCTACGGCTACGTCGCCTGGATTTTCTTCAGTTGGTTCTTCATCTATCTGAAGAAAGTCCGCGGCCTCGATCTGAAATCCAGCGCGCTCTACGGAATGCTTCCGTTCATCGCGATGACGATTTGCTGCCTTTTGGGCGGCCTCGTTAACGACCACCTCTCAAAATCCCGAGGCAAACGCGCCGGACGCGTCGGTGTCGCCGTATTTTCGATGGCTCTTACTTCTGTATTTCTGATTTTCGGATCGCGTGCCGATGATCCTCGCCTTGCGGGCATCGTCCTCGCCGGAGGCGCCGGGGCCTTGTATCTTTCGCAGAGTTCCTTCTGGTCCGTCACCGCGGACATCGGCGGCGCATCGTCCGGCTCCGTCTCCGGCTTGATGAACATGGGTGCGCAACTAGGCGGCGCGCTTACCGCATCGCTCACTCCGTGGATCGCCGATCGCTACGGTTGGACCGCCTCGTTTCTCGTCGCCGCCGCGCTTTGCGCAGTCGGTGCGTTCACCTGGTTGCTCGTCGATCCCGACCGCAAACTCGCCTCCCAATCCTGACAGCCGAGCACCTCCGCACTGAAAACAAAAAACCTCACGCGCCGCGAACGACGCGCGAGGTCTTGAATTCCCGCTAGTGCGGAATAAGGTCTACTTGAGCGCCTTCTGCATTCTCGCCGTCGCCTTCTGCAACCGCTTCTTCAGCGAGTCGATTTCCTTCGAGATGTCCTGCAGTTCGCCCTTCGCCACCTTGGTCGCGTGCTGCACCTTCTTCACCGTTTCGTGCGCGCGACGGTCCGCTGTACCCACGGCCTTTCCGACCTTCTCCGCCACTCGAGTCAATCCCGTCTTCTTCGCCATCACTGCCTCCGATGAAAATAGTTTGGATTGCGAACTTGGCCCAATCCTATACACCGTCCACGTACAGGGTCAATCCATACAAACCCTTAGCGCGGCAGGCGGAACACTATGGTGATTTCTTCCTGTGTCTCGATGGGTCTTCCGTTGAGTAGCGTCGGAGCGTAGCGCCAGTTGCGTACCGCAGTGAGCGAGTTCGGCAGCAGCGCTCGCGGCCCGCTCTCCGCGTCGAGATACCCAATGCTTCCGTCCGCCGATATCGTCGCGCGCAGCTTCACCGTTCCATCCACTTTAGCTTGCACCGCTTCGGCGGGATACGCCGGTTCGACCAGATTCGCGAGCGATCCCACTTGCAGGTTTCGATTTCGCGCCGCCGCGTCCGGCGGAATCGGGATGAAACGCCGCACGCTGATCGCTATGGAGCTCGAAGCGGCCACCGGCGTTTCCGGCAGCGTCATCATCAGCCCGCCATTTCCGTTGTCGCTGGTCGTCGCGTCGGAAAGATCGGTGTTGCTCGTAGTTCTCGTATTGTTCGCCGATGGCGTCGGGGCGACAGGCGGATTGGCGGCACTGGGTTGCGGCTGCGATTTCGCCGGCGCAGCCGTGCTCGCAGCATCGTTCGCCGGCTGAGTTGGCGTTGAAGTTTCCGGCGCAGTCGCCGTGGGCGGCGCCACGGTCCCGCCTGCACTCATCGGAATCGTCCACTTTCGATTGGCCGAATCCACAACTTCGATATCAACTTGCCGGGTTGGCACGGAACTCGTAGTAGCGGCTGCAGAGTTCTGCGTCGTGGGCGCTGCACTAGGTGTCAGGGCCGAACTTGTCCTGGCCCCGCCTTGTTCGTTGTCGCCGACCATGCGGTTGAGCGCGCCGCGTCGCACCGCCATGCCGGAGAAAAACGAAATCAGCGCCAGCAATACGAGCAGCACCCCTAGCACCCACCCGCTTTGCAGGTGGACGCGAATATCCTTACCCGTCTCTTCCGGAATCTCTTGCGACGTTTGGTAACTCGACCCAAAGACAGGTCGCGGAAGTTCTAAAGGATGCGGCGGAGAACTGATCAGCGTCGACGGCGATTGCGCGCTCAGGAGGCCACGGTCATCCTCGAATTCACGTAGAGAGCTTGCTTCGAGAGCGCTCGCGGGCTGCGTCGGCGCCGCTCCCGGCAATTCCGACGCGAGCGTCGAAAACGGCGTGCGCCTCGCGCCATTCACCCCCGGCGTCGTCGGCGCTTCTACGACTTCCCCATTCGCGCGCGCCGCGTGTCCAGGCGTCAACGGCTCGAGAGTAAACGTCTCCGTGGCCGCAGCCTCCACTTCCATTTCGCGATGCCCCGCTTCGAAAACGCGTTCAAGCTTCTTCGCAGTCGTTTCGGGTTCGCGCGCCTTCACGGCCGCTTCGTTTTCGACCGCCGCCCGAGCTTGGATCGTTTCGACTTCGGTCTGTTCTTTGGCCGGTTCTTTGGTAAGTTCTGCGGTCTGTTCTTCCGTGCGTTCTTCGGTCTGTACTTCAGTCTGCTCTTCGATTTGTTCTTCGACCTGTTGTTCGACCTCGTCCTCGTCCGCGAAAAACGACTCATCCGCGCTAGGCCGTGACGGCTCGCGATACGTCGGCATCGGCCGAAACGTTTCGTCCACCGGCTGTGGCGATGCCTCGCGCGCCATCCAGTCGCGAATGTCCGTCAGCGCCTCGCTCGAAAGATTCACGAACTGTAGGCCAGCTTCCTTGCGCGAGTCGCTTAGCCAGCGAACCTCGCCCTTCAACTCCAGCCGTTTGCGCGTTTGCGGAACCTGCAGCGCGACGTCGAGCGTTCCTTCCGCGTCGAGCGGCTGTGCGGCCACCACGGTCATGCCGCCTTCGCTCACGTTCAGCGCGATGCCGCCGTTGCCGTTGCCCAGTTCGACGTACGTCAACGACTGAATCTTCTGCCGCGGATGTGCGCGACGCTCAGACTTCGGCGGCATGCTTCCCGATTGCATGGACGTCTCAGGCATCTCGTCTTCGAAAACTCGCCAACTTTACAACTCGCGCGTCACTCCAGCACTCAGTTCCCCGCTGTTCCACCCGCGTTCGCCGCGCCCGGCGCCGACAGCTGCAAATCCTGCCAACCGCCCGGCAACTCCACCTGGTAATGCGCGGTCTGATCGAACAGCACGAACCCACTCGCGCCGCCAACCTGCTGCCCCACCAGCGCCCGGTACTTATCCTGGTTGATCGGCCCCATGTGTTCGAGCGCCATCCCCGACGGCCAGCGGAACGGCTCGGTCACCGAAAACGAAATTCGCGTGCGGTTATGCGCGGGAACAAAGATCGAATTGTCCAGGTGGAGATTGTCGTTCGGCGCCAGCGTGCCATCGGACTTCAGGCGCGTCATGATCACCGTGCTTGGCCCCTTCGCCATCTGATAATCGGCGTCGGTTTGATTGTCGAGGTCGTAGGAGAAATCAACCGTGGCGTGATTCGGATCAATTTCGCGAATTTGGATCCCGCTCGGCTCGGCGCGCAGCGCGCCCGGATTCCACGTGGGAGCCGGCGCGGCGGTCTGCGCCTCCTGCCGGGGAATCAGCGGAACGACGAGATACCCCAGCAAAGCCAGCAGGATGGCGAAAATCCCAAGCGTGAGTATCGTTCTCATTCCGTCGTGGATGTCGCTCCTGACGTTCCGCGCGACCCCGCGCGTGAAAAGAGAGCGGCCTAATGTGCCTCTTCGTCCAAATACTTCACGAACACCACTTCGTTCTGCTTCTCGTTATATAGAAGTTCGTCCACGTTCGCCTGCGTCAACACCAATCCAAAACCGCCGGGCCGCAGCCCTTTCTTCTGTCGAATCTCGTCGTGCTTCGTCGGCTCGTCCGGCATGTGCGAAATCGCGGCGTGATCCAGCTCCGCAAACTTGAACCCCGGCCCCGGATCGGCAATCCGGTACATCAGCATCCTGCGCGCTCGCAAATACGAAATTCGCACTTTGCGGTTCGGATCGAGCTTTCCGCCCCACTCCACCGCGTTCAGCAGCAACTCGTGAAATGCCTGCCCCACCGCACGCTTCACATCTTCGGAAAGCCCGCTCTTTAGATGCGCCATGAAGGCCTCGATGCGCTCGGCCTCATCCAGCGAACACGGTACCAGTAGTTCCACCCACGTAGGGCTAGCCGAAACCACTTCGATCGGCTGCGGCTTGGATGTCTTCGAAAGCGTCTCCTTCACCAGCACCGCCAGCGCCTTCGGATCCACCGGCTTCGCCACGTACGTGTAAGCTTCCTCGCGGATCGCGCGCAGCAGCGTCTCCGGCGTGTCGTCCGAAGTCATCACGATGATCTTCGGCCGCTTCTTCACGTTCTTCAGCTTCGCGAGCACTTCCAGTCCGTTCAGCTTCGGCATCCACACGTCCATCAACACCAGGTCGAATTTGCCTTCTTTGATTTTCTTCAGGGCAGCGGAGCCGTCGTTCACTGCTACGACGGTGTACTTGTGTTCGCGAAGCGTTTCCGACAGCAGGAGCCGTGTGGTTCGGTCGTCATCGGCGACCAGGATACGCGTCATCGTTTTCTCCCTGATGAGTGCAGCGGCCGTCGCCGCTTGATCGGTTTTTTGGGCTCGCCGATGGATTGGAGTGCCGGAAGGAGTAGGGCGATGTCGTCTTCCAGCGCGGCGTACGTATCCCAGGTACCGTCGAGTTTACCCTGTCGGCCCTTTTTTTCAATCTCCCGGGCCGATTCGAAGGCCGAGGTTTCACCAAAATTTCCCACCGAGCCTTTTAGCGCGTGCGCCGCGTCGGCCACTGCCGCACAATCTTGTTTTTTCAGCGCGTCGCGGATCTTCGCCATCATCATTGGGCAGTCTTCACGGAAGGTTTTCAGGATTGCCCGGAGCAACTTCCGGTTCCCCGCGAACCGCTCAAGCAACGCATCGGCATTCAGCGGCTTCCGTCCATCAAACGCCCCTACGTGATGCCCATCTCCATCCAAGGACGGCGCGTGGCCCAGATCCTCCACCGTTTTCAAAAAGGTACGCGGGTCGATTGGTTTTGAAACATAGCCATCCATTCCCGCTTCCAGGCATTTTTCGCGGTCGCCATCCATCGCGTGCGCCGTCATGGCGACGATCGGGATGTGCTCGCCAGTTGCGCGTTCCCGTCGGCGAATTTCCGTCGCCGCCTCCATGCCACCCATCACCGGCATCTGCACATCCATCAGCACCAGATCGAAGTCCGCATTTTGCAGCACGTCAAGCGCTTCCTGCCCATTCTCTGTGACCGTCACCGAGTGGCCGTGTTTCTCAAGCAGTTGCACGGCAAGTTGCTGATTCACCGCGTTGTCTTCCGCCAGAAGGATGTTCAGCGCGTGTCCGGCGGCCTTGTACTTCTTGGCCGCCGGCACGAAGTCATGTTTTGCCGCAGGCGACGCGGTGTGCAGCACGGTTGCAATCGCATCCCACAACTCCGACTGCTTCACCGGCTTCGCCACCGTCGCCGTCCGGCCCAGCGCGCGCATCCTTCGCGCGTTTTCGTGGTGCATCGCGGCAGTCAGCAAAATCACCGGCGTGTGTTTCAACGAGTGATCCTTCTTAATTTGTTCCGCAACTTCAAAACCCGACGGCCTCGGCATGTGGCCATCGAGCAGCACCAGCCCGAACGGCTTTTTCTCGCGGCACGCCTTCTTCAACGCCTCGATTGCCGCATGTCCATCGGAGACGGGGAACGGCCTCATCCGCCAGTTTTCGACCATCTCTTCCAGAATCGCGCGGCTTGACGCGTTATCGTCGGCGACGAGCACAGGAAGATCGCGCAGCGATGCGGGCGTTACCGCGCAAAGTTCACCGACCGGATGCGCCAGCCCGAATCGCGCTGTGAAATGGAAAGTGCTGCCCTTACCTTCTACGCTTTCGACCCAGATGCGCCCGCCCATCAGCTCCGTGAGCTTCTTCGAAATCGCGAGCCCCAGCCCCGTGCCGCCGTATTTCCGCGTCGTGGAAGAATCCGCCTGCGCGAACGCTTCAAACACCTTGTGCTGCTTCTCCGCCGGGATGCCGATGCCCGTATCGGTCACCGCAAAGTGCACCACCACGTCGAGATTGGAGATCGATTCGAAATCCACATGCAGCACCACTTCGCCGCGTTCCGTGAATTTGATCGCGTTGCCCACCAGATTCACCACGATGCGCCGCAGCCGCTCGGGATCGCCGATCAGGTTATCCGGCACTGTCGTCGCAAAGTGCGTCGCGAGTTCGATCCTCTTCTGTTCCGCGCGCACGGCGAGCGATCGCACCGCATCCTCGATCGTTTCGCGCAGCTTGAACTCGACGCGATCCAGCTCCTCCTTCCGCGCCTCGGCCTTCGAAAAATCCAGAATGTCGTTGATCAGGCTCAGCAGCGAGCCAGCTGAGCTTTTCACCGTTTGCAGGTAGTCGCGCTGCTCTGGAGTCAGCTTCGTTTCCAGGGCCAGCTCCGTCATGCCCACAATCGCATTCATCGGCGTGCGGATTTCGTGGCTCATGTTCGCGAGGAATTCGCTCTTGGCGCGTGTGCCTTCTTCGGCGCGCGTCTTCGCGATTTCCAATTCCTTCACCAGCTGCGCCAGCCGACGAGCGTCCTCTTCCTGCGCGCGCCGCGCCGCTTCGAGATAATCCGCGTACAGCTTCAATTCCATTTCAGCGCGACGCCGCTGCATGAACTGCCCGATCTGGCTTCCGATCGAATCGAACATGTCCAGCAGCTCCGGCTCGAGCTTCCGGATCTCACGGCTGAAAAACTCGATCACGCCTGTCACTTCATCACCGCTGCGAATCGGAAACGCAAACGCCGCGTGCAATCCCTCTTCGATCGCGATGGCCCGGCGCGGGAAATTCCTCTCTGCGGGCACGTTCGGCAACCACGCCGGCTGAACCATCTCCCAGACCCATCCCGGCAACCCGACCCCCTTTTTGTAAGCGACCTTGCGCGTCTCCGCTTCAAAGCGCGGAAAACTCAGGTGTGGCAAATGCCACATCTTCGTGCAGCGCAGCGCCTTTTCCGATTCGTTCACGCGCCACAGCGCACCGAGTTCCCAACCCAGCCCTTCGCAGATCGACATCAAAATCAGTGGCGCCGCTGCCTCTAAAGACTCCGCCTCCGCCAACACTCGCGTCACCGCGTAACCCGTCGCGTGCAGCCGCTCGGTCTGCTTGCGCTGCGTAATGTCGCGCGCCACCGCAAACGTAAGCTTCTGCTGCATGTTCGGAGTCGCATTCCACAGCAGCCATTTGTAGCTGCCGTCCGCACACCGGTAGCGGTTCTCAAACGAAATCGCCGTCGCGCCTTCGTCGATCCGCTTCGCTTCCTGCAGCGTGCGTTCCACATCGTCCGGATGGACGAACTCGATGTAGGGCTTCGTCAGCAGTTCCTTGGTCGGAATGCCCAGCACTTTTTCCCACGCCGGGTTCACGCGCTTGAACCGACCGTCGAAGTCCGCGATGCACAGCATGTCCAGCGACAGATTGAAAAACTCGTCGAGTTCTTCCTCCGCTGCGCGCCGCTCGCGAATCACCCGCAACATGTCAGACACGCTGCGCCGCAGCTCGAGCTGGCTCACAACCTGCCGCGCCAGCGCCGTCAGCGCACGCTTCTGTTCTGCCGTCAAGTCGCGCGGCTTCGAATCGACCACGCACAGCGTCCCCAGCGCAAAGCCGTCCTGCGTAATCAGCGGAGCTCCGGCGTAGAATCGCACGTTCGGCGGCCCGGTCACGGTCGGATTGTCTTTGAATCGTTCGTCGGACAGCGCATCCTGCACCACCATCACTTCGGGCTGGTGGATCGCATGCGCGCAGAACGCCACATCGCGGGGCGTTTCATCCACTTCGAATCCAAGCTTCGACTTGAACCACTGCCGGTCCGCGTCGACCAGGCTCACCATCGCGACGGGCGTGCCGCAAATCATCGCGGCCAGACGCGTCAAGTCGTCGAACTCCTGCTCCGGCAACGTATCCAGGATTCCGTAACGATGAAGCGTTTGTAGGCGAGCTGCTTCGTTGGGGGGTGTAGCCGCTTTCATGGCGAGAGGCGTTTCGGCCTTCGCGCAATCTTATGGTGACGGTAGGTGCAAGTCAACGCGTGCCGCACCGCCGTGATTCGCGAACGGCGCGGCAATTTTTTTACGAAGTCTTTACTGGATGTTCGTCTTTTGCGTGAGCGGCAATTCCTGCGACGAACCGCCCACCAGGAACGAGTATTCGCCCGGAGCGAGCTTCCAGCCGCTCGACGCTTCGTCGTAGATTGAGAGGTACTCGCGGCTCACGTTCACCGTGACTTCCTTCGATTCGCCCGGCCCAAGCGCCACGCGGCTCCAGCCGACCAGGCGCTTCGGCGGCTCGTCCGTGCCAGCGGGAAGCGCGGCGTAAACCTCCGCGATCTCCACGCCCGCGCGCTTGCCCGTATTTTTCACCGAAAATGTCACCGTCGTCCCGTCCGCGCCCGGCGTCACCTTCAGCCCGGAGTACGAATACGTCGTGTAGGACATGCCGAACCCAAACGGAAACAGGACCGGCTTCTTCTCCGCGTCGTACCACTTGTACCCGACCTTCAAGCCCTCGTCGTACGTCACGCCGAACGTCGGCTTCGCCTCACCGGTCAGCTGCGACGGCCGATTCCCGGTGCTCCCCGGCGCCGGCTTCACCAGCGTCGGATGTGGCACGTCCTCATCCTTCAGCGGGAACGTCATCGGCAACTTCGCCGTCGGATTCACGTCGCCGAACAAAATATTCGCCACCGCATCCGCGCCCTTGGACCCTGCGTACCACGCCTCCAGCACGCCGCCGACTTTCTCCACCCACGCCATGGTCACCGCCGTGCCCGTCTCCAGCACCACAATCGTCCTCGGATTCGCCGCCGCCACTTGCGCGATCAGCGCGTCCTGATTCTCCGGCAGCGAAAGCGTCGGCAGGTCCATGCCCTCGCTTTCCCACTGGTACGCAAATACGATCGCCACGTCCGAACTCTTTGCCAGCGCCGCCGCTGCCGCGGGGTCTTTACCCGCGTCGAACTTAACTTGCGCATTCGGCGCCTTCGCCACAATCGCCTTCAGCGGCGACGTTGGAAACCAGATGTGCTCCTGCCATTTCGTCGGGCCGCGTCCCGGCGGGTCCACCTGCGCTGAGCCGCCGCCCGAAATCATTCCCGTGTCTGCGTTCAAGCCGATCACGGCGATCGATTTCACCTTCGCGCGATCGAGAGGCAGCACACCCTTCGAGTTCTTCAGCAACACGGTGCTCGATTCCGCAATCTTCCGCGCGGTCTCGAACCCACCCTCCACGTCCACCACGCTGCGCTTCGTCGGGTTATCGATGATGCCGTCCGCGAATTCCGAGCGCAGCACGCGGCGCACGTGTTCGTCGAGTTCTGCTTGCGACACTTTGCCGGACGTCACCGCATCCTTCAGCGCGTCTCCAAAAAACTTCTCGCCCGGTTGCTCGTTGTCGAGGCCTGCTGCGGACGCCTTCACCGTGCTGTGCGTTCCGCCCCAGTCCGACACCACAAAGCCGGGGAACTGCCAGTCCTTCTTCAGCACGTCCGTCAGCAGGTAAGAATTCTGGCAGGCGTAGTCACCGTTGATCGCGTTGTACGAACACATCACGGCGCCGGGATTTCCGATCCTGATTCCGATGTGAAACGCGAATAGATCGCTCTCCTGCATCGCGCGCTTCGAAATGGTCACGTCCACTTCGTTGCGTCCGCTCTCCTGATCGTTCAACGCGTAGTGCTTGATGTCGCCGATCACGTGCTGCGCCTCTTCGCACTTGATCCGGTTTCCGACCAGAGTTCCCGCCAGAATCGGATCCTCGCCCATGTACTCAAACGTGCGGCCGTTGCGCGGCTCGCGCGTCAAGTTCACACCGCCCCCGAGCGTCATGTTGAATCCCTGCGCTCGCAGCTCGCGCCCGATCAACGCGCCGTATTCGCACGCAGCGTCCGTGTCCCAGCTCGATGCCGACGCCAGGTTCGAAGGCAGCGCCGTCGAGTAGCGCCCGTTCGTGCCGCTGCTCCGCACGCCGTAAGCCGCGTCGCTCATCTGAATCGTAGGGATTCCCAGCCGCGGCACTCCCATCGTCCAACCTGCGCCGCCATTCCCCATCCAATCGTTCGCTTTCGGAGGGCCCCAGCCGCGCATCCCCTGCCCGTGCAGCAATCCGATCTTTTCGTCCAGCGTCAATTCCTTCAGCACCAGGTCGGCGCGCGCGTCAGGCGAAAGGCTCGTGTCCGACCACGGATGCTTTTCTTCCGCCGGAGCTTGCTGTTGAGCTCGCACCGGCGCAGACAGCGCCAGCGCCGCCAGCGCTCCACACACCGCCAACGCGATACCGCGAGCCTTCATGATTTTCATTGTGTCCGTCCCGGTTGTACTGAATTCTTATGCAACTTGTCGAATTAACGCCGATAGCTTAACGCAACCACTCCACTGAAACTAGAATCGCCCGGCATGCCTGCGCTCGCTAATTCTCGTGCAGCCATGAGTCGATCCGTCCCAGCGCCTCGGTCAATTGTTCCGGATGGCTGCCGAATCCCACGCGAAAATACGTCGGCATCCCCAGTTGCTCGCCGGAAACCATCAACACGCCTCGCTTCTTCATCTCGTCCATCATTCGCGCTGTGCTTCGCCCGTCGCGCAAGCCTGCCCACGCGATCGCGCCCGCCTTTGGCGGAACATGCGAGATCAAATCGCTGTGCGAATCGAACCACGCCTTCAGCGGCGGGTAGTTCTTGCGCAGAATCCCACGCGTCCGCTCCAGAATCCACGCACGCCGGGAAGGTTCGAGCGCGATCGACGCCAACCGGTCCGTCAGCATCGTCGGACCGATGCTCGTGTAGTCGTGATAGCCCCACAGCTGCTCGATGGTCTTCGCCGGCCCCACTACCCAGCCCGTCCGCAGGCCCGGCAGCGCGTACGCTTTCGAAAGCCCGCCCGTGCACAGCACCTTGTCGTAGCTGCCCCAGAACGTCGGCGTCAGTTCGCCATCCAGCTCCGCGCCACGATACACCTCGTCCGACAAAATCCACGCGCCCACTTTCGCCGCTGCCGTAACGATCGCCGCGCGCATGTCGTCCCGCAGCGTCGCTCCCGTTGGATTGTTCGGGTTGCAGATCGCAATCACTTTCGTTTTCGCGCCCACCGTCCGCGTCAAGTCGTCGACGTTGATTCCCCACTCGAGCGGCTCGCGCAGCCACAGCGGTTTCACCGTCCCGCCAAACGCCCGCGCCACCCCCGCCATCTGCATGTAGTTCGGCAGCATGAAAACCATCTCGTCGCCCGGCTCGACCAGCGACCACGTGGAGACGAAATTCGCCTCCGATCCGCCACACGTCACCAGCACATTTTCCGCGGTCGCGCCCGGATACATTGCCGCCACGCGCGAACGAAGCTCCTCGCTTCCATTCGTCTGCGGATACAGGAGTGGCACGTCCAGCAGGCTCTTCAGCTGCTCCGGGTCCGGCACCAGCTCCGCCGTCGTCATCGGGTGCACGCCGCTCTCGGAAATGTTCAACTCAACTTTGTTTTCCCAGATCGACTGCCACCGCTCCATCTCAAACGGTTCAATTCGCATCATTCACTCCGGTCGCGACCAGCCGCATCTCGAGTTTGTGCTCCGCAATGTAAGCGAGCCGCGCCGCTTTCCCAAGAAAATTTCGCACCGTTTCAAATATCATTCAGGGCGGCGCGTACACCCGCTGCCACTCTGAAGCGGTTCCACGCCTTTCGCCGCACCCTTCGCACGGTGCGCGAATCCGATGTAGAGAGGTCCATTGAATGACGACTGCCAGCCAACAACCCGAACAACGGCCAACTCCAGAACGCGTGATGGAAGCTTTCCGTGGCTACCAGCGCACAGCGGCGATGAGAGCAGCGATCGAACTCGATCTGTTCACGTTGATTGGGGAGGGAAAATCTTCTGTGCCGGAACTCGCCACCGCTGCTCGCGCTTCTGAACGGGGCATCCGGATACTGTGTGACAACCTCGCGGTGCAGGGCTTCCTTAGTAAGGTTAACGCCGCTTATACACTTGCACCCGATGCGCAGGTGTTTCTGGATCGCAAATCGCCTTCCTGCATTAACGACGCAGCAGCCGGCTTCTTCGCTTCCGAGGAAGTGATCCACTCGTTCGATTCGCTCGCCGACGCGGTGCGGAAGGGCGGCACGGCCACGGAGGGCCAGGGGATGATGGACCCGAACGATCCCCTGTGGGTTGACTTCGCCGTCTCCATGGTGAATGTGCAGCGCCCCATGGCATTTGGCCTCGCGAAAATCTTGACCGCGGAGGCGGGCACGCCGTGGAAGCTGCTCGACGTCGCTTCGGGTCACGGACTGTTCGGCGTCACCATCGCCGCGAAAAACCCCAACGCCGAAATTTATTCGCAAGATTGGGCGCCGGTCCTCGAAGTCGCTCAGAAAAATGCGGACGCAGCCGGCGTAACCGCGCGATTCCACAAAATTCCCGGCGACGCTTTCAAGGTCGACCTCGGCTCGGACTACGATCTTGTCCTGCTCACAAACTTTCTGCAGTTACTGGATGAAGCAGCGATCGAGGTCTTTCTGAAGAAGGTGTATGCGACGCTCAAGCCCGGCGGACGCGTCGTGACGCTCGGCTTTATTCCCAACGAAGATCGCATCTCACCACCCGCGCCCGCTGTGTTTTCCCTGATGATGCTGGCCACCACGCCTGGCGGCGACGCCTACACGTTCTGCGACTACGACCGTATGTTCCGCGCCGCCGGATTCAAACACAGTGAACCTGTGCCGCTGCCGAACGCCCCCCAACAATTGATTTTTTCAACGAAGTAATTTAGGCAGACGTAGCCGCGGGTCTCCGTATGCAGGAGACCCGGCAGGATTCACTCAAGATTTTCTTTTGGAATTCTGCGTTACGACTTGTCCGGCCCGCCAAACGCCACGGTCAGCAGCGTGTGCTGTTCCATCTCGTGTGCGCCGTGCGATCCCGTCGCCGGGCTCGCACTGGCCGAACGCTTCACCGTGCGCACCGGTTTCCCGTGAGTCAGGTGCTCGATTCGCGGCTGCACGAACGCCAGCGCGCCCATGTTTGCGGGCTCTTCCTGCACCCACACGACGTCTCGCGCGTTCGCGTGACGATCCAGTTCCGCCTGCAGCTCGGCCTCAGGGAACGGGTACATCTGCTCGAGGAACACAATCGCAGTCGACGTATCCTTCCGCTTCGCGCGCTCCGCCACCAGCTCGTGCCCGATCTTGCCGGTGCACAGCAGCACTCGCGTCGCCGATCCGTCGCCCTTGTCCGGAATGATGTTTTGGAATTTCGGCGCCGCCAAATCCGCCAACGAAGAACCCGCCGCGGGATTCCGCAGCATGCTCTTCGGCGTGAAAACGATCAGCGGCTTCCGCCAGCGCTGCAACGCCTGCCGCCGCAGAAGGTGAAAGTACTGCGCCGCCGTCGTCGGCTGGCACACTTGAATGTTGTCTCGCGCCGCCAGCTGCAGGAACCGCTCGATGCGCGCGCTCGAATGTTCCGGCCCCTGGCCCTCGTACCCGTGCGGCAAAAGCATCGTCACGCCCGAGAGCAACGCCCACTTGTCTTCGCCGGCGGTCACGAACTGGTCGATCACGATCTGCGCGCCGTTCGCGAAGTCGCCGAACTGCGCTTCCCACAGCACCAGAGCCTCCGGATAGTCGCGCGCGAACCCATACTCGAATCCCAGCACGGACATTTCAGACAGCGTCGAGTTGTACGCTTCGAACCACGCCTGATCCGCCGTCAGATGCTCGAGTGGCACGTATTCTTCTTCCGTCTCGATGTCGATCAGCGCCGCGTGCCGCTGATTAAACGTTCCGCGCCGGCTGTCCTGCCCCGTCAGCCTCACCGGCGTGCCCTGTTCGAGCAGCGAGCCGAACGCCAGCGCTTCCGCCATTCCGTAATCGAGTTGCCGTTTGCCCTGCGCCATCTCAAGCCGCTGCTCCAGCAGCTTCTTCACCTTGGGGTGAATGTGAAATCCTTCGGGATACGCGACCAGCCGCGCGCCGATTTCGTTCAGCGTCTCAACCGGAACGCCGGTCTCGATTCCGTACTCCGCCTTCCACTTCCCGCCCTTGTACGCGTCCCAGTAGCGCGGCATCTGCCGCATCGGCGGATTCTTCTCAAGTTCCAACGCATGCTTCTGCGCTGCGTCCAGTTCCTCGCGCACCTGCTCGACGATCGGAGTCGCGTCGATGCCGGTCTTTTCCGCATACTGCTCCCAGATCGGCGCGCGATCCTGAATCTTCCGGTAGCGCAACGGCTGCGTAATCGTCGGATCGTCCACTTCGCTATGTCCGTGTTTGCGGTAGCCGATCAGATCGACGATCACGTTCGTGCCGAACTCGTAGCGGTAGTCGAGCGCCATCTTGCCCACACGCACCACCGCATCCGGATCTTCGGCATTCACATGGAAAATCGGGATCGGCAGCCGCCTCGCCAGGTCCGACGAGAATCGTGAAGACTGCGAATCGCGCGGCGTCGTCGTGAAACCAATCAGGTTGTTCACGATCACGTGCAGCGCGCCGCCCACTGTGAAGCCTTCGACGCCCGACATGTTCAGCGTCTCGGCCACAATCCCTTGCCCCGCAAACGCCGCGTCGCCGTGCATGATCACCGGCACGATCTGCGTGTGCCCGTTCGTCTGCCCGATGCGCGTCTGCTTCGCTCGCGCGCGTCCGATCGCCACCGGATCCACCGCATCCAGGTGGCTCGGGTTCGAAACCAGGTGAATCTCGATGTCCTTCCCATCGGCCGCGGCAAATTCGCCCGTTGCGCCCATGTGATATTTCACGTCGCCGCCGCCCAGCACGCTGCGCGGATCCACATCTTCAAACCGCGCGAACACTTCCGCCGCACCGCGCCCCGCGATGTGCACCATCACGTTCAACCGCCCGCGATGGCTCATCGCCAGCACCGCCTGTTCAGCGCCGTGCTCGCATGCTTCACTCAAAATGGAATCAAGAAGAGGCAGCAGCGCTACTTCGCCTTCCAGCGAATAGCGCTTCGTACCAAGGTAACGCGTCTGAAGAACTTGCTCGAAAATTTCGCCGCGGATCAGCCATCCGAGGATCCGCTGCTGATCGGTCGATGCCGCATCCGCTTCCATGCGTTCCTGAATCCATTGCCGCTTGTCGCGGTCCGGGATATGCATGAACTCGACGCCGATGCTTGCGCAGTAGTAGCGCCGCGCCGCTTCCGCATCGGGGCCCTGCACGTCTAGCTCGGGCATCGAGACCGGCTTCAGGTCGCCCAGCGGATCGATGTTCGCCTGCAGGTATCCCCAGCGGCGAAAGGCGTCCCAGATTTTCTCGTTTCCGTCTTTGGAGACGGCGGTATCTACAATGGCTTGTCCACGGCTCATGAAAGTCCTCAGTCCCGACCACCTGATTATATCAGCCTAGCCGAGCCTGTTACGAGCGAGCGCCGCTTCAGTTTCCCTTCCAGTCATCCAGCGCGCGCCGCACCAGCACGAACTGTCCCAGATGGTAGGCGTTGTGGTCCGCGAGCAGCAGGATCTGCCGCAGCGGCGTTTGCCCCGTTCCGTGCGGGATCTTCTGGTCGAGCTGCACCTTCGGATCGAGCGTGATCTTCTGCAGCTCTTTGATTCCCTTAAATAGTTCCTTCACGCTCTTGTCCCACGCAGCCGCATCCGGCGGTGCGGGCGACTTCGGCCAATATCCCGCTGGCCAGTCGGGCGATTTGTACTTCGGATTCTTTGTGAACTCAATGATGTCCCACTGCGCGATCCGCACGTGCTCGAGTAGGTCCCACAACGAGTGCGGTATCCCCTCCGGTCGGATCCCGCGTTTCCCCTCTTCGATCCCGCTCAGCGCCGACTTCCAATCCGCATGCGCCTCGCCCCAATTCAGAAATTCGCTCAACTTCTCCCGCACCGCCTTCTCGCTCAACGGCTTCTTCGGCATGGTCATCCTCCCGGCGCTCCACGGCGCCCAGTGGCTTCTATCCGCAGCATGGCTTTGATGCGGTTCGATCCCGTGACGCTTCCGCGATTTTCTTGAGCCTGGCAGTCGCCGCGCGTATCATCGCCGGACATTCTCACCGGAGCTCCCACATGACAACACTCTCGCGCCGCTCCTTTTCTCGCTCCATCACGGGTTGGCTTGCCGCCGCTTTCGCGTATCCCGCGCTCGCGCGTGAATTCACCGAGCCGCCGTCGCACGCCGCAGCTGGCGATCCCTCTAGCCCGGTGCTCCTGAATTACAACGAGAACCCCTACGGCCCCACGCCGCGTGCTCGCGCCGCTCTCGCGAAATGTTCCAGCGTCGCCAACCGCTACCCGGACGACGCAGCCAAGCAACTCAAAGCCCTCCTCGCCAAGAAGCACCACGTCACGCCCGAAAATATCGCCCTCGGCTGCGGTTCCACCGAAATCCTGAAATGCGCCGACGCTGCCTTTCTCCCGCCGCAAGCCAATCTCGTCGCGCCCGTTCCCACGTTCGAAGCCGTCCTCGAATACGCCGAGATCGGCGGCACCAACACCATCAAAGTTCCGCCCACTCCCGAACACGGCCAGGACCTTCAGAAAATGGCTGCGTCCTGCACTTCGAAAACCGGCGTCGTCTACGTCTGCAATCCCAACAATCCCACCGGCACCTACATCCCCCGCGACGATATGGCCTCCTTCGTCGCCGCCGTGCCGCCTTCGACTTTGATCCTCGTCGACGAAGCCTATTTCGAATTCGCCGACGCGCCCGCCTACGGCACCGCCATCCCGCTTATCGCCGCACACCCCAACGTCCTCGTCGCTCGCACCTTCTCGAAAATTTACGGCATGGCGGGAATGCGCCTCGGCTACGGCGTGGGAAGCAAGCCGACCATCGAACTCATCTCGCGCTATCTCGTTCAGGACAATATCAACGCCGCGGTGATCGGCGCTGCGATGGCCACTCTCGACGACTTTGAAGGCCTCGCCACAACGCACGACAAACTCATGCACACGCGCGACTGGCTCTACGCACAGCTCAAGAAAGACGGCCGCACTGCCATTCCTTCGCAGGGTAATTTTGTGATGCTCGACGTCGGCACCGACGCCAAGCCCGTCATCGCGCAGTTTGCCGAACGCCAGATTCTCGTCGGCCGCTATTTTCCTTCGATGCCGACGTTTATCCGCGTCACCGTTGGCACACAGCCTGAGATCGAAGCTTTTGTCACCGCGCTGCGCCAGATCGTCCCTGCTCCAGCCGCTCAAGCTGCGCACGCGGCGTGAGAGCCAGCCAAGCCCAAAAACAAAAAGGCTCTCCATCGCCCAGGCGACGGAGAGCCTTAATTTTTAGAAATCGTTATTATGCACGCTCGGCTTTAGGAATCGCCCGCCTACTCCCGGGCACCCTGGACTCTTTGGGCCTTCGCGCGGCCTTTCACGACCGCCGCATTCGCGCTGGAACTGCTTACATCGCCACCGCTCGGGGCTCGCTTACCGTCCGTCTGTGCTGGAAGCACTCGCGGCAGTAAACGGGGCGCCCTTGCGTCGGCTTGAAAGGTACCGTCGTTTCCTTCCCGCACTGTGAACAAACGGTCTTGGTCTCGACACGCTGCACTGAGTTGCCGTTACTGTTCCCGTTTCCCGCAGCCCGGTTTGCCTTGCACGATTTGCACCGCTTGGGCTCGTTCTTAAAACCCTTGTCGGCGAAGAACATCTGCTCGCCGGCGGTGAAAATGAACTCGGCATTACATTCGGCGCATCTCAAAACCCTGTCTTGAAACTCCATACGCTGCTCCTGGGCAGTTCTAAAACAAAGGAGTAGCAGCGGAACAGTCATGCCAGATGATCAGTTGGTCTTGCTTTTCGCTCGGCCTCCGAACCGGCTGGCACTTCCCGTTTGAATGGGCCCAAAATAATGGGACCTAGTCTTGTTCACGCCGTTGCTTTTTGCGGAGCCGTTTACGCGAGAGGGCTTCCTTCGCACGACGCTTCTCACCCGGTTTCATGTAGTAGCTGTGCTTCTTGATCTCTTTGATAATGTCTTCCGACTGGACCTTTCTCTTGAACCGTCGAAGCGCATTCTCCAGAGACTCACCCTCTTGAATGACAACTTCTGCCACGCGTATTCACCCCCGTTCCCCGTTGGATGTTAATTTTCACTGATTGAGGTACTTTCAGTGTAGCTGGTCCACACCTGTACCAGCAATTAGGAATTGTCATATCGCCCTTGCTGACCGCAAGTCAAGCTGGAAATTTCAACACTTCATAATTCTGGCCAAAGTTACTCCCTGGTTAATAAAATGCTCGAAGGGATTTCGCGCACCACCCGTGGACGCCGGCTTCCACGCACGGTCTCTTCTCTTCGTTCCTAGGGGTTTTCACTAAAGTGCACCCGCTTGCCATTGCTGCTAGAATGCGTTGTTTTCACTCGCGATGTCCGGGGAGGCGCGCTCATGGCTGTTGGCATTGCCACCATGCGGAAGGCGATCGGTGTTCTGCTTGCCGGAGGCCAGGGCGAGCGCTTGTGGCCTCTCACTCGCGATCGCGCCAAACCCGCGGTTCCCTTCGGCGGCATCTACCGCATCATCGACATTACACTTTCCAACTGTTTGAATAGCGAGCTGCGCCGCGTCTTCGTCGTCACCCAATACAAATCGCTCAGCTTGAATCGCCACGTCCGCCGCGGCTGGACTTCCATCGTCGGCATGGGCGAATTCTTCGAAGTCCTCGCCCCGCAGATGCGCGTTTCTCATAACTGGTACCTGGGCACCGCCGACGCCGTCTACCAGAACATCTATTCCATCGGCTCCGAGCAATCCAGCTACGTCTTCATCCTTTCCGGCGATCACATCTACAAGATGGATTACCAGAAGATGCTCGCGCAGCACATCGACTCCGCTGCCGACGTCACCGTCGCCACCTTTGAAGTCGATGCGACTCGCGCCGCTAAGCAATTTGGCGTGATCGAAACCGACAAGGACTGGCGCATCGTCGGCTTCGAAGAAAAGCCCGCCGAGCCCAAGCGCTCCACTCGCAACGTGGAAAAGTGCAACGCCTCGATGGGCGTCTACATTTTCAACACGCAGCTTCTCCTACCGCTGCTCATCGCCGATGCTGAAGATCCCACTTCGCAGCATGACTTCGGCAAGAACATCATTCCCAGGATCATCGACAAGCACCGCGTCTTCGCCTACAACTTCCAGGACGAAAACAAGAACGAGCAGGCCTACTGGCGCGACGTTGGCACCGTCGATGCGTATCACGAAGCCAACATGGACCTTGTCGCCGTCACTCCGGTTTTCAATCTCTACGACAAGTCCTGGCCGCTTCACACCTGGCAGCAGCAGTATCCACCCGCGAAGTTCGTCTTCGCCGATCCCGAACGTCGCGGTCTCGCGCTCGATTCCATCGTCGGCGGCGGCTCCATCGTCTCGGGCGGCCGTGTGGAGCGCTCCGTGCTCGGCCTCGACGTCCGCATCAATAGCTACGCCGAAGTCAGCGAGTGCATCATCTTCAATCACGTCAACGTCGGCCGTCGCTGCCGCATCAAGCGAGCCATCATCGACCGCCACGTCGATCTGCCCGAAGGCACCGTGATTGGCTACGACCATGAGGCCGATAAAGCCCGCTACGCCGTCAGCGAGAGCGGGGTGGTCGTTGTCGTTCGCCCTGAATCGATGGTCGAGGAACCCGAATAGCTCGCCGCGCGTCCAACTGTTCTGCCAGTTCACACGCGCGTCCGCCGCGACTCATAGCGACGCCCGAGCGGTGGCCCAGATCTAAAAGCCAGTCTTGTCCGCAGGGCGGGACCGGGCAGTGGACGCCGTTGCTTCTGTCTTTGCCTTTCAGCGCGGCCTCTTTTCAAGCCGCGTCATTCTGAGCGCAGCGAAGGACCTCTCTTCGCCGTTGCCGTTCGTGGCGCCACTCTGTGGCGCGCTTGCAACATGCTGATCCGCACCCAATTCGGCCACGCCGCAAAAGCCTACGACGCCTACCGTCCCGGCTACCCTCGCGCCATCTACGACAAGATCTTCTCCGTCCTCGCATCGCCGCGGCGCATCGCCGTCGATCTCGGCTCCGGCACTGGCAAATTCGCACATGGCCTGCTCGGCGAATTCGACCAGGTCATCGCCATTGAGCCTGACGAGCAAATGGCCGCGCGTCTCCGTGAAAACGAGCCTCGCGTCATTGTCCGGAGCGAAATCGCGGAGACCGCGCATTTCGACGCGTCGAGCATCGACCTTGTCACCACCGCTCACGCCCTTCACTGGATGGAGCCAGCCATCGTCCTCGCGCGCGTCACTGAATGGCTGCGCCCCGCGGGGATTTTCGCCGTATGCGGCGGCGATTTCCCCAAAACAGTCGGCGCCATCCACGACGTCATCCGCGGCGAATTTGAAGCCCGCTGGAATCACTTTCGCGATGAGCGCGTCCTCAAACAGTTTCCCGAAGACATCTTGCGTAGCGAGCCGCGCATGTCCGTCCTCGAACTCACCGACGTCCCTGACATCCAATTTCTCAACGTGGCCGACTTCACCGGCTATTGCCGCTCCACTTCCTACGGCATCGCCTTCGCGCGTTCGCTCGCTGATCCCGAACTCTACTGGCGCGATCTCGAGTCCCGCTTCCGCGCCGCGCAGCCTGACGACAAAGTCCAGGTCGACTTTACTCGCTGGCTCATGCTCCTCAAGAAAATTGGCTGACGCGATGCCCAAACAACCGCGCGCGGCGAAACCAAACTCCTTCCACGCGAAACTCGCTGGCGGCACGCGCACTTCGCTCGGACGCACCAATGCCGTCGTCGCAGAAGTCCTCGCCGCCACGCAAAAGTTTCCCGCGCTGCTTGCGTGCCTTGCTCAGGTCGATGACGAAGACAGCGACAAATCCGCAGCCAACGCCATCCTCCTGATGCGCGCGTCTGACGCCATCGAAAAAATCTCGCGCCAGCGCCCCGAATGGCTCACGCCTCACAAGCTCGAATTTCTCGGCCTCGCCGGCGGCACGGATCAGGTCGAAGTCCGCTGGCACATGGCGCAAATTCTCCCGCGCCTGCCGCTTACGCCTCGCGAACGCATCGTCGCCATCGATATCCTCTTCGACTACCTGAAAGACCGCAGCAGCATCGTGAAAACACACGCCATGCAAGGCCTCGCCGACTTCGCCGCGCGCGACCCGAAACTCAAATCGAAAATCCTGCCGCTTCTCGAAGAACTCGCGCAAATCGGTACCGCGGCGATGCGTGCTCGCGGCCGCAAGCTTTTGGCGCACTTGAATCGTCCTGCGCCCAGCGTTTAGGATGTTTGTCGCTCTTAATTGCCGAATCGTCCGTCAGGGGGAAGAATGTCCGCAAAGATTATCCGCATCCATGGCCGCGAAATCCTCGATTCCCGCGGCAATCCCACCGTCGAAGCCGACGTGTACCTCGAAGGCGGCGCGATGGGTCGCGGCGCGGTCCCATCCGGCGCTTCCACCGGCGAGCACGAAGCCATCGAACTTCGCGACGGCGACAAGTCCCGCTATCTCGGCAAGGGCGTTCAGAAAGCCGTCGGCCACATCAACAATGAAATCTCCAAAGCCGTCGTCGGGCTCGATGCCGCCGATCAGCACGCCGTCGATCGCAAGATGATCGACGCCGACGGCACTCCGAACAAATCGAACTTCGGCGCAAACGCTATCCTCGCCGTCTCGATGGCCACCGCCCGCGCCGCCGCCGCGCAGGTCGGCCTTCCTCTATATAAGTACATCGCGCGGTATTCGAGCGACGGCTCCGCAAACACATTGGCCGTCCCGATGATGAACATCATCAATGGCGGCGCCCACGCCGATAACTCCGTCGACTTCCAGGAATTCATGGTCATGCCCGTCGGTGCGCCGAACTTTCACGAAGCGCTGCGTTGGGGTGTCGAAGTCTTCCACAACTTGAAAAACGTCCTGAAGAAGAACGGCTACTCCACGGCCGTCGGCGACGAAGGCGGTTTCGCGCCGAATCTGAAGTCCAACGTCGAAGCCATCGAACGCATCCTCGAAGCCATCACCGCTGCCGGATACAAAGCCGGCGACCAGATCGCCATTGCGCTCGATCCCGCCTCCAGCGAGTTCTACGACGGCGCCTCGAAGAAGTACATCTTCAAAAAATCCGACAAGTCCGAGCACTCATCCGAGCAAATGGTCGAATTCTGGGACAGCTGGGTCCGCCAGTATCCGATCGTCTCCATCGAAGACGGCCTCGCGGAAAACGATTGGGACGGCTGGAAGCTCGCCACGCAAAAGCTTGGCAAGAAAATCCAGCTTGTCGGCGACGATATCTTCGTCACCAACCCGAAAATCTTCGCGCGCGGCATCGCCGAAGGCATCGGCAACGCCATCCTCATCAAGTTGAATCAGATCGGCAGCCTCACCGAAACCATCGAAGCCGTCGAAATGGCGCGCAAATCCAAGTACGCCTCGATCATTTCGCACCGCTCCGGCGAAACCGAAGACTCGTTCCTCGCCGATCTCGTCGTCGCCACCGGCTCCGGCCAGATCAAAACCGGCTCAGCCTCGCGCACCGACCGCATCGCCAAATACAATCAGCTTCTGCGCATCGAAGAGGCCCTGGGCGCAAACGCCCGCTTCCCCGGCCGCAAGGCCCTCGCCATCCAATAGTTCTTACGACTTTTGCCGTGCCTTTACGTAACGGCCGGTCTCGCCCATAGGGCGGGACCGGGCAGGTTTTTGCTCGCTGTTGTATTCTGTCGTGCGCCCATGACATCTCACTCAAAACGTCCCAAGCCAATCGTCCTCACCGTGCTCGACGGCTGGGGCTACCGTCCCGAAACCGCCGGTAACGCCATCGCCCTTGCGCGCAAGCCGAACTACGATCGCCTGCTGAAAGAATTTCCCAACACGCTGATCCAGACCTCCGGCCCCTCCGTCGGCCTCCCCGAAGGCCAGATGGGCAACAGCGAAGTCGGCCATCTGAATATCGGCGCCGGCCGCGTCGTGCAGATGGACATCACGCGCATCGAAATGCTTCTCGCGCATGGCGATTTCGCCAAGCAGCCGCTACTCGCCGAAACTCTCGAGCGCGCTCGCACGCACCAGCTCCACATCATGGGGCTACTCAGCGACGGCGGTGTTCACTCGCACATCAATCATCTCTTCGCACTTCTTCGCATCGCCCGCGAAGCCAAAGTCGAGCGCGTCTTCATCCACTGCTTCATGGACGGCCGCGACACGCCGCCCAATAGCGGCATCGACTACATCCGCCAGCTCGAACAGAAACTCCGCGAATACGGCGTCGGCCAGATCGCCACCGTCAGCGGCCGCTACTACGCAATGGATCGCGATAATCGCTGGGAACGCGTCGAGCGTGCCTACCGCGCGATCGTTCACGGC